>JAABUN010003204.1_pt1 | contig 26217 bp, 23 predicted proteins | sample 5559311 | NCBI WGS metagenome assembly JAABUN01 (sample SAMN10711877, study PRJNA513370) | rock metagenome | isolation source: Antarctica rocks | place: Antarctica: Victoria Land, Siegfried Peak sud
CCCTTCTGCTGGTTCGTGGGCCCGTCCGTGGACTGCAGGTTCAACGGGTCATTCCCGAATGCGACGCGCTGGTCGAACGTCAGCTGCTGCGCACCCTTCTGCCAGGCGTCGGACAGTGCGACCACGTGGTCGATCTGCACCGCACTGCTCGTCGCCTGCCCGCGCAGGAACGGGATCAACGTTCCGGTGTAGGGGTCATCGAGCATGCCCGACTGCACCTTGCAGGGTACGGAGTTCGTGTGAACGATCTCGGTCAGGTCCCGGTTCAGCATGTCGTTGCGGGTATCGCACCCGTTGCGGTCGACGTCGGCCCACGCCTGCCCGAACTGCTCGCGGTCATAGCCGGTCTTGGGCGCGCGGCCCTTGATGCCGAGGGTTTCCAGCAGTGCCAGCGCGGTGATGTCGAAGGCCGGCTGGTCCGACGGCGCCCGTGGGCTGCCGGTCACCTCCGCGACGGCGTCAGAATCGAGCGGGGCGACGTCCGACGGCGTCGGGGTGGGTGACGGTGTCGGCGTCGGGCTGGGCGAAACATTCGGTGCAGCGCTGGGCGAAGCACTCGGTGAAGCGCTGGGGGTAGCGCTCGCGGACGGCGTGCTCGTGGGAGCTGCGCTGGCGGTCTCGGCAGGTTCGCTTGTCTCCTCGGCAACGGCCGTCGGTACCGTCCCTACTGCCGGCGCAATCGAACCGCCGACGAGCAGCGCGACGACGCTCGCGCCGGCGACGATGCCCCCGATCCTGCGTCCGCCCAGACGCGCCCACGATGGCCGGTTGGTGAGGAGCGTGTAGAGGCCGGTGAAGAGCGCGACCAGCGCTGCCATCATGATCCCACCACTGAGGCCATTGGAGATCAGACCGAGAACCACGAGGAAAAGCGCCAGCCCGGCGACGACGGCGGTGGAGACCCGCACCCGGCCTTTGGCTGTCGAGGACGGCGTGTGGGCAGGCGGACGCGCGGAAGAATTCAAGGGGACCCCGGGGGTTTTTATGACACGAGACGGTGCCATCGAGAGACGAGACGGATATGTGAAGCATAGAGCGGCGTGTCAATATCACACCTCTGCGTGCCGCTGCAGGACCCGACGTCCTATGTGGACACCGCCGCGACACTGCCCGTCCCTCTCTCGTCAGTACGGTCGGAGTCCGGCGAGATGGGCAGGTACAGCAGCGAGACGCTCCAGCTCGAGGTAGCACTAGTGCTACCATGTGCAACATGAACCATATCGGGCTCCGGGAACTGCGCCAGCACGCCAGTGATGTGGTGAAACGTGCTGAGTCCGGCGAGACGATCACGATCACCGTGTCCGGCCGCGACGCAGCGATTATCACCCCGGTCGTCCAGGGAGCATGGCGCCGTTACGAGGACATCGCGGACATGTTCTCGGTGGCGACGGATCCAGCGTGGGCAGCGGACCTGAATGCCGCCGACGGCACTCCGCGGGATCCTTGGGCACAGCCGTGAGGGCGATCTTCGACACCGACCTCCTCATCGCCAATGATGTCCCCGCGGTACCCGAGGAGATCGGGATCAGCGTTGTCAGCCTGGCGGAACTCCATTACGGCGTCCTGGTGGCCGACGCCGGGCAACGAGGACTGCGTCTGCGCAGGCTCGCAGCCCTCGAAAGCCGATTCTCTGCGTTGCCCGTGGACAGTGCCGTGGCCCGCAACTACGGACTCGTGTCTTCCCTGGTAGCCGAGGCAGGAAGACAAACGCGGGCCCGCAGCTTCGACCTGCTGATCGCTGCCACCGCTCTGACGCACGAGGCAGTGCTGTATACGAGGAATATCAAAGACTTCGGTGGTCTTGAGACGTTGATCGACGTCCGTCCTCTTTAGTCCGGCGCTGCCGGCTCTGCTGACGTTTGACCAATGTCGCCGTTCACGCAGTGGTCCACCGCGTCCTCTGGCCGGACATCAGCATCTGATCGGAGCCAGCGCCTACCATGGAGAGCAGTCCGGACACACCAAAGCTTTTGGGGAATGAGTGGATTTTCACGGTATCGCGTCCCTGCGTGAGAACCACGCGGGTTGGTCGCTGCTGCGCGCGCAGAACGCCCCGCTCGCCCTCGCTTTCTTCATGGCCGCGTTCACCGGACCCAATCAGCGCAACCTCGGGCGGCAACAGCTCATCGACGTACTCGACGACGTGCTGTTCGGTGTGCGGGACACCCTCGGCGAGGACACGTATCCCAAACCCGCCGCCGAGTACCTCGACGATTGGGCGGCACCGGAGAAGGCGTGGCTGCGGAAGTACTACGTGCCCGGCCAGGACGAACCGCGTTATGACCTCACCGCGACGTCCGAAGACGTGGTGCGCTGGGTGGAGACCCTGCAGGGTCGTGCCTTCGTGGCCACCCAGTCCCGGCTCACCAGCATCTTCGCGGTGCTCAAGGCCCTGGTGCAGGGATCGGAGACGGACCCGGAGGTGCGGCTCGCCGAGCTCCAGCGGCAACGGGACGGGATCGACGCCGAGATGCAGCGTCTGCAGGAGGGTCACCTCCGCGTGATGAGCACCCCGGAGGCGCTGGATCACCTGCAGCAGCTCACCGGCCTCGCGCGGGACCTGCTCGCCGATTTCCGGGAGGTCGAACAGAACTTCCGCGCGCTCGACCGCGAGGTGCGCGAACACATCACCACCTGGGACGGCACGCAGGGCGAACTGCTCGCCTCGATCTTCGCGAACCAGCAGGGCATCACGAGTTCCCTGCAGGGACGCACCTTCCAGGGGTTCTGGGACTACCTCATGTCCCCTCAACTGCGGACCGAGCTCCGGGACCTGCTGCACCGCGCCACCCAAATCGAGGCGTTGGCCGAGCGCGACGAGCTGCAGGGTCTCGGGTCGCTACATCAGGACTGGCTGCCCGCCGTCGAGCAGACGCAGACCACGGTTCGCCAGCTCTCCCAGCAGATGCGCCGGCTGCTCGATGACAAGGTGTTCCTTGAGAACAAGAGGATCATGCAGCTCATCCGGCAGGCCGAGGGCGGGGCCCTCGCCACCCGCGCCCAGCCGCCGTCGGGTCTGTTCATGGACATCGCGGCGCCGGGCGTCGAGGTGGCGTTGCCGTTCGAGCGTCCCCTCTACGAGCCGAGCAGCCGCGTGCGGGTGGACGACGTCGTCGAGCTGGCCGACGACGCGGATGTCGATGCCGGCGCGCTGTTCAGTCAGTTCCATATCGACACCGAGCGGCTCACCGCACACATCGAGTCCGTGCTCGCCGACGCGGACCAGGCCACCCTGGCGGAGGTCACCGCCGCCTTCCCGCTCGCGCAGGGACTGGCCGAAGTGGTCGCCTACTACCAGCTGGCCGCCGATTCGCCCTGGGCATCCGTCACCGCGGACCGGACGGAACAGCTCGCCTGGTCCCTCCCGGACGGCAGTATCCGCGAGGCGACCATCGACCAGATCATCTTCGTGAGGCCCTCATGACCGTTATGGATACTGACCTGAACTCTGAACCCGACGCCGCCACACCGCCGGAACTTCCCGGCGTCGTCACCCGGCTCTTCAAGGGGGTGGTGTACGCGGAAGCGGACGAGAAGACGTGGCAGGCGCTGCTCGGGCTCGCCTCCCAGGTGCGCGACTACGTGGCCGTGCTCGGGCTGGACCTGATCCTCGACGAGCCCGAGGGCTACGCGTTCCTCCGGTCCCGTGAGGATACCGACGGCGCCCTCCCCCGGTTGATTCCGCGCCGTCAGCTGACCTTCAATGTCAGCCTGCTGCTGGCCCTGCTGCGCGGGCGGATGCTCGAATTTGACACCAACTCCAGCGAGCTGCGCCTCATCATGACCGAGGAGGACATCGCCGACATGGTGTCCGTGTTCCTGCCGGACAGCAGCAACGAGGCGCGCGTGCTGGACCGGCTCAGCACCGACATCAAGAAGGTCGTGGAGCTGGGCTTCCTGCGTAGACTCCGCGGCCAGCCCGGAACCTACGAGGTGATGCGCATCCTCAAGGCTTTCGTCGATGCGCAGTGGCTCGAGGAGTTCGACGCGCGCCTCGCCGACTACCGGGCGACACTCTCCGGTGCCACAGCGAGCACCGCGGAGGGAGAGGCGTGAGCACTGACATCCAGGACAGCCTCTTCACCCTCGAGGAACCCGCGGACGACGACGACGCGCTGCCCGGCTTCCGGCTGCACCGCCTCGAACTGCTCAACTGGGGTACGTTCCACGGCGGGGTCCGGAGCTTCACGCTCGACGGCGTCAACAGCCTCCTCACCGGCGACATCGGGTCGGGCAAGTCCACGGTGGTGGATGCCATCACCACGCTGCTGCTGCCCGCCAACCGGATCGACTACAACAAGGCGGCGGGCGCGCAGAAGAAGGAACGCAGCCTGATGTCCTACGTGCGCGGGTTCCACAAGAGCACCCGCAGCGCCAACGGCGAGTACTCCAAGCCGGTGGCGCTGCGCTCCACCGGCATGCTGACCGTGGTGCTCGGCGTGTTCCACAACGCCCAGCTGAACCGGTCGGTGACCCTCGCCATCACGCTATGGGCCACCCAGGAGGCGGGCCAGCCCAGCCGCTTCTACTCGCTCGCGGAGACGGACCAGAGCATCGCCGCGGACTTCTCCGACTTCGGCCAGGATCCTGCAAGACTCAAGAAGAAGCTGCGCACCGCCGGCGTCGCCGTGCACGATTCCTTCGACCCCTACGCCGCCGCCTTCAAGCGCCAGTTCGGCATCAGCGGCAACCAGGCCATGGAGCTGTTCCACCGCACCATCTCCATGAAGCAGGTGGAGAACATCACCTCCTTCGTGCGGAGCAACATGCTGGAGGAGGACGACGTCGCGGCGCGGATCGGCAATCTGATCCATCACTTCGACGACCTGAAGAAGGCCCACGACGCCGTCCTCCGCGCCAAGGACCAGATCGCGCTCCTGACGCCGATCCGCGAGGGCTCGGCGCTGCACGCCCAGCTGAGCAGCGACGACGAACGGGCGCGCGTCCAGCGCGACCAGCTGCATCCCTGGTTCACGCAGCGACGGCTCGAACTCAGCACCGACCACCAGGGCGAACTCGAGCGCACCGCCGTCCGCTACCGTGAGGACAGCGTCACGCTGGCCGCCGACATTGCCGGCGCACGCCACCAGTTGTCGGCCGTGCAGGAGGACATCCGGACCAACGGGGGCGGGCGGCTCGCCGCGATCGACGTCGAACGCAACCGCCTCGAGGAGGAGTCGCGCACCCAGCGGACGCGCTTCGAGAACTACCGCACCGCCGCTGCGGATCTCGGGCTCCAGCTCCCGGAGGACCGCGTCCTGTTCGATGCCAACCGCGCACAACTCGAGGACGTGGAGACCGGCCTGCGGGAGGAGTCGGCCGACCTGCAGGAACAGCGCACCACACTGACGGTGGAGCGCTCCGGCGTCGCCGACCGGCTGACCGCCATCACCGCGGAGCTGGTCTCGCTGCAGTCCCGGCCCAACCTGCTGCCGCTCCCCCAGCTCGAGCTCCGCCGTCGGCTGTGTGAGGGAACGGGCATCGCCGAGACCGCCCTGCCCTACGCGGGGGAATTGCTGCGCGTGCGCGACGGCGACGGTGCGTGGGAGGGCGCGGCCGAACGGACCCTGCGCGGCTTCGCGCTGTCCCTGCTGATACCCAACGAGCACTATGCCGTGGTCAGCGCCTGGGTGGACGGCAACAACCTCCGGGGTCGGCTGGTCTACCGGCGGATCATGGACGCGTATCCCACGCAGCCCGCACCGCCCGGGACGCTCGCGGCGAAGATCGCGATCAAGGGTGGCACCCCCCTGCGGGACTTCCTGCTCGATGAGCTCAGCAGCCGCTTCGACTACGTCTGCTGTGAATCGCTCGAGGACTTCCGCCGCTACCCCAAGGCGCTGACCCTCAGCGGCCAGCTCAAGGGCGGCCGGGGACGCCACGAGAAGGACGACCGCCGGGGCATCAATGACCGCCGCAACTATGTGCTCGGGTGGGACAACCACGACAAGATCGCCCGCTTCCACGCCGAGCGTGACGAACTCCAGGGCCACCTTGCCAGCATCACCGCCCGGCTGGAGCGGATCAACGCGTCCCTCGGCGAGCTGGGCCGCAAGAACCAGCGCCTCGGCACGGTCCGCGCGGTCACCAGCTTCGGTGAGATCAGCTGGCAACTCACGGCGCGCCGCATCGCGGACCTCACCGCCGAACGGGCCGCGCTGGAGGCAGCAAGTGATGTGCTGCAGCAGCTCACCCGCACCGAGACCGGGCTCCGTGAGCGGCTGGAGAAGCTCGAGCAGAAGAACGGCACCCTGCAGCAACGGATCGGCGCCAACGAGAAGGACGCCCGCGACATCGCCGAGGCCATCGCCGAATGCCACGAGATCCTGCGCGAAACGCCCCTGACCGACGACGACGACGTCCGCGCCGCCGTCACGCATCTCGCCTCCGAGGCGCTCGGCGAGAAGTCGCTGACCTACCGGAACACCGCGGCCCTGGAGACGTCGGTGCGCGGCGGCCTCACCGCCACCATCGATGCCCTCACCAAGCGGATCGCGACGGCCGCCGCCTCCACCGTGCGGCAGATGGCGGACTTCCGGAACAGGTACCCGAACGAGACGGCGGAGATCGACGCGTCGCTGGACGCGGCCGAGGACTTCAACCGCATGCTCGACCAGCTGGCCAGCAACGACCTCCCCCGGTTCGAGGCGCACTTCAAGGAATCCCTCAACCAGAACACCATCCACGAGGTGGTGGCCTTCAACGCGTTCCTCGACAGCCGCCGGCAGGACATCATCGGCCGGATCAAGGAGATCAACGTGTCCTTGGCCGGAATCGACTACAACCCCGGACGCCACATCCAGCTGGAGCACCAGAACACCTCGGACCTGGACGTCCGCCAGTTCGGGATCGACCTGCGGGCCTGCTCGGAGGGCAGCCTGAATGACACCGAACAGTACTCGGAGCAGAAATACCTGCAGGTGGCGCGACTGATCGAGCGGTTCCGCGGCCGCGAGGGGTACACGGCCCTGGACGAGCGCTGGACGGCGAAGGTCACCGACGTGCGGAACTGGTTCACGATCTCGGCGTCGGAGAAGTGGACGGAAACAGGCGAGGAGTTCGAGCACTTTACGGATTCGGGCGGCAAGTCCGGCGGCCAGAAGGAGAAGCTCGCGTACACCATCCTCGCGGCGGCGCTCGCCTTCCAGTTCGGGCTGGGTCCGGCACAGAGGACCAGCCGACCCTCCTCGCGGTCGGCCGGCAGGAGTTTCCGCTTCGTCGTCATCGACGAGGCCTTCGGGCGCGGCTCGGACGAGTCGGCGCGCTACGGCCTGGAACTCTTCAAGCGGATGCGACTGCAACTGCTGATCGTCACGCCGCTGCAGAAGATCCACGTGATCGAACCCTTCGTCTCCCATGTGGGCTTCGTCGCGAACACGAACGGCGACGATTCTCAGCTGCGCAACATGACCATCCAGGAGTACCGGGAGGAGCGGGACAGGCGTGCCGGCTGACGCGCCCGGCCGCTGGACCACCCTGGCCGATCTGCGGGCCGCGTCACGGACCGCCTGGGAACGCGGCGCGCTGCTACGCGAAGTGCTGGAGCCCACCGGAGCCTACCCCCGCCGTCGTGCGCTGAGGAAACCCACCGCCGCCGAACTGCGGGACCACTACGCCGCCGCCCGCTCCTGGGCCGGGGAGCTCACCGCCGGCGAGGGCGCGTTCAGCCTCGAGTTCGTCGACGCGGGACGCACCACCATCGGGACCAACCGGGTACCCGCGGCAGCCGTCTTCGCAACGGTCGACGACGAGATCACCTTCGCGGGCAGGCGGAGGGACGCACTGCGCGTGGTCGATCTGGCCCGGCAACTCGCCGAGGTCGACCCGGCACTGCGTGGGTGGGCACTCGCCCGCCCACTGCAGCTCCTGGTGTTGGGCGCGGACGCCCTCAGGGCCGCCCGGGTGGCCGTGTGGCTGCGGGATCACCCCTCGCCCGGCATCTACGTGCGGCAGCTCAGCCTGGCGGGAGTGCACACGAAGTTCGTCGAGGGCCACCGGCGGACCATCAGTGACATGCTCGCGGTGCTGCAGCCCATGGACGGTCCGGCCGAATCCGACGACGTTCCCGCTTCCGTTCTCGATCCCGTCCTCGCTCCCGTCCTCACCAGCGCGCCTCGCAGCCCGGCCGCCCGGTTCGCTGCGCGGCACGGGTTCCTGCACGCGCCGGAGCGCGTACGGTTCCGCGTGCTCGATCCGTCCCTGTCCGTCCTCGGATCGGCCCGGGACCTCACCGTCACCGCCGAGGCGTTCGGCGCGCTCAGCCTGCCCGTTGACCGCGTCGTCGTCACGGAGAACCTCGTGAACTTCCTCGCCGTCCCCGAGCGTCCGGGCACGCTGGCTCTCTTCGGCGAAGGGTACGGCTTTTCCGCGCTGGCCGACGCCGCATGGCTCCGGGGGTGCACGGTCAGCTACTGGGGGGATCTCGACACCCACGGGTTCCAGATCCTGGACCAGCTGCGGGTGGTCCACCCGCAGGTCGCGAGTGTGCTCATGGACGATGAGACCCTGCTCGCGCACCGTGACCGCTGGGGGACGGAGCCGACGCCGTCGCGCGCCGTGCTCACCCGGCTCACCGAGGAGGAGGCAGCGGTGCACGCGGCGTTGCAGGACGATACCTATGGGCCGGCGGTGCGGCTGGAGCAGGAGCTCGTCCGGTGGGAGTGGGCGCTGGAGCGGCTCCTCTAGCGCCAGCATTACCCGCCTTGCGGTGAGCATCGTGAGCACAGATCCTGTTGTTGGTACCTCTGCGAGCATAGGACCAGGACCTGGGTCATAACGAAGCGAGCATCGATCGCCGCGCAGCGTACCGCGCGCACCATCGGCGAACAGTTGGTCACCTGGCGCAAACTCCTCGGGCTCACTGCAGAACAGGTAGCTGATCGTGCGGGCATCAGTCGGAACACCGTGCGCAAAATCGAGAAGGGCGAGCTAGGCGTAGGCCTCGAGGCGTTCCTCGACGTGGCGCGGGTCCTCGGCCTCGGTGAACACAGGGCAGCGGTTGAGGAAGCGCGAACCGTAATGCTCAGTAGTGGGGTGGCCCTCGATCAGCGGGGACGGGCATCTCGACCAAGCCGGGCATTGTTGAACAATCCGCGGCTGTGGTGCATCCTGAGAGAACCATCCACCCGAGACGAGGATCTCCATGGCCTTCATCGACCTCAACAGCGACGTCGGCGAGTCCTTCGGCAACTGGACCATGGGCGACGACGCCGCCATCTTCCACTCCGTCTCAAGCGCCAATGTGGCCTGCGGCTTCCACGCCGGCGACCCGTCCACCATCGCGCAGACCTGCCGGGACGCCGTCGCCGCCGGCGTCACGATCGGCGCCCATGCGGGCTATCGCGATCTCGCCGGCTTCGGCCGCCGCTTCCTGGACTGCTCCCCCGCTGAACTGGCCGACGACGTCCTGTACCAGATCGGCGCCCTCGACGCGCTTGCCCGCGCAGCCGGCGGCACCATCCGCTACGTGAAACCGCACGGCGCCCTGTACAACACCATCGTCACCCACGAGACCCAGGCCCAGGCCGTGGTCGACGCCGTCAAGGCCTTCGGCGGAGACCTTCCCCTGCTGCTCCTGCCGGGCTCGGTCGCCCTGGAATACGCCGAAGCTGCCGGCCTCCGCGGTGTCGCCGAAGCGTTCGCCGACCGCGCCTACAACCCCGACGGCACCCTGGTCTCGCGCCGCGAAGTGGGCGCGGTCCTGCACGACGAGGACGTCGTCGCAGCCAACATGGTGCGCCTCGCCACCGAAGGCACCATCGTCGCCCGCGACGGCTCCAGCATCCGGATGTCCGCGGAAAGCATTTGTCTCCACGGCGATACCGACGGCGCCGTGGCGATGTCCGCCGCCGTCCGGCGTGCACTGGAAGCCGCCGGCGTAGGCATCCGGAGCTTCGTGTGACCCCTGGCATCCCAGGAAAGGCTGTCCGGCTGGACGTACGGTGGGCCGGGCCGCGTGCCCTGCTCGTCGAGGTGGACTCGCTCGAGCATGTCCTCGCCCTCCACCACCAGCTACTGGTGAGCCCACTGAAAGGCAACGTCGACGTCCTCGCGGCGGCCCGGACCGTCCTGGTCGTCTTCGACTCCGGCGCCAACGCCCGCGCTGCCCGAACCGCCGTCGCCGCGCTTGATCCCACTCCGTCCCAGGACGCACCGGCCGTGGGCGAACCAGCGCGGATCGACGTGGTGTACGACGGCGAGGACCTCACCGACGTCGCCCGCCTCACCGGACTCAGCACCGACGGCGTCGTCGCAGCCCACACCGGCCAGCGGTGGACGGCGGCGTTCGGCGGTTTCGCGCCGGGGTTCGCCTATCTGGTCGGCGAGAACGACGTGCTCACCGTCCCCCGTCGGACGTCCCCTCGCACCGCAGTCCCCGCCGGATCGGTGGCGCTGGCCGGCACCTTCTCCGCCGTCTACCCACGCCGCTCCCCCGGCGGCTGGCAGCTGATCGGTCGCACCGCAGCGCGCCTGTGGGACCTCGACCGCGAACAGCCCGCCCTCCTACGCCCCGGAATGACGGTGCAGTTTGTCGCGGTCCGCGAACTCGTGGAGCTCCGCGAGACAAGAAAGCACGACGACGGCGAACCCACCCCGCGGGGTTCTGCGCTCAGTGTGCTGGCACCCGGCCCGCAGTCGCTCATCCAGGACCTCGGCCGGCCCGGACTCGGCGACCTCGGCGTCTCAGCCTCGGGCGCCGCTGACACCACGAGCGCCCGCCAGGCCAACCGCCTGGTCGGAAACGAACCGGGTGACGCGGTCATCGAAACCGTCTTCGGCGGCCTCGCCGTCAGCGCCCGCGGTGAACTGACGCTCGGCCTCGCAGGCGCTCCGACACCAGCGCAGATCCGCAGCGACACCGGCAGACGCCCGGCTCCCCTGTACGCCCCCTTCGCTCTGCACGACGGCGAAGGTTTGTACCTGGATCCGCCCGAGGCGGGACTCCGTACCTACCTCGCTGTCCGCGGCGGCATCGACGTCCCACCCGTGCTGGGCAGCCGCGCGACCGACCTGCTCTCCGGCGTCGGCCCGGCACCCCTCGCCCAGGGGACGGTCCTTCCAGTCGGCGACAGCGCGCGGGGCCGTGTGGTCGGGGCGGCCGAGTTGACCAGCCTGCCACACGAGCTGCTCCAGGGCGGCGTCGTCGTCCTGCGGATCACCGCCGGCCCCCGCCAGGACTGGTTCACGCCCGAATCGCGGGAGCGATTCACCGCGCAGCACTGGACGGTGACCGCTGAATCCAACCGCATCGGAGTCCGCCTCGGTCTGGCTGGAACCAGCGGCAAGCCCCTCGACCGCGAGCGCACCGACGAGCTTCCCAGCGAAGGCGTCGCCCCCGGCTCGCTGCAGGTGCCGCCGTCAGGACTTCCCGTCCTGTTCCTCGCCGATCATCCGGTGACCGGCGGGTATCCGGTGATCGGCGTCGTTATACCCGAGGACCTGCCGATCGCAGCCCAGCTGCCGCCGGGCACCACGGCACGGTTCGTCACAGTGGATCCCGAGACGCTGCAGCCCGCCGCGAAAGCGGTGTCTCCATGAGGACGGAGGCTGAGCACGCGCATACGACGGCGTGGGTCGCGTCGGTGCTTCGGGCGCGGATCGCGGCGGGCCAGCTGACGCCGGGGTCGAAGCTGTCGGAGCAGTCGTTGTCGGCGTCGCTCGGGGTGTCGCGGAACACGCTGCGGCAGGCGTTCACGACGCTCGCCAGTGAATCCGTCGTGACGCGCATTCCGAACCGTGGCGTTTTCGTCGCCTCGCCCGGAGTGGAGGAAGTGCGGGAGATGTACCGGGTGCGGCGGACCATCGAACCAGCGGCCGTATTGTGGTCCGATCCGTCAGCGGAACATCTTGAGGCGATGGAGGCGATCGTCCTGCGAGCACAGTCCGCGCGCGACGCCGGATCCGTCGCCGACATGGCCGACGCAAACCAGTCGTTCCACGGGGCCGTCGTCGGGCTGACGGGAAGCGCACTGCTGCAGGAGTTGATGGACCGGGTACTCGCGGAGATGCGGCTCGTGTTCCACGCCATGGCGTCCGCGCCGGACTTCCACAGTCACTATGTGGACCGCAATGCGAAGCTCGTGCAGCGACTGCGGGCCGGCGAGAAGCGCAAGGCAGCCGCGGAGCTGCGCGACTACCTCGACGCCGCGGAGGCGGAACTGCTCGGGCACCTCGAGGAGTGATCAGGGCAGCGTCACACCGACCACAGCTGCGCCAGCCCCATGATGGACGTCCAGCCGAGGAACAGGGTCAGCAGCCAGGTCACGATGCCGACGATCAGCAGCCACTTCGGGTAGTCGTAGCCGTGCATCAGGTCGCGGCGGCGCCAGGCAACCCAGAGGAGCACACCGAAGCCGACGGGAAGGATGAGCCCGTTGAATGCGCCGGCGAAGATCAGCAGCTGCTGCGGCGCCTGGCCGAGGAAGAGATACACGGTGGCGCAGACGGCGATGAAGAGCACGGTGATGAGATTCCGTGTGCGCGCCGGCGTCCTGGAGGACGTGATGAACGAAACGGAGGTGAATGAGGCGCCGATGACGGAGGTGATCGCCGCGGCCCAGAGGACGACGCCGAACACCCGGAGGCCGATCTCCCCGGACGCGGCCTGAAACGCTTCGGCTGCCATGTTGTTGCTGCTCAGGACGGTCCCACCGGCGACGACTCCAAGGATCGCGAGGAAGAGCAGCACCCGCATGAGGCCGGTGACAATGATGCCGATGACCGAACTGCGGGTGATCTCCCCGACATTCTCAACCCCGGTGACGCCGGAGTCGAGCAGGCGGTGGGCACCGGCGTAGGTGATATAGCCGCCCACGGTGCCGCCCACCAGCGTGGTGATGATCAGAAAATCGACCTGCTCGGGGAGGAACGTGTTCTTCAGGGCGTCGCCGAGCGGCGGTGCGGCGACGATGGCGACGTAGATCATGAGCAGGATCATGACCGCGCCGAGCAGCACCACGATCCGGTCCAGCGCCATCCCGGCGCGCTTGCTCACAAAGATCAGGATGGCGACGACAGCGGATACCGCGCCGCCAATCTTCGGATCGACCCCGAGCATCGCGTTGGTGCCGAGTCCCGTCCCGGCGATGTTGCCGATGTTGAACACCACGCCGCCCAGGAACACCAGGCCGGCGAGCAACCAGCCGATGCCGGGAAGCACCCGGTTGCCGAGTTCCTGAGCGCGCAGGCCGGAGACGCCGATGACCCGCCAGACATTCATCTGGACCGCAATGTCGATGAGGATCGACACGAGGATCGCGAACGCGAACGCCGCCCCGAGCTGCGCGGTGAACACCGTGGTCTGGGTGATGAAGCCCGGGCCGATCGCACTCGTGGCCATCAGGAACATAGCCCCGAGCAGGGCGGTGCGCCGCGCCGAGGAGCTCAGACTGAGTGTGGTGTTGCGTTCTGCCATGGGGTCCGTCCGCATCTCGGGGTGACTGGCGTCACAATTGTTATCCCGAGAGACGATACCGGTTGTTGAACAATCTGCGCAAGAGATTGTTCAACAACTTTCCTGCGTGGGAACTATCAACCCCCGCTGTCGCTTAAGCCTTTGTGAAGAACGACGACGAGACGCACGACGGCGGGCGCCGTCTGCTTCGGTTGGTCCTCGGCGTCCTCCTGCTCGGAGTACTCGGGTGGGCGGTGGTCCTCCTCGGTCCGGGCCTGCTCAGTGGCTTGCGCACCGAGGCCGGCTCACTGCTGGGAAGTCCGGAGTGCGTGGTCGAAACCTCGAAGGGAGAGATCGGGCTGGACCGCGACGAGGCGAAGCTCGCGACGACGGCGGTGGCGCTCCAGGCCCGCGGGGTCGAGGCGCCGGACACCTCGGGCACCTCCAGCATCGACGGCACCTCCAGCATCGACGGGGCGGTACTGCAGGTGCTGGCTGACGGGCCGCCCGGGGATGCCGGGCCCGTGCTGAGCTGCAGAGGTTCGGCGGCCAGCGACCTGCAGGAAGAGCAGCTGACTGCCGACGGCCTGACGCCCCGCGCAGAGCAGTTGCGAACCGCGATGACCGAGGTCTTCGGCGAGCAGAGCCTGGGCGGGTTCGCGCCGGGCGGCGTCGGCTCCGGGCACGGCGGTGACTCGACGCACTACGACGGGCGGGCCATCGACATCTTCTTCCGCCCGATGACCGAGGAGAACCGACGTGAGGGGTGGATGCTGTCCCACTGGCTGGTCGCCCATGCGGAGGACCTGGACATCCAGTACGTCATCTTCGACGACCAGTTCTGGAGCGCGCACATTTCCCGGGGCCAGTGGCACGACTACGAGGCACCGGCGCCGGGCAACGAGATCCTGCGCCACCTCGACCACGTGCATGTGGACGTGCTCGGCGGGGCGGTTCCCTCCTAAGGGGGCGGTCCCGGCGAGGATGAGGCTCGTGTGCCCCGGTGGCCCCGACGAATCAGACCGGTTGGGGGAAGAGTCCCGCTCCCGCGAGGCCCGACCGCGGAGCGGATTCAACGAGCCCGCAGATCCATCGACCGAGTTCCGTGGCCGACACGGCGTCGATACCGGTGTCGAAGCCCGCGCGTTCGAGCATCCACACAAGGTCTTCGGTCGCGCAGTTCCCGGCTGCACCCGGCGCGAACGGGCACCCACCCAATCCACCCACGCTGGTATCGAACACGGTGACGCCGGAGGTCATCGCAGCGTAGGTGTTCGCAAGCGCGGTGTGTCGCGTCTCGTGCAGATGGGCCCTCAGCGGAAGGTCCGTCTCGGTACGCAGTGCCGCAAAGGCGGAACCAACCTGCCAGGGCACAGCACATCCAATGGTGTCTGCCAACGCGATCTCGGCCAATGATGCGCGCTGCAGGGCACTGCGAACGACGTCGAGCGTCTGCTCCCGCGACACGTCGCCCTGGTAAGGACACCCGAATGCGACGGCGGCGGTGACACTGAGCGGTACGCCGGCTCCGGCCGCTATCGCCGATACCTCCTCCAACGCGTCGAGCGCCGCGGCAACGGTAGTGTTCTGATTCGCCGCAGCAAAAGCATCGGTGACCGGAAGGACGTAGTTCATCTCATTCACTCCGGAGTCAACCGCCCGCACAGCACCCCTGGTGTTGAGCACAAGCCCGATGTAACTCGCTCCACGGTCACGGGGAACGGCCGCCATGACCGCCTCGGCGTCGGCCATTTGCGGCACTTTCCGGGGATTGACGAAGCTGACCGCTTCGATGCGCCGCACGCCCAGGCCGATCAGATCACTGATCAGCCTCACCTTGTCCTCGGTGCCGACCGCGATCTTCTCATTCTGCAGTCCATCCCGCGGACTGACGTCGACGACGGCGATATCCCTGCCCTGCACCGGGAACGTCATCAGATGATTCCGTCTCGCTGCGCGGACTGCATGTCTGCGTCGGTCAGGCGGAGGATTCCCTGGTACACATCCTTGTTGTGGGAGCCGGGCCTGAGCGGTCCACTCCAGCCGATCCGGCCAGCCGTCCCGGTCAGCCTGGGCACTATCCCGGGATGCATCACCGTGCCGAGGTCGTCGTCGGGCACTTTGACCAGCATGTCCCGAGCACTGAGCTGCGCGTCGTCGAAGATGTCCTCGATACTGCTGACCAGGCTGTTCGGGACGCCGTGCTGGTCCAGCACCCTGGTGAGCTCCTCCGCGGATCGCCCCGCCGCCCACTGCGCGACGAGTGCCTCCAGTTCTTCCTGGTGGGTACCGCGGTCGGTGTGGCTGCGGTACCGCGGATCGACGGCGAGATGCGGCATGCCCATCGCCTCACCCATTCGGCCGAAGACCGAGTCCTGGTTGGCTGCGATCACGACCCACTTGCCGTCCCTCGAGCGGAAGATATTGGAGGGCGCGATTCCCTTCAAGCCTGATCCGCTGGGGCCGGGAACGACGCCTTCCGCGGCGTAATCGGGGACCGCACTCTCCAGGAGGGAGAAACACGCCTCGAGCAGCGAGACATCGACTACCTGTCCGGACCCACCGCGGGCATCGCGGGCGTAGAGCGCCAGCAGGATACCCTGCAGCGCGTACAGCGAGCCCAGGCTGTCGCCGAGAGAGATTCCCGATCGTGGCGGCGCCTGGTCCGGATACCCGTTGACGTGACGCAAACCGCTTCGCGCCTCGGCGACGGAGGCGTACCCCGGCTTACTGGCGTCGGGGCCCGTCTGCCCGTAACCCGATACCCGCGCGATGACCAGGCCGGAATTGACCTGCCAGAGGTCATCCGGACCGAGCTGCAACGCCTCGAGGGTACCGGGGCGGAAGTTTTCCAGAACGACGTCGGCGTCCTTGCAGAGATCCAGGAACAGCTTGCGTCCACGCTCGTGTTTCAGGTTCAGGGTGACGCACTTCTTGCCCCGAGACTGTACCGACCACCACAGCGTGCGGTCCTTGAGCCGGGCACGCCCCCATTCACGCATGGGATCGGGCCTGGCGGGCGACTCGATCTTGATGACCTCTGCTCCAAAATCTGCCAGCTGACGGCCCGCGAAGGGCCCAGCGATCAACGAACCGAGTTCAAGCACACGCACTCCCGTGAGCGGTCCGCCGAGTGCGCCATCCATGCCGCTGTCGAGGTTCGGGATGCCGTCAGAGTCCTGATCTACGGGTACGGGAACGTCAAACCGCCTCTGAGAAGTCATTCTCACATTGTGAACTATTAATCATCATGCGGACATAGTTTCGGGTGGAATATTTCCTCCTATCAGTCGAGTGGCCTCCTCTGCGGCCGCCAGAACAGGTTCGATCCATGAAGCACAGACGTCGAACGGCATGCGCATCGTGGGCCCCATCACCGTCAGTGCACCGTACAGGTCGGCTTGTGGTCCGAAGATGGGCGCGGAAAGTCCGCTGGCACCCGACACGCGCTCCCCCGTGGTGATGGCGAAACCATCCGTGCGAGTCCTGGCGACCGCGGCATCGAGGTTCGCCGCGTCGGTGATCGTCTGGTCCGTCATCTGCCGCAGGCCCGAACCGTAGATCCGCTCTGCTAGATCCGCATTCCACGCCAGGAGGACTCGCCCGGCGGAACCGGCATGCAGTGGCATGATGCTACCGACCTCCACTGCCCTGCGAAGGATCCTGCGCGTCTCGGCGACGGCGACACACACTCGCTGACCCTGTGATTCGCGGAAAACGCAGACGGTTTCACCCAACTCATCCCGCAGCCGTCGCACCACAGGAGTGAGGATTTCAAGGGAGTCGAGGCCTTGCCGCGCAGGAGCGGCCCAGTGCCCCATCCTGAGTCCGATCCGGAAGTGGTCATCCCGCCGGTCGAGGATGCCCTCCTGGACCATGTTGGTGACCAGGCGCTGAACCGTGGAATGGGGCAGGGCCGTTGCCGCCCGGATTTCGGTAAGAGTCAGCTCGGGTTGCAACAGGGAGAATGATTCCAGGATCGCTGTGATCTTCCTCAGCACGAGCAGCGGGGCGGACGATGTTTCGTTTTCGCTCATCGCCCGATTCTAGAAGGCGCTCCGAGCGGCTGGAATGCGAGCAGTGGATCACCTCCGACCACTCCGACAACCCTCTTGAGTGTGACGTGGCTTACTGGTAGCCTCGCACCCACACTATGAGCAACAACTCACAATGTGGTCCGGGAGATGAGCAATGACGCATCCTGCAATGACAGAGCCGTCGGCCTATGCGGTTGACCTGAGCGCGTGTACCAAGGAGTTTCCCACTTCTGGCGGAGAATCCTACTTCGCCGTCCGGGACATCGACCTCAAGGTTGCACCGGGCCGTTTCGTGGCGATCGTCGGACCAACGGGCTCGGGCAAGTCCACGATCCTGAATATGGCAGCCGGCCTGCTGTCCCCGTCATCGGGCACGGTGCGCAGTTTCGGCGTCCCCCTCGACGGGGTGAACCGGCGCGCCTCCTACATGTTCCAGCAGGACGCCTTGCTGCCATGGAAGTCCGTGATCGACAACGTCAGTCTCGGGCTCACCATGGCAGGTGTCTCCAAGGCGGATGCCTACTCCGAGTCACGGCGCTGGCTCGAGAAGGTAGGGATGAAGAACTTCGCGGACCGCTACCCGCACCAACTGAGCGGAGGGATGCGGAAACGTACCGCCGTCGCGCAGGCCTGGATCGTCAATCCGGACATCCTGCTCATGGACGAACCCTTCTCGGCCCTCGACGTCCAGACCCGCCAGATCATGGAGAACGAACTACTCCAGTTGTGGCAGGAATCGGGCAAGGCGGTGGTATTCATCACCCATGACCTTGACGAGGCGATCGCGCTCTCGGACGAGGTCATCATCCTCGGGGCGGGTCCCGGCAGCACCGTCGTCGGCAGCTACGAAATCACCATCCCGCGTCCGCGCGACCTGCTGGAGATCCGCGACGACCCTCAGTTCGTGGACCTGCACCGTGAAATCTGGGGCCGGCTCAAAGTCGAAGTATCCAGAACCTACGAGACGGCCCGGGAAGAGAGCGACGTCGCATGACAATGGCACCTGCCCAGGAAAATACCAGCCCGGCCGAGCAGCGCAGGGTCCCGAAGAAACGGACCGAGGCCTCGGAGCTTTCGGTTCGCCTGGGGCAGCTCGGGCTGACGTTCGGCGTCCTCGGAACATGGGAGCTGCTCGGCCGCGTCGGCATCATCGACGAGTTCTTCTTTCCACTGCCGTCCGACATCCTCGTGACCGTCTGGGAATGGGTGTCGACAGGGTACGTTTTCCCGCACCTGTGGATCACGATGCAGGAAGCCATCCTGGCCTTCTTCACCGGAGCGGCCGCCGGCCTTTTTCTTGGATTCCTGCTGGCGCGGATCCGGATCCTGGAACGACTGCTGGATCCGTTCCTCAAGATCTTCAATGCCCTTCCCCGCGTGGTGCTTGCCCCGATCTTTTTGCTGTGGTTCGGTCTGGGAATCTGGTCGAAAGTGGCGTTCGGGTTCACCCTCGTTTTTTTCATCGTGTTCTTCAATACCCTCGAGGGCGTCAAGAGCGTCGACCGGGTACTCGTCGATAATGCGCGGATGCTCGGAGCAAGCGAGAAGCAGCTGCTGCGCCACGTCTTCATTCCCAGCGCGCTGACCTGGATCTTCTCGAGCCTGCACATCAGCGTGGGATTCGCCATCACCGGCGCCGTGGTCGGCGAATACCTCGGCGCATCCGCCGGGGTCGGTTACGCCATCGCCCAGGCCCAGGGAGTCTTCGACACCGAAGGCGTTTTCGCCGGCATGTTCATCCTCATGATCGTGGTGCTGATCATCGACCTTTTCGTCAACCGAGTGGAGAACCGCCTCCTGAGGTGGCGGCCGAGCCGCTCCGACTGACATCCGCCCACTCCCGCCATTTCACACGACAACCCAACCCTCACCATCCGCACCAGTGCCCAGAAGGGACAATCAATGATCATCACCAACAACCCCCGAAGTAGCCGGAACAGAGTGGCACGGTCCACAGCACTCCTCGCGGGGCTCGCTCTCGCTGTTTCCGCGTGCGGTGCGCCGTCCGCCGCGCCCCCTGGCCAGGCAGGCGCCGATGCCGGTGAAAGCGGAGGTGAAGGCGAGACCGTCGTCATCGGCGTCGGCGGCCAGACCCTGCTGACCTACCTTCCGACGACGCTCGCGGAGGAACTCGGGTATTACGAGGACGAGGGCCTGGACGTGGATCTTCAGGACCTCCAGGGCGGTTCCAAGGCCCTTACGGCGATGATCGGCGGCAGCACGGATGTCACGAGCGGATACTACGAGCACACCATTCAGATGCAGGCGAAGAACCAGCCGGTGAAGGCTTTCGTGAACATGAATCTTTCCTCGGGACTCGCCCTGGTGGTCACCGAGGAGAACAAGGATTCCATCACCTCCATCGCGGACCTCGAGGGCAAGAACGTCGGCGTCACCTCCCCGGGATCGTCCACCGACATGTTCGTGAAGTACTTGCTGTCCAAGGAGGGAATGGATATCGACGCTGCTGCGGTGTCAGCCATCGGTGCGGGATCATCCGCCGTGGCCGCCGTGGAACAGGGACAAGTGGATGCGGCGGTGATGCTGGAACCGGATATCACCGTGCTGGCCAAGCGTCTTGGCACGGAGCCCACGATTCTGGAGGATGTCCGGACACCCGAGGGTCTGCAGGAGGTTTTCGGCGCCGAGGCCTGGCCGTCGTCGAGCCTGTATGCCACCAGCGACTGGCTGGAGGAGAACCCGGAGACCGCGCAAAAGCTGGCCACCGCGATCACGCGCACCCTGGAGTTCATCGCTGATTCCTCCGGTGAGGAGATTGCAGCAGAGATGCCGGAGCAATTCGCCGGTGGTGATCCCGCGCAGTATGCCGCCGTCATCGACGAGTTGAAGAAGACACTCAGCGTGGACGGCGCCTTCACCGAGGACGGGACGGAGTCGGTGCTCGAGACGCAGCGGATCGCCAACCCTGAAGTGGGCGAGACCGAGATCAACCTTGAGGAGACGTACACCAACGAGTTCGTCGACTGATTCCCGGCGCCGGTGGTGATGCGGCCAGCCCCGAGGGGGGTTGGCCGCATTACCTCGCCCACAATGACACCCACTCCGGAAGAGGCACAGACGCGTGGCTGAGAACCTGACCCAGAAGTTGCTGGCCGGACACCTGGCCTCGGGCGAACTCAGCCCGGGCAGCGACATCACCGTTCGGGTGGACCAGGTGCTGATCGAGGATGCGACCGGCACCATGGCCGCAATGCAGTTCGAGATGCTCGGGGTGGACTCGATCGCCGTCCCGCTCGCCGTCATGTACGTGGACCACAATGTGCTGCAGATCGATGACAAGAACATGCAGGACCACCACTACCTGCGCACGTTCTCCGCTCGTTATGGGCTCCGCTACTCCCCTGCCGGCCACGGGATCTCCCACTACATCCACCTGGAGCATTTCGCCCGGCCCGGTGGCGTGCTCGTCGGGGCTGATTCGCACACCTCCACGGCGGGCGCGCTCGGGATGTTCGCCCTGGGTGCCGGAGGGCTTGAGGTGGCTGTCGCGATGGGCGGCTACGGCTTCGATTTCGTCTGCCCCGCCGTCGTCGGCGTCGAACTCACCGGCCAACTCGGGGCTGTAGCGGAGGCCAAGGACGTTGTGCTGGAACTGCTGCGCCGCCACGGAGTACGAGGGGGCCGCGGAAAAGTCTTCGAATTCTTCGGCGAGGGGGTGTCCTCGCTGTCAATCTCCGCGCGGGCCACCATCTGCAACATGGTCGTCGAGACCGGTGCCGCAACGGCAGTCTTCCCCTCGGATGAGCAGACGCGGGATTGGCTGCGCGCGCAGCTCCGCGAAGCGGACTTCGTACCACTCAGTGCCGACAGCGGTGCCGCGTACGACGACGTTGAGCACCTTGACCTGTCCACCCTCGTGCCGCTGGTGGCCCTTCCCCACTCGCCAGGCAACGTGCGTACGGTCGCCGAGCTTCCACGCACCGAAGTGGTGCAGGTATGCGTTGGGTCCTCCGTCAACAGTTCCTACGAGGATCTGGCAATTGTCGCCGCTATCCTCAAGGGCCATTCCGTCCACCCGCGGGTCCAGCTGACCATCACGCCGGGCTCCCGCCAGATCCTGCAGACGATCATTGCCTCGGGCGTCTATGAGGACCTGATGCTGGCCGGCGCACGGATGCTCGAACCGGTCTGCGGGCCCTGCGTGGGGATTGGCCAGGCACCGACGGCGGGCGCTCCCTCCCTCCGGACGTTCAACCGTAACTTCCCGGGCCGCAGCGGCACCGCCGATGACAGCGTGTACCTGTGTTCGCCGTCGACGGCGGCAGCCAGCGCCCTGGAAGGCGCAATCATCGACGCCTCCGGCGTAAGCCTCGGAACCCTACGGCCCGCCGCGGCACCGAATCCCGGCATCCACGACCTGCACATCGCCGGCGTCCTGCCAGAGGAGACCCGCCGGCGCATCGAGATCGAGCGGGGCAGCAACCTGGTGCCGCCCCCACTTCCCGATCCGTTGCCTGCGGACGTCACCGCCCGCGTGCTGATTGTCGTTGGCGATGACATCTCCACCGGAGATATGGCTCCCGACGGCGCAATTGCCATGTCCGTCTGGTCCAACATCGCAGTGTGCGCGCAGTTCATGTTCCGCCGGCTGGACCCGGACTTCCACAACCGCGCTGTCGAGTGGGGCGGCGGGATCATCGTCGGCGGCGAGAACTACGGCCAGGGATCCTCCCGTGAGCATGCGGCGCTGATCCCCCTGTACCTCGGCGTCCGGGTTGTCGCGGCGCGCAGTTATGCCCGCATCCACCGACGCAACCTCGTTGCAGCCGGCATCGTTCCCCTCGTCCTTCCCCACGGTGCCGACACCGCCGTAGGCCAGCAGTGGACCATCGAGGGCCTGGCATCGGCGCTGGGCGAGGGCGCAACCTCCATTACTGCCCGCGTTGACACACGTACCGACCTGACGCTGGGGCTCGACTTCTCGCCCGGCGAGCGCGAAATCCTGCTTGCCGGAGGCCTTCTTGCGCAGGTCCGGGCGGGAGGCCGAGCCCTGCTGGCCCGCGGCGGTGGTCTGGCGGAGCACTCGCCGGACCACGCGCCGGCCGCGCTTCTGCCGGGCGATGCCGCACCGCGGTCTCGACAAGGGCTGTGAAGTCGAAACCTTCCCAGCGCTTCCGGCGGCCAGGGGATCGCCCCGGCCAGCGCGCCACCGCCATGGCAGCCCTCACCACTGTGGTGGCGGTACTGCCGGTCTTCCTGGTCGGCGGGCTCGCCGTCCAGCTCGAACAGGACCTCGGGATGACGGCGTCGGCCCTTGGCGCGGCTGTGGCCGCATTCTGGGCGGTGTCGGCGCTGCTGTCCGCGGCGGCAGGGAACGCTGTGAGCGGCCTGGGGCTGCGGGCGGGAATGCCACTCGCGGTTGGCCTTGGCCTCACCGCTCTGCTCGGAGTGGCGGTGCTTACCCCTCACTGGGCATGGCTGATCCTCTGGCTCAGTGTCGCCGGGGCGGCCAACGCGCTCATTCATCCGCTGTCCAATGCCCTGATCGTGGACCAGGTGGCGACGAGGAACCGTGCGTTCGCGTTCGGACTCAAGCAAGCAGCCATCCCGGCGGCAACCCTGACCGCCGGCCTGTCCGTGCCGGTCATCGCGCTGACTGTGGGCTGGCAATGGACTTTCGGCGCGGCAGCACTGTTCGCGGCGCTGCTCGTCCCCGTCCTGCTCCGCTCCCTTCCACGCAGGCTGCCCGTGGCGGTAGGTACGTCCGCAACACCGGTCACAAGCGTGTTGCCCCGCAGGCTTCGGCCTTTTTTGCTGGCGACGGCGGTGGCCGGTGGTCTGGGGGCGGCACAGGCCAATGTGGTCGGGGCGTTCACGGTGGTGTCCGCCGTCGAAGCCGGTTTCGAACCCGCCGGGGCTGGTTTCCTGCTCGGTGCGGCAAGCGTGGCGGGAATCCTCGCCCGGCCGCTCGTGGGTATCGCTGCGGACCGCGGAATCGGTGGCTCGATGGCCACGGTTGCCTTCATGATGACGGCCGGTTGCGCGGGGCTGATCGGCATGGCAACCGGCCAGCCGGTCGCCTATGCGATCGGCAGTGTGGTGGCCTTCGGCTTCGGGTGGGGCTGGAACGGACTGGTGCACTATGTGGTCTCGAAGACCGCGCATCCCTTCACTGCGCAAGCCACGGGGATCACGCAGAGCGGAACCTACATTGGCGGCTCGCTGGGGCCGCTGCTGTTCGGCGTCATCTTTTCCCAGTTTGGCGGTGCTGTCGGCTGGAGCCTCGCTGCAGTCCTCGCCGCGGCGGGCGCCGGCGCGTCGCTGGTCGCCTACCGGCTGCAGAAGGCGCTGAGCGAGGGCTGAATACAGCGAGGGCTTCTCCCGGCTGCTGCCGAGCATCCTGTTCCTCGTCTTCGCCGCCGGCAGCTTCTCGCTCCTCAGCATCGGCCTCCGGACACTGCCCGTTAGTTCGGCCTATGCCGTCTGGACCGGTATCGGCGCAGTGGGCACCGCCGTCTTCGGCATGATCTTCCTGGGTGAATCGACGGCCATCCTGAAGCTGGTGTCCATCGTCCTCGTGATCGCGGGCGTCGTCGGCCTGCAGCTCTCAAGCAGCACTCACTGAGCTGGACACGATGAAGGACTCATCCCCGCAGAAGACGTCCGTACGCGGCGAACGCCGAAAGCAGCTACTCCTCGACGCCGCAGCCGAACTGATCATGCAGCGTGGCTTCGTCGCGGTCAGTCACCGCACTGTCACCCAGCATGCCGGGCTGCCACTGGCCTCCACCACCTACTATTTCGACTCCCTCGAAGCGCTGATCGCCGACGCCGTTCACCACCTCGCCACGGGCTGGCTCGACGATGCGCGACGAGAAGCAAGGGAATCAGGCCAGCGCCGTCTGGGCTCCAAGGCCCTGACAGAAGCCTTGATCCGCGTCGCTGCCCCCGTGCCGTCACGACCGACGGACGCTGACAGGACCACCCTGCTGAGCCTTTACGAGAGGTATGCCGAAGCGGCCCGGCAGCCGCAATTGCAAACCGTCATCGCCGCATACGACGCGCAGATCGAAGCCCTGTTGGCGGAGACACTGCGCCCGCATATCAGCCCGAACGTCAGCCCGAACCAGGACCTCGCCGGGGCCGGGCGGCTGCTGCTTGCCGTCATCGACGGCGCCCTCCTGCGGGCCCTCGCCGAAGGGGCCGACCTCGAATCGGCGACGGCGACGGTCCAGTCCCTGGTGGAGTCCTTCACGGAAACCCAGGCAGACGGAGACCCACCGCCAGTACCGACGGAAAGGCATGACGCTGCCGACGGGAGCACCCATGATCAGGACGACTGATGCTGGACCGGCACCATGGCGCGCGGAGGCCGCCGTCGGGGTCCTGGTGTGGGTGGTCTTCACCGCATTGGTCGCCGCCGTCGCGCCCCTCCTGGTCCGCCTACCGCTGCCCGTCACGGCAGCCTTCGTTCTTCCCGCGTGCATCGTCATCGGCTGGGCGATCGGGCGCACGTTCGCTCGCGTGCGCCCCGGACCCTGCTGCTCGGCGGCTATCCTGCTGCGCTGCTCGGCGCGGCCGCCGCCGACCGCTGGCCGCGTGTCGAGAGAGCCAGACGATGAGTACGACGACGGCAGGCCTACTGCCCAGCGCCACCCGGCACGCCAACCAGATGCGCTATTGACTTACCTGATATTGATTCTTTACAGGGCATAGAATGTAAGCCATGAAGGACTTTCTCACGCTGAGCAGCAAGGGCCAGATCACGCTCCCCGCTCACCTTCGCCGTCAGCTCGGCTTGAATCGGGGCGACCGCTTAGAAGCGACGATAGACCCGGAACGCCGCCAGGTCACGATCCGACCGGTGGAATCCATCGATCAGTTAAGCGAGCGTATCTCTGGGTACGCCAAGCGGAGAGATCCGGTGCTGGATGTGGACAGTTACTATCAAGAACACCGGTCGGAATGACCTCGTCCGGATCGCTGGATGCGAACGTCCTGCTTCGTCTACTGCTGCGTGATGTGCCCAAGCAACACAGGGCCGCTGCTAATCTCCTCACAACAGGTGGTCAGTTCGCCGTTGCTGATGCTGCATGCATGGAGGTGATTTTCGTGCTGGGCCGCGCCTACGAACTTAACCGCGCACAGCAGAAGGAGGCCGTGATGGGGCTGCTGAGTCAGCCCCAGATCCTGGGCAATGCTGACCTATTCGCCACGGCCTTTGAACTTTACGAAGCCCATCCCAAATTGTCCTTCGAAGACTGTTACCTCGTCAGCCACGCTGACGTCGTCGGGTCCCGCCCGCTATGGACCTTCGATAAGAAACTTGCTCTTCAGACGGCGGCAGAGTTGCTGGTCTGAGCCACAGTCGGCTCGTGGAAAGAAGGCGGCCGCGACCCGAAGGTGACCGGCATACTGTCCGACGACGCCCCGGCTCGCCGCGGTGCCGACACCCGAGTCAGCTCCTTGCCAGTTTTTCCAGGACTCTCAAGGCAGCGGGTGTCTGAGACGAAGCGACAAGCAGATGATCGTGGTGAAGCCCCACGAGGACGTTGCAACTGATGCCCGCGGCCGCCAGCACTGTCGCGAATGCCGCCGTCAGTCCAACTGAATCCAGGCGGAGTGTACGGTCAGGGCGATCCACCCGGCGACGTAGTCATACGACAGGCCTGCGCCTTCAGCAGCTTGCCTCCGGAAGACGACCGTCGTGCCTTCCTTCTCTCTGATCACAGCTTCGTACGGCAACTCATGCACCTGGGTCGGAGCTACGCTGACGAAGACAGACTCGCCTTGACGAACCTCCGGACGCAGACTCTTGAGTATTTG
>JAABUN010003205.1_pt1 | contig 26212 bp, 16 predicted proteins | sample 5559311 | NCBI WGS metagenome assembly JAABUN01 (sample SAMN10711877, study PRJNA513370) | rock metagenome | isolation source: Antarctica rocks | place: Antarctica: Victoria Land, Siegfried Peak sud
GGCAAAATACTTGATGATTTGACGCATTTTGCGTTCGCTAATTTTCGACCGCCGATAATAGCGGTTTAGTTGCTGCATTTCAGTAGCTTACCACTTCCAAATAAGCAGTTTGCTACACTAGAGCCTTGATTTTTTTAGTTGTGATTGATAAATGATAACCGAAACGTCAAGCGAATTTTGATTTTTCGTTTGGCAACCGTCATTGCGTCCGTAAATTTTCGAGCGGTTTGACGCGGCTCGCGCGAAACGCCGGATAAACAGTTGCGATTAAACACAAGGCGAAGGCGATAAAAATTATCAGCAAAATGTTAAAAAAATTCGGACGAAACGGAATATAATTGAGCGAATAAACTTCCGCCGACAAACTGACGATGCGGAAATAATTTCCGAGAAAACAACCGAGCAAGCCGAAAACGACGCCCGCAAAAATCCCCGAAAAACCCAAAAATAAACCTTCGAGCAGAAATATCAAAATAAAACTTCGCGCCCGCGCGCCGCACGTTCGCAGAATTGCAATATCAAAACGGCGTTCATTGACGAGCAGCGCGAGCGTTGTCGTTATGTTCAAAGCCGCTATAAAAATTATTAGCGAGATTATTGCCAGGGCGACTTTTTTTTCTAAACTCAAAGCGGCGAAAAGCGGTTGATTTGCCTGCTGCCAATCGACAACTTTAAAATTATCGCCAAGTTGAGCGCGAATTTCGCGCGCGGTTTCGTCTGCTTTGTAAATGTCTGCAACCGAAACGCTGAAAATCGTCGGCGTAAATTCGTGTTTTTCGATAAGACGCGCAAAGTTTTCGGGCGAGATGTAAATCCAGGAAGCGTCGTATTCGTAAAGTCCGGTTTGAAAAGTCTCCGACACGCGAACGACGTTTCGCTTCGGCAAACTTTGGTTTTCGAGCGAGATGATTTCCGCTTCGTCGCCGATTTTTAGATTTACTTTTTCCGCCAGAACTGCGCCGAGAGAAATTTCAATTTCATTAGAATTTTGTTCGTTTGAATTTTGAATTTTCGATTTTGAATTTTCAATTACGCGCAAAATCGCGTAACTTGTTGCGTCTCTGCCGGTAACGAGTGCGTTTTCAAAAGTCGTCGGTGTAACCTGTCGAACGTTTTCGAGCTTTTCAATTTCCGCTTTCGTCGCGCGCCAGTTTGAAATCTCCGCCCCGTCGTTTGAAGAAATCGTTATGTGAGCTGTGTTTGCCAGAATTTTGTCCTGCATTTCGTCGCTGAAGCCGCGCGCCAGAGATTGCGCGATTATAAGGCTCGCCACGCCCGCAGCGATTCCGACAACTGCCACAACGGATGTAAAACGCGCCAGAGTTTTTCGCCGCGCGCGAAAATACTTCCAGGCGAGTTTTAATTCAAAACGCATTCGATAATGGTAAATGGTAAACGATAAATGGTAAATGAAAGCGGTTTCGGCTAAAATCTATTTTTTGCAGAAAAACTGCATCAATTCAAAGTCGAAAATCCAAAATCCAAAATCGCCAAATGCCTTTTAGCACGATTGAAGAAGCCGCCCGCGATATTCACGACGGCAAAATGATAATCATAGTCGACGACGAAGACCGCGAAAACGAAGGCGATCTGGTGTGCGCGGCGGAAAAAGTCACGCCGGAGATTATCAATTTTATGATAACGCACGCGCGCGGGCTGATTTGCCTGCCGCTGACCGAAGAGCGCTGCGACGAGCTAAACTTGCCGCCGCAGACTGCGGAAAACACTTCGAGTATGGGAACGGCTTTTACGATTTCCATCGAAGCGCGCCGGGGCGTAACGACTGGAATTTCCGCCGCCGACCGCGCGAAAACGATTTTAACGGCGGTTGACCCGAACTCGAAACCATCGGATTTGGCGCGTCCCGGTCATATTTTTCCGCTCCGTGCAAAACGCGGCGGCGTTCTGGTGCGCGTCGGGCAAACCGAAGCGAGCGTTGACATTGCCAGAATTGCGGATTGTTATCCGGCGGGCGTCGTCTGCGAAATAATGAACGAAGACGGCACGATGGCGCGCTTGCCCGAACTGGAAAAATTTGCCGAAACTCATCGCTTGAAAATAATCTCGGTCGCCGACCTTGTGCGTTACCGAAGTCAAAAGGAAACGCTCGTGCGCTGCGTCGTCGAAGCGGATTTGCCGACCGATTACGGAGATTTTCGCGCGTTCATTTACGAAAATATCGTCAATGGTGAAACGCACGTCGCCATCACGCTCGGCGAAGATTTTTTGCAGACAACCGAACCGGTTTTGGTGCGCGTCCAAACCGAGAACGTTACGTTTGCGATGTTCGGCTCGCGCCTAGGCGAAGCAGCGCGTGCGATACGCTCGTCGCTTAAAAAAATCTCCCTCGCCGGTCGCGGCGTAGTTCTTTATCTCAGACAGCGCGAACCGAATCTCGATTTGATACACCAATTGCAAACCTACAAGCTAATGCAGGAAAAAAATCTGGATTTACAAACGGCGCGCAAAGAAACCGGCTACGGAAATTTCCGCGATTACGGCATCGGCGCGCAAATTTTGAACGATTTGGGCGTGCGAAAAATCCGTCTGCTGACAAATCATCCGCCGCGCATCAACGCCATCGAAGCGTTTGATTTGGAGATTGTCGAGACCGTTCCGTTATAAAATAAAACGCGCTTTTGATGACTGTTTCATTAGCAAATAAAAAGAAATTCTCAAAGCCTAGGTTTTTTAGATTTGCAAAAATTATCTCACGATAAAAATAAAATGTTCAATAACCGAATTTTGGGTTAAGATAGAAAATCACGCGCGTGGACGCTGCTACGCGCCGCTTCCGAGTTTTACAAAAATGCCCGAACAAAACGATAGCCAAATTGATAAAATTCAAGACCGTGAACCGCACGACGAAAATGCGGCAGCCGAAACTTCGCCCGTCGCCATCGAGCGCAGACGTTTTTTCACGCGCCGCAACACGGCAATTTCGTTCGGCTTGATTTCGCTGCTCGCCGTATTGCTTCTGCTTACAACAGTTGTCGTCTATCGTTATGGCTATCTCGACAGTTATGTTAAAAAGCAGTTTGTCGCAAAAATGGCTGACATCGGCATTGTTTTCGACGCTGATGTTTTTCGTCTAAAAGTTATGCCATTGCAGTTGGAACTGAAAAACGCGACTTTTAACGACAAACTGACGGGCGAGAAACTCTTCCGTGTCGGCGAAGGAAAACTCGGCTTGAAGGTTGCAGACCTTTACGCCTGGCAATTGAGCCGCGATATTTCGATTGATACGACCGATTTGACGAATGTCGAAGCGTGGGTGAAGTTTGACGAAAACGGCAAATCAAATTTTTCAAACTTAAATCTCGTCGAAGACCAAGCCGGCTCACGCGTCAATTTTACTTATTCTTCCGTAAGATTTTCGGTCAAAAACGGCTTGATTCATTTTGGCGACGCGCAGCACAAAATCAACGCCGACGCCAAAAACGTACTCTTTTTTCTCGAACCGGAAAACGCGCTCGTGCCTGACGAGCAAAAACGCTACCGGTTTGATTTCACCTCGACCGATTCAAATTTCGTTTATGACGAAAGCAAAGTCGAGCCGGTTGACATTCGTGCCAAAGGCATTGCCGACAACAAAGGCGCGGAGATTGCCGAATTTAACTTGAAATCGCCGATTGGTGAAGCGAGTTTGAACGGCACGCTGACCGATTGGGAGCGGCTTTTATACGATTTGAATGTCGATTCAACCGTTGACTTAACGCAGACTTCAACCATTTTTCCGCTGGGGACGCCGATTCGCGGCATCGGAAACTTTAGCGGTAAAGTTACCGGCGAAGGCGCAAAATATCGAGTCGATGGCAATATCGAATCCGACGCGCTTGCAGCTTCCAACATTCGGCTCAAAGGTTTGAAAGTTGACGCAACCGTCGCGGGCGAAAACTCGATGTATGAAGCAAACGGCAAAGCGGTCGCCGAAATGCTTACGTTTGAAGATTTTAAGATTGATTTTCCGCAGCTTGTCGGGAATATTCGCGGCACGGGAACCGACTTTAAATGGTTTGGTGAGCTTCAGGCGGCGGCAGCAAAATCGCCTCTCGGAACAATCGCCGGTCTTTACATTAGCGACGCGGTTGCCGAATACAAAGACAGTCAACTCAACGCGAAATTGGGAAACGTGCGCGCCGGAACTTTTAGCTCGACCGATGCTAACGCTCAGTCCTTACAAGCGCGAAATGTGCAAATGTTTTCCGGCGGCAACCGAACCGACGTTTCCGTTCCGAACCTTCGCGCAGGCGTCGTCTCAAGCGGAAGCGCGAAAATCCGAGGCGTTGACGCGGGCAATCTAAAATTGACGAAACGCGGCGACCAAACAGATGTCAACGCCGGAAGTTTGCGGGCAAGCTCGGTCGAAACACCTGACGCGACGCTTCGAGGCGTCAACGCTGGAAACCTGAAACTAAGAAGTAGAGGAAATCAAACAGATGTCAGCGCTGGAAATTTGCAGGCAAATTCGGTTCAAGCGAGCGGCGCGACAGTTCGAGGCGTCAACGCGAGCAGCGTTAAACTTAGAAAACACGGAAGTCGAACGGATGCGAGCGCGGCGAATCTGCGCGCGCAGAGTTTGGACGCGAAGGGCGCGCGCGTCAGAAATTTGAATGCGAAAGGCATCAACGTTCAAAGCCAAAACGGTGCAACGAACATCGAAGCCGCCAACGTGCAAGCCGACGGCGTGAACGCGAGCGGCGCAAACGTCGGCGCGTTGACCGCATCGGGCGTCGAAATAAAAGATAGCGAAAACACGACCGAAGTTTATTCGGACAATTTGCGCGTGGCGAAAGTCGAAACCGATGCGGCTGTTTTAGGAAGCGTCAATGTCGCAGGCGTTCGGATGACGATTCGGCAAGGCAGAATCGAAGCCAGAGCGAGCGGCGAAGTAAACGCCGGAAACGTCGCGCTGACAAAATCCGCCTTGCCGGAAGGCGGAAATCTGCAAGCGGTCAAACTCTACAAACCCGTTTTCATACTCGAACCGTCGGGACATTATCGCGCCAGCGCGGATATGAGTTTAGGCGGCGGCGTTTTGGGCAGTGTCAAATTGGGTGCGGCGCGCGCGTCTCTCGTCGCGGAAAATAATCAAGTGGCGCTCAACAATTTGACCGCCGACGTGATGGACGGGCGCATTAACGGCGACGCGGTGATTGCTCTGAACAATCGCAATCGCTCGCGCGTTGACGCCGCGTTTTCCAACCTCGATTTATCAAAACTGCTTGCTTTGCAAGGTGGGCGCGTCGTGCCGATTGAAGGGAAAACGACCGGCAACGTGAATTTGACATTTGCCGGAACGAATTTCAAAACCGCAACCGGAACTTTGACCGCTGACTTTGCGGCAAACGCCGGAACATCTGAGCGTGGGCTTGTTCCACTTAACGGCAGGCTCGGCTTACGTGCGAACAACGGGCTTTTTAATGTCGATTACGCGAATCTAAACACGGAAAAAAGCGCAATCGACGCGACCGGACAATTCGATTTGAGCGGCAGCAATTCCAATCTCAATCTCGCTTTGAATTCAACCGATGCCAGCGAAATCGAACGTATTCTCAGGGTTTTAAATCTCTCGCCCGAACTCGAAGCGCAGCTCGATTCTTATCAAGCGCAGTTTGCCGGAAACTTTAGTTTCACGGGCAATTTGACGGGGAATCTGTCCGACCCGACGGTCAGTGGACGCGCGTCAGCCGATTCTTTGATTTTGCGCGGGCGCAATCTCGGCTCGGTTGCTACGAATTTGTTTGTTTCGCCCGTCGGCATCGAACTGCGCGACGGCATTTTGCAGGAACGCGATGGCGGAAATCTCGCTTTTAATGTCAATGTTCCGAATGTCGGCACGAACAACATTTCAGTTCAAGCGAAATTAAATAATATAAATACGGGCAATCTTCTGGCGGCACTGCCGTTTGATTTTTTGCCCGCGCAAATAAAAGATTTTCAGGCACAAACTTCCGGCACGATAAATGTGAGCGGCATTCCGAACGCTCTGCAGGGAGAAGCAAACATTTCTTCCGGCAAAGGCACGATTAACGGTCAGCCGTTCGACGGTTTCGACGCGAAGGCGACTTTTCAGGGAAGTCTCGTCAATCTCGAAAATTTTGAAGCGCGTTTCGGTGCGGGCTTTTTGCGGGCGAACGGAACTTACAACACCGATTCGACGGCGTTTAATTTCGTCGCCAGCGGTAAAGACATTCAAGCGGCGCGAATTCGTCCGTTTTTACCGAAAGGAACAGACCTCTCCAGTATTAACGGGACAATTGATTTGCAGGCTAAAGCCCTGGGCATCGGTTCTGATTCAAAAACCTACGACATCAATTTTAACGGCGTCGCGCATAACGTCGTCGTGGGCGACAACGCGCTCGGCGAAGTTACGTTTGTCGGCAGAACGGAAAATCAACAGCTTAATGCTAACTTGACCGCGAATTTTCAAGGTCAGCAGCAAGTTATAACGGCAAGCGTGAACTTTGCCGACCCGAATCTGCCGTTCCGTGCCGAAACGACTTTTAATAATACGCAGCTTGCGCCGTTTATTGCGCTCGTGCGTCCGTCCGACGAAGTTTCCATCACCGGACAGGCGACAGGCAAAGTTTTTCTGCAAGGCAATCTTTCGGTTTTGGGCGCGGACGGAAAACGCACCTTTTCGACGGATAATTTAGCGGGCGCGGCTGAGTTCGGTCAATTCGCTCTGCAAATTGGCGAAACACCGCTTGTCGCCACCGAGCCGATTGCCGTGCGTTTCACATCTAAAGAAGTCATCGTCGAGAACGCGAAATTCTCCGGCAGCGGCACAAACATTGTAGTTAGCGGCACAAAAGCGCTGACGGACGACGGTATTAATAATCTGTTTGTTGACGGGCGCGTAAATTTGAGCGTTTTCAACGCGCTGTCGAAAAATACGTTTGCCGCCGGTTTCGCAAACGTTTCGGTTCGTCTGACCGGAGTCAATGCAACCGCTAGACTCAACGGTACGGCGGATTTGCAAAATGCTGCAGTTTCGACTTTTATCGGCGCGGAACGTCTTTCAATTGACCGCGTGCGAGGGCGCATTTTATTTACCTCAAACCAAGCGCAGATTGACGAACTGACTGGATTCTTAGGGGGCGGCAAAATCACGGCAGAAGGCGGAGCGACGCTTAAAGGACTGGAATTGCAGGGCTTTAGATTCAATGTTACCGGAAACAATTTTACTGCTCCTTTGCCGCCTGATTTTATTACAACCGGCAATGCTGAAATCGAATTTAGTGGCAATCGCGTCGGCGGCGTTATGAACTCTTTGATTAGAGGAACAATTGCCGCCAAACGCACTATTTACACGAAGGATATTGACATAGCCGATTTCGTCAGCGGACGGCGCGAAGGCTCTCTGACTGAAAGCTCGTCGTCTTCTGGAGCGTCGTCTTCTTCGTTTTTCGGCGTTCCGAATCTGGACATTCGTATCGAAGGACGCGACGCGCTGGTGGTTCGCAATAACCTCGCCGATTTGACGGCTTCGGCGATGCTGCGCGTTACGGGCGACACGGAATTCCCGCAAATTTCCGGCAGAATCACAGCCAACAGCGGCACGATAATTTTCCGCAAAGACCGCTACGAAGTGCAGCGCGGCGTCCTTGAGTTTCCGCCCAATACAACCATCGAGCCGTTTATCAATCTGCAGGCTACAACTGAAATTCAAGGTTATCAAATTATCGTCAATTTAATCGGCGAGCTAAACAACACCGAAACGCTCAACGCGACGGTTCGTTCGAGTCCGGCGTTGCCGCAGGCTGACGTGATTTCCTTGATTACGACCGGAAACCTGGCGAACACCGACACGGGAATTCCGACGCTGGCGCAATCGGGAATAAACACGGCGGCGGAGATTTTGACCGATACATTTATCAATAATCCTCTGGGACGCGCGACCGACAAACTGTTCGGTTTGAACAAGTTCGCCATTGACCCGATTATTTCCGGTCAACGGCTAAACCCTTCGGCGCGTCTAACCGTCGGCAGACAAATCAACAAAAATCTGCTTATAACATATTCGACCAATCTTTCGGCAGACCAAAATCAAGTTTTAGCCCTCGAATACCGTGTTTCAAACCGTCTGTCGTTTGTCGCACAATATGAACAGCGTTCGTTGAGCAACGTTACCAGAAACAATAATAATTTTAACTTTGAAATTCGCCTCAGAAAAAGATTTTAAGACAATGAAAAACGGTAAACGGAAAATGAAAAATTCAGGAATCGGTATTTTTCGTTCCCTTTTGTCTATTGTTTATCGTTTATTGCCTGTTTTCAGTTTTCAGTTTTCAGTTTTCAGTTTTTCCTCCGCATTCTTTTCTCTGCTTATCGTTTTCTGCTCAATGCTATTGACTGTTCAAGCTCAAAGCGGCAAATACGAAGACCGCCAAATTACGGATGTTCAGGTTGCGTTTGAACGCGCTGCGACAGCGGACGATTCTTCTAAAGAACAATATCGCCTGATTGCGCGCAACGCGCTAGGGGAAAAATACTCCGCCGTTAAAGTCCGCGACGCGATAGAAGCGCTCTATAATACGGGGAAAATTGTTTCGGTTTCCGCCGTCGAAGCAAGCGAGAACGGGCAATCGGGCGTTAACGTTCGCTTTGTCATCAGGCGCAAAACCACCGCCGAAAAAGTCAACGTTCAAATCGGCAACACAATTGGCGAAACTGTTACAGAGCAACAGCTTCTTTTGAAATTAAATCTGCTCAATCCGGGAACCGCCGTCACCGAACAGACGCTCAACAACAACGCCGATTTGATTTTGGATTATTTGCGCGAGCGCGGCTACTACAACGCACAGGTTACCTCGACGCAGCAGCCGCTGCCGAGAGACCCGACTCAGGTTGCCGTAACTTTCAACGTCGTGCCGAACGCGCAGGCGACAATCGAAAATTTTGCGATAAACATCGCCGGATTCGACGCAACAAAAGTTCGTCAAAAGCTGGAGCTGCAAACGGGCGAGCCGTATTCGCGCGAACTGCTCGATTCGGACATCGCCAAAATCCGCCGGGCGCTGCGTGAAGAAAAATTTCTTGCACCTGAACTAGAAGACGCGCGCGTGGTTTATAACCGCGAGAAAAATTCGGTCGGCATCGAACTCAGCGGCAAGGTCGGTGCGGCGGTCAACGTTTCGGTTGACGCGGGAAAAGATGAAAAAATCGGCGACAAAACACAAACCAAACTTCTTTCCATCAAGCGCGAAGGAACGCTCGATTACGCGGCGATTATCGAAGGCGCGCGCAGGCTCAGAAATTACTATCAGGAACGCGGTTACTTTTTCGCCGAAGTTACGCCGCTCTGCTCGGTTAACCCGGAATTTACCGAAAACGAAGCCAGCTCGACCGCCAATCAGACGGAAGTTTTGTGCGGCTCGCTGACGGGCGGTGATTTAACTGACCGCGTCGTTGACGTTAATTACAAAGCCAATTTGAGCCGACGCTTGAAACTCGTTGACATTCGCATAGAAGGCACAGATAAATTGACGATTGAAGACGTTCGAGGCATCTTAAAGTCCCAGGAAAAAAGTCTTCTCGGCGTGATTCCCTTTCTTGGTTACGGGCGCGGTTACACGAGCGCGGAAATTCTCGAACAAGACCGTTTAACGATAAAATCTTTGCTGCGCGAACTCGGTTATCGAAGAAATGAAGTTACCGTCCGGCAAGGCGTCTCGCCAAACGGCGAAAATTTGATTATTACCTTTGTCGTCAACGAAGGCATTCCAACGCGCATCGCCGATGTGCAAATTCAAGGAAATAAAGTTTTTTCGAGCGACGAATTGCTTGCCAAACTTCCCGATTTGGCGGGGAAAAACTTTTCACGAGCGCGAGCCAGAAACGGCGTCAAAAAACTTAACGAGTTTTATTCGCAGGAAGGTTATTACGACGCCAAGGCGAATTATTCGCTCATCGAAATACCGCACGACGAAAATGCTTCGGAAGAACAAGTCAAAGTAGTTTACAATCTGCAAAACGAAGGCAAAAAGGTTTTTATCAACCGCATTTTGATAAACGGCAACGACTTGACGAAAAATGCGGCGGTATTAAAAGCCATTAATTTACGTCCCGGCGATGTTCTGCGCGCCACAGATATTTTCGCCAGCGAGCAAAATCTTTACCAGACCGACGCTTTTAGTCTTGTAGAGGTAAAACCCGAACCGGCTGGCGAGACGGCGGACGGAACGGGGCGTTTGAGCGATATTATTATTAACGTCGAAGAGCAGAAACCGCGTCTTATCACTTACGGCGGCGGTTACTCAACCGACTTCGGTGCAAACGGATTTTTCGACATCCGGCATTTTAATCTTTTCGGAAAATTGCAGCAGGGCGGCGCGCGCGTGCGAGTAAGCCGTCTGCAGCAGCTTGTCCAGATTGATTATCTAAATCCGCGTTTTATGCCCGACGGGAAAAATCGTTTTTCGCCGCTGACCTTTACCGCACAGTATCAGCGCGATTCGACCGTTACGCGCTTTTTCCGTTCGGCGATTGATAAGGGAAGTTTCGGCGTCGTCCAGCGAGTTGACGAAAAGGGCAATCCGATTGACGAATTCGGCAAGAAAACAGCCATCCCGACAATCAATCGGTTTACCCTGCAGACGGAAACCAGCCGCACCATCAGCAGAAAATACCGAAGCATTTTGTTTGCCCGCTACAAATACGAAGACGTTCGACTTTTTAATATCGAAAGTCTTTTAATTAGTGATTTGCTGCGCCCCGACGAGAGAGTGCGGACATCCGGTTTGGGCGCAAACTTTGTTTTCGACACTAGAGAAAATTGTTCGATAAAATACACGCTGCTCGAAATTATAGAGAAAGGCGACCCGGGTGAGCCGTGCCGTTATAATCCGGGCGACCCGACACGCGGCAATTATATCGCGGCGGAATATAATTTTTCGCTTCCGGCGCTCGGCGCAAACATCGGTTTTCATAAATTTCAAGGCTCTTACAATACTTTTTACACCGTTCCGCGATTGAAAAACACGACTTTTGCCGGGCGCGGAATTCTCGGCTTGGCGAACGTTTTCTCACGCGACCGCAGTTTTTCGGATGCGCAGTTTCCCGGTTTGGAAGACATTTTGCCGATTAGCGAGCGGTTTTTCGCGGGCGGCTCGACAACTCTGCGCGGTTTCGATTATGAAGGCGCGGGACCGCGCGTCGTCGTTCTTCCGCAGGGCATTTTCCGCAATTCAAAAGGCGAGGTCGTAACCGTCAATCCATTTACGATTCCGTTCGGCGGCAACGCTCTGGCAATCGTTAATCTCGAAGCGCGCATTCCTGTAACCGAAAGCCTTCGACTTGTTCCGTTTTACGACGGCGGCAACGTTTTCCGCAGCGTCGGCGACATTTTCAAATCGCCCACAGCCGTTGATGCAAACGACACTTTTCGGCAAAATCTAAACGCTCGCTGGACGAACACCGTCGGTCTCGGTTTCAGAATCAAAACGCCGGTCGGCGGCGAGTTTGCCATAGACGGCGCATACCTGCTCAATCCACCAAAGTTTTCAATTCCGCAGCAGTTTGCGCCGAACTCGACTTTCCGATTGAAACAAGAACGAATTCACTTCCGATTTACCCAGGCGTTTTAAAGAAATTCGTTTTGGTTAATTGCCGAATGCAAAGAATTAAGAACAAAAAAGTTGAGCGTTTCCTTATGTCCCTGCGCCTCTGCGCGGCGATTTTATTGTTTTGCTTTTCGGTTTTTTCTCAAGACACAAACGACGTTATCCGCATTGAAACCGAGCTTTTTCCGTTTGAAGTAACTGTTACGGACAAAAACGGAAAACCCGTTCACGGTCTCGAAGCAAAAGATTTTAAGGTGTTCGAGGATGGTGTCGAGCGTCCGATTGATTTTTTTGAGCCGGTCAAAAAAAGCAATGACAGCCGTCCTCTTTCGATAGTTTTCGCCCTCGACGTTTCGGGCAGTATGACGCCGGACGAGTTGGCGCGCCTACGCGATGCAATGCAGAATTTTATCAAACATCTTGCCGATTATAATTCATATTTTGCCGTGCTGACTTTCGGAATGGACGTGAAAACCTTACAGTCTTTTACGAATCGCCCTGACAAATTGGAGAAAACCTTTGAAAAACTCGCGCGCGACCAGGACGGACTTTCCACGCACGCTTACGATGCGGTTGACGACGCAATTCGGCTCATTCTGAAAAAATCCCCGCCGCGCGTAAAAAACCAGTTACCGAAACGCGCCGTCGTTTTGATTACGGACGGCTTTCCGGTCGGCGATACGATTTTGCCGAAAACCGTGATTGAACGCGCAAACGATGCGGAAACAAGTGTTTATTCGGTGATTCTGCCATCGTATTCGCGCCTTCAAGCTGACAGAAAACCGCTTCCGACGCTGCTCGACGCCAGCGGCTTGATAGAAAAAACCGGCGGACGCGCCTTTTACGCCAACGAAAAAAATTTTGAGCCGCTCTTTAAATCTCTAGCCGAAGAAATTACCGCTTCTTACGTTTTAGCCTTTTATCCGCAGACGGAAAATAACCAAACCGGAAAGTTTCGCCGCATTCGGATTGAAGCCCCGAAAGGCTTACAAATCAAGCAAAACCGTTCCGGTTACGAAGTAAAACGGTAGAATAATGGTGAACGGTGGATTTAAGAATTGGTTTTCATTAATCATTCATCATTCATCATTCATCATTAAATCTAATACTGAAATTCTTCCTCGTCGGCGAGAATGTCGTCCGGGTCGCTTTCCTCGTAGATGTCGAGTTCGACCGGGTCGAGTCCGACGATTTCCAGTTCCGTGCCGCATTCGTCGCAGGAAATAACGTCGCCCTGCTCGGAATCGGCATCTACATAAACGTCTTCGCTGCATTCGGGACAAGCTGATGTTGGCATAATTATTCTCCAAATAAATTTAAATAAATTCTATTTCACTTCACTAAAAAATCGCCGTGAATTTTATGTATATTTGTCAATCTATCTTTTTTTAGAACCGTTTGGCAAGAGTTTGTTTCAAAAAAAAAGTTAATGTTTATTTGTCGCCAGTTAAAAGTAAAAGTTATATTACAAATTTGCTAAATACAATTTTTATATGCAGTTTCCTTTCAAGTTAGCCGGAGATAAACAATTCGATGCGGTCGGTTTCGGCACGAACGCGGTTGATTATTTGATTGTCGTACCTGAATATCCAGCATTTGATTCAAAAATTCGCCTGACTGAATACGCGCAGGCAGCAGGCGGCGAAGTCGCGACGGCGATGGTTGGTCTGCAGCGTCTGGGCTTGAAAACAAGTTATGTCGGGCGTTTCGGAACAGATAAGGAAGGTGATTTTGGACTCAGAACTCTGCGCGATGAAAACGTAGATGTGCGTTTTGCCGAACAAATCCAAAACGCGCGAACGCAAATCGCTTTTATCGTGATTGATGAGCGGAACGGCGAGCGAACTGTCATTTGGGAAAGAGACGCGCATCTTTCGTACGGGGAAAAAGACGCACCGATTGAAGCCGCCGCGCTCGGCAAAATTTTGCATTTTACGCCGCACGACGCGCAGGCTTGTTTGCGATTGGCGAAGGCGGCAAAGGCAGAAAATACAATCGTTTCGATTGATATTGATAATACGTTTGCGGGCGTCGAAGAACTTTTGCCGGAAGTTGACGTTTTTATTTCCTCTTCGGAATTTCCTGAAAAGCTCGTCGGTATTAAAGATAAAAAAAAATCTTTGCGGGAAATAAACCGTCGTTTCGGCTGTTGCGTCGTCGGAATGACTTTAGGAGAAAAAGGTTCGCTTCTGTTGTGCGAAAACGAATTTATCGAAACCGGCGGCTTCAGCGTTCCGAACGGCTGTAAAGACACGACGGGCGCCGGCGATGCGTTTCGTGTCGGTCTTCTCTACGGTTTACTAAAAGGTGAGACGGTTGAAACGGCGGCGAAGATGGCAAACGCGGTCGCCGCGCTCAAATGTCGCGCGCTCGGCGCAAGAACGGCGTTGCCGAATATTGATGAATTATCTGAATTATTGGATTTTTAATAATCGACGAAACAGTTTCAAACTTCGCTCAAGACAACGATTTCCGAACGGCTTTTGGCGTCGTCCAAAAACTTTTCGATGTCGGAGGCGATTTTCTGCTCGGTCAGAGTTTGGTTAATTTGCGAGCGTACATCTTCGAGTGTCGGCATAAGAAGTCCTGGATTTTTGCGCCGGAAGGCGGGCGTAAAAACGTCGCGGTAATAGTTGGTTTCGTCCTGCGGCGTAACAACGACGAACGAACGAAAACGAAATTCCAGATATTTTTCAATCGAAACTCGCCGCGCCATCATCCGTTCAAAATTATCGTCATTAACCGAATCGAAACCAACAAGACGCAATCGTTTTTCAAAGTCCGCCGCCGAAGGAAAAAGAGCCAAAACACGATTTATTTCCTTTTTAATATCCTCTTGATTCGGCGCGGCGCGCGGCACTCTTTCGGCTTCCAAAGCAAAAAGGCGCTGATTTATCAAAATTTGCAAAGCGCGGTTCAACTCTTCGGATGTCGGCGGGCTAAGCGACGCATTCGGAATCAAAGCAAGCTGCCAGAGCAAATCCGAATAAGTGATAAGTTCCGTATCAATGCCGTCGCCGACCGTAGCTACGATTTTGTCAACCGTATCACGCGCCCAAATTTTCGGGGGCGAAAAAGATGACAATAAAGCAAACAAGCTGAAACAGATAAGTATTTTTTTCAATCGAGATTTTACGCTTTGCATATTCAACCCGTCTGATTTTTGAATGAAATTAACAAACTGTCAAATAAAATGTTAGAAATCTTTTTTAATTCAGCAGGAAAATTAAAAACTTTTCATTTCTAAAAGCAGACCAACCGTTAAGATGACAAATTTTAAAGAAACTTTGTCAAAACTATGTGATTTGGAAATAAGATAAAGTGGATTTGGCTGAACGGCGGAGATGACGCGGCGCGAAACCGCCTGCAATGTAAGGGAAACGAAGTAACGTAATAAGAAGGTAGCTGTTTCTCGCTCATGTTCATTGACTTGTTGTGCCGCCCGTCATTTTCCACGTGGCTTTACTTTGTAATCAATAAAGGTGAATCGACATTGTATCTTAAAAGGTTTGCCTGCTCGCCGCTTATCAGAAAAGAAAATTGTTCAGTTCCTTTGCCTTCTGAAAATTGAACGTCGTAATCTACCATTGCAACCGTTCCCATTGTGGTAGCATTGCCGCGCCAGCCTATTTGCGTAGAGTTTTCAACCGTTCCCAGTTTGCGCCGAATAGCTTCGAGAAGTTGAACAAACTCAGTTTCAGTTACAGCTTCTTTGAACTTAGCGTCGCTTTGCTGGTAAATTTCCTGATATTGACCCGCGTTAAACTGTTTATGAAACTGCTCAACGGCGCGTTCAGCTTGCTCTCTTCCTTTCGTCAGCGAACAAGAAGCGGTCAAAGCAACGACAGTAAATGCAAAAGTGATAATCAACAAAAAAGGTCTTGAAATAATTTTTCTCATAATTTCGATTTCTCAGATTAAGCAAAGCGGCACAATTTTGTATTATACCGATAAAATCAACTTATGTGTTCTTTATTTTCTTAAACGCGCTTCGACGTTGTTCGCTTTCAACGAATTTCCCGTCGCTCTTTCCAAATCGGCAATCGCTTTGTTTAGTTCGGTTTGCGAACGGAGTTCGGTGCTGCGCGCCGCCGTCAAAGCCGTTTGGCGGTCTAGAACCTGATAGATGTTCGATTGTCCGGCGTCGAGTTTTCTTTGTTCGGAAGCGTATTGCTTTTCGCTGTTTTCGCGCGAAAGAGCCGCCGTCCGCAAACGCGCTTCGGCGCTTCTGACAGCTTGCAGGGTGTTTCGCACATCAACCTGTATGTTTTGCTCGACTTGTTCGCGCAGCGTTTTTATTTGTTCGCTTTGCACGAGAGAACGTCCGAGCTGCGCTTTCGCCGTTTTGTTTCGGAGCGGAATGTTAAATTGAACACCGGCACGAATGGTCGGGTAACGGTTGGCAAAAATGTCGGTTACGGTCGAAGTCGCACCGCCGATGCCTTGCAAAAAAGTTTGTTGCTGTTGCTGCTGCACCTGTTGCTGCTGAAGCTGGCGCGCAGCGCATTGTTCCGGCGTTTCGCTTAACAGGCACGGCGAGACTTGCGAAAACGGACTTCTGAAATTCGGGTTCTGGCTGCCGCCGATACCCGCCGATGTGTAGCTTGCAATCAAATCAACCTGCGGTTTTGCCTGGTCTCTTAAAAATCGCAAATCAATTTCGTTGATGTCGCGCTGGACATTGCTGATGTCGATTTCGGGACGATTTTGCAGCGCCAAACCCAATGCTTCGGTCAAGGTAGTTTGCGGCGCATCCAAATCAATTGACTCGGTCGGGACGATTGCAGCGTTCCAAATCGCGTCGTTGCGGTTTTCGGCAATCAGATTTTTTAAAGCGTTTTCGGCGCGGTTGATATCTTCCAAAGCCGTATAAACATTCTGCTCGAAGTTGGCAACCTGCGTTTGCGCAGCGATAATGTCAACCGGCGCAAGCTGTCCTTCTTCGACAAGACGACGATTGTGTTCAAGCTGTTCTTTGGCGTCTCTGACCGAATCGCGCTGCACCTGCAAATTACGCAGCGTATAAGTCAAATCCCAGTATGCGCGCTGAACGTTTGTGATAACGTCAATCGAACGCTGGCGAAACTGCGTGTCTGTCAAAGACAGATTGCGCTTGGCAATTTCGATTGTACGGCGCGGCTGGTCGAAACGCCGCCCGCGAAAAAGCGGTTGGGTAACGCTGAACGTCAGAGAAGAATTATACTGCGGACTGAGAATCGAAATCGGATTGTCGCTGCCGAGCCGCGAATTGTTTGCCGTTACGTTGAAAATCGTGCCGTATTTTTTTATATAACCTTGAAAACCTGCGTTGCCGACAAAAGAGTTCGTCGTCGTTGATTTATTTGTGCTGAAAATCGAAACATTCGGCACGGTCGCCCGCTCGTAATAAGTTTGCCCTGTAAAACGCGGGTCGTAAAAGCCGTCTGCCGCCTGCAAATCAAACTCGGCAAGCCGCACGTTTTGCCGCGAAACTTCGATGTCCTTATTGTTTTCGAGGGCAATCGTAATTGCTTCGTTCAAAGAAAGCGGTTTTTGCTGCATCATATCCACGCCGACACGCCCCAACTCCGGCAAGCTCGTATCATTCGATTGAAAATTCGGCGCAATACGCGGCACGCCTTGCAGATTTTCCGGCTGAACTTCTTGCGCGTCGTCAACCGACGGCAAATTTTCCTGCGTCGGCTTTATATCAACCGTCGGCGATGGAATGGGTGTAGGTGCTGCGTCCTGCGCTATTGCCGCGCCAGCGCCGAGGCACAATATAACCACAAAAATTAAATATAATTGCTTAAACATAAAAATCTTTTTGCCTCGAGAAACTGCGGTTAATTTCTCAATGCTTATTGATAAGCGAACTTGTCGCCGTTACGAATTTGCGTTTGAAATCGCCGAAAATGCGCGATGAAAAACCGTTCAGCCGTTTCAAAATCTGCCATTCGGCTGCGTCGTCGAAAAGCGAGTAGAAAACCGGAACAGCCAATAAAGTTAAAAGCAGACATAAAGATTGACCGCCGACGACCAGAACGCCGATTGAGCGATTTGTTCCCGCGCCCGCGCCGGTTGAGACAACGAGCGGAATCATACCGGCGACAAGCGCGATTGTCGTCATCAAAATCGGTCGCAGACGGTCGCGGTTAGCTTGAATAATCGCGTCATAGCGACCCATTCCTTTGGCGCGCAAGCCGTTTGTATGGTCAATCTGCAAAATCGCGTTTTTCTTTACAACACCGAATAAAAGTAAAAGTCCGAGTCCAGAGAAAATATTTACGGTTTGCCCGGTTGCCAGCAGACTGACGATGCCGAATGGAATCGAAAGGGGCAAAGTTAAGAGAATCGTTACCGGATGGATAAAAGATTCAAACTGCGCCGCCAGCACGATGTACATAAAAATAAACGAAAGCGAAATCGCTAAAGCGAAATACATCAGCGATTTGCCGAGTTCTTTCGATTGTCCGACATAGCCGGTCGTGTAGCCTGCGGGCAAATTCAATTCTTTAACGTAAGCGTCAATCGCCGACGTAATGCTCGTCGCCGAACCGCCCGGTCTGGTGTTTGCGAGAAGCGTAACCTGGCGCTGGCGATTTAGCCGGTCAACCGAACTCGGACCTGTGCCTTCCGAGACTTTGACAACGCGGTCGAGCGAGACGAAGCCGGTTTTTGTAGATGGAACGATGAGGCGTTTCAAGCCTTCGACATCAGAACGATATTGGTTGATGGCGCGTACGCGAACTTCGTATTGGTCTGTGCCTTGGTTAAAAGTCGTCGCTTCCGTTCCGGCAACGAGCGTATTCAGAGCCTGCGAAACCGCGCCGACGCTGACGCCTAAATCAGCCGCCGTCGTGCGGTCGATCGTCAGGCGAACTTCCGGTTTTCCGCTTATCAAAGTAGAGTCAACGTCAACGGCGTCGGGAATGGTTTTCATTTTTGCGAGCAGTTTGGCGGAAATATCTTCCATTACCTTCAAATCCGGTCCTGAAATCAAAAACTGCACGTTCGCGTTGCGAAAACCGCCGCCTGAAAACGCTTGGACTTGCTGCACGCCGGTTCGCAGTTCGGGCGGATAATTTTTTAACAATTCGCGCGCCTGAACCATCAGTTGTTCCTGCGATTTTGAGCGTTGGTCAATATCTAAAAGGCGTACATAAATCGTGCCGTTGTTGACGATTTGCTGTTGCCCGCCGCCGATTGTCGTCAAGGTGTCGCCGACGCCTTCGATTTTGCGAACGTCAGCCGCGATTCGCTCGAAAAGCTGCGAAGTCAAAGCAAGACTGTTGCCTTCTGGCGCGCGGATTGAAATTTCAAACTGCGATTGGTCGTCTACCGGCAAAAAGTTTTTGCCGACGAACATAAACAGCGGAATAATGCTCAAAAACACAAGCACGCAAAGTCCGACGATCAACCAACGATGCGCCATCGAAAAGCGCAGAAGCCAGGTATATGTGCTGTCAATATATTTATAAAAACCGGTCGCTTTGGAATAATGACCTTCGACTTCAGGCTTTCGGTTATTGATTGATTCGTCGTCGGAAATTTCTGAAGTAAGCGGTTTATCGGCAACAATCGGCTTATTTTTTTGCGAGCCTTCGATTAAACCGTCGCCTTTGATTTCCTGTATCGCAGCATTTTCGGCGCGATTGCTTTCCGCGTATGCTTCGTTTTTGTCTTCGGCGATGTCCGTGTATTCGTTTGTCGGGTCGTCTTTAATGTCGCGCGGTTTAATCAGACGCGCTGCGAGCATCGGCGTCAAAGTAAATGAAACAATCAACGAAACGCCAACGGCGAACGCCGCCGTCAAACCGAACGACGACATAAAACGCCCGACAATTCCCTGCATAAAACCAATCGGAACGAATACCGCCATCAAGGAAAGCGTCGTCGCCAGAACCGCCAGACCGATTTCCCTAGTGCCTTCGATTGCCGCTTGATACGGCGACATTCCTTTTTCTTCGACGTAGCGGTAAATGTTTTCCAGCACGACAATCGCGTCGTCGATGACGATTCCGACCATCAATGTCAGGGAAAGCATCGTAATCGAATTCAGCGTGTAGCCCATCGCGTACATCAGCGCGAAAGTCGAGATAATCGAAGTCGGAATGGCAATCGCGGCGATAAAAGTCGAGCGGAAATTCCACAAAAACAAAAACACGACAACCGCCGCCAGCAAGCCGCCGACGATTAAATGTTCTTCGATTGAACGCAGAGAATTTTCGATAAACACGGAGTTGTCGCCGATAATCTGCATTCGATATTTGGCGGGCAAAGTCGGCTCGATTTCCTTTAATTTCGCTTTAAGTTCCTGCGCGACGGCGACCGTATTTTGTCCTGATTGTTTTGAAACAACAAGCGTTACAGCCGGTTGACCGTTCAGACGCGCTTCGGTTCTGAGTTCTTCGGCGCCATCCTCAACGTATCCTAAATCTTTAACTTTAACCGCGTAATTTCCGCGAGTGGCGACAACGACATCGGCGAATTGTTCCGGCTTTTGAATTTTACCGACCGTGCGAACGCTCGTCTCTGTTGCGCCTTGGTCAATTCTGCCGCTGGGAAATTCGACGTTTTGAATCTTTAAAGCGTTCGTGATTTCCGCCGCCGTAATGCCGTAAGAACGCATTTTGTCCGGGTCAACCCAGACGTTTATCTGCCGCTCGCGCCCGCCGATTATCGTTACCTGCCCGACGCCATTGATTGACTCGATGCGCTCCTTGATTTTGTGCCGCGCAACTTCGGTTACGTCGCGTAAACTGGTCGGAGCGGAAACGGCAAGACGCAAAACCGGCGTGGCGTCCGTGTCGAGTTTCTGCACGGTAGGCTGTTTGGCAGTTTCGGGAAGACGCGGAATCACGGTTTGCACGCGATTTTCGACTTCCTGCGCCGCGACGTTCACGTCTTTTTCCAGCACAAACTGCACGAAAATCTGCGCCGCGCCTTCGGTCGAAGTCGAACGCAGCTCGTCAATACCGCTCACCGTGTTGACGGCTTCCTCAATCTTCTCCGTAACTTCGGTTTCGATTTCTTCGGGCGACGCACCCGGATTGATAACCGTTATCGTAATGGTCGGAAAATCAATTTTGGGAAAAAGGTCAACGCCCAAAGAGAAAAACGAGAACGCGCCGACCGTCACTAACGATAAAATAATCATCGTCGCAAAGACGGGACGCCTGACACAAATTTCTGCCAACCACTGCATATTTCAAACCTCTAAACTAACGAAATGGTTTTATTGTTTGACGGTTACACCGTCGTAAATTTGTCCGATATTGCTGATTGCAACTTGCTCGTTTTCCTGAATGCCCTGTTGCACTTCGATTTTGTCGTTTTCAAGCGCACCGAGTTTGACGATGCGTTCTTCGGCGCGTCCGTTTGTTATGACGAAAACTTTGTTTGTTTCACCTTCGGTTTTAACCGCTGAAACCGGGATCATCACGGTCGGTTTTGGGGCTGATTGCGTAATTCTGACAGTTGCGAATTGTCCGGGTTTCAAAAGTCCGCCGACGTTTTCGACTTCGGCTTCGACCGTCAAAGTTCTCGAAGTCGCGTTCAAATTCGGCGATGTCCTGACAATCGTTCCCGCGAAGTTGCGGTCCGGATACGCACTCGTCTGTATCGAAACTCCCTGCCCGTTTCGCACCAAACCGATTGATTGTTCCGGCACGTCAATTCGCATACGCAAAACGGAGGTGCGGACAATCGTCGCCACTTTTTGATTAGTTGAGGCAAACTCGCCGACATCAGCAGTTCTTTCCGAAACATAGCCGCTAATCGGGGAATAAATTACCGCATCGGCAATCGCTTTCTGCGCGCTCGCAATCTGGGTTTGCGCCGCGTCAGCCGCCGACTGCGCCGTGCGAACTCCGGCGAGTGCCGCTTCTACCTGCGACTGCGCCGTGCGAATCGCACTGACCGCGACCGCCGCCGTCGAACGCGCTTCCTCGAGATTCGCCCGCAATTGGTCGCGCTGCGCTTTGCGCTGGTCGTAAATCGTTCGGGCAATGTCGCCCGTTTCGAGCAGTCTTTCGGAGCGACCCAATTCCTTTTCGGCTAATTCAATTTGCGCTTTGACGGCACGCACCTGCGAAAAAGTTTCCGTGTCGAAAGCACTGCCTTGCGTTAAACCGAGCCGCGCCTGCGTTTGGCGGACATTGGCGCGCGCCTGTTCGACATTGGCTTGCGCCTGCTGAACCGCCGAACGCGCTTGCTGCGCCTGCGCCTGCACTTGTTCAAGTCGAATCTGCGCGTCGCGGTTGTCAATTGAGACGAGCGCGTCGCCTCGGTTCACATAGCTGCCGATGTCAAAATTTACAGCCGTAATTTTACCGCCGACCGTCGGCGCAACATCCGTCTGCGCGTCGCTTGCAAGCGTTCCGGTCGCTTCAAAATATGTCGGCATATTTTGCACAATTGCTTGCGCCGTTTGAACCTGGACTTCGGTCGGCAATGCGGAATTGGCGTTCGCCGCGTTCGCATTCGCCGCCGCTTTCGAGCCGCGACACGATGCGCTGAACAAACTCAAAGTGACGGTTAAAATTGCAAAAATTATAAATTTATTAACTTTCATTATTCTTTCACGCGGAAAATTATTTTTTCACGCCGTTTAGCAAAATCTCGGAAAACGTTTTTGCCGCTTCTTCATTGGAAATATTCAAAAGACGCCTGGATTTGTCCCACAAAATATTGTTCAACGAATGGTGAATTATCATTCCCAAAAATGCGCGAACAATTATTTTCGGCTCGATGTCGGCGCGCATTACGCCGTCGGCTTGTCGACGGCGAATATAAGAACCCAAAAATTCATAAAGCGGTGTTAGAAACCGCTCGAAAAACATTTGCGAAAGCTCGTGTTCGTCAAGCGCCGAATGAAAAAGCAGGCGCATAAAATCAACATCTTCCTGCTGATGCGTCAGCGCGCCCAACGCCATATTATAAAAAACCTGAAAATCGTCCTTTGCTTCAATCGCGTCACGCTCAAGGCAATCTTCTTCCCACGGCAGCTTTTTTTCACCGTTTTCGCACGCTTTGAAATTTATAATCGCGCTGTATAAATCTTTTTTCGTCGCAAAATGCCGAAAAATTATCGCTTCGGAAACGCCCGCAGCACGCGCGATTTCTTTGGTCGTCGTGCCGCTAAAACCGCTCTGCGAAAAGATTTTTATAGCCACGCGCAAAATCTGCGAGCGCCGCTCGTCGCCCGACATCCTGCTTCCTGTTATCGTTTCTGTTTGAGTTTCTTTTATCAATAACTTCCCCTTTCCAAAATAAGTAAGTACTTACTAACCTTCTCAAAATCTGCAAACGGTTGTCAAGTAAGTGTGTGAAAAAACTAACAAGAACTTCTCGGAAAAAACTTCGTATCAACTTTTGAAGCGAAAAAGGCATCAAAGCCGACGCCAATTTTCAAGAATTTGATTGGCTGGCTTAAACGATTATCAAACTGGAGGAATTTAGAAATGACGGAAAATCAAACAAATAATCAAACGAACAATGAAAAAAGTTTAATAACAACCGACACTTATAATGACGAGAATAAAACGGGAAACGAATATATGAGCGATTTTAAAACGCAGGCGCAAAATTACGGACAGCAATTTCAAGACGCGGCAATAAAGGCGAAAGATTTCGCCAGCGAGAAGTTTACGGTAGCAAACGATAAATTCAAAGAATTGCAAAACAAAGACCCGAAGGAATTGGTCGAAGAAGCCAAAGAATACGCGCGTAAAAAACCCGGACAAGCGCTGCTGGTTTCTGCGGCGGTCGGTTTGTTTTTAGGATTAATTTTTCGCGGACGAAAGTAAATCGGGAAAACTTAAAACAATTAAAAATAAAAAAGGCGACTCGGAAATTTCCGAGTCGCCTTTTTTATTCGGACAAATCCATTTTGTAAAGTTATCGTAAATTTATTAAAAATTTTTCTGTCTGAGAAAATCGTCCGCCGCCTCTTTCGGGGTATGTTTGTCGCCGTCAACCGCGTAATTTAAGCGACGCATTTCTTCGGTCGAAATGGCGTTATTTAATTTCTGAAAAGTTTCATCAAGCATTCCCAATCTATCTTGTCGCGCGATAAAAACGGCTTGATACGGCGGAAAATAGTGCCTGTCATCTGCAAGTTGGAAAAGATCGAGCGCGGAAATCAAACCGTCGGTCGAATTTCCGGCAATCAAATCAACCTGACCGGAAGCCAGAGCGCGATACGTCAGAGACAAATCCATTTCGCGCGGCTGTTTTGTAAAATTAAAGTTATACGCCCTCGAAAAACCCGCGTAACCGTCGGCGCGCGACATAAAATCCTGACCGAAACCGGCTTGCCAGTTTTTCACATTCGGCGCAGCGTCGGAAATCGTTTTCAGATTCGATTTCCGCGCAACGTCGCCGCGCACCAAAATCGCAAAATCGTTGCTGAAACCGAGCGGCGAACTCAAACTCAAATTGAATTTTTCGGCGTATTCGCCTTTTGTTTGCTGATAAACTTGATTTGGGTCGGTAATCGGCTGATGTTTCAAAATCGCGGTAAAAGCCGTGCCGGTATATTCCGGATAAACGTCAATTTGGTTCGACAAAAGCGAGTCGTGCGCCAGATTTCCGCCGAGTTCAAATTGTCGTTCAACTTGCAAGCCGCGTTTTTCGAGCATCTGTGCCAAAATTTCCGCTAAAATCACCGACTCGGTAAAATCCTTCGAGCCGACGCGAATTTTATTTTCCGAGTTTGTCGCCGAATTATTTGAATTTTGCCAAAAACTCAAACCGAAAAAAATTAAAATTAAAGCAGCAGTACCGATTAAAACGAGTTTGCGTCTTTGATGTGAAGTTTTATTTTCGACATTTTTGAGCGAATAAATTTTCTCGATTTGTCCGAGTGCAAAATCCGCCAGCAGAGCTAAAACGGCGGAAAAAATCGCGCCCGCGAGCAGCAGATTATTATCGTTTTGCCGAAGTCCGCGAAAAATATAAGTTCCGAGTCCGCCTGCGCCGACAGCCGCCGCAATCGTCGCCACGCCGACCGAAATCACGACGGCGACGCGAATGCCGGTCAAAATCACGGGCAAAGCAAGCGGCAGCTCAACTGAGCGCAAAATCTGCCAATCGGTCATTCCCATCGCCGTCGCCGCTTCTTTAACTTTCGCGTCAACGCCGGAAATTCCCGTAACCGTATTGCGAATGACGGGCAAAAACGAATAAAGCGCGAGCGCAATAATCGCTGTTTTCGCGCCGATGCCGCCGACAAAGGGAATCGGAATCAGCAAGCCGAACAGCGCCAGACTCGGAACAGTTTGGAGAATATTGGCAACTCCCAAAACCGGCGTCTGCAGAGATTTTCGGCGCGTCAGAAGAATGCCGAGCGGCACGCCGATTAGAACGGCAACCGCGGTCGAAACGAAAACAAGGAAAAGATGCTCGCGCGTCAAGGCGAGAAGTTCCGACCAATTTTGCCTCAAAAATTCAAAAAAATTCATTGTCCGAAAATAGTTATAAATTCAAACGTATAATTTACAGTAAAACAGCCGGATTTTTAATTTTGAATCGTTTCCAAATACGCCTGCGCCAGCGGTAATTCGGATTTTTGGAAATCTTCGGGCGTTTCATTCAAAACAATTCTGCCTTTGTCCATCAAACAAATCCTTGTCCCCAAAACAAACGCTTCGTGCAAATCGTGCGTTACGAAAACAGCGGTTTTGTTAAGATTTTTGACGAGTGAAGCAAATTCTTTCTGCAAATTTGTCCGTGTTATTGCGTCGAGCGCGCCGAAAGGTTCGTCCAGTAAAAGCAAATCGGGATTTGCCGCCAGCGCACGCGCGACGCCGACGCGCTGACGCTGACCGCCGGAGAGTTCGTGCGGAAATCTTGCCGCAAATTTTTCCGGCTGCAAACCGACGAGTTCAAGCATTTCCGCTGTTCGGCTGCGTTTTTTCGCTTCGTCCCAATTCTCTAACTCGGGAACGAGCGCCACGTTTCGCTCGATCGTAAAATGCGGAAAAAGTCCGGCTTCCTGCAAAACGTAACCGATACGGCGGCGCAAATGTATCGCATTCCAGTCTTTGGTTGATTTTCCTTCGACGAAAACCTCGCCCGAAGTCGGCTCAATAAGACGATTTATCAATTTCAAAGTCGTCGTTTTGCCGCAGCCGGATTCGCCCAGAAGAACGAGCGTTTCGCCCTTTTCGATTTGCAGGTTTAAGCGGTCGAGAATCTTCGCCGCGCCGATTTGAAAATTGACATTGCGAAATTCGACAATTGCTTGTGATTTTTCCGACATCGATTTCGATTAATATATCATTTGAACGATATTTATAACACGAAGAAAATTTAACCACAGATGAACTCGGATGAACTCGGATTAAAAATAGGATTTACAGAAATAAAATTTTTCCTATCCGTGTGTATCTGCGGTTTCAAAATGCTTTTCTTCCAGCCGGTTTCGCTGATAACTTTGTATGATAAAAAAATGAAAAGCTTCAAACCAACAAAAGAAGATTTGCGCGATGCGACGAATCGCACAATGGAGGATTTGATTGATTATAATTTAAAAGTTCTGTTCTGCGGCATCAACCCGGGAATTTGGTCGGGCGCGACCGGTTTTCATTTTGCCAAACCCGGAAATCGTTTCTGGAAAGCACTGCATTTGGGCGGATTTTCCAAACGACTTCTTCACCCGT
>JAABUN010003206.1_pt1 | contig 26211 bp, 22 predicted proteins | sample 5559311 | NCBI WGS metagenome assembly JAABUN01 (sample SAMN10711877, study PRJNA513370) | rock metagenome | isolation source: Antarctica rocks | place: Antarctica: Victoria Land, Siegfried Peak sud
ATCAAACCCAAACGACCCTCTACCAACTCAAGCACAATCTCCTCCGAAACTTCCTCGTCCAGCAACTCAAATCGCCCACCATACCAATGGCGTTTGCGTAAGTCCTATACTATTTCACTACACCACGAAAGGCTCTCGGCCCAAAGGCTCCTGCGGCGCTCCAAAAATGAGGTCATGCGATGCCCTGGTTGGTAGAGTGTCACGCTGTGGCGCGCCCTGACAGCATCTCCGTTTTCCGTTCGCTAAAAGATGTATGGCGTAGGAGAGGCGATGGCCACTGAACACACAATGCAGCACGACTCTCACTCCTTCATGTCAAGTGATGCCCGGCAACAAATGCTGCGTCACCAGCCCAAGACTGGCTTGTGGATGGTCGTGGCGACGCTGCTTTATGCCCTGATTTTCGTTCTGGTTTTGATCTTCAAGCCGGGAGACGAGCAGCAATTCAAAGCCTTTTCCAATGTCGCGCAACTGATTCCTCCGCTCTTTGCCGCGGCTTGCTCGTTAAATTACGCGGTTCGGCTCCAACAAAACTCTTTCCGCCGCGCGGGCTGGCTCGTCATCGGCACCGGCTGCTTTTTTTGGGGCATGGGGCAGGGCATTTTCACCGTCTACGATCTGCGCGCCATCACTTCTTTTCCGAGTTGGGCCGATTTCTTTTTCGTGCTGGCTTATCCCTTTTTCGTGGCCGGAGTCAGTCTGCTCTTTGGCAGCATTCGCGTCACGGGACGCACCCGGCTGCTGGTGGACAGCGCGATTGCCGCCAGCAGTTTGGGCGTCATTTCCTGGCATTTTCTGGTCGGGGAATTGTGGAATCAGGCCCAGGTTTCGACCGGAGCCAAGATTCTCACGGCGTTTTACCCGTTGGGCGATGTGGTGATTTTGTTTTCCGCCCTGGTGCTTTTGCTGGGAAGTGCCGGGGAAAAGCAGCTGCGTCTTCCCCATACGCTGCTGGCCGGCGGCGTCGCTCTGGTCGCTCTCACCGATTCGGTGTGGAACTATTACACGCTCAAGGGGATTTACCAGACCGGAAGTTGGATCGATCCCGGTTGGGCGTTCGGTTTTCTGCTGATCTCCTATGCGCCCATGATCACGTCGTGGCAGGGCGAAGCGAAAAAGGAGGCGCCGACTACCGAGACGGCGACTCCCGGTGCATTTCCCGATTCAACTTCAAGAGAGGCCAAAGAAACCGTTTATGCCTCGACAACGCTGACGCGCATTTTGATGCCCTATATAGCGGCAATCGTGGCGTGGAGCATCGTGGTTTCCAGCGACTACCGGCAGGATTCCTTCGTCAGCACTGCAACTTTTATTTCCGGTTTCTGGCTGCTATTTCTGGCGGTTGTGCGCCAGATCGTGACGCTGTTCGAAAATCAGCATCTCACCCTGGAACTGCGTTCTTTCAATACCAATCTGGAAGGCATCGTGGCGCTGCGAACCCAGCAGCTTTCTTCGCTCTACGAACTCACCAAAGCCGTCAACAACACGCTCGAAGCGGACGAAACCTTCACCAATGCGCTCGACCACACCCTGCAGGCCCTGCGCGCCGATGCGGTGGTGGTGCGTCTGCTCGAAGAAACTCCAGCGCCCCTGGAAGATGACGCCACCGACCCACCTTTTCGCTGGCAGCGCGGTCTGGACGAGCATCCTGGAGCTGTCGATTTTCTGGGAAATCTGCCTATCGACAACACCGTCCAGGTCATTGCCCTGCCGGACGGGATGGGGAGTGATGTGGGCGCCAATTATTTGGTCGCGCCGCTGATTTGGCGCGACCAGTTGCAGGGCAGCATCGGCGTGGTGCGCTGGAAGAGCGCTTTTTCTTCCGGCGACGCCGAAATGCTGGAAAATATCGGCATCGAAGTCGCGGCGGCGCATCGCAACGCCCAGGTTCACGCGATAGCGGTCGAAAACGCCGACCGCGACGCCGTCACCGGGCTTTATAACCACCGCGCCATTCATGGGCGCCTCGATGTCGAATTGGAGCGCGCGCAGCGCATGAACCGGCATATGTCCATCATCATGATGGATCTCAATAACTTCAAATTATTCAACGACAATTACGGGCATCCGGTGGGAGATCAGGTGCTGAAAAACGTCGCTGCCGCGCTGCACTCCGCCAGTCGCCGTTTCGATATTCTCGGTCGCTATGGGGGCGACGAATTCATCGCCATTTTGCCCGAAACCGACCTGCCGCTGGCGATGGTGGTGGCCCAGCGCTGGCGCGACCGCATGATGCTCGAAGGTTTCGACTCGGTCGGCGACGAGCGCGTCATCCCGGTGACGCTTTCTTTTGGCATCGCTACCTACCCCGACGACAGCGATAGCCGCCACGAATTGATTTCCATCGCGGATGCCAACCTTTACAGCGCCAAAATCTCCGAGAGAGGCATCGTTAGTTCGGGCGATATCCAGCGCCAACATCGCCAGGTGCGCGCGGAAAGCTCCTTCGACGTTCTGGACGCCCTGGTGACTGCCGTTGACAACAAAGACCTCTACACGCGCCGCCATTCCGAGGATGTGACCGAGTTTGCGCTGTGGATCGTCGAAGAACTGCAACTCTCGGAAGAAACGATGCGGACGGTGAGGCTGGCCGGTCTGCTCCACGATGTGGGCAAAATCGGCGTGCCGGAAGCGATTCTTCGCAAGCCGGGGCGCCTCACCAACGACGAGTTCGAAGTGATGAAGCAGCATCCCCAGTTCGGCGCTCACATCGTGGCGGGCGTGCCGGATATGCAGAAAATTGTCGATGGAGTGCGCTATCATCACGAACGCTGGGACGGCAAGGGCTATCCCGAAGGTCTGGCCGGGGCAGCGATTCCTTTTCTGGGCCGTTTGCTGGCCGTGGCCGATGCTTACAGCGCGATGACTACCGACCGGCCTTATCGTAAATCGCTGCCCTGGGAGGACTCATTGAAAGAAATCGAGACCAACATCGGCACCCAGTTCGACCCCGCCATGGCCGCTGCGTTTTTGCGAAGCGTCCACAAGCGCCGCCCCGCCACGGATGCGCGACGCGGGCCGCATCTCAGGCTCGTGGAAAACGGTGGGACGGTTAAAGATGAAGAGGAAGAGTAGGGACGTATTCAACCGGTGTTCACCGGCTTTAACCGATTCTTAAAGCTATTTTTAAAAAATTATTTCACCCAAGCGGGGTCTGCGCCCGGTCTCAAATTACTACCGATTACAGCAGATTTTTGTCGCCCTGCGCGTTATTTAGCCTCGAAATTTATGAAAGACCTCCTCTCTTCTCGATCTGCCGCTGTGTCTTATGCGGATGTGCTCAACCAATTCGCCGACCAGGACTTCATTACCGTCGCAGCCGGGGCGACCTGCGCTTATCTGGGCGATGAACGCAATTTGCGCGAATTTCTCATCGCCGACGAAGTGGCCGCTCTGCTGCGCCGCGCCGGTCATATCGTGACTTTTTTGCTGATCGACGACAGCATGGATCCGCTCAATTTCCGTCAACTGCGTGTCGCCGTCGATAAAGATCCCGATCTGATCGAGCGTTACAAAGATTGGTGCGGCAAGCCGATTTCGCATCTGCCCGACCCGTGGGGCTGCCACGAATCCTATTCCGCCCACTTCGAGGCCCAGCTTCTGGATCGCTTGCATCATCTGGGCTGTTATCCCACCCTCGTCACCACGGCCAAACTCTACGAACGCGGCCTTTATGCGCCCTATGTGCGACTGGTTTTGGAACAGCACGACGAAATCCTGCGCTTTCTCGGCGAGCGCTTTCCCGACAACAAACCGGACAAACTCTTCTGGTTGTTGTGTCCCCACTGCCGCTATATTCACAAAACCCGCATTCTTGACGTGAGCGCGGGCCGGGTCATTGCTCACTGCGAACACTGCGCGCGCACCATCGAACAAGCGGTGGCCGAAGTGGAAGGCAAACTCAACTGGAAACTCGATTGCGCGGTGCGCTGGGCCGTGCTTAAGGTCGATATCGAACCGTTTGGCAACCCGTATCTGGAGCCGCAAACCGGGACTTATTATCTGGCCAGCGAACTGGCGCGCCGCTTTTTTGGTGGGCGGGTCGCCACCGCTTTCCCCTACGGCGGCGTTTTGATGGAAAAACAGTGGAGTTACAAACTTCTCGACGCGATGCCCAAGTCGATGATGAGAGAAATGATGGTCACGCGGCCCACCAGCGACATCAAAATCTCGCGCGAGATGATGGTGAACCTCGCCTCGCGTCACAAAATCTCCGCCGACCACACCTATTTGGACTTCATCAAGCAACTGCTGCCGATGTGGTTGCTCTCGTCGCATGACCTCACCGCCGCGCAGCGCACCATGATGGCGCACGGCATCGCTTTTGGCCAGAATTTTCTCAATAGCGAGGTTCGTCTTCAGCTTCCCTCCCGCGCCCAGTTCAAAGACGAGCGCGCCGACGTGCTGCGCGGCGTTTTGTCGCTCATCGAAGGGGTGATCGCCATTCGGCAGGAATCCGAAATCCGCTGGGAAACCTTCGAAGTGGCGATTCGGTCTTACCTGACTGACCTGGGGCCGCAAAAGAAGCTGGTTTTGCAGCGGGTGCGCTTCATCGTCGGACAGGAACACGGTCTACCGGTAACTCGCCTACTTTTCGTTTTGCCCCTCGATTACCTGATGATGGTCGAATTTATCATCGCGCTTTACCTGGAATCACCGGATGCCATCATCGCCATCGAAGCCGAAGCGCGCCGCGCAGCCGACGAAAATCCGGCCCCGGATGCGACTTTTACCGCCAACGATGGCTTTAATCTGCGCGCTATCGCTTGATTTCCCTATTTCGCGCTCGTTGCCCCTAACATTTCGGTTTTTACGGGGCGTTCCAGGCGAAATTTCACTTCATGAGACTGACCCCACTTTCACCACTTTTTACCTTCCACTCAGATCTTCGCCCCTTTTTGCGGCAATCGCGTTTGCGGACGCCGGGTTGGAAGCCACTCGTGCCGTGGATTTCGCTGTTTCAGATCATTCCCGCCGTTGGTTGGGCACATCAAGCGCCTTCATCTCAAACTGAAAGTGCTGTGGCGGTTCCCGGCACTCCGCTCGAAAATCCGCCCGGCACGACATCTCAGGGACGAGAACCGGTGCCGCAGCCCAGCGCGGACGAAGCGACCGAAAAGCCGGGACTCAAGCTGGGTTTGGAAGCGTTCTACGGAGCTTCCAATTTGCCCGGTTCGCGCCGGTTCCGCGACGGCTTCTGGCTGGGTTATGGCCCGGCTTACCCCTCGGTGATTTACGGGCGCTATTTGGGCGCGCAGGGCGCGACGGCCAAAGTCGCCGTGGGAGTGGGAAAACTCTACAACGGCTCGATGCCAACGCTCAGGCAGCCCATCGAGGCGTGGTATCAACGGCCCGCGGGTTCGCTTGGCGTCACCGTCGGCAAGTTTTATGTGCCCTTCGAATTGCAGGAGTGGCAGTATGAAACCAAATGGGGCGTCATGGTTCAGGGCGCGCGGCGCGGGCTGGATATGACCGGTTCGCTCAATTACAACCAGGACACCAACAAACCCAATGCTTATTTTCGCGTCGGTCGGGCTTTAACGCGCCATGCGACGGTTGGAATCTCGCTGGGAGCCGGAGAAGGTCTGTCCTACGCCAGCACTCACAACAAGGCTCTGGGTTTGGATGCCAGCGCCAACTATCGCAATTTCGACCTACTGTCCTCTTATGTCGCCTTGAGGCGCGGCGCGGCGGCGAATAACTTCGATTTCGGTTTCGCCAAACTCTCCTATTCGGGTCTGGGGCGCCTGACGCCTTTTGCCTCCTACCACAAATGGCGCGACCGCTCGGAGCAACAAGGCGATTACCACGGCCCCACTTTGGGCCTAACCTACCAGTTATCTCCGGGTTTGACCTTGGAAACCGCCTATGCCTCCGCCTCCAATCGCTACGTGCGGTGGGCGCAGCTTCACTGGATCAAAGAGTGGTAATCGCCCCATATAGACTTCTTGCTAAAAAGCCTTTCAACCATAGCACGTAAAGGAGTAAAGGCTACCCGCCGTTCAGTTGGAGTGTCGTCATCCTGAGCCTGCGAAGGATCTCGCATTGCAGTTCGGGAAGCGAGTCGGTGACTTGAGATCCTTCGCAGGCTCAGGATGACGAAGTGCCCGATGTAGCCTTTCCGTTTTTAGGTGCTATATCTGCGTTACGCAGTTGGATTTCACCTGTGGTTTTGTCCGGGCGGGGCTTGCGCCCTCTTCCAATCTTCGAGAACCCGATTGGAAGAGGGCGCAAGCCCCGCTTGAATACAAATTCCCAACTGCGTAACTCCTAAACTGATGAAAAAAGATCTGTTAGCTGCGAGTCGTAATCAAGTGGCGCTGTAGCAGCGGCCTCCGTGCAACTCAAGAGACTCAGAAAACTCGATCTTCGAGAGGCACGGAGGCCTCTGCTACCAATGCTGGGAAAAGCAAAGGACGCTCCGGGTGGGAGCGTCCTTTGTTTTTGCACCAAATCTCAATCGTTGATAGGATGCGCCGCTGCGCCACTTTTGGCGCTTTGGTAAATCGCGTCCATCAGTTGCGACTGAATCAAACCATTGGTCGGGCTGGTCTGCGCCTGGGCGCGGCCCAGAATCGCGTCGATGAAGTTGTCGTTGGGCAACTGTTTTTCGCCGGGAATTTCGACCGTTTCCGCTTCGCCCCAACCTTTGAAAACCTTGATCCAACTGCCATTCCAGCCATCGACTTCGATGCGCGCGGTTTGGAAGGTGTAAATTAGGCCGCCGCCGCCCGCGTTGCAGTTGCCGGCAATCGTCATCGTCGCCAAAACGCCGTTTTGAAAGCGAATATTCACGGTTCCGTTGATATCGACTGGCGTGTCCAGATTGTCGGTGAAGGAAAACACGGTTTCGACCGGCGATTCCACGCTCCACACCAGGCTGTTGAACATATGCGCGCCGCTGTCATACATCTGCCCGCCGCCCGAAAGCGCCGGATTCTGGCGCCAACTGCCTTTGGTGCCCTTGGCCCAGCCCTGGGTTTGCCAGCCGGTCACGGTTTCCAATTTCCCATATTCCTGCGACCGAATCGCCTCGCGCACGAACTGCATCGCCGGCGTGCAACTCGCGTTGTAACCGACCACGAAGATTTTCCCCGACGCTTCGACCGCTTTTTTGAGCGTTTTGGCGTCGTTTGAGTCGGTGACCATCGGCTTTTCCATGAAAACGTGGCAGCCGTGTTCGATGGCCTTCATGCCATGCTCGAAGTGCAGCGTGTGTGGCGTCACAATCGTCACCGCGTCGGGTTTGATTTCGCCCAGCATCGCGTCGAAATCGGTGAAAATTCGCGGTTTAACTTCAAGTTCAGCGAGGTTTTTGTCGATGTATTTTTGAACGATCTCTTCGCTCACATCGCACAGCGCGACGAGTTCGACATCGGGATGGACTTTGTAGCGCTTGGCGTGTTCGCCGCTCATGCCACCGCAACCCAGAATAGCCATTCTAATTTTGCTCATAAAGATATTTCCTTTTCCAATGCAAGGTTAGCGCGCCGCGCGCAAAAAACAAGGTGAAAAGCCAGTTTTACGCGTCGATTTCGCTCACTTCCACGCTTTGCGACAAAAACTCGTTGGCGCCAAACAAAGTCGTGATCGCCACATCCGCCGCGTCGCGCCCGACCGCAACCGGCACCAGCGCGGGCCGCACGCCCTCGAAAGTCGCATCGACGTTATGCCAGGCATCGCCCATCCAAACCTGGACATAAGCGTGAAAATCCGGCGGCTCCAAACCCAGACAATAACCACTGACATAACGCGCTGGAATGCCGAGCGCCCGGCAAAACGAGATCAAAAGATGGGCGAAATCGCGGCACACGCCGACGCGCGAAGTCGCGGTATCAAAGGCATCGGTCATCGAATCCGTCGTGCCATAGCGATATTCGACGCGCCGGTGGATCCAGTCCGCAATCGCGTTGACGCGCGCGCCGCCCATCGCTAAATCCCCGAATTCGCTCATCGCCAAACGCATCAAACGGTCGCTCTGGCAATAGCGCGAAGGCACCGTATAAATCATGCACTCGGCAGGAATTTCCGATGGCAAACACTCGCGCGCGTCATCGGGCAGCGCCGCGTTGGGTTGCGCTTCGATTTGGGCCGAAAATTGAAAGGAAAACGGCCCGGCGGGAGCCGCGAAACGGCGCTGGGGATTGCCATAAAGGTCGTTCCAAAGCTGCGTCGAAGGCGTGGGCGTGGTCGATAGATTCTCGTCGATAACGTGGTAAGAGTCGCCAACGAGCGGCGGCTCGACCATCAGCAAAATGAAAGCGTCTTGCGGCAACTCATAAGCGGCGCTGGCGTGGATTTGAAGCAGCATAGCGGGCGCAGTTTGACGTAAGAGGCGCCCCGAAACGGTTTCGGGGTGCCCCGGAACAGTTTTGTCGGCCCCCAAGTGATTCCGGGGCGCGACGAAACCATTCCGTCGGCCCCCAAGTGATTCTGTCGCGCCCCGAAATCATTCCGGGGCGCCCCGAAATCATTCCGGGGCACGACGGAATGGTTTCGGGGCACGATAAAATGGAAACCCGATGCCTGATTCCCAATTTCCCACCGTTCTCATCACCGGCGCAAGCGGCCAACTCGCGCGCGCCCTCGCCCAAAATGCGCCCGACGGCACCCAAATCATCGGCCTGTCGCGCGCCGAACTCGACATTTGCGACGCCAAGGCGGTAAAACTCGCGCTCGAAACCCACCAACCCGACCTCGTTTTCAACGGCGCCGCCTACAATCTGGTCGATAAAGCCGAAAGCGACGGCGCGCGCGCCGCAATGGAAATCAATGCGCTCGGCCCCGCAGTTTTAGCCGCCGCGTGCCGCGATTTAGGCGCGGTTCTGGTGCATTTCTCCACCGATTTCGTCTTCGATGGTCGCAAAACCACGCCTTACACCGAGGACGACAAGCCGAATCCGCTCGGCGTTTACGGCGCCTCGAAACTGTGTGGCGAAAACGTGGTTCTGGCCGCCTCGCCCAGACATTATGCGATTCGAGTCGAGCGCCTGTTCGGCCCCATCGACCCGATTTCGCAAAAACCGGGCGGCAACTTCCCACTTTTGATGCTCCAACTGGCGAAAACGCGCGATAAATTGCGCGTCGTCAACGATCAAATCGGCACACCAAGTTACACGCCCGATTTAGCGCGCGCGGTCTGGGAATTAGTGCAAAATGGCGCGGATGGCGGCTTATTTCACCTCGCCAACGCGGGCGAAGTCTCCTTCGCCGATTACGCGCGCGAGATTTTCCAAATCACGGGCGCGCGGTGCGAAGTCGAAGGCGTGTCGAGCGCCGAATACGGCGCGACGGCGGCGAGGCCGCTTTATTCGACGCTGAGTTGTGAGAAGGCGTTTGGGGAAGGCGTCGCGCCGTTGCGGGAATGGCGCGCGGCGTTGCGGGAGTTTTTGGAGACGCGAGTTGACTTATGATGACTAAGCCTATTTGGCGGCTGTTGATCGTTCTCAGCCAGCAGCAGCGAGTAGAAACTTGCTGGCAACTATCCAGTTATTTTTTTTATCGCGCTTTAGATGAAATAGATATTGTTCATACGAACCAACATCACCATCTCCGCAGGGATTGAATTTGCGAGAGCCAATAATATCTATTTGATCTTGAGCAATCCATTTTAATCCATAAATTGTAAAAAGTCCGCCGGGCAGGAAACCCATACCGTCAGCTTTGATGTGACGCCGCATTTGCTGGCATAAGCGCTCCATTTTTGAAACGCCATGAACAAATTTTGAGTATCCCACCCATCTCTGAACTTTAGAATTGGGATTGATATTCCCTTTTCGCCCACTGATGGCGAGAAAAAAGGGAGCATCGGTAGCAGCAACACCTTTAAGTAGATCACGGAAAACTACGGTTTTAGCCCTACTTTCTTCATAGCGTGGATGCTTCATTTCCAAAGCATTCGCATTTTGAATACAACCTATAAAGAACGTGATGCACAGGAGGGAAAGCGAAATTTGAGGTCGTTTCATAGTGATTTTTTATCTTAATGACATTATAGCAAACACGGTAAATCTGCAAACAGCCGCCGAATTTGTAACCAAAAAAACCAATTGCCCGACAATGCCAACTCTTGTCAGTCAAATAAGCACTTATTGTTTGTTTACACTTGTTCTCAACTTACCTCTATTGTGATTCATCTCAATCGCATCGAAAGGAAATCCAACGCGCCAAGCGACGGATTTCCCTTCGATTTGCCGCTCGTGCGCCGCTTTGGAAGCCTCGGCCTTGCGTCTCCGGTCACTTTCTTCACGGGCGAGAACGGGACGGGCAAATCGACGCTTCTGGAGGCCATCGCCGCGAGCGTGAATTTGCCGACGGCGGGCGGAAGTGAAATCGAGAGCGACGAAACCTTGAAATCCGCGCGCGAACTGGGAAAATGGCTGCGCTTGAGTTGGCACAAGCGCACGCATCGCGGCTTTTTCCTGCGCGCCGAAGACTTTTTTCGCTTCGGGCAACGCGTCAATCAAAACGCCCGCGAGTTAGGGGAACTGGCGGCAAGTTACGAGGCCGAACTCGAAACCGATCCGCAAAACACCGAGGGCATTAGACGCGCGCGGGGCTATATTTTGGGGCAACAGCGCGCTTTGCAAGCCAAATACGGCGAGGATGCCGACGCTCGCTCGCATGGCGAGACGTTTCTGCACTTTTTCGAGCAGCGCATGGTGCCAAATGGGTTGTATCTGCTGGATGAACCCGAAGCGCCGCTTTCGCCGCTGCGCCAACTGGCGTTTCTGTCGCTTTTGAAGCGCTTTGTCGCGCTCGATTGCCAGTTCATTATCAGCACCCATTCGCCGCTTCTGATGGCATTTCCGGGCGCGCTTTTGCTCGATTTTAACGCGCATCCGGTCGCGCCGATTGACTATGACCAAATCGAACACGTCGCGCTCACCAGAGCCTTTCTCAACTCTCCTGACGCTTTCTTGCGGAGGCTTTGAATGGAGCGTTGTATTATAAGGAGGAAAACGGTATAATTTAATCCAGTGAAAGCGCGCCCCCGACGGCTATTTTGGCCCTGAGCGCGCTTTTTTATTGTCTCGAATCTGGAGAAGATTCCAAATCCCATTATGGCCGAAACAAAAAAAGCTCCCAACCCTGAAAATAGTGGCTACAACGCCGAAAACATCACCGTTTTGGAAGGTCTCGAAGCCGTGCGACTGCGCCCCGGTATGTATATCGGTTCGACCGACGAGCGCGGCGTTTTCGTTCTCTTGCGCGAAGTTCTCGACAACTCGACCGACGAAGCGATGGCGGGTTTTGCCAATCATGTCATCGTGCGCGCTCTGCCCGACAATAAAGTTCAGGTCGAGGACAACGGGCGCGGCATTCCGGTCGATATTCACGAAGGAACCGGCAAATCGGCGCTCGAAGTCGTGATGACCAAGCTCCACGCGGGCGGCAAGTTCAAGCAGGGCGAGGCCGATTCCAACTATACGACGAGCGCGGGTCTGAATGGCGTCGGCGTGTCGTGCGTGAACGCGCTTTCGACGCAGACCATCGTCGAAGTGCGGCGCAACGGCAAGTTGTATCGCCAGGAGTTCTCGATTGGCGAGCCGCTCGGCCCGGTCGAAATCGTCGGTGATTCGGATTCCAATGGCACCACGGTGACTTACAAAGCCGACGATTCGATTTTTCAGCACATGAACGGCGATTTGATCGAACTCAATCTGCCGCTGGTTGAAAAGCGGTTGCGCGAATTGTCTTATTTGATTCCGGGCTGCAATTTCACCTTCGAGAATCACCGCGTCGAGCCGCCGGTCGCCGTGAGTTATCAGAGCAAAGGCGGTTTGCCCGCGTTCGTCGAAGATTTGAATAAAAACAAAACCGCGCTGTTTCCGCGCGCGGTCAGTTTCAAGGGCATTCGCAAGGACGAACACGGCCCGAAAACCATCGAAGTCGAAGTCGCGCTGCAATATAACGACTCTTACCACGACACCATCATCGCGTTTGGCAACTCGATCCACAACATTCACGGCGGATTGCACGAATCGGGCTTTAAAACGGGCTTGACGCGCGCGGTTTTGAATTACGCCAAGCGCAAGAACCTTTTGAAAGAGAAAGACCCCAAAATCGACGGCGACGACGTGCGCGAAGGCTTGGTCGCCATCATTTCAGTCAAAGTTTCCGACCCGATTTTTTCGAGTCAGGCCAAAGAGCGACTCGCTGGCCCGACTTTCATCGAAGGCGCGGTCAATTCGCTGGTGGGCGAGGGTTTAACCGAGTATTTGGAAGAAAACCCGCGCATCGCCGAGCGCATCATTCAGAAAGCGATTCTGGCGGCTCAGGCGCGCGAAGCGGCCAAAAAAGCCAAAGAGTTGGTGCAGCGTAAAAGCGCACTGGAATCGGATTCTTTGCCCGGAAAACTCGCCGATTGCAGCGAAAAAGACCCGCGCGCCTGCGAGATTTTTCTGGTTGAGGGCGATTCAGCCGGGGGGAGCGCCAAACAGGGCCGCGACCGCAAATTCCAGGCGATTTTGCCGCTGCGAGGCAAAATCATCAACGTCGAAAAGAACCGCCTCGACCGCATTCTCGGCAACGAGGAAATCCGCTCGATGATTACCGCGTTCGGAACCGGTATCGCCGACCGGGTGAACTATTCCGACATCGCTGAAGAGATAGAAGAAGCCGAACAGGGCCATCTCGACCTCGCGCCCGACGCCGACGGTGAAGTGCCCGAAATCGCCGACGTGACGGCGGCTGAAACCGAAGGCGAAAATGGCAACGGCGTTTATCGCAAGCGCAGCGCCAAAGGCGGCAAAGTCAACTCGGCGTTCGATATTTCGCGGCTGCGCTACGACCGCATCATCATTATGTGCGACGCCGATGTTGACGGCTCGCACATCCGCACGCTTTTGCTGACCTTTTTCTTCCGCTACATGAAGCCTTTGGTCGAAGCCGGCCACATCTACATCGCCAAGCCGCCGCTTTACTCGATCCGGCGCGGCAAAAAGATCGAATACGTTTATTCCGACCAGGAGCGCGACCGCGCCATGAAAGGCAGTCGCGGCGAAGTGGGACGTTTCAAAGGTCTGGGCGAAATGAACCCGGAAGAATTGTGGACGACGACGATGCTTCCCGCCAACCGTTTGTTGATGCAAGTCACGCTCGATGACGCCGCCGAAGCCGACCAGATTTTCTCGATCCTGATGGGCGACGCGGTCGAGCCGCGCAAACTTTTTATCGAAGAGAACGCGCATTTGGTGGCGGATTTGGACGTTTAAAACATTGGAATTGAGGTGCGAAAATGTCGGTTTTAGAACTCGAAAAGTTGGTGGACTCGCTTTCTGAGGAAGAGAAACACAAGTTGCGCGAATTGCTCGACTGCGATTCGAATCAGCGCGCCACGCCATCCGAGGGCGAAACGGACATTTCGTGGCTCGATCAATTGCAGGCCGAAGCCAAAGCTATTTGTGAGAGAGAAGGCGTTGAGAATATGCCGACAGATTTGGCCGCGACTTTCCGGCAGCGAAAACGCGAGAGGCTCATCGGGCCATACAACTCTGACGAATGACGATAATTGATTTTTTGAAGATAACGTGCGTTTAGCGATTGGTTTGAATATTTAAAGGAGTAATCAATTGGCAGACAACAGTTTTTTTGACGAAGGCAAAGAGCAATCGAAAGTTAAGACCGCTATCGTTTGCAAATATTTTGATCGCTGGGCGCGCATCATGATGGCGACCCAAGATCGATACCCACAACATGGGAATAGAATTGCTTATGCCGATTTGTTTGCTGGCCCAGGGCGCTACAAAGATGGAACGATATCTACACCTTTGGTGATTCTGGAAAAGGCGACGACCGACGAAAATCTAAGAAATCGGTTGGTAACTTTGTTCAACGACAAGAATGAGGACAATTCCAAATCTTTAGAAGCAACAATCCAAGGATTGAAAGACATCGAAACGTTGAAATACTCGCCGACCGTTTTAAATAATGAGGTGGGGACTGAAATGGCGAAATTATTTGAATCTTTCAAAACGGTGCCAACATTATTTTTTGTCGATCCTTGGGGTTATAAAGGTCTTTCCCTCCAACTGATCAACACTGTCATCAAAGATTGGGGATGTGACTGCTTATTCTTCTTCAACTATACGCGCGTCAATATGGGGGTGAGTAACGATATAGTAAAACACCACACGGACGCGCTATTTGGAGAGAGAATATCCAATTTACTTAGAGCGAGGTTGGAAGAATTATCGCCTATGGAGAGGGAAAACGCCATTGTTGAAGAAATTTGCCGTGCTATCAAAGAAATAGGAAACAATCAAAGGTTCGTTTTGCCTTTCGCTTTCAAAAATGAGAGCGGCAAAAGGACGAGTCATCATCTCATTTTTGTAAGCAAAAATTTCAAAGGCTACGAGGAAATGAAATTGGTAATGGCCCAGGAAAGCTCAGGCTTGATAGATGGTGTGTCCTCGTTTGAATATAGTCCGGCAACCGAACGCCAGCCTCTTCTTTTCAGTCTTGCCCGTCCGATTGAAGATTTAGAGTTGATGCTTTTGAATGACTTCAAAGGACAGAGCTTGACAATGCGAACGATTTACGAAAACCATAACGTAGATCTTCCCTATATCGCAAAAAACTACAAAGTTGCCTTGGGAAATCTACTTGATCGGGAATTGATTGACGCTCCCAAACGAAGAAAAGGTTCATTTGGTGATGACGTCGTGGTCACATTTCCAAAATAATTAAAATGGCTGAAAACTCCCCGATAGAATGGACAGATCACACTTTTAACCCTTGGTGGGGTTGCACCAAAGTTTCAGACGGATGCAAGTTTTGTTATGCACAAACACTGGCCAACCGTTATGGTCACAACGTTTGGGGGCCAAATGCAGAGCGGCGCACCTTCGGTGAAAACCATTGGCAAGCGCCTTTACTTTGGAACAAAAAAGCAAGCGAACAAGATAAACGTCTCCGCGTTTTCTGTGCTTCAATGGCCGATGTTTTCGATCCCGAAGCGCCCGAAGGCGAGCGTGAGCGCTTGTGGAATCTTATCCGCCTAACTCCTCACTTAGATTGGCAAATCCTCACCAAACGCCCACTTCTCATCGAAGAGAATTTGCCCCTTGACTGGGGCACAGGGTATGAAAATGTCTGGCTCGGCACAAGCGTAGAAGATGAGCGAGTTGTTAATCGCATTGACCAATTAATCGCTGTTCCAGCAGTCGTCCACTTTCTCTCTTTAGAACCACTGATAGGGCCGCTCCCTAACTTGATTTTGAACGATGTTGAATGGGTTATTGTCGGCGGTGAAAGCGGCGCGGGCGCTCGACCAATCGAGCGCATTTGGGTCGAAGCGATCCGGCTTCAATGCGAAATCGCCGATGTGCCCTTTTTCTTCAAACAATGGGGCGGCGTTCGCAAAAAACAAAATGGCCGCGAACTCAATGGTCGTTTTTACAATGAGATGCCCCAAGTCGCTCAAGTAGCGTAAAACCTAAAAACCTATGTCACTTCTCCCTCCCACCGATTCCGAACCGACTCGCCCGTCATTTGCGCGCGAAGTCATTCCGATGCGTATCGAAGACGAAATGCGCGTTTCCTACACCCGTTACGCGATGTCGGTTATCATTGGCCGCGCTTTGCCCGATGTGCGCGACGGCCTTAAACCCGTGCATCGCCGCATTTTGTATGCGATGTATGACCAGAATATGTTTCCCGACCGGCGCCGTGAAAAATGCGCCTCGGCTGTCGGCGAAGTCTTGAAAAAGTATCATCCGCACGGCGATTCGTCGGTTTATGACGCGCTCGTTCGCATGGCGCAGGACTTTTCGCTGCGTCACCCGCTTGTCGATGGGCAGGGCAACTTCGGAAGCGTCGATGGCGATGCCGCCGCCGCTTATCGCTATACCGAAGCGCGCCTCGCGCCGCTTTCGATGGAACTCTTGCGCGATATCGAAAGCGAAACCGTCGATTTCGGGCCGAACTTCTCGGAATCGACCACCGAACCGACGGTTTTGCCCTCGGTTTATCCGAATTTGCTGGTCAATGGCTCTGCCGGAATCGCGGTCGGCATGGCGACCAACATTCCGCCGCACAATCTCGGCGAAGTTTGCGACGCGGTGTCGTTTCTCATCGACAAGCCCGACATGAGCGTCGATGAACTGCTCAAAATCGTTCCCGGCCCGGATTTCCCGACGGCGGGCGTGATTTTGGGCGTCAAAGGCACGCGCGCGGCTTATGAAACCGGGCGCGGCTCGGTGATTATGCAGGCGCGTGCCACCATCGAGCCGATGGACGCCGGGCGCAACATGATTATCGTCACGGAGCTTCCGTATCAGGTCAACAAAGCGACTTTGGTGGAAACCATCGCCAATCTCGCGCGCGAAAAGCGTATCGATGGCATTTCCGATTTGCGCGACGAATCCGACCGCACCGGAATGCGGATCGTGATCGAACTGCGCCGCGACGCCAACGCGAATGTGGTTTTGAACTACCTCTACAAGCACACCGCGATGCGGACGAGCTTTGGCATGAACTGTCTGGCGATTGTCGGCCAGCAGCCCAAAATCCTCACTTTCCGCCAGGTTTTGGAAGAGTTCATCAAGCACCGCGAAGACGTTATCAAGCGGCGCTCGCAGTTCCAACTCCGCAAAGCCGAAGCGCGCGCCCATATTTTGGAAGGTTTCCGCGCGATTTTGGCCTCGATTGACGACGTAATCGCGCTCATTCGCAGTTCGCAATCGCGCGAAGATGCCCGCAATCGCTTGATGAACGAAGGCGTCCCGGGCTACGCCGATGGCCAGCGCACGGGCAATCAGGTCATTTTGTCGGAGATTCAGGCCAACGCCGTTCTCGATATGCGTTTGGGCCAACTCACGCAACTCGACCGGATGAAAATCGACGACGAATACGCCGACTTAATCAAAGAAATCGAGCGACTGCGCGGCATTTTGGAAAGCGTCGAGAAAGTCCGTCAGATCATCAAATCGGACATGGCGCGCATCAAAAAGGAGTATTCCAACCCGCGCCGCACCCAGATTTACGAGACCGAAGTCGCCAATTTCAACCCCGAAGACTTCATCGCCAACGAGGAAGTCGTGGTCACTATCACGCGCGACGGCTACATCAAAAAGCTGCCCAAAGACACCTACGCGGTGCAAAATCGCGGCGGGCGCGGCAAAATCGGCCTCACCAAAAAAGAGGAAGATTCGGTCGAGCATCTGTTCACCTGCGACACCCACAACATCCTGCTCGTTTTCACCAACCGGGGCCGGGTTTTCCAACTCAAAGCCTATGAAGTCCCGACCGCGAGTCGCACCTCCAAAGGCACGCCGATTGTGCAAATGCTCCAGGTCGAGCGCGGCGAAGTCGTGACGGCGGTTTTGAATGTTTCGGACTTCTCCGGCGACCATTATTTGTTCATGGTGACGCGCGAAGGCACGGTCAAAAAGACCTCGCTCGCCGACTACGCCAACCGTCGCACCGGCGGCCTCATCGCCATCAATTTGGACGGCAAAGACGAACTCAAATTCGTCTTCGAGACCGACGGCAAAAAAGAGATTTTGTTAGCAAGTCGCAAAGGCCAAACCGTTCGTTTCAACGAAGGCGGCAAAGAAAGCGGCACCGGAGGCGGCGTGAAAGCGACGGGTCGCAACACGATGGGCGTGATTGGAATGCGCTTTTCCGACCCCGAAGATTACATCGTCGGCGCCGTCGCCGCCGATCCCGAAGAACAGGTTTTGTCGATCTCCGAAATGGGCTTGGGAAAGCGTTCGCAGGTGCAGGATTACCGTTTGTCGGGCAGAGGCGGAAAAGGCGTCATCACGCTCAAAATCACCGAGAAAACCGGCGAATTAGTCAGTTTGCTGAGTGTGAAAGACGACGACGAGTTGATGATTATCACCAAAGGCGGCGTGGTGATTCGCCAGAAAATCAACACGATTCGGGAAACTGGACGTGTCGCGCAGGGCGTGAAATTGATTAATTTAGATGGCGGCGACAAGGTCGCGGCGGTCGCCAAACTGCTGCACGACGACGGCGAAGGCGAAGGCGAAGGCGAGGAAAGTGAGGAAGTGGAAAGCGAAGAGTTAAGTGAAGTTGAGGTGTAAAATAAAACCCGCGCTGCCATTTGGCAGCGCGGGTTTTTGGGTTTGCAGGGACATTCGACCAATGAAACGTTTTCTTCTACTTGTAACTTTGGCGCTTTTTAGCGCCCCATTTCTTTCGGCTTCGGCGGCGCCAAAAGCCTCTGTCAATCCCGGATTCGATCCCAAAGCTGTTGCGCTTCTCGACCAATCGGCGGCGGCTTATAAGAAGTTGAAGAGCTTTTCGGCGCAAATTTCGATACTTTTAAAGGACAAAAAAACGAACGCTAAGGGCAATGGCACTGTTGCGTTTCTTCGTCCCGGTCGGGCTAAAATCAGGGTGACGATGGAAGGGGAAACCGACGTTCAGCAGAGCGATGGCAGCAAGGTTTACTTTCAAATCCATCCCAGAAAATTTGAAAGCTCCAACAGTAAGGGAGATGCCGCCATTCAAACCGTATTTTTTGGTCAGCTCGCGTTTGGCTCGATAAAAACTCCGTTGAGTTTGGTTTTGACCTATTTGGTCGTGGGCGATAATCCGGCAAAAGACAAAGACCGGAATTGGAAAAAAGTGACTCTCTTGCCCAATAATGGCGTGGCACTTCAAGCGGTTCGAGAGGATGGAGAAACGTTACAATTGAGAATTTACATCGATTCCAAAGATTCTTTAGTGCGCCGCGTCGAGACGAAAATCGGAGGCAAGGAACAGGGTGTCGAAATCGCCACTTTGACCAACATCCAGACTAACCCGAAATTCGCGCCGGGTGCTTTCACTTTCAAGCTGCCTCGCGGGGCCAAAGTCGCACCGCAGAATTTTGGTGATAGCAACAGGTGAATGGGTAAAACCCGCCGCAGAGGTTTCTGCGGCGGGTTTTGTCGTATCCGAGTTCAAAGCCTCGCGCGTCGCCTTCTAAGCCCAGCGTTTCGAGTTCCAAGCTCGGTCTTTCGACCTCGAAGCTCGAAACGCCGGGCTTGGAACTCCGTTTTCCGAGCTTTGAACTCGGATCGCCGGGCTTCTTGCCTCGCGCTCCGAGCTTTGAACTCGGAAAACCGGGCTTTGAACTCGACTTTCGGGGCTTTTGGCTCGGCGATTGGAGTTAGAAGCCCGGTTTCAAGGATTGGGGTTGGCGGCGGTTTTCTTGGTGCGCTTGAAACGCTCGCCGAGGCTCTCTTCGACCGGGCGCAGGCCCGCTTCGGTTTTGGCGGCGGCTTTGACGTAGGTGTAGAGGTTGAGGCCTTGAATCATCGCTTCCGACCCGGTTTCGAGCAGCGTATCATCGACAGCGGCGGCCAGAGATTGCAGCAGGTCGTCGATTTCCGAAAGCTGGGTGGCGAGATCGACATCGCTTTTGAAGTCGGGCGTGGAAAACGAGCCGGGCAGGATTTGCGGGTTGTTTTGCGCCGCCGCCAAAGCATCTTGCACGAAGGCGAGACTTTTGGCGCCCATTTTGACTTTTTCTTTGCGCTCCTCGGGCGTGAGCGCGATCAAAAACGGCAGTTCGGCGCGAATGACGCCAATGGCGTCGCGGATCTTCTGCATGGCGGCGGGCGTGATGCTGGCGTTCATATTGGAAAGCATTTTCAAACTCCTGTTGCGGGAATGCGAGGCATTGTAGCACATCCGGTTTGGGCGTGGGAATCAAGGCGAAGCCGCACTTTTGCGATACTTGCGGCGGTCTGGGATAAGGAGAATCTTCGATGAAAAAATCACTACTTTTTGTGGGAATTGTGCTGCTTGGCGCGCAGGGTTTCGCGGCGCCGGTGCGGGCGCAAAACGCGGTCGCGCCGGTTTCAACCGAGGCCGAGGCGCTGGCGTTGTTGGATAAATCGGCCAAAGCTTATGCGGCTTTGGAGGGGTTGTCGATGAAATACAGGTTTTTCATTGAGGGCGCCAAGATTTCGAATGGTGAGGGTGCAATTGCGTTTGAGAAGTCTGGGCGCGCTCGCATCACGTCCTCGATTTATCCCTCAAAGGTGAATGGGCCGCGCGTAATGGGCGATGCCGGAAGTGCGAAGGAATCGCTGGAACGAGCGATGGGACTTATTCCTTCGGCGGCGAGTGTGCCTCTCTCATCGCTGGTGCAGGGCAAAAATCCGTTTCGAGAAGAGAATTTTGGCCCTATTGGAATGTGGAAGAATATCCGCTTGCTGCCAGATAACGGCGTCGCGGCAACGGGAGACAACGAAGGGTTAGCGAGTCCAACAGACGATGTGGATTTTGCGCTCTATCTCGATCCTACCGACAATTTATTGCGCCACGTCGAAGTCAAAGCGCGGATGGAAGACAAAACATTTTTTCAAGCGATCACGCTTTCGGACATCCAAATCAACCCGCAATTCGCGCCCGATACGTTTGTTCTGCCGCCTCAGGCAGCGCCCGTGCCGCGCAAATCCGATAATTATTGGGATCCGAAACTCAAAGTCGGCGCCGCGCCTTATGCGTTGCAAGGCGTGGATTTGGCAAAATTCGGGGGCAAAGTCGTGCTTTTGGATTTTTGGGCGACGTGGTGCGGGCCGTGTGTAGGCGAGATGCCTTCGGTTTTGAAGAATTACGCGAAATTTCATCCCAAAGGCTTTGAAATCGTGGGGATTTCTTTGGATGAGAGCAAAAAGGATTTGACCGAGTTCGTCAAAGCGCGCAAGGTGCCGTGGATGCAGGTTTTCGACGGCAAAGGTTGGAAGGGCGCGAACGTGGCGAAATATGGAGTGAAGGGGATTCCTTTTACGCTTTTGGTGGGCAAAGACGGGAAAATCGCGGCGATTAATCCGCGCGGCGAAGCGTTGGAGCCGGCGCTGAAATTGGCGCTTTCGAAGTGACCGGTTCCCTCTCCTGTAATCGGGAGAGGGTTAGGGTGAGGGCCGCAGCGAAGCGAGGACAAATTTCCAATCTCCTTTTGACTCCGAGAAGTCCGCAACATCCTCGCTTCGCTGCGGCCCTCACCCTAACCCTCTCCCGATTACAGGAGAGGGAACCGGTCATTAATTTAACGCCTGAAAAGTGAAAAACCCCGCGAATCGGACGATTCGCGGGGTTTTTGCTGCCGGTTTTCTCAGGAGACCGAGGCCAGACTCATCAGTTGCGCTTCGCCGCTCACTTCGGTTTCCGATCTCTGTCCGGCGAGGGCGATGGTGAGGTAATTTTCGCGTCCGGTGTCGGAATCTTTCGCCAGAGCGGTGATGCGGCCATTTTCGTCGCAGCGGAATTCGAGCGAGAGTTTGGGCTGACCTTTGGGCCGCGCCGGTGTGGTGTCGAGGTTGAAAACACCGATGGGGCCTTTGCCATACGACTGCGGATCCATGCTTTCGCCCTCGTAAATGCGGATTTGGACGACGGTTTGCGAATCGGTGGTGGTGGTGTAACCTTCGCGGCGCTGCATGGTGGGAAGTCGCGTCAGCGAGGGCACGATGTGGTCGATGACGGGTTTGCCGCCGCTCATTACGGCGACGCCGAGGCTGTGGCTCAGGACGTGGCCGACGTTGATGTCGGGCAGCGTGGTTTCGTTGGAAAGCATCGCGGCTTGCAACGCGGCACCTTTGGCGACGCATTCGTCGGGATCGTGCAAAAGCGGCTTTTTGCTGCTCAAGCGTTCGAGCATTTTGCTCACCATCGGCATCCGCGACGAGCCGCCGACGCACAAAACCTCGTCGATGCTGCTCCATTCGAGATCGGCTTTGGCTAACACCGATTCGAGCAGCATTTCGGTGCGCGAAATCAGATCGGAGGCGGCGAGTTCGAACGCTTCGCGGCTGACTTCGATTTTGATGGGAATCGCGCGCCCGCCGCCCGCCGGATCGGGCACTTTGAGCGAAATCGGCACCATTTGGCGGCCCGTCAACTGGCGTTTGGCGCCCTCGCTTTTGAGGCGCAGTTCGGCCTCGATTTCCAGGTCGCCGGTCACATCGACGCCGTGTTCGACCTTGATGCGCTCGATGACGTAGCCCAGAATGCGATCATCGAAATCCTTGCCGCCGAGTCGGTGGTCGCCGCCGACGCTGAGAACGTCGAAATCGGTTTCCCCGCAGTGCAAAATCGTCACGTCGAAAGTGCCGCCACCTAAATCGTAAACCAGGATGTTCTTATCGACCGCGCGGCGCTGAATGCCGTAACTCAAAGCTGCCGCCGTCGGTTCGTTGATGATTCGCAAGACATTGAGTCCGGCGAGCTGACCGGCTTCCATGGTCGCGTGGCGCTGCATTTCGGTGAAATAGGCGGGCACGGTGACGACGGCGGCTTCGATGTCGTCGCCGAGTTCCATTTCGGCATCCTGAACGATTTTGCGAAGAATCAGCGCCGACACGAATTCGGGCGAATATTCCACGCCGTCGATGTTGACGCGGTAATTGGGCTGGCCCATGAAGCGTTTGACGAACTGCACCACGCGCTCGCCATCGGTGATGGTCGATTGCAGCGCGGTTTCGCCGACGGTGTAATTGGGCGGGTCGAAAAACACGACGGAGGGCGTGGTGATTTGCCCGTCGGAGTTTTTGAGGATGATGGCTTTGCCGAATTCATCGACGTAAGCCACCGCCGAATATGTTGTTCCTAAGTCGATGCCAACCGCTTTTCCCATGATAAATCGTTAAGTGAAAGGATTTGGCCGCGCCCCAAGACCAGTCCAAAGGTCAAAAAGCGCGGCCCCTCAAATTTTAAGCGATTTGGTGAAGCGAGGTTGAGTTATCAGTGACCACCTCGCGCGGAGAAAAAGATCGGATTGCGCCATCCGTCGCGCCCACTGCGCGCCGCTAAACTGGGCGCGATGCTTTCTCCTCACCATTTCTGGCCGCCCGCCAACTTCGGCGCGGTCGATGCCGAACTTTCCAATCTCGAAACCGCCAAATTCGTGGTTTTGCCCGTCCCGTATGACTCGACGACGACCTGGCGCGGCGGCACGAGAAGTGGCCCCGCTGCGATTCTCGAAGCCTCGATGAACATGGAACTCTTCGACCGCGAATTAGGTCGGGAAATCTGCGACGCCGGGATTCACACCACCGATGATGTCGAACCGGTGATGAGCGGGCCGGAAAATATGGCAAGTCGCATCGAAAGCGTTATCGGCGAGGTTTTGGACTTGGGAAAAGTGCCGTTCATGCTCGGCGGCGAACATTCCCTCACGCTTGGCGGCGTGCGCGCGTTGGCTTCCAGAAGCCAGAAAATCTCGATTCTGCAAATCGACGCGCACACCGATTTGCGCGACGAATACGCCGATACCAAATTTGGTCACGGCTGCGTGATGCGGCGTTGCTCGGAACTCCCAAATGTCGCCAAAATCGTTCAAGTCGGGCTGCGTTCGACTTCTTTGGAAGAATCACGTAATGTGCCGCAAAACATGGTGCAATTCTGGGCCGAAGACATTCTCGGCGACTTCCCCAGCCAAATCCCGCGCATTTTGGCTGAACTCGAAGGCGAGGTTTACCTGACTTTCGATGTCGATGGCTGCGATCCGAGTTGGATGCCCGACACCGGCACGCCCGAACCCGGCGGGCTGAGTTTTTATCAAGTCCGCGACCTGTTTCGCGCGGTTTGCACCCAGAAAACCGTGCGCGCGGTCGATTGCCTCGAACTCATCGGCGGGCACGAAGCCAGTGCCTTTGCCGTGGCGCGTTTGCTTTATAAAGTGATGGGATATCTGAGCCGTTGAAAAGACTCAACCCAAACTGAGCAGTCGCTCGAACGCCGCCGCGATGTGCGCCGCCGCGACTTCGATTTCCTCGCGTCGGGCGCCCTTTCCCAGACCAATTCGCACGGTTGCAAACGCGGCTTCTCGATCCAAACCGAGCGCTGTCAAAACCGGCGAGGGTTCCAAAGCGCCCGCCGAACACGCCGAGCCGGTCGAAAGCGCGAGGCCGGGCAAATGCGCGAGCAGCGCCTCGGCTTCGATGCCGGGAAAGGTGAGGCTGCTCGCGCCCGGCAAACGGTGGGCGCGGTCGCCGTTGATTTGAAGACGGGGAATCGCCGCTTGCAAACGCCGCTCGAATTCGTCGCGCAACTCGCTGCGTTTTTGGCTATCGGCGGGCATTTCAGCCTCGGCCAACCGCGCCGCCGCGCCCAAACCGACGATGAGGGGCACCGCGAGCGTTCCGGGCCGCAGTCCGCCTTCCTGACCGCCGCCAAAAGCGAGCGGCGCCAGAGCGAGACCCTTGCCGCCGCGCCGAAACAGCGCGCCCACGCCTTGCGGCCCGCCGAATTTGTGGGCGGAAAGCGACAACAGATCGACATCCCACTCGCGCGCAGACACCGGGATTTTGCCGACCGCCTGCGCCGCGTCGCAGTGAACAAAAGCACCGCGCTCGTGCGCCAAATCCGCCAGAGCGCGCACGTTTTGCAGCGTGCCGATTTCCGAATTGGCCGCTTGCACCGACACCAGAAGCGTCGTGTCGTCGATTTCGTTCTCGGCGGCTTCCCAATCGACGCGCCCCAACGCATCGACGGGCAAAATTGCCAGCGCAAAGCCTTCGTTTTGCAAGGCCCGACACGGCGCCAAAACCGCCGGATGTTCGATGGCGCTCGTCACGATTTTACGCCGCGCCGTTTGGCTCTGCCAATGCCGCGCCCCAGTTGCTGCTGATAAATCACTTTGGAAAGCGTCGGACGCGCCATCAGCAAAACTTCGATTTGCGGCGCGTCCCAACCTTCATTTAGCACGTCGCACGCGCACAAAACTTGGATTTCGCGCCGGGCAAACGCCGCCAAAATCGCGGCGCGCTCTTCTTTCGATTTGCTGCCCGAAACGGCTTGCGCGGCGAAACCGGCCTCGTTAAAAAGCGCCGCCATCTTCTCGGCGTGAGCCACGCTCACGCAAAAGCAAACCGCCAAACGATTCGGCACGTTGTCGGCGTAGGTTTGCACGATTAGCTCGTTGCGCGCGGGAATCGAAACCCGGTCTTCCCAATCTTTTTGGTTGTAGAGGTTGCCGTTGAAGCGCAGCCGCTTCAAATCGACGTTGGTTTCGACTCGAAAACAGCGCACGTCGCACAAAACGCCCGCGCGGACGGCGCTTTCCATATCCATGCGGTGCGCGGTTTCCTGAAAGACTTCGAGCGCATTTTGGCTGTCGGCACGTTCGGGCGTTCCCGTCAGTCCAAGCAGAAAATCGGGGTCGAAATAGCGCAAAACCGCGCGATAAGAATTGGAAGTCGCGTGATGGGCTTCATCTACCACCAAATAGGCGAAATCTTTGGCGCCGTAGCGCGCCAGATTCTTCGCCATGAACTGCACCGTTCCCACAACAACCTGCGCGTGTTCCTCGCCGCTTTTGCCCAGTTCGGCGCGCGAGGCTTCCGGCCACAACTCGCCGAATTGTTCCAAGGCTTGCGAAACCAATTCGTGTGTATGAGCCAGAAAAAGCGTGCGCCCGCCTAAACGTCGTGCATCTTCAACGGCGACGGTGGTTTTTCCGGTTGCGACCGCATGAGCCAAAAGCGCGATTTGAACGCCCCGTTCGCGGAGCGCCGCCAGTTTGTCCAACGCTTCCTGCTGATGTTCGCGCATTGGCACCAAAGCGCCGCGTTTGACTGGCAAATAATCGGCGGGAATGCACAATCGAATCGCTTCATCCAGCAAAAGCAAAGTTGTTCTTTGACGCTCTCGCTTTTATGAGCGAGTTGCCTGTCCGTCCAACGCAACACGCGCCAGCCCTGGTGAATCCGGCTGTTTTGCCGCAAAAGTTGGTCTTATACTGTTCCGACGTTAAAGCGGCGGGGTGATGATAAGTTTCGCCGTCGATTTCGAGGGCGTAGCGGTCTAAAAGCGAATCGAGCGCGAAGTCGATGAAGCGGTTGCCGCCCGCAATGTCTTGAAACGGGCGCTGCATTTCCAGTTTGGCGACGGCGGCAGGGCCAAAAACTTCCTGAAAAAGTTCGACAAAGAGTTCTTCGGGCTTGGATGGAGATTCGCTGCGGAGCATCGCGCCTCAGTTTAGCGAGAGCATTTCCCGATGCAGGCCGGGAGCGCGCAGCAAACACTCATACATCGAGACTTCGGGCGGAAAGCCTTGCAATCCCAAACGCTCTTCGTCCGGGTGTAAAAGCATCGCTTCGACTAACTGATTTGAGGTGATTAAAGCAAGTCCGGTAAGTGTAGTCCAACGTGTTGAAACCAGTGTTTGGCAAAGTGATGTGGCAGATCATCGGCAGTGTTGTGGATGTCGTCCCAGCGTTGGGTCTCTTCTCGTGGAGCTAAAGC
>JAABUN010003207.1_pt1 | contig 26208 bp, 21 predicted proteins | sample 5559311 | NCBI WGS metagenome assembly JAABUN01 (sample SAMN10711877, study PRJNA513370) | rock metagenome | isolation source: Antarctica rocks | place: Antarctica: Victoria Land, Siegfried Peak sud
TAAGAGCTGACTGTTAAAATTCAAGCTAAAACCGAATCCGGTTTCGGTGCCCTGTGCGTCGACTAATATCTGCACCGTTACGGTTTGCCCGCCCGCGCCGCTGCCGCCGACCGCTTTGACTACGGTGGTGGCACTCGGTGCCGCTAGTTTACCGATAGGTAATTCAAAGCCGTTAAGCGATGCCATCGGCGACAGTTTGCGCGTGGTCGGTCCACCGGCGGGTTGCGGCGCGTCGGCACCCGATTGATAACGCAAAGCCTGCTGCACATCAGTAATATCAAGGACTCCATCGCCCGACGAGGTGCGCGGAGAGCTGTCGGCGCGCTGAAACTCATTGTTTTGGTAATTGGAATCGGTGCCGGTTTGAAAGCGCAGCACTTGCTGCACGTCGGTGATGTCGACCGAACCATTTCCGCTCGGTCGCGGCGCAACGTCTGCCTCGAAACTTCCAGCCGGAGGCGCGGGGGCAACAGTGCTTGAATTCGACACCTGAGAAAATTCTGAAGTATCTCCAATTGCCTGTGCCATTCCGGCGGTCGAAGTTGCCGTCGCCGTAATTATCTGCCCGACGGTTAATGTCTGTGACGGCACGCTAAAGCTGAAACCACCGGAATTACCAGCGCCGTCAGTAGTAACGCTAAGAGAACCGATATAAGTTCTTCCTTCGCTCATATCTCCGTCGGCAGACGTGTTGGAATAGAAATCAATCGCAAAAGTAGTATTCGGCGTACTGTTTAGGCTGCCCGAAATGAAAGCTGTATTTGCAGCTGTGATGACCGGAAAGTTTTGCAGATCATTCGGTCCTCTATCGGGGTCGCCCACGTCGTTTGGAGTTATTCCTGTGCCGGGAACAAAAGTCGTGTCGGTAGATGCGCTTGGTACAGCCAAGTCAATTCCAAGCCCGGTATTTGAAAAAATTGAGTTGCCTCGAAGTGAATTGCTCGTCGCGGCTGATGAATCCAGATAAATTCCGGCTCTGCCGGAGTTGGCATTGGCATCGCCATTATTAGCAATCAAATTACAAGAGTTGTTACACATACCGGCGCTGACATCCAGTCCGCCAATTAGGTTATTGAAAGCGAGGTTGGTGATTTGAACTCCGTTCAAACGGTTGCGAACCAGCGTCGTCCCATCCGAAGCAACACCGATATAATTTGCGGAAACCGTGTTGGCGGATGCAAAATTTGTGCCGACCGAAACTCCGTTCGAGCGATTGCCTGAAATAATATTTCGCGCGCCCGCCGCATTTCCGCCGACGGTATTACCGCTCGCTTCGATAACGACGCCGCTTCCGTCATTCCCGACCGTCGAATTACCGCCGGTCAAATCGCCTGCGCCCGCCGCATTAACTCCGATATAATTGCCTTGAATTACATTACCGGATGCCGCAGTCGCAGAACTATTTTTAGCGACGTAGACACCGTTACCGTTATTACCGGAGATAACATTGCGTTGAGCGGCAGTGACGCCGCCGATTATGCTGTTTGAAGAATCGGCAATCAAGATTCCGTCATTAGTATTACCTAAATCAGCCGTTCCATTTACGCCGACGCCGATATAATTATTGATAATCGTCGCCGCGCCGCCGCGCATCACGGCAATACCGCTTCCCTGATTGCCGGAAATCACGTTGCGGTCTGATGCGTCCGCGCCGCCGATGACGTTTCCCGTCGAGCCGACAATCAAGATGCCTTGATTGATGTTTCCGCAAAGAACCGTAGCCGGACTCGCGCCGCACGACCTCGACATTCCGGCAGCGTCAGTTCCGATGTAATTTTGGAGAATCGTGGTGTTGTTGCCCGCCGTCTTTATTCCGGCGTTTCCGAAACGATTGATGATAAGACCGCGAATCGTGCTGCCGGCGGCAGATGCCGCGAATTGCAAGCCGAACTGGTCGTTGGACGTTGCATTAGCTGAATTGGTCGTCATCGCGCCGCTCAATTCTACTGTCGGAGCAGTCGCTAGATTCCCGCCCGGGCGACCGTCGATTATTACTGCATCAGTAATAATCGGCAGCGGCGTGGCAGGCATAATCGTGCCGGAAACACTAAAAAGAATTCTATCCGTGCCCGCGTTAGCATTTGCGGCTAGGATTGCTCCTCTTAAAGTGTTCGCTCCACCGTCGTCGCCGGTACTCGATACAGTATAATCAGCAGCTTTCACCTGTTGAATTCCGAATGTTGCCGACAAGCAGAAAACGATTATCGCCATCCCGTAGCGCAATGATTTTAAGGGAGAAGTCCGAAATACTTTTGTTTTATTGTGATTTGCCGAATCTTTCATTTTATTATCCTCATTTTTAAAAATTGCCCGCAATTTGCGTAAACGCGCTATGCGTCATTCAGATTTTATGTAAAAACGATGCTGTCAAGTCTTTATCGAATAACTCGACAGCACTGCGTCGAAAATTTGCGCCGCGTATTCGGAAAAACCGAATATTATTCGCGGCGCAAGACACTCGCCCGAAATATTTTTACTGCACCGGGTCAAAGACTGAGAACAAACTCATACCGCCCGTTTGCCGAATGATTGAGGCTTTTGCCTGTCTGTCATTTTCGAGTCTGGTTACATCTCTCTTTTCAGTACAAGTGGTCGGAGCGTTACTTGTTCTCATTCGATTGATGCAGCCGTCGGCATAACCGGCAATGGCGCGTCCGAGACGATCGACGACGACGCCGTTAAAGTCGAGCAGGTTGCGCGTGCCGGACGGACAAGTCGTGCCGTTCGTGCAGATGACGCCTTGTTGAACCGGGTCGGGAATTCTGATTACCGTCCAGCTTTGTCCGCCGTTGCAAGTCGTAGCCATAAATGGAAACCAGGTTCCGGCAAAGTCGTCCTGGGTTCCGTTTGTTCCGGTAGCCGGTTCGCCGTCAGTTCCGGTCGGGTCAAACATCGAGTTAGAATCCGTGCCGAGAAAGAACACAGTCGCGCGGTCATTGTCGCCTGCAATAGCTTGCGGAAAGACCGTCGCTCTAATGTCCCGACGAACTTCCGGGTCGCTGCTCAAACCCGCAGTCGTTTTCAAGCCGATGTTCTGGTCAAATTTGAAATTTACGCCTTTGTCGTCGGAGACCGCGACGTGAATTGTTTTATCGCCAGCCGTATAAGCAAAGTAGACTTTGCCGCCAGCGCCGACGGCAACCGACGGGTCGCTGACGCCCTTACCGCTGTTTGGAACGGTGCGCACGGCAAATGAATTACCGTTATCTTCTGAAATGGCAAAACCCTGTCCGCTTTTGCCCTTGCTCGGCTCGCCGGTGACGGTGCCGCCGCCGGGACAATTCTTATTCGGAACGTAAATCGTTCCGTCGTTCGGGGCAACGGTGATATGACCGTGCAGACCACCGCACTGCGCTGTGGTATACATCATTCGCGGAAGGTCGTATGTAAGTCCGCCGTCGCGACTGGTTGAAAAATTCGCATACCCAAGTTGCTGTGAAGCGTAATAAAATGCGCGCGGATAACTGGTCGTCGGTCCAGCCATCGCTTCCGGCTGTGTCGTTATTACAAACGACTCGGTCGCCGGGTCGAAAGTTTTAAATCCTGAAGTTTTGAACGGTCCGCCGCCGATTGTTTGGTGATCAACGCCTTGTCCGGGTCCGCCGGAGACAGCGCCGCTGTAAGTTTCGCCGTCGTCGTCGGTAATCGCCGATATACTATCTCCACCGGCGAGTTGTCCGGGGATGGTGCGTCCCGTTACCGGGTCGGTGAACATAATCGGGTCGAGCGTTGTCGCCGCCGTTGTGCGGAATGAGCGATTCACCCAGGTTGCGGTCGGATTTGTCGGGTCGCTGTCGTTGAAAGTTACTCGCAAAGTTTGCAAAACGGCTTGGAACATAACGTTTCCGGTATTCCAATTAACGCCGATCGAAGGCTCGCCCGAGCTTTCACCGAGTGTTGTGGGCGTGCCGGATGGATTTGGCGATTGAAAAGGCGATTGAAAATTCTTGTATGTCGGAGCAATCGTGCAAGCACTCGGCGGCGGTACAAATGCCGGCGGAATCGCTTCGACATTAACAAAACCTTTATACTGGTCAGCGGCGGCGTTAGGAGCCGCAAAATAAACGACGTTCACGTAAAACGGTCCGTTTCCGACAATTGTCGGATTAAGCTGGACAGTTTCAGCAGTCGAAGGACCGGTTGCCGAACTTGCTACAATCGTGCCGGTGAGCGAGCCTTTATGAACATACAAATCGTAATCATTTGACGGCGATAACCATTTTATGTCGAGCCTGACCAGTTTATTTGTGAAATCTCCGGTGAAATTCAAAATAAAATTATCACAGCTTTGCGGGTTGGCGGCGCAGTCGGATTCTCCGTTGGCAGCGGGCGGAGCGCCGGTCTTATCGCCCATCCATAAACTTCCGTCGGATTTTCTTGCCGGATTGGTCGTGTTATCGGAATTTAGTGTGCCTGACGATGGCATTGAGGCTTGTGCGCTCTGCGGCACAAACAATAATCCGCCGGTAATCAGTGTATAGACGATGAGCAACGAGACGCCGCCGTGAATTGCTTGCCCTAATCGTTTGAGCAATCGTTTGTTTTTCATAATTTTATCTTTCCTTTAATATCTTTACTAAAAAATAAGTGTTGCTTGTTAAAAGTTTTGTCGTAAAAATAAATTTCCAGCAAATTCATTTATTATTTACTACCAGTCGTCGTTTGAACAAGAAAGCGTTTTATTTTTATAAAAAATTTCCTGCCCGTTCTAATCTTTGTCTTCTTCTTCTTCGGATTCTTTGGTCGCGCCGGACTGCATCATCGAAGCGGTCACCGCATAAGTCGGATCATTTCCGCGAATAATAATAAAATAGCCCGGCTTATCGTTTTGCGCCGGAACTTCCCAGACGTATTCTTTGCCCGCTAAAAATACGTTTTGTCGCGCCGTTTTCATATCGCCGAAATCTTCATATTTAATCTGCGTTACGTTTTCCTGATGACGGGCAAAAGCGGTGATATAGCGAATTTTATCGTCTCCGTCGTAACCCAATGCGACGCGGCTATAACGAGTATTTTCGGGCAGCACCCAAACTTCCTGATGCTTGCTTTCAAGTCGCTCAAGCTGTCCGACTTCACGCAAATGCTGCTCGACTTCGGTCTTATTCATTCCGATACTGACGCCTAAAATATCTTTCGGCAATTCCGAAGCGGATTTCGGCGCGCACTGTGTCATTACGAACAGCGATAGTATCAGGACGCCCAGTTTAAGTTTCTTTTCGACGATTTTTCTACAAAACATATTTAAGATTAAATGATGCCCAACCGGGAATCATTTAAATCAAACTTAGCGTCTTGGGGGAAACAAGTAGGATTTAAATTTTCGGCAAAATCGCTTTTGCTTTTAGGGGATTCAATTGATTCACGAATTCTACTACAAGCCAAGCCGCTAGTCAATCGATTTTCTGCCGTGCGAGAAATATTAGAAGGTTTTCGACCGAGCGGTGTCTGTATGTTTGATTACAATAGAAGTAAAGCAATTGAATTAAAAATGTCGAGTAATGCCCGGAGGATGGGCGTTTCCGAACTGCGTGCGGCTCTAATTTAATTTGTTTTGTTTAAATCTAATCGGTTTGATAAGTGGCGATACTGGTTGGGGTTTCAAAACAGCGCACTTTATAAACCCGCACTCTTTCGTCGTCGACACGCGACGCGATGTATTCCAAAATATAACGCGCCAGATTTTCCGCCGAAGGATTTAATTCATCGTCAAACGGCGGCAGTTCGTTGATATTGCGATGGTCGAGGTAATTGACAATCTCGTCAGCCGCTTTTTTTAAATCGCCGAAATCGATTAGCAGACCAATATTATTGAGCTCCGCGCCGCGCGCGTAAATCTCGATTTTATAATTGTGTCCGTGCAAATTTTCGCACTTTCCCTTGTAGCCGCGCAGCTGGTGCGCGCTAGAAAAATTGCGTTCAATCATAACTTCGTAAAATGACGACATATTTATTAAAACGATAAAACATCTCGCGGCAAAAGAGCAAGATTTAAGAGACTTTTAATCAAATTTCGGGTAGTCTCGCAATAAAGCGTGACAAAATAATTTCTTTGCTTAAACTATTAGCTGTCGCTTTGATTCACCAAATGTCGAATAAAATCAAATTAGTTTGTACAGTGCGCAAATAATTTATGAAATTCATAAAGCTCTTCACAGCATTTTTACTCGCCTTTTTCTTTATTTCCTGTTCCAATGTTCAGCAGCCGAACAAATCCGTCGCCGACGAGGCGAAAATCGAAAAAAATAAACAGATTGCCGTCCTCAACGAAGTCAGCGAAATTACGCGAACCGCGCAATCGCTCGAACATCTCGGCAGAGATATGAATTCTTATCGTCTCGCGCCGGACGCCGAAAGCCGCCGTACGTGCAGCAAATTGATGGCAGACCGGCAACGGGAGATAACGGATTTGGAAACAAAAATCAAAAAACTCCCGGTTGAATACGGTGACCGTTTGGCTTCGATTCTCCCGGATTTAAACCAGTGCGTCGATTGCTCGACAAAGGCAATGGAGAGCTGCGTTAAATCCAGAGCTTCTATCAATAAAACAATCAAAGAAATATTTCCGTAAAATTACTGCCGCTGAAAATTCATTTACAGCAGCGAGCAAATGTGGCTACACTGTTATCGAACGCTTGAAATTTAATTGCTTCGCTGAAAAAACCGATGCTGAAAAATCTTTCCTTCCCGCAAAAATTTCTGCCTGTTTTGTTTTTCGTCTTCGTATGCGTCGTGGCGGTTTTCGGACCGAGCGCCGGTTCGTCGAGCGATTTGAGCAATTCTTTTGAAAAGTTCAATCTGGTTCGTTTAAATAATCAGGAAACATTGCAAAGAGTTGAAACCGGCGACTCGCTGACAATTTCAATCGACGAGAAAAAGTTTGAATTAAAATTGACTCCGCAGGATTTGCGCTCTTCGCGTTATCGCGCCGAAGACGTAAATGCCGGAATTAATCGTTCGATTGAAAAAAGCGAAGTGACGACTTTCAAAGGCAAAGTGGCGGGTCAAGTCGATTCCGAAGTTCGCTTGACCATCGACGGCGCGAAAATAGAAGGTTTTTTTGAAGCGGACGGCGAAAAATTTTTCGTCGAACCGGCGCGAAATTACGCGCCCACGGCTGACGCCGAAGAGGTCGTCGTTTACCGGGAAAAGGATTTATTAAAAACCGACGGTTTTGTTTGTCATTCGGAACTCGTCGAAAAGATTAAAGCCGGACAGGAAACGATTGATTTACGCGGCGCGGAAACCGCTCAAACGGCGCGTGTGCTCGAACTCGCCACCGAAGCCGATTTTCAATTCGTCACGGCAATGGGCGGCGCGAAACAGGCAAACGACGAAATTTTAAGCGTTTTGAATATGATTGAAGGCGTTTATGAAAAAGAACTCAATTTGTCAATCAGCGTCGTCTACCAGCACACCTGGTCGTCGCCCGACCCGTTTGACGGCACGAACGCAGGCACGATGGTCACATCTTTTCAGAGTTACTGGAACGCGAATTTTCCGCGCTCGCAAACGCCGCGCGACGCGGCGCATCTGTTTTCGGCAAAACCCACTATTCTCGGGCAAGGACTTTCTTACGTCGGCGTGGTCTGCGGCGACCCGAACGCGGCATACGGTTTTAGCGGTCACATCAACTCGCTTGCCGTCAACGGTTTGCTAACCGCGCACGAAATCGCTCATACTCTCGGCGCGACTCATTTCAGCCCGGTTCAAAGCTGCCCGGATTCGATTATGACGACTTTTCTGAATGACCGGATTCCGCTTACCTTTTGCGATTATTCGCGCAATCAAATCCGAAGCATCGTCGAGGCGAACGGCAGTTGTCTGACGCCGAGAAAATCTGCAGCTTTCCAGGACTTCGACGGCGACGGCAAAGCCGATGTCGCGGTGTTTCGCCCGTCAGACGGCGTTTGGTATCTGTTAAATTCAACGACCGGCTTCTCCGCCGTACAGTTCGGCAACGCCGCCGACCAAATCGCGCCTGCCGATTACGACGGCGACGGCAAAACCGACATCGCCGTTTTCCGCAGCGGCATCTGGTATTTACAGAGAAGCGCTTTGGGTTTCGCTTCCGTCCAATTCGGCAGCGTCGGCGACGTTCCCGCGCCGGCGGATTTTGACGGCGACGGCAGAGCCGAACTCGCTTTGTTTCGACCGTCGAGCGGTTTTTGGTATACGTTGAATTTAGTTAATAACCAATTCACATCGACTCAATTCGGCGCTTCGGGCGACGTTCCGGTCAATGCCGATTATGACGGCGACGGCAAAAGCGATTACGCCGTTTTCCGCCCCGCAAACGGCGTCTGGTATCAGCTAAGGAGCCGCGACGGATTCGCCGCCTCGCAATTCGGAAACGCCGCCGACAAACCGGTCGGCGGCGATTATGACGGCGACGGCAAAGCGGACACGGCTGTTTTCCGTCCGACCGAAGGAAATTGGTTTATTCAGAAAAGCGCTCAGGGATTTACTTCGATTCAGTTCGGCAGTTCAAACGATATTCTCGCTCCGGCAGATTATGACGGCGACGGAAAAACGGACGTTGCGGTATTCAGACCGAACGGCGGCGTCTGGTATCAAATGAAAAGCGCGCAGGGATTTGCATCCGTGCAGTGGGGCGCGAACGGAGATAGACCGGTTTCAAATCTTTCCGTTCCGTAAATCATTTCGCGCTAAAAATCTGCATCACATCTTTCAAATCACTCGTGACTCTAGTTTTCGGCAAACTGTTCAAAAAATCTCTGCCGTAGCCTTTTGTTTTCAGGCGCGGGTCGAGCAGCGCGATGACGCCCTTGTCGGTTTTGCTTCTGATAAGTCGCCCGATTCCCTGTTTGAGCGAGATTACGGCTTGCGGAACGCTGTACTCGAAAAAGGATTTGCCGCCGTTGTCGTCGATAAAACGGGTGCGCGCCGCGACAATCGGATCAGTCGGGACGGCGAACGGCAATTTGTCGATTATCACGCACGAAAGCTGCTCGCCCTGCACGTCGACGCCTTGCCAGAAGCTCGAAGTCGCAAACAAAACCGCGTTCGGCGTTCGGCGGAATTTTTCTAAAAGTCCGGCTTTCGACATCGAGCCTTGGACGAAACACGGAAAATTGACGCGCATCGAAACGAGTTCGTAAAGGGCGTTCATCGAAGCGTTGCTCGTCGAGAGAACGAAGGCGCGACCGTTTGTGACCTGCAAGATTTTAACGATTTCGGCTGCCGCCATCGGCGTAAATTCCGGCGCGCGCGGTTCGGGCATCGCTTTGGGCAGATAAATTATCGCCTGTTTTTGATAATCGAAAGACGACGGCGCGAGCAGAGTTTCGGTTTTTTTCGCGTCCGCATCCAGACCGAGACGGTCTTTGATAAAATCGAATTTTCCGTTGGTCGAAAGCGTCGCGCTCGTCAAAACGACGGTTTCCAATTTGTCGAACAGCTTTTCCTGCAAAAGCGTCGACACGTCAATCGGCGACGCGCGCAAAAACATTCCCTTGCCGCGTTTTTCAAGCCAGTAGACGTAATTTTTTTCCGATTGCGCGCAGACGAACTCCAAATCGAAACGTGTTTGCCGGACGCGCCGCACAAGGCTTTCGGCTTCGGTCATTTTGTCGGCGAAAATGTCGATAATCGCTTCGAGCCGTTCGAGCGCGGCGTCTAAAATAAAATACGCCTCGCCCAAAGGCGTCGGCTGAACTTCGCCGCCGTTGGTTTTTTGCGCGAAAGCGTTCGGCATCAGCGGAAAGCGTCCGTCCATCGCGCGAACCTGCGTAAAACGAACCCAGAACTGGTCGGCAAGCCCTATGATTCTGGCGGCGAGCTTCGACAAATCTCTCGTCACATTGGCATCGGTTATCGGCAGCGCGTCGGCGTCGCGGACGAGTTCGTCAATCTGAAAACTCGACACTTGAAAACCGAAATAATCGGCGGCGATGTCTTCGATTAAATGCGCTTCGTCGAAAATGACGGCGGCGTAATCGGGCAAAACTCTGCCGTATTCGTTGCCGCGCAAATTCAAATCGGCGAAAAATAAATGATGATTAACGATAACGATGTCGGCTTCTTCGGCTCCGGCTCGCATTCTAGTGATAAAGCACGGCTCGAAATCGGGACATTTCTGACCGAGACAAGTTTCCGATTTAGCGTTGATTCGGCTCCAGAACGGAATGTTTTCCGGCATATTGACGAGTTCGGATTTGTCGCCGGTTTCCGATTCGCGCGCCCAATGACGCACTTCCTCGAAATAATCCATTTCGTCCAAACCTTCTAAAATCGGCTGGTTTTCCGCTTTGGCGATGCGGTACAGACAAGCGTAATTCGAGCGCCCTTTCATCGACGACGCGCTGAATTTTTTCGGTAAAACCTTTTGCAGAAACGGAATGTCTTTTTCCATCAATTGTTCCTGCAAATTTTTTGTTCCCGTCGAGATGATGACGCGCTTTTTCTGCCCGATTGCCGCGGCGATGGCAGGAACGAGATAGGCGAGCGTTTTCCCGGTTCCGGTTCCGGCTTCGACGATTAGATGTTTCTTTTCTTCAAACGCGCGCAGCACGGCTTCCGCCATCTTGATTTGCCCGGCGCGGTATTCGTAATCTTTGTGATATTTGGCGATGATGCCGTTTTTGCCGAAAATTTCTTCCACTTTTTTTGTTTTTATTAATTTCTATTTGACTAACTTAAATTTGCAGAAAGGCTGAGAATTTGTAATTCACCGATAAGTATTATCATAACAAATTGTTTTGGTATTTCTATTTGTAAACGCTCGCCGAAAAAATTTAACATCAAAGTTATTGCCTTTCGCCGGTCGAGTCTCTAAAATTCAAATATGACTTCAACTGCACAAAAAACCGCGCCCGACGCAAAAAGCGCGGAAAAACATATAGAAAAACATTTATCTGTCGACGACCCGCGTTATCTTTTCAATCGTGAACTGAGCTGGCTGGAATTTAACCGCCGCGTTTTAGACGAAGCGCTCGACGAAAAAACGCCGCTGCTCGAACGATTGAAATTTCTTTCGATTTTTTCAACCAATTTGGATGAATTTTTTATGATTCGCGTTTCCGGCTTGAAACAGCAAATCTCCGAAGGCGTCTTCAAACTCTCGCCCGACGGACTTTCATCGGGGGAGCAGTTGATTAAAATACGCGAACAATTGCTGCCGGTATTGTCTAAACAAATGCGCTGTCTGCAAAAGGAAATCTTGCCGCAACTAGGCGAAGCGGGCATCAAAATTATTTCGTATCACGATTTGGACAAAGACGCGCGAAAAAAGATTGACCATTATTTTATGAAAAACGTCTTTCCGGTTCTCACCCCGCAAGCCGTCGACATCAGCCATCCGTTTCCGTATATCTCGAATTTAAGCGTCAATATCGGCGTGATGGTCAAGCCGAACAAAAGTTTCGATCACGATAAAATCACGCATCTCTACAACGACAAGCGCTTTGTGCGGATAAAACTTCCACCGAATGTGCCGCGTCTCGTTCCGATTAATCACGATGAAACGAAATTTGTTTTGCTGGGCGAATTAATCGCGGCAAACGTGCAGCAGCTTTTCCCGAATATGCGGACGAATAAATGTTATTTGTTTCGTCTGACGCGCGATGCCGACATCGAGCTGCGCGAAGACGAAGCGGGCGATTTGCTTCGCACGATGGAACGCGAGCTTTATCAGCAGCGACGTTTCAGCTTTCCCGTGCGTCTTGAAATTGACGCTTCGGTGCCGGACGAAGTGGCGCGTTACCTGACTTCTTCGATTGGTTTAACCGATAACGACGTTTACCGGCTCGACGGTATTTTGGATATTCCAGATTTAATGTCGCTCTACTCGCTCGACCGACCCGATTTGAAGGACAAACCGATTGCTTATTCGATTCCCGCCGCTTTGCAGCAGCCCGAAAATATCTTTGAAACTTTGAAAAAGCAGGACGTTCTCGTTCATCACCCGTACACGGCTTACAGCACGGTGACGGATTTTATTGACCGGGCGGCGGAAGACGAAAACGTGCGGGCGATAAAAATCTGCCTGTATCGCGCCGGCAAAAATTCGCCGATTGTCAAATCTCTGATAAAAGCGAGTCAAAACGGCAAACAGGTTGCCGCGCTCGTCGAGCTAAAAGCCAGATTCGACGAAGAAAACAATATCGAATGGGCGCGGCAGCTCGAAAGCGAAGGCGTCCACGTCATTTACGGAATGCGCGGCTTGAAAACTCACTCGAAAGTCACGCTCGTCGTGCGCGACGAACACCACGAACTGCGCCGTTACGTTCATCTGGCGACGGGCAATTATAATCCGATGACTTCAAAAATTTATACGGATTTGGGACTTTTAACGAGCGACGCGGATATCGGCGCGGACGCGACGGACTTATTTAACTTCCTGACCGGCTATTCTTTCCAAACCGAATATCGCAGTCTGCTCGTCGCGCCGGTCAACTTGCGCGAAAAAATGCTCGAATTAATCGAGCGCGAAACAAGACATCAATTAGACGGCAAAAAAGCGCAAATTCTCGTCAAGATAAACAGTCTGACCGACGTAAAAATCATTCACGCGCTTTACCGCGCATCGCAGGCGGGCGTGAAAATTGATTTAATCATTCGCGGCATTTGCGTTCTGCGCCCCGGAATCAAAGGACTTTCCGAAAACATCCGCGTTATTTCGGTCGTCGGACGCTTTCTCGAACACAGCCGTATTTTTTATTTTGCAAATGACGGCAAAGATGAAATCTACATCGGCAGCGCCGACTGGATGAACCGCAACTTAGACCGCCGCGTCGAAGCCGCCGTGCCGATAAAAGACGAGGAGTTAAAGAAACGTCTGAAAGATGAGATTTTGGAAATTTATCTGCGCGATAACCTCAACGCTCAACTGCTGCATAAAGACGGCACTTACGAAAAGATAACGCCCAAAAAGCACGAAGCCGATTTCGATTCGCAAATGTATTTTGTCGGGCAAGATGTATAATATTTCAGCGGCGAGCATTTAATAAAATTTATTCGCCGCCCATCAAACACAAAGTTAAAGTAATTCTCGTGTGTTTAGACTTTCAACCGGTATAAAACGTCAAATATCCGGTCTTAAAATTTTCGATTAAGGATTCCGCCTATATGCAAATTGTTTCGCCGCGAATTGTTGTTATCAAATTAACGGTCATCGCTCTAGCCTGCGTTCTCGCAGCGTTTTGTTTTATCAATTTTTCATCCGACTATGAAAAAGTGAGCGCGTCGGCTTCCGGTCCCGTGCCGGGATACACCAACGCGCCGAACGAAGCCGACTGCACGGCTTGTCACACGAGCTATGCCGTCAACAGCGGAACGGGCGGCGTTTCGATTGCGGGCGTGCCAATCAATTATTTGCCGAATCAATCGATTCCGATAACCGTTACGACCAGTCAGTCGGACGCGGTGATTTACGGTTTTCAGTTGACGGCGCTCGACGCGCAGGGCAAAAAAGTCGGCACGTTCGTTCTGCCGACGCAATCGCCGAAGCAGACGCAGACCGTCAACGGCATCGTGGACGGCGCTCAGCGAACATATGTCGAACACACGATTGACGGCATTGTTCCGACGCAGTTCGGCTCGAAGTCGTGGACTTTTAATTGGAACGCGCCCGCGCAGCGAGTCGGGAAAATCAGTTTTTACGCCGCCGGAAACGCTTCGAACAGCGACGGCGGAACTTCGGGCGATTATATTTATACGACGAACAAAAGCACGCTTTCGGGAACGGCGATTGCCAATTTCGACGGCGACGGCAAAAGCGACATTTCCCTTTTTCGCCCGTCGAGCGGAACCTGGTATAGCTTGAAAAGTTCGGACGGCGGTTTTCAATCTTTTCCGTTCGGCGCGAGCGGCGACAAACCGGTGGCGGGCGATTTTGACGGCGACGGCAAAAGCGATTACGCGGTCTGGCGACCTTCAAACGGCGTCTGGTATGTCACCAACAGTTCGGACGGAAGTTTTCGCGCCGTGCAGTTCGGCTCAAACGGCGACGTGCCGGTCGTCGGCGACTACGATGGCGACGGCAAAAGCGATTTCGCCGTTTTTCGCCCGTCAAACGGCACGTGGTATCTGCTCAGAAGCACGCAGGGATTCGGCGCGGTACAATTCGGAAACAGCACGGACAAAACGGCGCAGGGCGATTACGACGCGGACGGCATAACGGATGTCGCCGTCTACCGCCCGTCAGAAGGCAACTGGTATATCAACAAAAGCCGCGACGGTTTTGCGAGCGTTCAATTCGGCGTCTCGACCGATAAACCCGTGCCTGCCGATTACGACGGCGACGGCAAAACGGACGTGGCGGTTTATCGTCCTTCAAACGGCGTCTGGTATAAACAGAACAGCCGCGACGGTTTTTCGGCGGTACAGTTCGGCGTCTCGACCGATAAACCCGTGCCTGCCGATTATGACGGCGACGGCAAAGCCGATGTCGGAGTTTTCCGCCCCGCCGCCGGTGTCTGGTATGTTCTCAAAAGTTTGGACAACTCAGTCTACGCCGCCGCTTTCGGCAATGCGGAAGACGTTCCCGTGCCAAGCGGTTATATTGCTGAATAGCGGAACGAACATTACAAATGAAAGAGCAAAATCCGAATGTCTTCAGCTGAAGACATTCGGATTTTTTAAGTTTACAGCCAATTAAAGCCGCTTATCGAGGTTTGTCTCAGCCATCAGCTAAACTCGCCGGTAACTAATAACAGAATTTCAAACAGCGAAGCTGCCGATTCGTCTCAACACTCTACAGCTTGAAAAATCTCTCATAAAAACCAAACCGGCAAATTACATCACTGCTATTTCCCCTTAACCGCACTTACCATTGGCTTGGACTGTCGTCGGAGGTTTGCAGACACCTCCGCCCGTACCGCCTTTTGACCGGTCGTACAGTAAATCGGTGTCGGCGTCAGCGTGGCGGTCGGCGTCGGTGCCGGTGTCGAGCCAAGGATTTGGAGGCGTTGAATTTCCAGCCGCATCGATTGGAACGGAAGCCGCCAAAAACTGTATGTTGCGAACCTCAATTTGCGCGACGCTTTCGAGCTGACGTTTTTGTCCGTCCTGCAGCGCGTAAGCGGTTTCAATCGAAACGCTCGGCTCAATTAGCCGGACGTGCGATGTCTGGTCGAGCGGAAGGTCGGCAGACGGCTGCTGCAATATTGCTCCGCCAGCTGACGGCTCCAAAACGTATCGAAATTGCAGCGTGACGAGATGCTCGGCAATCACGCTGTCGACAAAGCTCGCGTTCTTGACGTCGAACGCGCGTCGAATCAAGCGGCTGTCGGCATCGACGAAATAATTGATGATATTGACGCGGCGCAGCGACGAAGGATTGGCGCCCGCGTTTGGCGCAGCAGCTAATAATCCGGTCGCGCGGTTCAAACCGAGCGCATCGCCCCCGACGGTCAAAATTAAAAAGCGACGACTTCCAACAAGTTAAAGCCGCTTTCGCCTTTTTGTGGATTTTTTGCCCGCCGCGCAGCAAGTTTTTTATTCGACATAAGCGTTTACACCTTTGCCGTATCGCCAAACTTTCGTTCTGCCGCCCGCGCCCAAAACCGAAATGGCGAACGCCGCGTCTTTTTGACTTTTCGAGTCGTAGAAAAATAGGGCTTTATTAATCGGATTGTTGCTCGCGTCGACAACCGAGCCGTCCGCTTGAAAAGTAATATCGACAACGCCCGCATTCAGCGCGTCCATATTCGAGCCGTCGCCCAAAGCCGCCTTCGACGCTCCCGACGGACGACCGTAGTTAATCTCGCTCGCCAAAAGTCCGGTATTGGCAAAATCCGTTATCTGATTTCCCAAATCACCCACAGCTCCGAATTTTCCGCCGTAGATTATTATTCGCTTATTGGCATCGTCATATCGAAAGGTTACCGGCAATTTCTGAGATATAGCGTTTTGTTTGGTTTCATTCAAAGCCGTGGCTATTTGCCGCTGCATACCGCTAAAGCGAAACAGACGGCGTGACGCGGTTACGTGCGGCAGTGCCAGCACGACGAGAATCGCTATTATCTGCAAAACTATCAAAACCTCGGGCAAACTAAATCCATTTTGGGTTTTTGTTTTAGGCATTTTGACGCGCGCATTCATTATTTTTGTATTTAGTAAAATGTTTATTGTCGAATCTCCCGCCATGAGTAATTAATGACTGCATTTCCACTATTGTTATTATTAGAAATTACTGTCGGTGTGCCGTTGATACTTATATAACCATTGGTATCTAATGGAACCAAGTTCATTCCACCGGGAGAATTAGTATCGGCTTGATTAGCGGCAACGACGGTTCCACTTATAGTCGGCGTACCGACGAAATCAATTTGATGATGCGCATAAACTAACCCTTCCGTTACCAAATCATCCGAGCCTGTATCGAGTTTACCGCTAAGCTTTATATCCGTTCCCGCCACAATAGATAAATTCCGATAAACCGGTGCCGTATATTGTCTACCTTTGTTTTGTATATAACCTTCCGCTATAAATGTAACGAGGGCGGGAGTAGTTTTAATGCCGAAATTTCCTGTTATACTCATATTTCCTTCCGAATAATAAGAGCCGCTGAGGATTGAAGCTCCGCTTTGAATCCATAACATATCTCTTGCAGCCCATTGCCACTGCATACTGCCGACAACCCATTTATCGCTTGTAAGACTGGTATCCGCAATTAGTAGTCCTGCGCCTGAATAAACTTTTCCAGCCTGCGTGCCTATTGCACCGAGAATGTAATCGGTTTTGCCGTAGAAATCGTTGCGAATATTATAAAGAGGCGGTTGGATAAAAGGTTGGGAGGAGCGACTAACTCCAGCGCCGACGCAGCCCTTTCCCAACGAATTATTCGGATTAACTATATCAGCTGAGGAACTGAAATATTGGTCTGCACAGGCACTGCCGGAGAGAAGCAAAGTATCATTTGTATGCACGATTCCGTTGCTGCCCTGGACTTTAAGATTACCGTTGATTTTAGCTTTGCCGTTAATCAGGATAGCCGGCATCCCTGGTTTAGCACCAATTGTTGCTTCAACTGTCGCGCTCGAACCGTCACGCCCGACTCCGGTTGATGTAACGATAAGAATTCCATTTAAATCGATTGTCGCGGTTTCGCCCACTGCATTGTCATTTTTTACCGACACCCAATATCTTCCGACTCCGCCTGCTCCAAAGTTTGTTACGCCACCGCTGGTCGCGCTGCCTGCCGGAATGCTTTCGGCGTTTGTCCAAAGTCCTGATGTTGGCGGAACACTCAATTCGTCTCCGCTGTCTGGTGCAGAGTTGGCACCGGCTTTAAGAACTGCGGAATACTGCGCTTTCGGAACTTTACTTAACAGGGTGGCTGCATGATTGATGCCTGCATCTGCAATGTAGAAGGCTTCGGTGTTGTCGCGGTCGTTGACGGCTATCGTAAAGGCAATGGTCGAAGAATAATAGAGCGCAAGACCGATAACGGTCGCCAGCAGAATAGAAAAAATAGCGGTTATTAAAGCTATTCCTTCTTGATTTTCTCTCGCCCTTTTTGTTGTTGGCGCGACTTTTCTCATAAATAATTTCCTTTTATTTGCGAATTGCGGCTCCACTCATAACGGTCGTGAGTGTTCCGTCCGGTGCGGTCGTGTCTATTTCGATGCGGACAAATTTGGTGCTTGTCGCAAAAGCGGGGTCGGTTATTACCGAATTGTTTTGGTCGAAAAGTTTAAAGCGCAGCGCCGAAACTTTATCGACAAAAGGAATCTGCTGATTGGCGTCTAAATAAAAGACATCGTTACTAACGGAAAAAGTCACATCTTCTTCGACTCCGTTAAGAGAGCAGTCAGCCGGATTCCAATCAGCCTGCACGCGAAGTTTGCCGAAATAGCCGTTGGCGAGCGGTGTCGAAGGCGTCGGAGGCGGAACCAGAAAAGTGCTGATACAACTGCCGGGACGATTGCCCGCCATCCGAATCAAACGAACTATCGTGTCCGTTGCCGTTTGGACGTTATTGATTGCTTCGAGCCGCGGTCGCTGAGTTTTAAGCTGGTAGTTTATGCCCGCCAAAATTGACGCTAAAATGCCGAGAACCATCAGCACGATGGTCATTGCAATCATCAATTCAATCAGGCTGAAGCCTTTTGAAGAAAAGTTTTTCAATTTTGAAATCGAGCCGCTCATAAAATCAATTCATTCTGGTAATCAGTCTTACTTCGGGCAAAATAATGCCCGGTCTATTTGGAATGATAAGAACTACCACCGTTTGCGTTCCCATCGTATCAGTCGATATTTGCCATCGCCGCGTGTAATCGGAATTGGGATTGTCGTAATAGTTTGTCGTGTTAGCGGTTAAACTACCGCCCGCCACGCGCGAAGAGTTTTTAAGTTCCTCGATTTTCAGACGGGACAATGAATTTGCCATTGTCAGATTGCGCGAAATTAATTCGGTTCGGACGCAGACGGTCAGCAGCGAAAAGACCGCCGAGAAACCGACGACGACCAAAACCATTGCGATGACGCATTCGATAATCGTAAAACCTTTTGTATTTGTTTTTCCTGCCATAATAAATTTTTAACAAGGCGCGGAAGTGATGTTTCCCACGGCGGAAACGGTAATCGATTTGCAAAAATTTGTGTTGATGAGTTTTAACTTTATGACGCTGCTGGCATTGGCTTGATTTCTGCCGAGCGAGTTGAAAGTAATGCGCGAAGGAGAAGCGGCGTCAAATGAAACATTATTTGAAATCGTCACCGGAATTGTTGAGCGAATCGGTTGATTCAATTCATTAGTCGTCCACACTTCAAAGGTTTTATTAACATTGTTTATTTCGAGCCAAGCCGCTCGATTGTGCTTGACGGCGGTCATTCGAGCTTCAGTCAAACGGTTGGATAATAAACTCATCGCCGACTCGACTCTATATAACTGGAGATTTCGCTCGATTTGCGGAATCGCGGCGACTATCAGAATAGAAATAATCAGCAAAACAATGATAATTTCTATCAAGCTGAAACCTTTCTGCTCCTTAAATATATTTAATTTATCGTGCTTATTCATCTTTATATTGTCTATAAAATTGTTAAGAGAAAATTTCTCTACTAGACCAAAGATTGAATAACAATGTTTTTTCAGAAAAAATATTGTTTATCTTACTACTTTTTTTGACAGGATTTTGTTTGGCAGTTGTAGATGATTGGGAAAACATTGGCTTTTATTGAAAATCGGCAGCGTGTTGACAAAGCATCCCGCCAGAGCAAAATACTTCTGGCGGGATTAAGAAAGGAAAAATTGAACTGTAAAGTCATAACACAAATTTATTTTTGAAAAGCAGTTCGGCATCTGTAATTGCTAACATCCGCGTTTGAATTTTTCTTTTCGTTAGAAACCGGCTGCGGAAAGTAATCTTCGCTAACGGAGTGGAAATCAAAGACTACTTTCTCGCCGTCGTTTTTGTTCGTTCCGGTTATCAAAACATCAAGATACTTTTTGATGTCAATCGTTGTTTCATCAAGCAAAACTTCTCAAACAAAACCGTTAAGTGAACCTTGATTAAGGTTTAATCGGGCTATTTCGGTTTATTTCAGGTTGGACGAGCGGCAAAACCGGAACGAGTTGGTTTTGCTGATTTTGCTGGTTTGGCAATGTCGGCAAAGGAGCTTCAGAGTTAGAAGCCGGATTGCCGAGCGGGACGGGTTGCAGAATCGTCGTCGTGCGCGTTCCGGTGCTTACTTTGCCTGGAGTCAAGTTTCCTTGAAAATCCGGTCGGTAAATGCGCGGCGTAATAAAGAATAAAAGTTCGTTCGTATTACGCGAAACTCCTTTTCTCTTAAATAAATTACCGAGCAGCGGAACACGGGAAAGTCCGGGCGTGCGGTCTTGGCTTTCGCGTTCATCGTCTGACAAAACTCCGCCAACAACCGTCGTTCCGCCGTCGGGAACCATTACTTGCGTGTTGACACTCTGAGTATTGATGACCCCGCCGCCGGCAAGTGAACTATTTTCCGCTACGATGCTTAAGATTACGTTTCCGGTATCGCTAATCTGCGGAGTAATTTCCAAACTGAGCGGAACGTCTATATATTGAGTGACCGCGACGGCGCCGCCGCCGCTCGGCTGGGCGTTGAGAACGGGAATTTTTACTCCGCTTTTAACTTTTGCAGTGCGATTATTCAATGTTGAAACTCTCGGAGTGGCAATTGTTTTAGCCTGTCCTTTTTGTTCTCCAGCCGTTAGCAACAAGCTGATTTGGGCTGTTCCGAAAATTCCTGTGGTCAAACCAAGCACCGTATTCGGAATAGAAGAAACCAGGCTCCCATTCGACGGCGTTCCGATTCCGGTCGGAATACCTCTCGGCACTAGACGGGCTGTTCCACCGCCGGTAGCGCCGCCTGCGCCGCCCGCCGCGCCGCCGGGAAGCGTCGAGAAAGAACCGCCGCTATTATTCCCGCCTATCACGAGTCCTGAAAGCTGCACGCCGACGTCACGACTAAAATTGCGAGTCGCTACAACGATGCGAGCTTCGATTTCTATTTGCGGTTCGGGCTGGTCGAGCAGAGATACGAGTTGACGAACGGCATCGATGTTTTCACGAACATCCGTGACAATAAGTGTATTGCTTCGCGCGTCGGTTTCGATGCTGCCCCGTCTCGATAAGCGTCGTTTGATAATTGGCAAAAGCCCTTCACCGCTGACATTTTGCCCTGCTCCACCCGAAGATTCGCTTGCTCCGGCACTATCAGTTCCGCTCGTCGTAGTTCCCTGCGGGAGCGTTCCCGAAGCGCGGGCGTAGTTTAACCGGATAAATTCCGTGTAAAGAGGCGATGCGCTAAGTTGTCCCTCCCGATTTTTTTGCGCGATTTCCTGTTCGGTCGCCAATTTTTTGGCATCGACGACGCGCAGTATCGAACCGTTGGTTTGAATCGCTAAATCCTGCGCCTGCAATATCGAATCGAGCGCGACGTTCCAGGGAACATCCCGGACGTTAACGGTCACCGGCACGCTTTTGACCGAGCTGTCGATAACAAAATTGATGCCGTATTGTTCGGTGATGTAGCTGAGAACGTCTCGAATATCGACGTTGACAACTTTTAAATCAATCGGCTCGCCGCGAAATCCCGGGTCGCCGTACATTTTGCCCTGCTGCTGCGGTTCGACGCGCTGCGCTGCCGCGACAAGGGCTAAAGAACTGATAATCATAAAAGCGAAAATGACTTGTCTGCCGTATCCGCTTAGATTTTGAAGAGAATTCATCGTTTCCTCCGTTAGCACATTCATCCCTTCTCAATAGGTTTAAAGAGATGCGTTTAATTAAATTTTTAGTTGATTGGTTGGCGCAGACTTTGAATGTTGCCCGCGTCGTTGAAATTAGAAGTGTTAAGGCTTTTTGTTTTCGGCGACTTTAACCTGTTTTTTATCGGTTTTTTTATTCGCCTTTTTATCGGTTTTATCGATGGATTTGTTATCGGCTTTACTGTCGGTTTTTTTATCCGTCCTTTTGCCGCCTTTTTTGTCGGTTTTTGCTTTGGCGTCATTCGGCTGTTCTTTCGGCTGCCGATTCATTTCGTCGAGCGGCGAGAGAACAATTTTGGGCGCGACAACGCTGATTTTCGGTTCTCCCGGAACAATCGGCGGAACAGCGGTCGAGGAATTAACGGGCGGCGTGTTGCTCGCCTCTTCGACTTTGCCGCCGGTTTGCACCGGAGCCGTGCCGTTTACTTCCTGTTCGACCGAATATTGCTGCAAGGTTTTGTTTTCGACCGCCGCGACGAACTTGTTATTGCTCATCTTGATGACTTTTTTGAAAACGAGCCGGTTTTCTTCGACTGCGACGAGCTGCCCGTCAAAGAATTTTTCGCCCGGGTAGACGGTGTACGAGAGATTTATCGGTTTGGCTTGCACCATCGCGGCGTAACCGCGCGGCGTGCGAAAAATGCCGATGACCGCCATTTCGTCGAGCGTCAGAACGCTGGTTACTTTCGGCAGTTCCAAACCGTTCAGAGCCGCCGCTTCGCGCTGTTGTTTATAAAAAGCGATGCGCTGTTCGATGCCCGGCGCGGCAACGACGACGATTGGCGGCGGTCCGGCGGGTTTCGGCTTGACGGGCTTGCTCTGACTGTTGGTCGTCGGACTGCCCGAAGTCGGTGCGGTGCGCGGTTTAGCCCAGGCGGGTTTGGAAAACGGGTCTTGAGTTTGGGCTTGCGATGAACTCGCGCCGATTAAAATGAAACCGGCAATCGCTAAACCCAGACTAAAAAATCGCATCATTATAGATTTGTTCATCATTACTTTTTCTCGACTCGAAAGGATTTCAAAATTATTCTGTTCCGACCGTTATTTGGCGATTGGCGGGGCGGCTGCCGGGACGGGCGGAGTAGTTCCGGCGGGCGCGGCTGCTCCCGGCGCGGCGGGTTGACCGGGAACGGCAGGTTTAGCGGCGTTGACCAGATTTTCCGGCGCGGCGTAATAAGCCGTCAGCAGAAACCGGGCGTGGATGGTTTTGTCAGCCGATTGTTTATCGAGTTGATTGAGTTTGAAATCGGTGACCGAAACGATTCTTTGGAGTTTAGCCATTTTGTCGAAAAACGCCCGCAGATTGTTGAAATTGCTGTCGACTTCAATCTCGACCGGTTTCGCCATAATATAATCCTGCTGCGTGTCGTCGCGCGGCGAAAAGCGCATCACAATCAGACGACTCTGGCTTGCCGAATCCTGAAGACCCTGCAGAACATTGGTAATCTCGCGTTCTTCCGGCAAGAGGACTTTCAATTCGTCGTATTCCAACATTTTGCTGGCATAGAGCGTGCGAAATTCGTTGATGCGTTCGGTAGCGACTTTTGCGGCTTCGTTTTGCGTTTTCAGTTGGGCAACCTGGTCGTTGATAGTCTGCACTTCGGCGCGCGTCTCGCTCGTGACGAAATACCAGACGCCGAAGTAGGCGAGCGACGCCAGACCGACGAGAATGATAAGTTGCAGATGCCAGGGCATTACTTTAAATTTTTCTAACATTTCGTTTTCCTTCTTCTCGATTATTCAAACTGAAGATATGTTTTCGGTAAAGACTGATGCTAATTTTTGGCGACCTGCGGCGGTGCGGGCAGCGCATCGGGAGCTTTCGGCGGCGCGACGTTCGAGGCGGTTGTACCGGACGAACCGAGCGACGAGTTGGCTTTCGACGGCGTGTAGGCGCAGCGAATCGTAAAGCCGACAATCTCCGCTTTCGGTGGCGCTTCCTGACCGGCGACCGTTGGAGCGGGCGCTTGATTCGGCGATTCGCGGCGCTGCGTTTCGATATTCAGATTCGAGAAAAGTCCCGACGAGAATTCCAAGCTTCGACCGAATTGCGTCACCGCCGATTCGTCCGGCGAATCGCCTTTTATCGTTAATTGTTCCCCGGTCTGGTCGATGCTTTGCAGATAAATTCCGGGCGTCATCGCAATTCTTTCGCGCATCGCTTCCAGCACGGCGCTCGGTCCGGCTTGCGAGGCGCGAAGTTTCTTAATCGCGTCGATGCGCGTGTCGATATTCTTGATTTTCGTCTCCAAATCCTTCATCTCTTTGGTGACGGCGGCGAGGTCGGTTTCGATTTGTTTCTGTTCCTGAAGCTGTCTTTCGGCTTCGACTTTCGCCATTCGGGTACTGATAACGTCCCAGCCGATGACCGTCATCAGCAAAATCGCGACCGAAACCGACATTAGTATCAACCGCGTCGACGGACTGGAAAATTTGCGTTCGACGGCGATTACCGTGCCGCTGTTTCTCTCCGTCACCGAATCTAAAAGATTAATTTTAATCATCTTAATTCCACTCCTCTGACCGCCAGCCCGACGGCGACCGCCATTTCCGGCATAATCTCGCTCAAATAATCCGGGTCGAATTTGCGCGTGTCCACTTTGATTTGACGAAACGGGTCAAGCACTTCGACAGGCAGTTCCAGCCGCTTTGATAAGTCTTCGGCTAAACCTTTGAGTTTTGAGCCGCCGCCGGATATTAAAATTTTCTGCACGATTATTTCACTGTCTTCATTGGTCGCGCGGTAAAAGTCGAAAGTTTTTTGAATTTCGAGCGCGACGATTTCCGTCACGTCATTCATCAGCGGTTCGATTGATTTTTCCTCGACGCCTTCCGCCGATTCCATTACGCCGCGCTTGACGGCTTCGGCTTGCTGAAAGCTAATGCCGAGACTGCGCTGCAAAACGTCGGTGAACTGGCTGCCGCCGACCGTAATGTCGCGCGTAAAAAGCGAGCGTGTGCCTTGCACGATGTTGACGTTCATCGTCGCCGCGCCGATATTCAGAAGCGTGACAACTTGCGAATCGTCCGGCTGATAATTGACTTCGTAGCAATTTTGCAGCGCGAATGTGTCAACGTCGATAACGACCGGCTGTTTTCCGGCGAGCTGAATCGCCTGCTTGATATTGTCGATGCGCTCGCGTTTGCAGGCGGCAATCAAAACCGTCGTCGCTTCCGCGTTTTCGCTCGTAATCTGATAATCGAGACTAACGTCAGCCAAATCATACGGAATATGTTCCTCGGCGTGCCAGTCAATCGATTCTTCGAGTTCTTCTTTGCTCATCGGCGGCAAAACGATGTTTTTGATAATCACCGAATGCCCGCTGACGCCCGTCACAACTTGCGTCGCCCCGATGTGATGCGTGGCGCAAATGTTTTGAATCACTTCGGCGACGGTGTTTAATTCCATAATCTGCCCGTCGACAATCGTGTCGCCCGGCAGATTTTCAAATCCCAGACTGACCAGGCTGAGACTGTTCATTTTACCGTCGAGTTCGACCATTTTGATGGCACTCGAGCCGACATCTAAACCGGCGACGCTTTTCTTTTTACCGAACAGCATTCTTTTTCGCTCCTCTCACGCTTTCGCGTCTGTCTTTTGTATTCGTAATTTCAGGCTTTATCTTCATTCGGTCAACGATTCAGGATTTCGGCTGTTTTTGAAGGTGTTTGCCGCCCTTCAAGGCAGAACATCGGCAAAGGCAGGACTCTTTTTTGACGGGTCAACTGATTGGGGAGCCAAATTCCTGTATCGTTATTTGCAACTTTTTTGTTTTTTGAAACGATTGCTTCTCGTGAATATTTCGCTTCGGGCGGCGATAGGAAAGACACTTTTTCCGTGTCAACACTTTATAAAATTACAGTAGTGAAAAAGAATTGTCAACATTTATTTACAATGTTTAACAGCAAAATGACAAAAAACTTTTCAGCTTGATGCAGCACTCGTTCAAAATGATTGATTCGCGGGCGAAAATCGGGCGGGTGAATGTTATGCGGGAAGAAGTCGATGAATTGATTTTTTAATCGTTTCGGCGGTTTTCTGCGGTTCTTCAAACGGAAAAAGATGCGTCCCTTCGATTGTATAAAAATCGAACGGAAAATGTTTTTGCATATAACCGAGCCGCGCGAATCTGCCTTCGTTTGAATTTGTGCCGCCGATATACGCGGCGGGAACTTTTAATTTTCCGCGATGGGACGGAAGATTGTCGGGAATCGTTAAATAGATTTTCGATTCGGTTTTTGGCGCGAACAAAAGTTTAACGCCCGTTTCGTCTTCGATTGTTCCGTGTTCGACGTAATCGCGCAGCATACCCGCGTCAAAACCGGCAAATTTTTGCTTTTTGCTAAAATGCTCGAACGCCTCTTCTTTTGATTGCCAGAATGCGCGTCGAAACACCGTCGAACGCGGCAGCGCCAGCCTGTTCAGCAAATTCGTCTTTTTCAGAGACCATAATCCGAAACTGCTCAGCCGACTAATCACCGGCGCGTCGAGCAGAACAATCGCTCGGTAAAGTTCGGGATTTTCGACGGCGACGAGAAAATGCAGAATTCCGCCCAAAGAATGTCCGACGCCGATTATCGGCTTCGTATATCTTTTCTCTAATTCTTCGCGCAATTCGTCGCGCAATCGCGTCCAGCCGTCATTAATCGGAAATTTCGGATTGTGCGCGTGCAATTCGAGATAATTTACTTCAAATTCTTTTTCGAGATAAAAAAAAAGTTTGCTGTAAGATTTGGCGGGAAAGCCGTTGGCGTGGGCGAAATGGATGATTTCTTTATTTATCATTCAAAGAAAAAGACGTTAATTTTGATTCGGTTTGACTAAATGTATTGTAAATTACTTTGCCGATAAATAACCATTGAAAAGTAATTGTGGCTTTGCCTCAAAAGCCGTGATTTCCACAGACTTTTAAGGCAGCCTTAAACAGTTTCGAGGCAAGATTAAATTTCCCGCCAAAATTCAGGTTTTAACCCGAACTCAAAAATTGATT
>JAABUN010003208.1_pt1 | contig 26201 bp, 23 predicted proteins | sample 5559311 | NCBI WGS metagenome assembly JAABUN01 (sample SAMN10711877, study PRJNA513370) | rock metagenome | isolation source: Antarctica rocks | place: Antarctica: Victoria Land, Siegfried Peak sud
CGCGCTTCGGTGACAGGTTCTCGCTCGGGGGGCGCAGCCTCAAGCAGCACACCGCCAGGGGCGTGATCATCAACTCCTCGTTCCAGATCGGCCTGATCAGCCTCAATCTCCTGCAGCGGTTGACCGTCGCCGCCGTCCTCACCCTCTCGGAGTTCGGCTTCTGGGGCCTGCTCGTGACCAGCCTCGCCACCCTGGCCTGGCTGAAGGAGGTCGGGATCAGCGACAAGTACATCCAGCAGGACGAGCCTGATCAGACGGCCGCCTTCCAGAAGGCCTTCACCTTCGAGCTCCTGTACTCGATGCTCTTCTACCTGATCTGTGCCGCGGCCCTGCCGGTGTACGCGCAGATCTTCGAGCGTCCCGAGATCATCGTCCCGGGGCTCGTCCTCTGCTTGCAGCTCCCTCTCGGCGCCCTGATGTCGCCGGTCTGGATCTTCTACCGCCGGATGCAGTTCGCCCGCCAGCGGACGATCCTCGCCGTAGGGCCGATCCTCTCGACCGCGGTGACGGTGGGCATGGCGGTGGCGGGGGCGGGGTACTGGAGCCTGATCGTCGGCAGCGTGCTGGGCACCGCGATCGGCGCGGCGATTGCCGTTGCGATGACGCCCTACCCCCTGAGGCTGCGCTTCGAGCGGGGAACGCTCGGCGAGTACTTCCGCTTCTCCTGGCCACTGTTCCTCAACAGCCTCGCCGGGCTGATCGCGGTGCAGGGCGCGGTAATCATCGGCAACTACACCGTGGGCCTGGTCGGGATCGCGGCGATCGGCCTGGCGGGGAACTTCGCCCAGTTCGTCAACAAGGTAGACACCGTGATCAAGCAGACCATGTACCCGGCCGTCTGTGCCGTGAAGGAGCGGCGGGAAGCGCTCCACGAGGCGTTCGTGAAGTCCAACCGCCTCGGGATGATGTGGGGCCTGCCATTCGGGATCGCGCTGGCGCTGTTCGGGCCCGACCTCGTCACCTTCGCGCTCGGGGAGAAATGGCGGATCGCCGAGCCGCTGCTTCAGGCCTTCGGGTTGATCCTCGGCGCGAACCAGGTGGCGTTCAATTGGACGCTGTTCATGCGGGCGCTCGACTGGACGTGGCCGATCGCGCTCGAGGGCCTCGTCGCCCTGCTCATGTTCGGCGCCGTGACCGTGCCGCTGATGCTCACGATGGGTCTGAGTGGCTACGCGATCGGCGCCGCCGCCATCGCCGTCGGCCAGCTCGTGCTTCGCGGCTGGTACCTGTCCCGCCTGTTCGCCGGATTCAACCTGCTGGGGCACATGGTCCGGGCGCTGGCTCCCAGCGTGCCCGCCGTCGCCGCGGTCCTGGCGATTCGCGCGATCGAGGGCACGGAGCGAACCCTGGGGCTGGCGCTAGCCGAGATCGCCCTCTACGCGATCGTGACGGCGCTCGCGACCTGGGCGTTCGAGCGCGACCTGCTGCGCGAGGTGCGCGGGTACCTGCGCCGCGTCCACCCGTCCGCGGCCCAGCCGAGCCCGGCCCCGGCGCCGTGAGCGAGCGCTGATCAGCTCCCCGGGCGACCTGCTGCCGCCTGAGCGGCCCTATCCTCGCGCTGATGAGGGTGCTCACCGTCGGCAATATGTACCCGCCGCATCACCTTGGGGGCTACGAGCTGATGTGGCGCTCGAACGTCGCGCACCTGCGCTCGCTGGGCCACGAGGTCCGGGTCCTGACCAGCGACTATCGGCGGTCTGAGCCCGATAAGGCCATCCCCGAGGACCCGGACGTCGATCGGCACCTGCGCTGGTACTGGCGCGATCACGCCTGGCCTCGCCTGCGCTTCGGCGAGCGGCTGCGGCTCGAGCGCTGGAACCTGGGGCTGCTCGAGCACCATCTCGGCGAGTTTCGGCCCGACGTCGTCGCCTGGTGGGCGATGGGGGGCATGTCGATGTCGCTGCTCGAGACGGTGAGCCGCCGGGGCCTGCCCGCGGTGGGGGTCGTGGTCGACGATTGGCTGCTCTATGGGCCGAAGGAGGACCAGTGGCAGCGCGCGATGCGCCGGCTCGGCCCGCTGGGCTCCGTCGCCGAACGAGCGACCGGCGTCCCGGCGAGCCTGCGCTTCGACGACAGCGTCACCTGGATCGCCGTCAGCGAGGCGATCCGGCGCCACGCGCGGGGCGGCGGGTGGAAGTTGGCGGAGGGCGAGGTCGTCCACGCCGGCATCGATCACGGCCTCTTTCGCCGCGCGCCCGAGCAGCCGTGGCGCGGCCGGCTGGCCTGCGTCGGCCGGATCGATCCGCGCAAAGGCCAGCGAACGGCGATCCTCGCGCTCGCGCGGCTGCCGGGCATGGAGCTGACGATCACGGGAGGGGGAGACGATGCCCATCTCGCCGAGCTCGCGGCCCTGGTGCGCGAGCGCGGCCTCGGCGAGCGCGTCAGCTTCGAGCGCCAGCCGCGCTCTGAGCTCCCCGGGGCATACGCGGCCGCCGACGCGCTGCTGTTCCCGGTGCTCTGGGCCGAGCCTTGGGGCCTCGTGCCGCTCGAGGCGATGGCGGTCGGGACGCCGGTCGTGGCGACGGGCACGGGCGGCTCAGGTGAGTACCTGCGAGATGGCGAGAACTGCCTGATCTACGAGCCCGCCGACGACCCGGCGGCGCTCGCCGAGGGGGTCCTCAGGCTGCGCGACGATGGGCCGCTCCGCGCCAGGTTGCGCCGGGGGGGACTATCCACCGCGACCCGCTTTCGCGAGGAGTCGTTCAACCAGGCGGTGGCCGCGACCCTCGCGCGGGTCGCGGCGTGAGCGCCGACGTCGCGGGGGCCGCCCCGAGCGTCGCCGTTGCCGTCGTCTCCTGGAACACGCGCGAGGTGCTGGCGAGCTGCCTCGAGTCCCTCGCCGCGGACGCCTCTGCCGGCCTGGCGGAGGTCTGGGTGCTCGACAACGGCTCCCGCGACGGATCGGCGGAGATGGCCAGGGAGCGCTTCCCCTGGGTGCGGCTGCTCGCGCGCGAGGACAACATCGGCTTCGGCCCCGCGGTCAACGAGATCGCCGCGCGCACCGACGCCGAGTGGCTCGCCGCGGCCAACGCCGACGTCGCGCTCGCCCCCGGCGCGCTGGCGACGATGCTCGCGCGCGGGCGCGCGCTTCCCCGCGCCGGCGCGATCGCTCCCCAGCTCATCACTCCGGGGGGCGCCGTCCAGCACTCGGTCCATGCGTTCCCCTCGCCGAGGCTGGCGCTGCTCTTCAACCTCGGCTTCCCCCGCCTAATCCCCGGCCTCGGCGATCGTCTTTGCCTTGAGGGCTACTGGGACCCATCGAGGGTCCGGCGCGTCGACTGGGCGCACGGGGCGTTTCTGCTCCTGCGCCGCACCGCCTTCGACGACGTCGGCGGCTTCGACCCCGCGCAATGGATGTACGCGGAGGACATCGACCTGCAGTGGCGACTCTCGCGCGCCGGATGGTCGACCGCCTACGAGCCCGGTGCGCGGGTCCCCCATGCCGTCAGCGCGGCGACGGCCAAGGCCTTCGGAGGGGAGCGGACGGGGCGGCACATCGCCGCCTCCTATGACTGGCTGCTGCGCCGTCGCGGCCGTCGCAGCGCCCGGACCTGTGCCGTCCTCAACACCCTCGGAGCGGTCCTGAGGTGGGTTGGGGTTGCTCGGCCGGTGAAGCTCGCGAAACCCGACGACGCGGCGGCGCGCCGCCGCTACGCCATGTTTGCCCGGCTCCATGCTCGCGGCCTGCGCGGGGCCGCGTCCCTGCGCCGCGACATCGAGCGCCCGCGGACGCTGCGAGCACCGACCCCCTAGCCGCGTCGTCGAGCAGCGGCTGCCGTTTCGACCGCGGGCTTGCGCGCCAGTACGGCGCACCACTGCGTCTCTGCCCCGGTTACGCGGTCGAGCTGCATTCCCGCCTCGGCGGCGACGAGGCGCAGCCGATCGAGGTCGATCGACGAGCCGAGCCAGGCCGCGTGGCCCTGCCCGCGTGGCCGCTTCCTCATGGCCCGCCCCGGGAGCGTCCTCAGCCGCGTCGCCAGGGGCCGCCGCTGGTGGATGGTCGGCTGATTCGAGACCTGAAACGCGGACCAGCCGCCCGGCCTCAAGACGCGACCCATCTCCCGCACGTAACCGAGCGTCACCCCCGGATCCGGGATGTGCTGGAAGACCACGTGCGAGAAGCAGACGTCGATGCTCGCGTCGCTGACCCCCGCGAGCGAGGCCCCGTCTCCGCGGATCCAGGTCACGTTCTCGAGCTGGGGGTTGTGACGGCGCGCCAGCTCGAGCATGCGGCCGGAGACGTCGAAAGCATGCACCGTTCTCCCGCGCGCGGCGAGAGGGCGAGTGAGGCGGCCGACTCCGCAGCCGATCTCGACCACCTCATCCTCCGGTGAAATCCGGACGTCCAGGCTGCTGAGGATCGCGTTCAGGTCCGCCGGTCCGCTGGCCCAGAAGCGGTCCCGATCGGATCCGCGGTACGACTCGCGGCTGTCGACGAAGAAGAAGGCGTCCTCGTCGGCGCGCTCATCCCAGAACTCGCGCATGGCCCTCGGCTTCACGAGCCGGTCACCCTACTTCCAGGCGCGAGCATGCCGGTAGGGCCGCGCGCATCTGCGCCGGCACTTTCTAATCCTGACGCTCCGAGTCCCCCCGCGCGTCGAAGGGGCACAGCAGTCCTTCACCCTTGGTTTGCTGCTTCGGAATCGAGTCCTTCTTCGGAGGGCCTGACGAACTCGGGCGGCTCCTCGCCAGGGGGGCCGAAGTAGTCGATCACCCGAGCGGGGGCCCCGGCAGCAACGCAGTACGCCGGAATGGGCTTCGTCACCATTGAATTGGCACCGATTATCGAGCGTGTTCGAATGCTGTTAGTGATCGTGCATTTTGAAAAGATCTGAACGTCATCTTCAATCTTGATTGGGCGAAGGTTGTACCCCTGCTGAAGAAACGGCGTCTTCAGATCACGATACCGGTGGTTGCCATCCGTCATGTAAAGGCACTGCCCTAGTCCACACCGCTCCCCAATCTCAATGGAGGTAGCGCAGGTGATGATGACGTCATAGGTCAAGTACGAGCCTGCTCCGATGACGATTCGTCCGTTTCCCGAGACCTCGGCTCGGAACTTGCGGCGAAACTCGACGCCAGGTCCCACGATGAAGGTGCCGTTACCGGGGATATGCAGGCTGAATCCAGGGCCCAAGTAGACGGGACCCTGAAAGATGATCGTGGCGTGCGGATGTCGTAACAGGACCCACCGCTTGCGGAGCCACGACATCACACGTGGGCCCCAGAAGTAGCCCAACTTTCGGGGAAGCCGCTGAACCTTCATTCGAACGCGCGACGCGCTGCGAGGAACCACGACGAGAGGCTAACAAGCCTCAGGTATGCCCATTGCTCGATCACGGCTCCGGCCGTTCGGACAAAGTCGGGGCCGAGTGAGTTTTACGCCCAGTCTGCAGCCTGTTTCCTGGCCTCTAGGAGTTGCGAGGGTAGCCCCTGCTTGAGCTTGAGGTCGATCCCCGCCGACACCGTCCCGGCCGGAGTGGCGGCCAGGCCGACCGACTACTTCGGCCCTCCCGGCAGCGAGCCGGCGGAGCTGCGCTCGCCGAGCGAGTCCACTCCCGGGCCCGAGGCCCCTCGCTCGGAGAGGTCGGGCTGAACCGGTCCGCTCGCCGGCCCTTCGGCTACGGCCTCGTCCCAGGCAGCCAGGAAGTGCGGCGCGATCTGCTGTTTGAAGTACCGATCGAGGCTCATCCAGACCTTCGGCCCCAGCCATGGGATCCAGCGTGGCACGACCGGCGCGAGGTGACGCCCGCGCCCCGTCGCCCGAGGCAGCTCGACCGCACGGGTGAAGAGGCGGTGGAAGAAGGGCGGCACGTCCGGGTGCATCCGGATGAACTGCAGCTCTGAGACCGCGACTCGCCGCGCCCGCCGCTGCCAGAACTCGAGCGTCATCGGGCGCAAATGGTCGACGACCGCATCGCGGTTGTAGAGGACGCTCAACCCCTCGTCATTGGCTCGGCGCGCCCAGTCGAGGTCCTCATAGCCGTAGGGCAGTCTCTCTTCCTCGAAGTCGCCCACCCGCTGGAGGAGGGCGCGCTTCACCGATACGTTAGCGCCGTAGAAGCGCCCCCAGCCGGCCTCCTCGCCCTCGATATTGGGGTAGTCGAACTGGATTCCTTCGTCGAGCCAGCGCATGAAGACCGTGCTGCGCAACTCGGGCGCCCAGCGTACGTGACCGAGCACGGCGACCCCCTCCCCCGGGTGGCGGCGGTGGCAAGCGAGGTGTTGTGAGACGAGGTCCGGGGTTGGGATCGTGTCGTTGTCAGTGAACAGTACGAGCGGCGAGCCCGCTGCCCGCCAGCCGGCGTTGCGGTTCGCCGACAGGCCAGGGGTGCGCCCCATCACGCGAGCCGTCCGATAGGAGCGACCCTCGAGCAGCCGCTCCACCGTCTCCGGCTCGGGGTCGGCGCGATCCACGGCAACGATGACCTCGAAAGCATCGTCGCCCGCTTCCTGGCGCTCGTAGCCTGCGAGAACCCGCTCGAGGCTTCCGTACATCCCGAGGGTCGAGATGACAACACTAAGCCTCGCCACCGCTAACCGACCCGGGGCCTGGCTCTGACGATCGCGTGCGGGTCGCCGCGCCAGGCGCGCATCGTCTCGACTCGCCCCGAATGGGAGAGCAGCCATCGAGGTCGCCATTGGGGCGAGGGGTGGCCGGGCCCCGGGGGCATCCGCAGTCGAGCGGGCGGGGAGATCAGCTCGAACCCCGCCGCCTGGACCATCCGCACGAGGGCGGCCAGGTTCGGCTTCCACCACCACGGCCGTCCGACGCCGTCGAGCTCGACCACGGGCCGGCGCCGAAAGAGGGCGGTCAGGGGGGCGTCGATCGCGTCGCAGATGATCGCGGTGCCGTTGCACACCGTGCGAACGCGCTCGAGGGCTCCGATCGGATCACGAAGGTGCAGCAGCAGGCTGCCGAGGTAGACGACATCGAAGCGCCCCACCTCCTCCGGGTCGAGGTCGTAGACGCTGAGCTCGAGCCTGCGGACCGAGGACCCAAGCTCCCGATGGGCAATCTCAAAGCCCGCCCCTCTCGCCTTGCGCTTGCCGATCGCTGCGATCGTGGCCTCATCGCTGCCCGCCGGCCAGTCCCACTCGAGCGGCTCAAGGATGTCGATGGCAATGACCTCGTCCGCGCCCCGCCGCTCCAGTTCGAAGGCCCAGAAGCCGTCGAAGGTGCCCACGTCGAGGCAGCGCGTGCCCGCGAGCGATGCGGGCAGCCCCACCAGCTGGGCCATCTCGCGCAGATCGAACCAGCCCGGGGTCGTGACGCCGGGTGCGAGCTCGAGGGTGTGGTACCAGTCGAGCTCCCCGATCTCCTTGCGCAGGGCGCCCGAGCCGGCCCGGGTGGCAGCCATCGCGGCAAGGTAGCAGCCGCCCTTCGGGCTGCCGGGCCCCGGGTATCGTCCGCGGGGTGAGCGTCGGCGGACCCCTCATCGTGGATCCAGATCGCGAGGAGGCCGAGCTGCGCGAGTACCTCGGCGAGGACTTCGACCTCGAGCTCCTGCGCCGATCTCAGGACGCTCTCGATCGTGAGTTCGAGGCCTGCGGGGACGAGGATCGGTTCTACCGCTCGTCCCGGGGCTACCTCTACAACCTCACCGCGTTCGCGATGACCGGCACCAAGGAGCCCTATCTGCGCGAGCTGATGGGCCGGTTGGCACCGGGCTCCCGGCTCCTGGACTTCGGCTGCGGCATCGGATCGGATGGCCTGGCGCTGCTCGAGGCCGGCTACCGCGTCGAGTTCGCCGACTTCGCCAACCCCAGCACCGAGTACCTGCGGTGGCGGCTGCGCCGCCGGGGCCTCGATGCCGACGTCCACGACCTCGACGACGTCGTCCCGGGTGGGTTCGACGCGGTCTATGCGTTCGACGTGATCGAGCACGTCCCGGATCCGTTCGCCTTCCTCGAGGAGATGGAGAGCCGCGGCCGGCTCGTTCTCGTGAACTTCCTCGAGCCCGACGCCGATGACCAGCCGCTGCACCGGCCATTGCCGGTTCGCCGCCTCGTCGATCGGGCGGCGCGGCGTGGGCTCGCGTCCTACGCCGTCCACCATGACAGCTCTCACCTCGTGCTCTACGAGCCTCAGCGTGCGTCCGCCGCGCGGCGCTGGCGCGGCGTCGCTCGCGTGGGCGTTAGCCGCCTGCGCGCCCGGGTCCGCTGAGTTCGCACGGGGCGCTGCCGGGCTCGGAGGGCGGATTTCAAGCGCGTTGACGGCGCTTGGATCAGGCTATGTTGCGGGCGTGGCCGACGATGTAACCACAACCTCCAGCCTGCTCCCCGAAGGTGGGCCGTCGCGCGAGCGCCTGCGAGAGGGCTTCGAGCGGATCGACTGGTACCACACGCAGGAGCTGGCCCCGGGTCTCGTCACCCCTGGGATGTTCGACCTGCGGCCCTACGTGAGCGAGTACGGCCTGCCGGCGGACCTGAGCGGCAAGCGCGTGCTCGAGGTGGGGACCTTCGAGGGCTTCTGGGCTTTCGAGCTCGAGCGGCGCGGCGCCGACGTGACGGCGATCGACGTCGACCGGATCCAGGACCTCGACTGGCCGCCCAGGCTGCGACCCTCCGAGGACGACCGACGAGGGGAGGGCTTCGAGCTCGCCCGAGAGGCCTTCGGCAGCTCGGTGGAGCGGGTCGGGCTCTCGGTCTACGAAGCGACTCCGGAGCGGTTGGGGGGGAGCTTCGACCTGGTGTTCTGTGGGTCGGTCCTGATCCATCTGCGCGATCCGATGTTGGCCCTCGAGCGCATGGCGGCCCTCTGCCACGGGCGGCTGATCCTCACCGAGGAGTACAGCAAGCGGCTGTCGCTGCTGCGACTCGAGGCGGCTGAGTTCCGCGGCGCGACGCCCTACAGCACCTGGTGGCGACCCTCCGTGCGCGCCTGGCTCACCATGGTCCGCACGGCGGGTTTCGGCGAGGCGCAGGCCGTCAGGCGCTTCAATATGCGCTTCCGCGAGCTGAAGGGCGGGGTTCCGCATGTGGTGATCCATGCCCGGCGATGACGGCCCGGGAGGGGATCGGCAGCCCGGGGCCGAGCTCGTCTTCGTCGTCGGCGCGCGGCGCAGCGGCACCTATTGGCTGCAGCGCATCCTCACCTCCCATCCCCGAGTAGACGGCGTCCCATCCGAGACCTACCTGTTCTCGGACGGAGTCGCCACACTGCTGCGCCGCCTCCACAACGGCGCTCGCTCATCGCCGCAGGTCGGAGCCGTGCACGCGGATCGTGGTGCGGTGATCCGCGGATTGCGTGGATTGTGCGACGAAGTGCTCAGGCCGTACCTGCAGCCGAGGTCCCGCTACCTCGTCGAGCGAACGCCCGACCACGTTCATCACATCGCGCTGATCTCGGAGGTCTACCCGGGCGCGCGCTTCGTTCACATCGTCCGGGACGGTCGCGACGTCGTCCGGTCCCTGCTCGCAAAGCCTTGGGGCCCCGACAACGTCGAAGCGGCCGCCTCGGAGTGGCGCGACTCGGTGCGGGCGGGTCGCCTCCAAGCTCCCCCGGCTACCCACTACCGGGAGCTGCGCTACGAGGAGCTGCTGACGCAGCCGGAGGCCGCGATCGGCTCGCTCTTCGGCTGGTTGGGCCTTGACGCCGACGAGATCATCATGGGCCAGGCCCTGGGGGAGGCGCGCACCGCCCTCAGCGTCGACGCGACGCGGCCGGTACCTCGGCTCGAGAAGTGGAAGGGGGCACTTCGACCGCGAGACCTGGCCGCCTTCGAGCGCGTCGCCGGTGACCTCCGCGCGGAGCTCGGCTACGAACCCGTCTCCTCGCTTGCCTGGTATCGCCGCCGGGCCGCCGGCCCCCGCCGACTGGCGGCCCGATCCCTGTCCTGGGCAGACGACGGGTTGCGCCACGCGCCGCGCCGCCTCCTGGCGCGACTCGCCGGCCCGCGGCCGGCCCCGGGCCCCTCGCCGAGCCAGCGGCAGGCGGCCGTGGATGCCCTGCTGGCGGCCCTGCAGGCGGGCGAGGGGGACGCGATCGAAGCCGCCCTGTCCCCTGATGCGCTGATCACGATCGTCGGGCGCGAAGGCAGTGCCTCGATGCGCGGGGCGCCGGGCCGGGCCGCGCTGGTCGATGCCGTGCGCTCCGATTCGGCGTTCAGGGGCCGCCAGGTGATCGGCGACGTCCACCCGGCGATTCCGACGACGAGCGTCGTGCTGAGCTTCGAGACCGAAGACGGCGATCGCTGCGAGCGGGTGCTCGCGATCTCATTGCGCGGCATGCTCTGCGAGCGGCTGACCCTCTACCAGCTGCCCCTCTCGACCAAGGCCTCCCCGGCACCACCCCGGGAGCGCGCTCAGAGGTAGCCGAGCTGCCGCATTCGTTCCTCGAGGTCGCGCAGCTCATCCGCGTCCGGCCCATCCGCTCCATCGCGCCCGATGCCGGCGGACCCCGCAAGCGCCACCGGGCGTGGCAACGCTGCCGGGTCGGCGAGCGCCGCCCGCAGGTTCCCGATCTCGGGCCAGTCGCCGGGAGCGACCGGCGAGAGCTCGCGCGGATCCGCATCGAGGTCGAACAGCTGCTCTCGATTCCCGCGCCGCACCAGCTTGTGGTGACCGTCGGTGGCGCAGGTCAGCTCGGAGCCGATGCGTTCGAGCGCTTCGTCGCCGAGTCCCCAGCTTTCGATCGCCGCGAGGAGGCGCGGATCGTCAGGGCCGGTCGGAGGGTCGAACTGGGCCACTGCCACGTCGCCCGCCGGCGTCCCGTCTACCCACGGGTGCTCATCGAGGCCGATCGCCGCCGCGATCAGCTCCGGGAGCTGAGCGAGGCTCGCGACGCGGCGCGGTTCGAGCGCGACTGGGCCCGCGCTCACGAAGGGAACCCGGATCAGCCGATCATCGAGCGAGAAGGCATGCCCGAGCAGGCCACCCTCCCCGAGGTTCTCGCCGTGGTCGGCGGTGACGATGACGATCGTGTCATCGAGCGTGCCCGCTTGCTCGAGCATCTCGAGGACTCCGGCCAGCCAGCCGTCGAGGGCGCGAATCGAGGCCAGGTAGAGCCGGCGCATGCGCTCGAGCGCGGCGGCCGGGATGTCCCAGCCGCCGGCGCAGACGCGCCAGATGGCGTCCATGGTGAGGTGAGTGCGTGCCTCCTCGGCGGCGCGCATCCGCTCGAGCGGCCCGAGGTCGTTGAAGGGAAGGGGCGGGAGGTACGGCGAGTGGCACTCGATCAGGTTGACGAACCAAAAGAAGGGCTTGTCCGTGGGCCGCGCGAGTCGCTCGCCGAGCACGCGCCCGGCCTCGGCCGCGCCATCGTCGGAGCGGGCTCGCAGGGCGTCGATATCCCAACGCAGCCGATCGCGCAGCCGGCCGCCGTCCATTCCCGGTTGCCGCCGCGACTTCACCGAGACGAACTCGCCGAAGCCGATGTCGAAGCCACTTGCCTCGCGCAGCCACAGGTTGGTGCTGACCGCGCCGGTCGAGTAGTCGTTTCGACGCAGCACCTCGGGCAGCAACCGCTCCCGAAGGCCCTCCATCCGCGGACGACAGCTGTGCGGCGTCCCTTCCGGCGCCTGCATCAAGCCCGTTGCGCGGGGGAGCATGCCGGAGAACATCGCGGCGTGGGAGGGCACCGTCCACGAGGCGGTGGCGTGCATCGAGGGGTGGGCGCTCCCGCGCCGCGCCAACTCGGCAACCGCGGGGGTCGAGCCCGGCTGGCCGCCGTAGGGCTCGAAGGCATCGGCGCGCGCCGCGTCGAAGACGACCAGCAGGACGTTGGGCAGCATGCCCCCAGCGTAGTTGCCCCCTGCAAGGGCGGGACGGGACCTGTTCCCGGGCCGACGCAGGACCGTAGGCTGCTCGTGGATGACCACGGTGCCGACCGACCAGCCCCTGCCTCAGCCGCCGCGGGGAGCCCGCAACTTCGTCGTGGTCGTGCTCGACAGCCTGCGCTACGACTCCTGGATCGAGGCCCGCCCGGCGGCGTTGGCCACGCTCGGGCAGGTCGAGCGCCGCTTCAGCTACGCGAGCTGGACCGCCCCCTCCCACTACAACCTGCTGATGGGCCTGCTTCCGCACTCGAGCCCCCAGGAGGTCTACGCATCCGAGTACTACAAGCAGGACTTTCTGCGCTACAGCGACCGCCTCGGCGTCGAGGGGATCGAGTTCCGCCGCCTGCTGCCCTCGCTGTTTCTGCCGACCTTCCTGCGGGAGCAGCTCGGCTACCGCACCAACGCCCTGGTCTCGATGCCCGTGCTCAACCCCCACACGCCGATCAACCGCGACTTCGACCGCTTCGAGCTGATGCCCACCCACAACGACATGGCGGCGATGCTCAGTCGGATGGAGTTCTCCCCCGAGCGGCCGAGCTTCTACCTCCTCAACGTCGGCGAGACGCACTATCCCTACGCGCTACCAGATGAGGATCCGGGGAGGTGGCCGAGGATCTCAGGGGTCCACGGGGTCTTCAAGCGCCTCGACTCGACGGGGGAGCAACCCCATCCGGAGAAGCCCGAGGAGTTCTTCGACGCCACGGCCCTGCGCGAGCTCCAAGCTCGCCAGATCCGCGCGGTCGAGTACCTCGACGGACTGTTCGCCCGGCTCTTTGACCTGCTGCCGGACGACACCTGGGTTGTCGTCACCTCCGACCACGGCGAGCTCTTCGGGGAGGATCGCTACTTCGGCCACGGCCCGATCCAGCACGAGAAGGTGTTCGAGGTCCCCTTCGTCGAGGGCATGGCCCCGTGAGCCCGCGGGTCGCGCCCCTGGTTCTGCGCAGGGCCGGTGCGAGCGCGATGCGCCGCTTCTGGGACGGGCGGGCGCGAGAGAACGCCTTCTATTTCGTCGACAACACGACGCGCTACGCGGATCCAGATGAGAAGCGCTTCTGGCAACTCGGCGAGGAGCTGCTCGAAGGCATGCTCATCCAGCTTGGCGTCACCGTCGAGCCCACCGATCACGTGCTCGATCTCGGCTGTGGGATCGGTCGCATGACGCGGCCGATCGCTGCGCGCGCCGGAAGCGTGACGGCCCTCGATATCTCAGCCGAGATGCTTCGCCTGGCGGCGGAGCGAAGTCCGGATCTGCGCAACGTCGCCTGGCTGCTCGGCGACGGTACCTCGCTCGCGGGCATCGGCGACGCGAGCGTCGATTCCTGCGTCTCCTATGTGGTCTTCCATCACATCCCCGACCCGGCTGTGACCCTCGGTTACGTGCGCGAGATCGGCCGGGTGCTGAAGGAGGGAGGCTGGGCCGCCTTTCAGGTCTCGAACGAACCCGCGCGACACGACCCGCGCACGTACGGGGGCCGCCGGTGGTGGCTGCGGCGTCGCTTGCGCGCCCGGCTCCGCAAGGCTCCGAAGGGCCAGGCACATCCGGCTTGGCTTGGATCCGCGGTGCGCCTGGGGGATCTCGAAGCGACGGCGGGCGCGAGCGGCCTGCGGATCGAGCGCGTCGAGGGCGCCGGCACGATCAACTGCCTGGTGCTCGCGCGGCGAGCCGCGTCGGGTTCGCCGCCGCCGCCCGCTGAGGGAGCCGCGTAAGCCGGCGAGGATGGCGCGCAGTCCGCTTCGGCGCCGGCAGATCAGGGGCGGGCGAGGACTGCTGCCTGATGCACGGCGCCGGAGCCGGCGTCGAGGGCGGGGGCCACTCGGGCCACCGCCCGGCGGACCGCGACCTTCCGGCTGGAGGGGGTGCGATCCGGGTGGGCGGGCCCAAGGGGGATCGAGAAGGGCCGGGAGGCCTGCTCCAGCTCGAATCCCGCCGAGCGCACCAGCTCCCGGTAGGCGGTGAGGTTCGGCAGCCACCACTGGCAGTTCTCGCCGGCCGAGAAGTCGACAACCGCTCGACGGGGGTGGCGGATCGTCAGCGCGAGCCGGATCGTCTCGGTCGAGAGGAAGCGCTCGTCGCAGACGCCACGGATCGCCTCGAGCGCGCGTACGGGATCGCGCAGATGGAGCAGCAGCGAGCCGCAGACGACGACGTCGAAGCGCCCCACGGTCTCGGGGCTGAGCTCGTAGACGCTCACCTCGAGGCGCTCGACCCGCGAGCCCAGGGCCTCCCGGGCGATCCCGAAGCCCCTCCCCAGCTCACCCCCTGCGATCGCCGCCAGCGTCTCTGGGCCCCGCTCGCGCGTGCGGACCGGCCAATCCCAGTCCCGCTGATGCCCGATGTCGGCAGCCACGACCTCGGCGGCGCCACGGCGCTCGAGCTCGAAGGCCAGGAACCCGTCCCAGGGGCCAACGTCGAGGCAGCGCTTCCCGCGCACGTCCGGCCACGGCAGCAGGTCGACCACCCCCCGCAGGTCGAACCACCCCGGCGTCACCACCCCGGGAGCGAGCTCCATCGTGTGGTACCAGAACGGATGCCGGGCGACAGCCTCGCGCGTCGAGCGGCTGCCGTCGGCTGCTTCGGTTGACGCCGTCATGCAGCGGCGCACTCTAGGGCGAGCGGCGAGCCGGTGAGCAGATGTAGATCTCGTTGCGCGGGCCACCGACCGCCGGCTCGAGCGACGCCTCGCGGCGCCTGCGGGCTGGAAGCTCGCCGGACGTGAACGCCCTGCAACCGAGGCCAGCCTCCGCGATCCGATCCCGCAGGTTGGACCCGTAGACCCGCACGTGATCGTCCTGCCCGAACGCATGCCGGCGCTCGTCGGGGCCCAGGGCCGGATCCTCGATCGTCACCTCCAGCCGCGGGTCGACCGGCGTCTGGATCAGCGCCTCTCCACCCGGAGCGAGCACCCGCGCGATCTCGGCCAACGCGCGGCGGTCGTCTGGCACGTGCTCGAGCACGTGGCTGCAGAGGAGGAGGTCGAAGCTTGCGTCGTCGAAGGGCAGATCGACGATGTCGGCTTGCACCTGTGCCCTGCCGGGCTCCAGGTCCACGGATACGTACGACCGGGGGGCGAGCGCGTCGAGGACGCGCTGGATCGCTCCCTCAGGGGCGAAGTGCAGGATCCGCGGCCCGCCCCGCGCGATCTCGCTCACGTCGGACAGGTAGATCGCCAGCAGGCGGTGGCGGTCCCGCGCTCCGCAGCGGGGACATCGAAGTCCGAAGCGGGAGCAGGGCTCATAGCTGCGCAGACGGGCGCCGCAGTTCGGACAGCGCCGGCTCGTTCCCCCGTAGCGCGCGAGCTGGTCGATCCTCGCTACAGCCCGCCGCATCAGGCTGGTCGATCGGGTCGAGGCCGCCATCCGGGTCGGACTCTAGGGCGAGCGGAGGCCGGGGAGTGCGGTTGCCCGCAGTTATCATCATCGCGCCGTGGGAGTCAGCGACAGCCCCCTGCGAGACCAGGTCGTCTTCGTCGAAGGGGCGCCGCGCAGCGGGACCACCTTCCTCAGCGCGCTTCTGGCCGCTCATCCGGGGATCGCCGGAACCACGTCGGAGTCCCATCTCTTCGATTGGGGGGTCAGCGAGCTGTTCGACAACTTCGATGGGCTCGGCGGCCGGCGGCCCTATCTGTCTCACTGGATCGAGCGACCGCAATTCACCGACCTCGTCCGCAGCCTGGTCGACGGAGTCTTCGAGGGCATGCGGGCTGCTACGAAGGCTGAGGCAGAGTTCGCACTCGAGAAGACGCCGGCGGCTCGGATGCGCCCTGCAGTGGTCCTGCGCAGAAAGCTCGAGTGCTTCCCGGACGGGTGGTACATACACATCGTGCGAGACGGCGACGCGGTGACGCGCTCCCTGATGAGGGGACCGTGGAACCCCGATCGGTCGCCGCAGGCGTGCCGACGCTGGTGGCGCGAGGGAGTGGCGGCCATTCGCAGCGTGCTCGGCGACCAGGAGCGCTACCGCGAGGTCCGCTACGAGGAACTGGCCTCGCGCCCGGCCGAAACCGTCTCCCAGCTCTTCGACTGGCTTGGGCTCGACTACGACGATGAGCTCCTGGCGCGAGTCGAGTCGCTTTCCCGGGTGCGCTTCTCGGATCTCGGGCCGCCGGAGGACCAGACAGTCGCCGTTGCGAGCCAGCAGCCATTTCGGCAACGCGCCAGCACCCATCTGAGCGCTGTTCGCGGGTGGCGCGATGGCACGCGGGGAGGCACGGCCGCCGAGCTCGCCCGCCGGGCGGCCTCCGCGATCGAATCCGGCCGGCCGGCCGCCCTGGGGGCGGCGACCCTCGAGGCGATCCGCAGCGACGACGCCGAGCGGCTGAGCACGCTGACCGGCGAGCGGCTCGACTTCACCTACCGCAGCAATGACGGCGACTTGCGCCACGAAGGCGACGCGGCCCGGGATGCGATGCTGGAGCTTGGTCGCCGTGTGTTCTCGGCGCGATTTCTGAACGAGTCGTGGAGCGTCGGGGGTCGGGACCCCGTCGTCGTCCTCTTCTCGGGCGTCAGACCTGACGGACGACGGGTTGATCTGTCGATGAGCCTGGCGATCCTGAGGCGGCGAGTGCGCCGCTTTGAGGTGGTCTCGGCCGGCGAGCTGGCTGGGCGAGCGGCCCGGGCGCTCCCCAGCCTGGGGTAGAGGCCCCGCCATGCTCGACGCCAGTGCAAGGGAGATCGCCCGCTCGCTCCGAGAGGACGAGATCGTGCTCGACGTCGGCGGCTGGGCGAGCCCGATGCCCCGCGCGGATTGGGTCATGGACCTGATGCCGTACGAGACCCGCGGACTCTACGGTGAGGCGGCCGACCCCGAGGCCGAGCGCTTCGGACCGGAAACCTGGATCGAGCGCGACATCTGCGCGCGAGAGCCGTTCCCGTTCGACGACGGAGAGATCGACTTCGCCGTCTGCTCCCACACGCTCGAGGACATCCGCGATCCGCTCTGGGTCTGCTCGGAGCTGATCCGGGTGGCGAAGGCCGGCTACATCGAGGTCCCCTCACGGCTCGAGGAGCAGAGCATCGGGGTGCAGGGACCGTGGGCGGGGTGGTCGCATCACCGCTGGCTGATCGAGATCGAGGCGAACCACATCGAGTTCGCGTTCAAGTCCCACGCGATCAACGCGCGCGAGAGCTTTCGGCTCCCGCGCGGCTTCGCGCGGACGCTGACGCCGCGCGAGCGCGTGCAGACCCTGTTCTGGACCGGAGGCTTCGAGTTCTCGGAGCGGATCTTCCTCGGCCCGACTGAGCATGACCAGTACCTCGAGGACTTCGTCAGCGAGGCGCTTCGCACGCGGGCGTTCCCGCGAGAGGCCCGCGTCTCGAGGCTCGGTCGGTTACGGTCTCGACTGCCGCGCTGAGCCGGGGCCCGGGCGCGGATGGCTTCTTGCTCCTCACGGGGAGGCTGACTGCCGATGGCCCGAGGCCGGCGCCTCGTGGTCCCCGCCGGCGCGGCGAGTTGGCGCGAGCAGCGAGCAGGCGAGCACGGCGATCAGCGGCTCGAGCGGCGCTCGATAACGGGTCGCTGCCACCACGGTGAATGCCAGCGACGCCGTCAACGCCATGACGACGATCGGCATCGCGATCTCCCGACGGCGTCGAAGCCGCCACAGGCCGATCAGGGCCAGCGGCAGCAACAGGTAGTAGGCGCCGAGGCCGACTGCTCGCACGGTTCGCGAGCGGCTCTGAAAGCTGCTCTCGGCCAGCGAGTCCCCAGGTGGCCGCAGGTCCCAGAACCGCGTCACCCCGTTGTAGAGGAACGCCTTCGGCACCGAGGCGGGGTGGTCGGCGATGTAGTCCAGCCCCGCGCCTTGCAGGCGCGAGCGGAACTCGGCGTCGGAGACGGGCTCCGAGATGTCGATGATCCGGTCGAGGCCGGCCGGCGTCGGCCGCCACAGGTAGGGGTCGTCGGGGTCGCTCGCCGACTCCTCGTTGAAGGTGCCGTAGATCGCGCCGTCCTGCACCGAGATCGGGATGAAGCCGTCGCTGACCACGTAGTTGCGAACGGTCCATGGCACCACGACGAGGACTGCGACGAGGGTCGCCAGCGCGGTGAGCCCGAGCCCGCGCCTCCAGCCGCTCGCGACGATCCAGGCGGCAGCGGCCGCGGCCAGGAGAAAGAACGCCGACGGGCGGAGCAGCAGACTGACTCCCAGCAATGCGCCGATCGCGACCGTGCGCCCGATCGTCGGTCTGCGGTCGAGCAGCAGGAGGAGGATGGCCATCGTCAGCGGCACCGCCAATGCCTCCGGAAACAGCAGGCCGTAGTTCTCCCAGGCGAGCGGAAAGAGAGCGACCACCCAGGCCGCCGCGATCGCAGCACGCGGCCCGAAGAGGCGCCGGGCCAGCAGCCATGACAGCAGCACCGTCAACGGTGCGAGGAGGGCCTGGACGAGCTCGACTCGTAGTGGGGAGGATCCGAGCAGCGAGTACCAGAGTCCGACCCAGGCCGGATAGGCCGGCGCCTTCCACGCCGAGGCGTGCTCAACCCCGAACGGCGTCGTCGAGTACCAGAGCTTGCCCTCGGTGAAGAAGACGCCCTGGCGGTGATACTCGGTCTCGTCGCCGGCCAGCATGTGTCCACGGGTCACCAGCACGTAGACGACGACGATCGCGGCGCTGGCGAGCATGGCGCCCGCAAGCAGCCAGAGCTCGCGCCGCGGCACGCTCCGGAGGGACCGTTGCACCCGATCGATCAGCGGCCGCATCGAGGTTGCGAGTCTAGGTCCCCTGGTTTCGGGTCGCCGCTTCCGCCTGTGCGACGACGGCGGCGGCGGCGTCACCGCCGAGGCGCACGCTGTAGTTGGTCCCCCGGTCCTCGGGGTAGATCTGAGTCGTGTTGGCCAGCACCAGGCCCGGCGCGCCCGTCACGAGCGGGGGAATGCGCTCGCGATAGCCGAGGGTGACGATCGGCTGCGCCGCCGGTTCGCGAAACAGCCACGCATTTCGAACCCAGTTCCGCGAGAACGCGGCGTTGATCTGCCGCAGGCCGGGCTCGTAGCGGCGCAGCAGCTCATCGGGGGACAGCTCGAGCAGCTCGTGGCCGGGCTCGAGGTAGTTGGCGACGTAGACGAACCGGCGGCCTCCGTAGCGCTCGGGCTCGACGAAGTTCGTCTGCTCGATCACGCCGACGAACGGGAGGTCGCGATCGGCGATGTTCGTCCAGTAGAACCGCGAGAAGGGCCGATCGAGCTCGAGCAGCAGGCAGAGAGCCGTGTGGTACTCGATCGAGCCGAGCCGCTTCAGGTACGCAGGGCCGACTTCGGCTCGCAGAGGGTCGTCGAGCAGCTCGCCGAAGACGTCGTTGGGGACGGTCGCCACGACGGCGTCGTAGCGCTCCGGCGCTTCCATGGTCTCGTAGCCGCGCGGATCGTGGCCCCGCCGGAAGGACCCGCTGGCGCCGGGGGTGACCGTGAGCTGCCCGCCCTCGCGGCCGATGCGCGCCGCGGGCCGGTCGATCAGCACGCGGCCGGAGCGGGCCTCGATCCGTTCGCGGAGGCGCTCGAGCAGGGGCTGCCAGCCACCGCGCGGGTAGCCGAGCATCTCCTGGCGTGCCTCCGCTCCCTTGATCTGCCGCCGCAGGGTCAGCTTGCGGTGGAGCCAGGCCATCGAGATGTCGTCGGCGCGGCTGCCGAACTTGCCTCGCAGCAACGGTCCCCAGACGGCGCTCCACGCCTCCGCGCCCATGCTGCGCTCGATCCAGCGCCTCGCCGTGATCCCCTCGTACCGCTCCACGCCACGGCGGCCCCGCTGCAGCAGCACGACCGCCGCCCCCATCCGCAGGCGCGAGCGGAGCGAGACGGCCGGAAAGCGCAGCAGGTCCACCGGGGTGGTGAACGGATGGCTCTGGCCTCGCGCGAACATCGCCACGCTCGAGGGCCGCCACTCGATCGCACCGCCGAGCCCGAGCTCCTCGTAGAGCTCGACGATGTGCCGATCGCTCGTGAACAGGTGGTGGTAGTAGCGCTCGAGCAGGTGGCCGTCGCCGACGTCGAGCGTCGCAACCTGGCCGCCGAGCCCCGGCCAGCGCTCGTAGACGTCGCAGCGGTGGCCGAGCGAGGACAGCCGGTATCCCGTGACGAGGCCAGTCATTCCGGCTCCGATCACCGCGACCCTCATCGGGGAGGACGTCCGTCTCGGTATGGCGTCGTCAACGGTGGCTGGCCGTGCCACGCCCCGAGCAATCGTCTGCGCCCGGCTCGTCCTCGGGCATGTTCAGCCGCTGCCGGACGACGTACAGCGGGCGACGCTTCACCTCGTCGTAGACCCGGCCGAGGTACTCGCCGATGATTCCGACGGCGATCAGTTGGATTCCGCCGAGCATCAGCACCGCAAGCAGCACCGTGGTGATGCCGGGAACGAACTCCCCCGCGATCTTGAATCCGACGGCCACCGGGATTCCGAGGAACGCGATGCCGGCAAAGAGGAAGCCGAGGAGCGTCGCCGCCTGCAATGGCAGGTGCGAGAACGAGGAGATCGCGTCGAGCGAGAAGCTCAGCATCCGACGCGCGGTGTACTTCGTCTCTCCCGCGTGGCGGGGGTCACGGTCGTAGGGGACCGCTGTCTGGGCGAACCCCACCCAGACCGTCATCCCGCGCAAGAATCGATTGCGCTCGCGCATCGAGCTCAAGACGTCGAGGGCGCACCGATCGAGGAGCCGGAAGTCGCCGGCATTCTGCTCGAGCTCGATCTGCGTCAGGCGGGAGAAGAGCCGATAGAACCATCGGGCTGAGGCCAGCTTGGTTCTCGTCTCGCCCGCTCGCAGGCGTCGCACGGCGTAGACGACGTCTGAGCCGAGACGCCAGTGCTCGAGCATGGTCGGGATCAGCTCCGGCGGATCCTGCAGATCTGAGTCCATCATCACGGCGACGTCGCCACGCGCGTGATCGAGCCCCGCGGTGAGCGCTGCCTGGTGGCCGAAGTTCCGAGACAAGGTGATAACTCGCACGGTGGGATCGGAGTTGGCGAGCTCGGCGAGCATCCGCGGCGTGCCATCGGTGGAGCCGTCGTCGACCATGATCAGCTCGAGGGGAATCCCCTGCAGCGCCGCCCCGAGTCGACTGTGCAGGTCCGCGACGCTCGCCTCCTCGTTGAAGAGGGGCGCGACGACGCTCAGCAGGTCAAGCTCGCGCGCTTCGCACTGCGGCCTTGCACTGGCGTCCGGGGCGGAAGCGGGCGGCATGGGTGCGATCATAGGCGTCGTTTTGGCAGCGACGTCGCAATGCGTGGCCTGCGCAGGAGTGCGTCTCGAGCCTCATCTGAGGGTCGCTGGAGACGCGGGCGAGCTGGATTTGATCCCGTCGACGGATCGCTTCGGCACGGCGCTGGGGGATGTGGCCCGCTGCGCCGACTGCGGCCACATGCAGCTCGGGAGGCTTCCGGATGCCGGCCAGCTCACCGAGGCCTACGGCGACGCCGCCTCCGACGACTACCTTGAGGAGGAGGGCGGGCAGCGAGTGACTGCGCGCTGGACGCTCGATCGAATCGAGCGTCACGCCGCCCCCCCGGGAGCGTTCCTCGACCTCGGCTGCTGGGTCGGCTTCATGCTCGACGAAGCTCGTGACCATGGCTGGCGGGCCGTCGGCGTAGAACCCAGCACCTGGGCATCTGGCCTCGCGCGTGAGCGCTTCGGCCTCGACGTCCGCACCGCTGACCTGGCTCAACTCGACCTGCCCCAGGCGTCCTTCGAGGTCGTCCACATGGGCGACGTAATCGAGCACCTTCCCGATCCTGGACGTGCCTTGGATCAGATCCTTGGCTTGCTCGCGCCAGATGGCGTGCTCGCGCTCGCGCTACCAGACGCGGGCAGCCGGGTGGCGCGCATGCTTGGACGGCACTGGTGGTCGGTGATTCCGACACACGTCCACTTCTTCACCCGGCACAGCATGCGCAAGCTCTTGACACGCCATGGCTACGAGATCGTCTCCGTTTTCACGGCCCCCAAGACTTTCACCGTCCGCTACTACTTGTCTCGCCTCGGTGGCTACTGCCCCGCCGTCGCCAGCGCCCTCGGCACCGTGGCAGATCGGCTCGGACGGGGCTACTCGCTGTGGACGCCCGACTTTGAGACCGGATGCTCGTAATCGCCCGGCCGACCCGAAGGCCAACCTAAATACCCGATTCCCAATCGGGATTTGCTAGTTTAGGCGGCAGGCCCGTCCCGCACGGCCACCCCGCCCGCCCAGAACCGAGGAGAGCAGCGCAGCATGGAGCCGACGACCGCACCGGCCAAGCCGGCGAAGCCGAAGGCCACCGAGGCCGACCTCGATCAGGACCTCGGCAAGGTTCAGCACGGCAAGGGCCCGGTCGGCTCCCGCGAGAACCCCGAGGTCTACGAGAACGTCCCCGGGCACATGATCCCGATCCTGGCGGACGAGTTCGACGACTTCGACGACGAGTCGGGCAAGTTCCTCGACGGGCAGACCGAGGAGAACGAGTTCATCGGCTTCCGCCTCAAGCAGGGCGTCTACGGCCAGCGCCAGCCGGGCGTGCAGATGATCCGCGTGAAGTTGCCGCTGGGCGGGATCACGCCCGAGCAGATGGATGCCTTCGCCAGCGTCGTCGAGAAGTACGTGCCGCTCAACAAGGGGCACATCACGACTCGCCAGAACATCCAGATGCATCACGTCCCCCTCCCCGACGCCGCCGAGCTGATCCGCGAGATCTCCGACGTCGGGCTCTCCAGCCGGGAGGGCTGCGGCAACACGATCCGCAACGTCACCGGCGACCCATGGGCGGGGATCGCGGCCGACGAGCTCTTCGATCCGACCGCCCACGCGATCGCCTACGTCCGCTACTTCGTCCGCCACCCGACGACGCAGCTCATGCCGCGCAAGATCAAGACCGCCTTCACCTCCTCCGACGCCGACCGCGCGATCACCGGCATCCACGACATCGGCTTCCTGCCGAGGGTCAGGGACGGAGTGAGGGGCTTCGAGATCCGCGTCGGGGGCGGGACCTCGATCATGCCCCGGATCGCGCCGACGCTCTACGAGTTCGTCGCCGCCGACGACGGCGAGTACCTGCGCGTCACGGAGGCCGTATTGCGGATCTTCGATCGCCAGGACTGGCTGCGCGTGAACCGCGCCCGGGCGCGGATCAAGGTCCTGGTCGACAAGATCGGGATCGACGCCTTCCGCGAGATGGTCGACCGCGAGCTCGAGGGCGAGTGGGTCGCCGAGCGAGACTTCTCGATCGAGCGGCTCCTGCCGGACCTCGACGAGGAGGGCGCAGCGCCCGAGCCTGCCCGGGCGGCCGGGTCCCCCAACGGCGATCGCTCGGAGTTCGAGGCCTACGTCGCCGACAACGTCGAGGCGCAGAGGCAGGCCGGGTTCTCCTCCGTCCACGTCAAGGTCACCCGCGGCGACCTCTCCCCGGAGCAGTTCCGCGGCCTCGGGCAGATCATGCGGGACTTCTGCGGCGGCAACGCGCGCACGACGATCGACCAGAACCTCGTCCTGCGCTGGGTGCGCGACGAGTCGCTCTACGACGTCTACGCGGCCCTGCGCGAGCTCGGCCTCGCCGAAGCCGGTGTGGGGACGATCACCGACGTCATCTCCTGCCCGGGCACCGACTCGTGCAAGCTCGGCATCACCGCCTCGATGGGCCTGAACCGGGTGCTGCAGGAGCGCGTCGAATCGATGGAGATCACCGACCCGCTGACCCGCCAGATCCACCTGAAGATGAGCGGGTGCCCGAACGGCTGCGGCCAGCACCACATCGGCAACATCGGCTTCTACGGCGCGTCGATCAAGGCCGGCGAGCACACGATGCCCGCCTACATCCCCCACATCGGTGGGGACGTGACCGGCGGCGGGGTCGTCTACGGCGTCCGCCTCAAGGTCCGCCTCCCCGCCAAGCGCGTGCCCGACGCCGTCGAGCGGTGGATCCGCATGTACGAGGCGGAGCGGGAGGAGGGCGAGGGGTTCAACGCCTACGCCGCGCGCGTGAGCACCACGCGCTTCGAGGATGAGATCCGGGACCTCGCCCTGCCGGCGGAGTTCGGGCTCGAGAACATGCTCCAGTTCATCGACTGGAGCCGGCGGGACCCCTACAAGGTCGAGCGGGGCGAGGGCGAATGCGCGATCTAGTCACGGGGACGGGAAGTCCTGCAGTCGGATCCTCCGCTTCGCGTCCTGGACAGGGTTGAACATGTCCACCCCTGCGGCGGCTCTGCCTGCGCTCGACGTCGAGAGGGTGCCGCTCCCGGCTGAGCCCACGCCGCAGGCCTCGACCCTGAAGACCGCGGGCGGCGACGAGATCGACCCCCGCGAGGTGGCCGCCGAGCTCGAGGGGCTGAGCGCCCCGGAGACGATCGCCTGGGCGATCAGGACCTTCCATCCGCGGCTGCGCTTCGCCTGCTCCTTTCAGAAGACGAGCTCGGTGACGGTGGACATCGTCAGCCGGATCGCGCCCGACGCGAAGTTCTTCTACCTCGACACCGACGTCCTCTTCGAGGAGACCTACGTGACCCGCGACGCCCTCGCCGCCAAGTACGGGATCGAGTTCGAGCGCTACTCGGGAATCAGCCTCGGCGAGCAGGCCGCGCTCTACGGCGATAGCCTGTGGGCCCGCCAACCTGACGCCTGCTGCGGGATCCGAAAGGTCGAGCCGATGCGCGAGGCGCTCACCGGAGTCGACTGCTGGGTCTCGGGCATCAGGCGCGAGGACTCCCGGACGAGGGCCGGTGCCGCGAAGTTCGGTTGGGACAAGCGGTTCGGGCTCTGGAAGCTGAATCCCCTGGCCGACTGGACCGAGTCGGACGTCTGGGACCACATCAATGAGCATCAAGTCCCCTACAACCCACTTCATGACGCCGGCTATCCGTCGATCGGCTGCACGCACTGCACCCGCCCGCCCGGATCCGACGGCGGACCGCGCTCCGGTCGCTGGGCGGACGCCCACAAGACCGAGTGCGGCCTGCACGGGTAACTGGACGCTGCCCACCGGGTAGCACTCCTTCCGCCCGCGCCAGACCTTCCAAGACGTCCCACCCCTCCCGAGGAGCCTGAACCAATGAGCGACAAGTCCCTGACCCTGTCCGCCCGCCAGACCGCCGACTTCGAGCTGCTCGCCAACGGCGGCTTCGCCCCGCTGAAGGGCTTCATGGGCTCCGACGACTGGCGCTCGAGCGTCGAGGACATGACGCTCGCCGACGGCAGCGAGGTCTGGCCGATCCCGGTCACGCTCGCCACCGACCTCGACGTCTCCGAGGGCGACGTCGTCGCGCTCTCGGCCGACAACGGCAAGGAGCTCGGCCGGATTCGCGTCAGCGAGGTCTTCGAGCGGGACGTCGAGCGGGAGGCCGAGCAGGTCTACCGGACCACCGACGAGGCCCACCCGGGCGTTGCCGCCACCAAGCGCGAGGGCAGCCGCTGCGTGGCCGGCGAGATCGAGGCCGACGCGGCACCGGATCACGAGGAGGCGTTCATGCGCCGCTACTTCACGCCGGAGGAGTCGCGCAAGGAGTTCGCCGACCGCGGCTGGAAGCGGATCGTCGCCTTCCAGACCCGCAACCCGATCCACCGCGCACACGAGTACTTGACGAAGGCGGCGCTGGAGGTCTGCGACGGCCTCTTCCTCCATCCCCTGATCGGCGAGACCAAGAAGGGCGACATCCCGGCCGACGTGCGGATGAAGTGCTACGAGATCCTGATGGAGAACTATTACCCCCACGACCGCGTCGTGCTCGGCGTCAACCCGGCGGCGATGCGCTACGCGGGTCCGCGGGAGGCCATCTTCCACGCGCTCGTCCGCCGCAACTACGGGGCGACGCACTTCATCGTCGGCCGCGACCACGCCGGGGTCGGCGACTACTACGGCACCTACGACGCCCAGGCGATCTTCGACGAGATCGACGTCAACAAGCTCGGCATCCGCCCGCTGATGTTCGAGCACACGTTCTGGTGCAACAAGTGCGAGGGCATGGGATCGCACAAGACGTGCCCGCACCAGCCCGAGGATCGGCTCTTCCTCTCCGGCACGAAGGTCCGCGAGATGCTCGAGAACGGGGAGACCCCGCCGCCCGAGTTCACCCGCGAAGAGGTCGCCGAGATCCTGATCGACTCCTACAAGAGCTAAGAGCGCTTCCACCCGTCCCAGAGACAGAACAAGGAGAACTGAACCAGCAATGTCAGATCACAAGGGCTTCACCCTCTGGATGACCGGCCTCTCCGGCGCCGGCAAGTCGACGATCACCGAGGTGCTGATCGGCGAGTTCGCCAAGCGCCAGATCCCGCTCGAGGTGCTCGACGGCGACGTCGTCCGCGAGAACCTCTCGAAGGGCCTCGGCTTCTCGAAGGAGGATCGCGACACGAACATCGGGCGCATCGCCTTCGTCGCCGACCTGCTCTCGCGCAACGGCGTGCCTGTCATCACCGCCGCGATCTCGCCCTACCGCTCCACCCGCGAGGCCGCCCGGAAGCTGCA
>JAABUN010003209.1_pt1 | contig 26200 bp, 26 predicted proteins | sample 5559311 | NCBI WGS metagenome assembly JAABUN01 (sample SAMN10711877, study PRJNA513370) | rock metagenome | isolation source: Antarctica rocks | place: Antarctica: Victoria Land, Siegfried Peak sud
GACCGGCTCTTGTTATGAACGTCCAAGCACAGCCGGTCGCTCACGCTCGCGGTTCGTCGTTGTCCCTCCGCATTTGACCACTACCCCATTAAACTCTTTTTGTGTCTTTTGTGCTTTTTTGTGGCTACTTGAAATATGTTGGAAGCCAGACAAATTTCCCATCGTTTTGGCGCGCGTATCGTGCTGAAAAACCTGGCGTTTCGCGTCGAAAGCGGCTCGTGTATCGCCATCGTGGGGCGCAACGGCGCTGGGAAATCGACGCTGCTGCGCCTCGTCGCCGGGCTGGTGGTGCCGTCGCGCGGCGAGATCCGTTGGAATGGCGGCCAAACGCGCCCGTTTTGCGCGCTCGCCGCGCCCGATGCTCCGCTTTACCGCGAACTTTCCTGTCTGGAAAACCTGCAATTTTTCTCGCAGTCGCCGAACGCCGCGCAACTCCGCGACCATCTGCGCGAATGGGATTTGGAAGCGCGCGCCTCTGATTACGTGGGCGATTTGTCGTCGGGATTGCGGGTGCGACTTCAGCTTGCGGTCGCGGCGTGGTTTGAGCGCCCCATCTTATTGCTCGATGAACCTTCGGCGAACCTTGATGTGGGCGGGCGCGAACTCGTCAAACGGTTAGTTGAAACCCAGAAATCGCGCGGTGTGACACTTTTGGCCACCAACGACGCGCGCGATTTGGAACTTTGCGACACGCGCATTGAAATCGCGTAATCGGCTCGCTCCCATACGTTTTTGGAGATTTTTAAATTGATTCTCAGACCGTCTCTCAATTCAGCGAAACAAACGGCGAAAATCCGTCGCCCGCTGCCTCACCCAAAGGTTGCAAATAGCCGTGCGCGGCGTGCTTGGTAAAGGCGCGTTGCACCAAATCGGCGCGCTCCAGCAGAAACGCTTCGAGTTCGAGGCGATGGCGCGTCGAAGTCAGTTCTAACAATTGCTGTTTCTGGTCGCTCGGCAGCGACATGATCGCCGCGATAAACATCGAGAGCGCAAACGGCTCGGCGGGCACGCTGAGTTCGCCGAGATGAGCGGGCAAATCGGTGTTTGCAGAAAGAGAATCGAAATAGCGACTCAGGATGCGCCGCGCGCGCGCCGAAACCGGCGCCAAAGTCTCGCTTTCCTCGTCATCATCGACCCATTCGCACTGCGCGACGATGGTGTCGTCTTCTTCGCGCGCGGTGAGAATTTCGAAGCGCCGCGTGCCGATGGTTTGCAGATTCATGCGCCCATCGGCAAAGGGCGCGACTTCGAGGATTTTGGCGACGGTGCCCACGCGCAGCGCCGTCGTGCCCGCCATGCCTTCGACGCCTTCGGCCATTTGCGCCACGCCAAACTCGCGGTCGGCTTCGAGACAGCGTCCGATCATGGCGCGGTAGCGCGGCTCGAAGATGTGCAGCGGCAGCGGCATTCCGGGAAACAAAACCACGCCGAGCGGAAAAATGGGAAGTTCGAATGACATGAGAAAGAGGCAAAAGCGGTGGTTCGGCGGGGCAAAAGCGTTTTAAAACTGCTCGTTCGCTTCTTTGACCCAGCCGCCCGCAAGCACATCGAGCAGCGGGCGCAACACGAAATTGCGGCCCAGCGCGCGCGGGTGAGGGATTTCCAGTTCGGGCGAATCGAAAGTCTGGTCTCCAAACAGCAAAATGTCGATATCGAGAGCGCGCGCGCCGCTGCGATGCACGCCGCGCGGCGCGGTTTCGCGTCCGGCCTCTTTTTCAATCGAACCGCAGATTTCCAGCAACTGCGGCGCCGACACCTCGGTGCGCGCGCGAATTGCGGCGTTATAAAAATCGCCCTCGCCGCCGGTTTCGACGCTTTGCGCTCGGTAAATCTTCGATTTCGCTTCAATCATCACGCCGCGCTGCTCCAGCTTTTGCAGCGCAAAACGCAGGTTTTTGAGCCGATTTCCCAGATTCGAGCCGAGCGCCAGATAAACCGTGGTCACGCGCGCCTCCGTTCGATCTCCACGCCCAGAAAATCCACAACCCCGCCGACCGCGACGTGCGGTTTCTTGATTTTGACGCGCGCCGCGCTCACCATTTCGTATCCGAGCGCGAAATCACCGATTTTGCCCGCCAAATGCTCCAACAGCGCCGCGCGTGGCCCTTCGATGACTGCTTGAGCGAAAGCGTAAATTTCGACGTAATCCAGGGTTTGATTCAAATCGTCCGAGTCGGCGGCGGCTTGCAGATCGGCCTCGATTTCGATATCGACGATAAAGATTTGCCCCAACTCGTTTTCGGCGGGATGGCAGCCGTGTTTGCCGAAGAATTGCAGGCCGCAAAGCAGAATTTTGTCCACGAAAGGAGATTTTAACGACAAATCGCGTCGCAAACCCGCGCCACATCGCGCATTTCCTTGACATCGTGAACGCGAATGATGGCGGCGCCATTTGCAATCGCCAGCGCCGTGGTCGCAGCGGTGCCGAAAAGGCGGTTTTCCACGCCGGCGCCGTCCAGAATTTTGCCGATGCTCGATTTGCGGCTGGTGCCGCTCAAAGTCGGGAAGCCGAATGCGGCGAGTTCGCGGCCCCGTTTTAAAATTTCCATGTTCTCTTGCAGCGATTTCCCGAAGCCGAATCCGGCATCAAGAGCGATGCGATAATCGGCGATGCCGACGGCGTGCGCGGCCCCAATTCGCTCGCTCCAGAAGCCGAGAATTTCGGCGATGACATCGGTTTTTTCGCCGAAATTTTCGCTCGCTTTCATGCTTTGCGGCGTGCCGCGCAGGTGCATCAAAACCAAACCCGCGCTGGATTGGGCCACGACTTCGACCATTTTCGGATCGAAAGTCGCGCCGGAAATATCGTTGACAATCGACGCGCCCGCGGCGATGGCGCGGCGCGCGACTTCACTTTTGGTGGTGTCGATGGAAAGCGGAATCCGGGTGCGCCCTGCCAGTTCTTCCAACAGAGGAATCACGCGCGCCAACTCTTCATCGAGCGAAACTTCGTGCGCGCCGGGCCGCGTCGATTCGCCGCCGATATCGAGAATATCAGCGCCCTCTTCCACCAGCTTCAAGGCGTGAAGCAGCGCATTTTCGCCCCGCGCGCCGTCGCCGGAAAAGGAGTCGCCGGAAAAGGAGTCGGGCGTCGCGTTGACGATGCCCATAACCAGGGTTTTTTGGCTCCAGTCGATTTCGTGGTGAGCGCATCTCCAAAGTTTCATCGCAAAAAATTAACCGCAAATTCGCAACTTGGCGAGAACACAAATCGGCCCGCACCTGACCGCTGTTTCACTCGCGCCGCGTCAACAATTCCAAAAACTCCTGCAACTTCTCGCCAAGCGCGCGATTCATCGTTGGCGCCGCCGCGAGATCTTCGATGGATGCCGCGCGAATCTTCTGCAAAGAGCCGAAATGCGTCAAAAGCGCGTTGCGCCGCGCTTCGCCGATGCCGGGAATGTCGTCCAAAAGCGATTTGGTGGCGTCTTTGCCGCGCCGTTTGCGATGATGAGTGATGGCGAAACGATGCGCCTCGTCGCGGATGCGTTGCAACAAATGCAGCGCCGGACTGTTGCGCGGCAACGCGATGGCTTCTTTGCGGCCCGGAACGAAAAGCAGCTCGAACTGTTTCGCCAAACCCGCGACGGGAATGTGCCCCAGCTTTTTTTCGGCCAAAACCTCGACCGCAACGCCTAATTGACCTTTTCCGCCGTCTATCAATAACAAATCGGGAAGCGGCAGGAATTTGGGATCGTTTTCCAAAGCGCGGTCGAAACGGCGGCGCAGAACTTCGCGCATCATCTCGAAATCGTTGGGTTCGGTGCCGCCGGTGATGGCGAGCGCGTGTTTGATGGTGAAATGGCGATAGCTCGATTTATCGGCCTTGCCGCCGGTCGCAACCACCATCGAGCCGACCGAATTGCTGCCTTGAATCGTGGAAATATCGAAACATTCGATGCGATTCGGCAGATTTTCCAGACTCAAATTCTTCTGCAAATCGGTGAGCAAACCTTCGTTGATCTGCGTCGCTGTCGCGTTATAAGACAAATGCTCTTTGAGCGCCTGAACCGCGTTTTGCAGCGCGAGTTCCAGCGTTCGCACTTTGTCGCCGCGCTGCGGGCGTTTGACCTCGATTTTGCGACCCGATTTTTCGGTCAGCCATTCATCAATCGCTTCAGCGTCTTCGAGTTCCTGCGCGACTAAAATTTCGCGCGGCGCGGGCACCGGGCCTTCGTAATGCTGGCGGATGAAAACCGAAATCACTTCGGCGTCTTCGCGTCCTTCGATGTTTTGCAAAAAGAAATGCTGGTCGCCGATGAGTTTTCCATCGCGCACGATCAAAAGCGCCACTGACGCGACTCCGGCGTCGATGTGCAGGCCCAGAGCATCATATTCGTCGCTCGAATTGGAAACCACGAGCTGCTTTTCCAAAACCGATTTCACCGCGTCGATCTGGTCGCGCAAGGTCGCGGCGCGCTCGAATTCCATGTTTTGCGAGGCTTCTTGCATCGCGGTTTGTAGGTGTTTGACGACATCGCCACCGCGTCCTTCGAGGAAATTTTTGAGTTCTTTGGCCTGATCGCGGTAATTTTCCTCGGAAACCGCCGCGATGCACGGCGCGGTGCAGCGATTGATGTGATATTCCAGACACGGCTTGTCCAAAAGTTTGGAAGTGTCGCGCCACGGACAGCCGCCGAGCCGTTTATCGCCGTGCTGCGCGCCTGAGCGCACCTTGAAAACCCGTTTGGCAAGCGAAACCGTGGCGCGCATTTTTCCCGAACTCGAATACGGCCCGAAATAGGCCGCTTTGTCGTTTTTGGGATTGCGAACTTCCAAAAGCGCCGGAAATTCTTCGTTCAGAGTGATTTTGAGATACGGATAACGCTTGTCGTCCTTCAAACGGATGTTGAAAGGCGGACGGTGCATTTTGACCAGATTGTTTTCCAAAATCAGCGCTTCTTTTTCGGTGCGCGTGACGATGGTTTCGATGTCGCAAACCAAACGCGCGAGTTTGCGGGTGAGGGGCGAATGGCCGCCGTCCTTGTTGAAATACGAGCGCACCCGGCTCTTCAAAGAACGCGCTTTGCCGATGTAAAGCACTTTTCCGGCCTCGTCTTTATGGATGTAGACGCCGGGCGAGTCGGGCAGGGCGGCGAGGCGCTCTTCTAAGGAAACAGGATTCATGGTTTGGTTTTAGCCACAGAGTGACACGGATGGTTTCACTCTGTGGCTAAAAGTGACGGAATTAGCCGGGATGCGTCGGGATTTTCTCTTGGATGCGACGCATGAAATTGGTCATCGCTCCGCGCGGCACGATGCGCGGCACCTGAATCAAAAAGCGATTGAAAAGCCCCGGAACACACACTCTATCGCCGCGCTGGGCCGCTTTGATGCCGCGCAGCGCGACTTTTTTGGCGCTCATATAGGCGGCGTCGGCAAGTTTGGATTCCCTCATCCGCGCGCGCTCCTGAAACTCCGAAGTCGTGGCGCCGGGACACAAACAGGTCACCGAAACGCCGGTGCCTTCGACTTCATTGGCCAGACTCTCCGAAAACGACAGAACGTAGGCTTTGGTCGCGTAATAAGCGCCCATCAGCGGCCCGGAAAAGAAGCCCGCAATCGAGCCGACATTGAGAATCTGGCCGCGCCCGCGCGCGATCATCGGCGGCAAAAACAAGTGCGTGATTTCCGTCAAAGCGACGATGTTGAGTTGCAGCATCGCGCTGATTTTGCTGCGGCTGGCGTTGGCGAAAAGCGCGTAATCGGCGAATCCGGCGTTGTTGATGAGCAGGTCGATGGGCCGGTTTTCCAATGCATCGAAAAGCTGCCGCGCGGCGCCACTTTGGGCCAAATCGAGCGGAATCACCGTGACGCCGACGTATTTTTCAAGCAATTTTTCCAGTTCACGCAATTTTTCTTCGCGGCGCGCGACCAGAATCACGTCATATTTTTGCCGTGCGAGTTCTTTCGCCATTTCATAACCGATGCCCGACGAAGCGCCGGTAATTAAAGCAGTCTGATTCATAGATTTTTGTGGCTATTCTATTTTCTTCTTTCTGGATGCACTTCGCGCACCAAATGCCCGATTTCGGGCGCGATCAGCTTTTCCATCGCCAACTTCACGGCATTGGTCGAACCGGGCAAAACGAACAGCAAAGTGCGGCCCATCACGCCCGCGAAAGCGCGCGAAAGCATCGTCGCGGCGCCGATCTCCTCGAAGCTCAAAACCCGAAACACTTCGCCAAAACCGGGCAATTCTTTGGTGAGAAGCGGGCGTAGCGCTTCGGGAGTCACGTCACGCGGCCCGATGCCCGAACCGCCGGTGACTAAAATCGCTTCCGGTGATTCGATGCCGGAAATCGCTTGTTCGACGGCGCCGCGAATGCTGTCGATTTCGTCGCGCACGATTTGCCGCGCGACGACTTCATGCCCGTTTTGCTCCAAGATCGACTCGATAAGCGCACCGCCCTTGTCGGTTTCGAGCGTGCGGGTGTCGGACACGACCAAAACGAAGCATTTCACGCGGTCGGGCGCTTCGTGACGGTGGGTTTCGGTCGAGGCCGATTTGTGGCCGGGTTCAGGCTGGAGGGATTGTTGTGTGGGGTGGGATGACATGGGAATCAGGGTTCTGGCACAAATTCCAGAGGCGCCAAGCCGCCGAAAACTTCGGTTAAAGAGACTTCGAGACCGGCGAACAATTGCGGCGAAAACGCTTCGTCGCCGCCCAAAACCGCTTCATCGACATAGCGCCCGTTTTCGAGACGAAACGCGTGAAAAGTGCGCGCAGCAGCGTCAACGATCCAGTAAAACGGCACGCCAAACTCGGCATAAGCGCGATATTTTCGCACGCGGTCGTTGACCGCGGTTGAATTGGAGATGATTTCCACAATCAGATCGGGCGCGACGTGCAATCGTTTGGGATCCGCCTCAACCTGCCCCGTCGCCATCTTTTCGACGCCGTAAAACACCATGTCGGGGATGAAATAGCGCTCCTCGGACACGAAAAGATCGACGGGTGAAAGGAAAACTTTGCCGCCCTGCTGTTTTGCAAACAACGAAAGCAGGAGTGCGAGACGCAAAATAATGTCTTGATGACTAAGTGTTGGTGAGGGCATAGCGTAAATCTCTCCGTCGTAAAGTTCGCGGCGCACGTCGTCCGCGATGGCGCTTACCTCGGCGTAAGTCCACTTTTTGGGAGCGACTTGGGGCGTGAAAACGGGGGATTCAGCAATCATTTTTTGTCTCCTTGAAATTATCTCATCGCGTATTCGCGCTCGAATTTCTTGTGCAGTTCATAAGTCGAAATTTTGATCAGAATCGGCTGTCCGTGCGGGCAAATGCTCGGATTTTCGACGTTCGCCAGGTCATCGACGAGGCGTTGCATCGCTTCAAGTGGCAGCGCGTCGCCCGCTTTGATGGCGTTTTTGCAGGCCAGCATCGTCAGCAAAGCGCGGCGGCGTTCTTCGAGGTCGCGTCCGGCGTGGCCGCTCACCAATTCGTCCAATAAATCGCCGAAGGCGCGTTCGTAATCGCCTTTTGCTACCAAAACCGGCACGGCGCGCACCAGGAGCGCGTTGCCGCCGAAAGTCTCGACTTCAAAGCCTAAATCCGCCAGCAATTTGCCGTTTTCCTCGATGGCGGCGATGGCGCGCGCGCCGATTTCGACGGTGAAGGGAATCACCAAACGCTGCGCTTCGACGGCTTTCAAAGTCGCGGCGGCGATGGCATTGTCGGCCAGAATTCGCTCGTGCGCGCGGTGCTGGTTGACGATATATAAGCCGTCGTCGCCCTCGCAGAGCATATAGGAGTTGTTGGTGATCTGCGCCAGAGGCCGCAATTTCAGTTTTGGCGCCGGTTCGGGCGCGGCAAACAACTGCGGCTCGAAATTCGGGCGTGAACCGTTGCGGATTTCCTCCAAATGAGCGCGAAATCGCTCGCGCTCGTCGTCAGTGGGAACAGGCGCGAGCGGTTGCGAGTAGTTTGGCGTCGGCGTTGGCTGATAAATGCCCGGCGAAGGCGCTGGCACGCTCTGCGGCGCGCGATTTTCGTCGTTTGGAGCGGGAATCTCGCGCTTTTCCGGCGGCGCACTGCGACCGAACGGCCCGTAAAGTCCGCCGTCGCGCGGCTCATTTCCGGCAAAACCCCAACTCGGCGCCAGTTGCGCGCCGACGAGCGTATCGCGCACCGCCACGCGCAAGGCGTGATGCGCCTCGCCTTCCTTGGCGAATCTGACCTCGGATTTGGTCGGATGCACGTTGACATCGACCGCGCCGGGCGCGACCTGCAAAAAAATCACGCCGAGCGGAAAACGGTCGCGGCCATGCAAAAGTCCTTCATACGCCGCGCCGAAAGCGTGTTGCAAAGCGCGACTTTTAATCAAACGCCCGTTGACGAAAAACAATTGGCCGTTGCGATTGGCACGCGTCAGTTGAGGCCGTCCGGTGAAGCCCGTCACGCGCATATTCTCGAACTCTTCCGACGTGGAAATCGGCAGCATTTGCCGCGCCGTATCGCGTCCCAACACCGCGACCAGTGCGTTGAAAGCGTCGCCCCCCGCTTCGACGCGCAGTTGCTCGTTGCCATTGTGCTTCAAAACCAAGGAAACCGCGGGATAAGCCAGCGCCAAATGCCCGATCATTTCGGAAATCCGCGCGGCTTCGGCGGCGTCGCTTTTGAGGAATTTGAAGCGCGCCGGCGTGTTGAAAAACAGCCCGCGCACGCTGATTTCCGTCCCCGGCGCGCAGCCGACTTCGCTCACATCGAGAATTTGGCCCGCTTCGACCACCAACTGCGTCCCAATTTCGCTGCCTTCCTCGCGCGTGGTGATTTCGAGCCGCGAAACCGCCGCCAGACTCGGCAGCGCTTCGCCGCGAAAACCCAGCGTTTGCACGCGCCACAAATCGTCGGCCTGAGTAATTTTTGAAGTCGCGTGGCGCTCCAAACTCAAAACCGCGTCGCCCGCGCTCATTCCTGAACCGTCGTCGCGGATGCGAATCAGTTTTTTGCCGCCTTCTTCGATGTCGATTTGGATGCGCCGCGCGCCCGCATCGAGCGCGTTTTCGACCAGTTCTTTCACGGCTCCGGCGGGCCGTTCGATGACCTCGCCCGCCGCGATCTGATTGGCCACGTCCGAGGCCAGTTGATGAATGCGATTTGACACGTTATTCAGTCTATCGCAGCGTGTTCGGCGTTCCCAAAGCAGCCAAGACCGATTTGAGCAGCCCTGGAGTTGGCCTGTGCCTCGACTTATATTAAAGCTCTCCTTTCTTATCTATGAGCCAAACCTAATTCGTGAATTTTGGTGAGCATTTCGGCGCCGTGAGTTCGCACGTGAACATCAGTGTCGATGAAGCGCACGATGCCGTTTTTGTCGATGAGAACGCTCATCCGCGAAGGCGCTTCGGTGGCGGTTTGCACGGCGCCGTAATCGAGCGAAATCTGGCGCTTGGTATCGCTCAAAACGGGAAAGCTAAGGTTCAATCCGCGCGCGAATTTCTCGATATTTGGCGCATCGTCGGTTGAAACCGCGATGATCTGGGTCTCGGCATCGGCCATCGCTTGAACGACGCTTTGTAGCGAGGCGAGATGAGATTCGCAGCCGCCGGTGAAGCAGTGCGGGAAAAACGTCAAAAGCACGTTTTTGCGGCCCCGAAACGAAGCGAGAGAAACCGTTTTGCCGCTCGAATCGGCGCTTTGAAATGCGGGCGCACTTCGATTCAAAGCGAGGTTTTGGGCCAGAATCGGCAAGCGTCCCGCCGCGACCGTTCCGGCGATGTCGATGGACAGTTCGCGCCCATCGGACAGTTCGAGCGTGGCGCGGCGAAAGAACGAGTCGCCAACCTTGCCTTCGATTGGGATCAGCAGTTCGACAGCGTGCGCTTTGGCCACGATGCGCGGGTCGGCGCTGGCTTTGAGACCGGGCGTGTCGCCGCGCACGGCGAGGATCGAAAACGGTTTGGGACCGTGAACCACGACGGTGCGGCGCGCGATGCCGCTGGCAATTTCGCCCAAAACCACCATGCGCGGCGAGGCGGAAATGTCATCGGAAACGAACCCGCTGACCGGAACCGAAAGCGATTGAAGCGGCGCATTTTTGAGTTGCAACACGACGCGGCCAGAGATGGTGCCTTCGGGCGCGCTTGCGGGCGCTTCGACGGCGAGGCGAAAGCTCTTCGGCGTTGTCTCCACTTTGGCTTCAAGCCAGGCCGGAGAAGTCTCGACGCGCGCGATTTGCCAGCCTTGGGGCAACTCGAATTGGCTTTGCGCGCTGATCTTCTGGCCTTTTTCGCCGAAAAGCGAAAGCGGCGCGGGCATTTGAAAAGGTGCGAAAGTTCGTTTCGATTGCAGCGCGACAACGGCGAGGGGAGAGTTGGCGTCGTTAATGCGAAGCGTGACGCGCACCAAACGCTCGCCCTCGGCGTGCATTGTTGCTTTGAGCGTCGTGCTTTGCCCGCTTTCGAGACGCGTCTTTTCCAGTGTCGCCGCCGTGCAACCGCACGAAGTCGAGGCGACGGCGATGTCGAGCGGTTTGGCTCCGCGATTCTTGAGAACGAATGAGGCCACGACTTCGGCATTGTCTCCCAGCGATGTGATGGGCACGGTTTGCAGCGGATTTTCGATCCACAGCGCGGAACTTTCGCCCAGAGGCAGAGTCGCCTCGCCATTGTAAAGCGCGCGCAGTTCTTTGATCGGTTTGAGTTCCTGCCCGTGTTCGCTCATCAAAAGCGCGGTTTCGGCGCCGATGGCGGCGAGGGTCGCGGTTTCGGTTCCCGTTGCGCCGCGCAGCGAGATTTCGGCGAGTTGTCCGCGTTGCCGCAGCGATTCGAGCGACACCTTTTCGTGGCGCACCGCGACAGGCGAAGCCAGCAAGCCGCCAAAATTCGAGGTCGCAGGGATGGGAGCGGCGGGCGCAGGTTGCGCGATGGCGGGCGCGAGGCCCAGAGATAAGCAGAGAAGTAGGGCAGAAAAGCGCATGATGGTCTCAAAGCAAAACGGGACGAAAAAGATCGTCCCGTTGGCGGTGGTTGGAGAAGTGAACACTACTTGGCAGCCGTGGGCGGCACCAGCAGAAAAGCGAGTTGGAGTCGCGGCACAATCGGGTCACTGGTTTGCAAAGAGACGAGGACGTTTTGCGTGGGCGCTTTGAGAATCGAGCGCCACTTGATTTTGAGGTCAAGCGTCGCCGTTTCGCCCGGCGCGAGCGTGTCTTTGGACAACTTCGATTCGGTCACGCCCAAAAGCGGATATTCGAGTTGCAGCGTGACAGGCACTTTGCCGGTGTTGCGAAGAGTGACGCTCTGCGGCACTTCGGCTTCGAGTGAGGGGAGTTTGACTTCGCGCACCGCATCATCGGCGACGATGCCCGCGTTTTGCGTCAGGGCGTTGGTAGGAATCAGCGCCTCGCCAGAGTAACGTTCTTCTAACACGCTGCGCTGAACATTGCGTGTCAGGCCTCGATCAACGATAACTGCACGGTTATCATCCAAAGCTAAAAGCGTTACCAATCGTCCATCATCTGAAAGAAACAAAATGGCAGGAGAACCAATCTGATGTAATTCAGAAACCTTTAATTTTTCCACTTGGGTTAATAATCCAACTTCTTTCGCCCTTATGTGCATGGCTTGCAAAGAAGAACCGGATTGCGCTAAGTTGAATGCTTTGAACACAATGTTTGATTTTAGACCGTAGGCATCTGGAAAAATCACGCGTCGAGATAGCTCAATCAATGATCCTAAATTTTCATTAAATTCTATGCTACTGTCCTCTAATTTATAATTGGCTTGAAGGGGAATTATACCCCCATTTTTATAGAACCAATACTCTTGACTACTTAGCGTATTTATATCGGATCCTGGCTCCCTGGGAAAAACAACTCTGATTTTACCGCCAGCCTTCACTGATACCATTGTCAAATCTTCTGGAATGGCTTCCTGCTGAAAATCATCTCTTATTACTTCCACATATGAATGATAATCGTTCCCTGCTGCTTCAAAGTTATCGTCTGGCTTGTATGCGACAACATCACTCGACCCTTTGGGCTTCGGCGCATTAATAGATTGCCCATTAGGTCTAATGTCTTTGAAAGTATATTTCAACACACGAACGCCTGTAACTGAATTAAAATTTGCAGCACCTTTGAATGCCTCTTCCCTAGTTGAAAATTTTTTCTTGTTCAACATTTCAAAGGTATGATTTACATATTCATTAGAATTTTTCGGAAATCTGCCGTTCATCTCGACGAAATCTTTCAAAACAAATATTACGTTCTCATCAGGTTTCTGAGAAATTTTATTGTTGGAATATATTTTACTATCCACTAATAATGAATAGAAAAATCCGGACATCAAGACTAAAAAAAATATTGACGATAGAATGTATTTTTTCATAATAATCAATGTGCACTATAAATCGCGATTGTCTTGAATTTTTGTTTAGCAGTTTAGAATGCCACAATCAAAAACCATTAGTTTAAATATATGAAAGACAAACCTCCCCATGCAAAATCACATGGAGAAATTTGTTCGCACTATCTAACATCCTCGTTTGTTTAAATGCACGGTGAGGGGAGAACCTCTCCTCTCTTTACCTCACATTGTGTTGTGCTTACTTTATACCACTCCGTTCTGGCAGTCGCTGGATTAAGTCCCCAACGCCACATTTCACAATTCCTATATCCTACGCGCATCCAAATATGCTTACTCACACATTTTCCTTCAGAGTTTTTTTCTTTATCACAAATCCTGCATCCTCCATCATATCCTCCCGAATCATGAAAGTTTGTGAGCACTGCTTCGTTGTTTAACCTATCTATGAGTTTAGGGATTGTGCAACCTGTGCAGCCGTCAGATCCAGTGCAATTTTGAGTTGGGCAATCGGAAGCTTGGGATGGCGCCTGACAAAAAAGCGTCAGCGCAACAATAGTGATAGTGGCTGCCAATGTGTTACTGACGTGCCTTTTCTTCGAAAATAATTTCATTGTGTTCTCTCTGATTCAGTTATGGTGTCCCTGTGACAAGTATTTGCACTTGGGTCACAGAATGTTCAAAAGATGACCTTCTTAGCTTAAGAATATTTCTTTGTTGCGTTTTTTTAAAATCGATAGGAATTTCGATAATCACCTCACTTTCTTCCTGTTTTGCGTCGACCGCGTCGCGTTCCCAGTTATCAACAGGCAACACCCGCACTTGAATCGTGGGATTATCAACAGTCGCAGTCACTGATATATCACCATACGTTTTGATGCGAAATCGCGCGTAGAGCGGCTTGTCGGGCTGCAACGGGTTGGTTTTGATGATAACTTCTTTCACATCGCTTTGGATAGGTTGGGTCTTCCAACCACCGGCGCGTAAATAAACATCGCGCCCCAAAGCGTAGAGATTTCGACTCGATTCGTGAGGCAAATTGGTCTTTTCGCCCAACTGCATCACTTTTTGACCGTAGCGCATCGCTTCGTCCAAGTTGCCTTGCCGATAAGCGAGACTCGCCAGCCACGCGTTTTGAGCGATTAAACCGACTTCGGGATTCTCTTTGACCTGCAAGTCCTGGCTCAAAATGGCTTTGGCTTCCTCTAACTTTCCCGCGTCGATGAGCGGCAAAGCGTGGTCGTAATAAGACATGATGGTGTCCCAGCCATTACCAAACTTCGGCACTTGCGAGTAAAGCGTTTCGGCCTTTTGCTGATTTTCGGGCGTGCCGGTTTTTTTGTAGGCACGCGCCGCGTCAATGCGAACGCCCGCTTGCCACCAATTAACATTCGATTGATAGGTCAGCGCCCGTTCCCAGGTCTCGCCCGCCTTTTGCCACTTGGCTGTTCTCTCGTGATGTTGGGCCAGAAAGATGATGCCCCAAAGCTCTGGCCAGGGATCGGCCTGCTTTGGTTTCTTATCCAGTTCGCGCAGTAACTCCTCGGCAATCTCGGCGACGCGAACATCTCCGACCGAACTGTAATAACGTCCCAGTGCCACCCGCACCAACACCGCAAGTTTCTGCGGATCTTTGATAGTTTCTGGTGCTTGAGCGACCAAAACACCGGCCAATTCGCTCTGCAACTTCTCGTTATTCTCATCCTGGGTCAGGCGTTGCCCACTGGCCAAAAACTGCAAGATGTCTTGAGGGGACAACCTCTTCTCAGTCCAGGCCTGTTGTGGTGTCAGGGTGCCTTGCCCAATCTCCGTCAGGACAATCGAAAGCGCTCCCTTGATACCCTGTAAACCGTTTTGGGGCGCCGCGACGACGACACCGGGCGTAGTGATGCCGATCTCGGAATTGACTTTCCCGCCACCGACCGCGCCTGGCACCGCCAGACCGGGAATGGTGCCCGGCGCTCCCATCCCAACCGGGGCCGAATCGACCCGATCAGGGATACCCCAGCCTTTGCGCCGCTCCTCCTCGCTCTGGGGCTGCGACCAAGCCAGCGGCGCTTGCAATGCCCCGCCGACCAGCGCCGCTGCCACAAAGATAGAGGCGCTTGGAAAAGCCGAACCGGCAAAGAAATCTCTTTTCATAAAGCGCTCCAAAGATCACCGTTAAGTCACTTCGTCAGGCATCGGCTTGGTGTTCCAGAGAGAACTGTTTGACGGGGTTTACGCCTTCGCCCTGACCCTGCAAGTGAGATAGGAAGTTATTGGCGCGCACCGTGCTGAGGTCGGCGGCCTTGAAGACGCGGCAAATTTCCATCGCGCCGCGCGGGTTCTGCGGGTCGCTCTGCCAGATGCCTCGGGCGGTTTGCATCGCGCTCTTCCACGCCCCTAAAGCGATATAGACGCTCACTAAATCGTGCTGGCGGTCGTAGTTGGTGCTGCCTTGAAGCGATCCCGCCATTTTCAACAGCAAAGCGCGGCTTTGCGCCACTAATTCCGGTGCCTTGACTTTAGTCAGCGGGTTGGTCGGGTCGGGGAAAACAGCTGCTGCAATCGTTGGCGCGGGCGCGACTGTTTCGGGCGTTGCTCCCGCAGCGGGTGCCATTACCGGAGCCGCTTCTTGCTGGGCTTTGGAAAAGGCGCGAATCGCATCCAAATCATCATTAGCGGCCCACGCGCTGACGAGTTGTTTGGTGCTGGCGGCGATGCTTTTAGTGTCGAAGTTGGCCTGTTGGTAAGCGTATTTCGCCCACTCGATGCCCACCTCACCTTTGCCCGCCCCAGCCAGGCTGCCCGCCATGCGCAGCGCCATGTTCTCGGTCAGACCCTGATTGATTCCCACCAGCAAAGCGGGCGCGCTCTGCATCAGTGCCTCGACTTTACGCACAATCAAAGCGTGTTTCTTCTGGTCTTGAAGCGCGGTGAAGAGCAGATTGGTCGCGGCGCTCGCCACGCTGAGCTGAAAACGATCTGCGGTGTCCATCATCTTCACCAGGCGATTCCAGTTTTCGGGCGTGTCCAGCAGAGCCTCAACTTTGGCGGGCTGGTGAGACAAGATGAGAATGCGGCCCTGGGTGATCTGGGCCAGAACGAGGGTGGTTTCGGGTGCTCCGTTCTTGACGCTGAGTCGGGCGTTTTCGAGGATGATATCGGTGACGGCCAGGGCGCGTTCGGTCTCTTTGAGAGTGTCGAAAAGCACGCTCGATTGTTCTTTGAGAGCCGCGTTGCGAGTGCCGAGATCGGTATCGGGATGCGCTTCCAGAAACTCTTCCAGGAGTTTTAAAGCCGCCTGGGGTTCGGTTTTGCGCACCTTGGCGACCTGGGCGCGCACCGCTTCGAAGGCTTTGGCATCGACTTGCTGCTGCGTGCTTTGAATCGGCTGGGCGCACGCCATGTTCGCGGGCAGCAGCGACGCTGACACAGTGATCAGGCCCAAACCCAGCGAAAGAAAAACCAAACGCCTGCAACGAAACTTGCCGGCAACACGGGAATCAACTGGAATGGAGAGGAACATTGGGGGCGAAAATTAAAAGAGAGAGGGATGCGAAAAGCGGGGTTATTGTCGAACCAATCTGCATCGTTTGCTATGTAGCTGCTTCCATTATACCCACGAGCGGCGCATTTCTAACATTCGATTAACCTTCCTTTTTGTAAGCATCTATTAGTTATTTATATCAATCGAGTCGCGAAGGTTTCCAAATCAAAGTTTCCTTTCGGTGCTTTGAGGCGCGCAGTGAAAACGGAACAGAAAAGCGCGGTTGAAATCTCGCCGATTCCACAAAAAATGAAGCGAATAAATCTTGCTTCGCTCACATCCAAAATCTGCCCCGCTTCGACCACCAATTGCGTCCCGACTTCGGAATTTTCCTCGCGCGTGGTGATTTCGAGCCGCGAAACCGCCGCCAGACTCGGCAGCGCTTCGCCGCGAAAACCCAGCGTTTGCACGCGCCACAAATCGTCGGCCTGAGTGATTTTCGAAGTCGCGTGGCGCTCCAAACTCAAAACCGCGTCGCCCGCGCTCATGCCACTGCCGTCGTCGCGGATGCGAATCAATTTTTTGCCGCCTTCTTCGATGTCGATTTGGATGCGCCGCGCGCCCGCGTCGAGCGCGTTTTCGACCAGTTCTTTCACCGCTCCGGCGGGCCGTTCGATGACCTCGCCCGCCGCGATCTGGTTCGCCACGTCCGAGGCCAGTTGATGAATGCGATTTGACACGTTATTCAGTCTATCCCACCCGGTTTGACGTTCCTTTTTCGCATACTGTCAATCCCCATGCCTTCTTCCCCCACTATAGCGCCGCAGCACAATTTGATTTTGGCGTCGCTTTCCAAGGCCGAACTGAAATTCCTGCTGCCTCACCTCCAACCCATCGAACTCGAAGCAGGTCAAGTGCTTCACGAAGCGGGCGAGCCGCCTCGCTTCATTTACTTCTTGACGAGCGGCGTGGCCGCGCTCACCGTGTCCACCGAGGATGGCAAAACTCTCAATTTAAGCCTGATTGGGCGCGAGGGCATCGTGGGGGAACGCGCCATTTTCGAAGGCGGAATACGCGAAACGCGCTGCACCATGCTCACTCAGGGCGCCGCTTACCGCATGGAGCCGCAGTTCTTTAATGCAGAGTTTCAGGGCGGCGGCAAGCTGCACGATCTGACGATGCGAACGCTCGAAACGCGGATTTCGGAAACCTCGCAAACCGCGCTTTGCGCTCAGATGCATCCCCTCGAAAAGCGTCTGATGCGCTGGCTACTCAGTTTTTCCGACCGCCTGGGCAGCGAAGATTTGCCGATCACTCACGAGCGGATCGCGGAAATGCTGGGCGTGCGGCGCGTGGGAATCACCGTTGCCATCGGCGAGTTGGCGGACGCGGGCCTCATCCAACATTCGCGCGGTCGAATCTGCCTCGTCAACCGCCGGAAACTGGAAAAACAAGTCTGCGAATGTTACGAGGTCATGAAGCAAGGCGCAGAGCGCGCCTACCATTCCAAACGTGAGATGAACCAATCCTCCAAGACATAAAATCGCCGCGTTAGAAGTCGTTTCACGTTCCTTGCGATGCTCTTGGAACCATTCAGTGAGACCCCGCAGCCATTCAAAAATCTCTTGGAGCGGTTTCAAAAGCTCTTGGAATGGTTCCAGGAGACCCGCAAACCGTTCCGTAGGGGCCGGGAATCGTTGCCTGCCTTTATGAAACCGCTCGCGCGTTCTTCCTTGCTGTGGGGAATCGCTGAGAAACGGGTCAAACTCTCTGCCAATGAACGCCGATTTTCTCCTCGATTCCTCGATTTCCACCGCTCAGGCGACCGGCAGCCTCGCCGATGCCGCTTTGCCGGGCGCTTCGTTTACGTCGGACGATTTCGATGTCGAACTTTCGCAAACTTCGCTCGCCGAGGCCGATGAAATCCTCAAAGCTACGCTCGATGAAGCGATGCAGGTCGTGGGCGGCAATCGCGCGTTTCTGGCGCTGGTCGATATGGTTTCGGGCGAACTCGCGCTCCGATTCACCGCCGGCGAAGGTTGGACGGACGACATCCGGCGTTTGCGCGTCAACGTGCAAACTCAGCCGGGCGGCGGCTCTTCACGGCGCGGCATCACGCGTCACGTCGTGGTCAACGGGCGGCCTTATTGGACGGGCGATGTTTCGGGCGATCCGCATTACATCGGTTTTTTCGACGACGTGAAATCGGAAATCGCCGTCCCGATTTTGACGAGCGACGGCGCCGCGATTGGCGTGATCAACATCGAATCGACGGAATCGGACGTGTTTGGCGAACATCACGCCGCGCTTTTGGCGCCCCTGACGCGGCGCGCGGCGATTATCGTGGCGATGGCCGAACATCAACTCCGCGAAGAAGCGCTCATCGCCATTGGCCGCGATTTCAACTCGATGGCCGATCTCGACGCCCTGATTCACGATGTCGTCGAACAGGCCACCAAAATCCTGCGCGCCGACGATTGCTCCTTGTTTTTGATGGACGAAGCGGCGGAATCGCTCGAACTCGTGGCGTCTCACGGCCCTTTGGAAGAACAGGCGGGAAATCACACCGCCAAATATCGCATCGGCGAAGGTTTAACCGGTTGGGTCGCGCAGAATGGCGGCGTGATTCGCGTCGGCGACCCGCGCACCGACGCGCGCTGGAAAGGGCTTTTCATGGAAGCGCCGCCCGGCGAAATCGCGGCGGTGATGGCGGTTCCGGTTCACACTCACCGCCTCAAACCGGGCGTTTTGCGGGTGATTCGACAGCGCAAAGGCTCGCTTTATTTTCTGCCGCAGTCGTTTACTCAGGCCGATGAAGACGTTTTGGTGACTTTGGCGGGGCAACTTGCGGTGGCGATTGATCGCACGCGGCTCACAACGCGTTTGCTCAACGCGGAGCGCATGGCGGCGTGGGGCGAGATGTCGGCGCGCGCGGCGCACATGATCGGCAACACGGTTTTCGGCGTCAAGGGCCATTTGAACGAACTGAATTACATTTTGAAGGAAAAAAGCGGCGAAACCGACCCGGATTGGCGCGAAGTCCAGGAGATGAACGCCAATATCACGCGTGGAATCTACCGTTTGGAGGGCATTCTGGGCGAATTTCGGGATTTCGTGCTGGCGACGCAGCTTCACACCACGCTCGGCGATTTGAATCAGATACTGCGAAATGTGACGGCGGAAACTTTTCCCAAAGGCGCCAATATCGATTTAATTTTGAATTTAACGCCCGGTTTGGCGCCGATTTTGGGCGATGAAGTCAAACTCAAGCGCGCTTTTAGCGAACTGATCGAAAATTCGATTGATTTCCAGCCCAACGGCGGGCAAATCACCGTCAAATCCTCGCTCGCCGAGCCGAAATCGTTGGCGCAAATCACCAAAACGCCGTTTTCCGGGCCGGTTTTGCGCGTCGATTTTCAGGATCGGGGGCCGGGACTCTCGGAACTCGACCGCAAACGCGTTTTCGCGCCGTTTTACACCAAAAAAGCGAAAGGCATGGGTTTGGGCTTGTCGATTGTGAAGGGCATCATCGAAGCGCACGGCGGCGTGATCTGCGAAATCGGCGACGACGAGCAGGTCGGGCAGGGCGGCGCGCATTTCGTGATTTTGTTGCCCGCGATGGCCGGCGAGGAGCGAAAGCGCGGCGAAAACCGTGGAAACAGCAACGAAGCGCCGTCGCAGGTTTTTGGCGGCGGATAGGGTTTGTAGGGGCGCCGCGAGGCGCGTTTAAACCAGATTATCAGGCTTTCTAAACGCGCCTCGCGGCGCTACTACAAACCTTTTGGGGACAACGTATCATGGGAAAAATTTTAGTAGCCGATGACGAAGATGACGTGCGCTTTTCGCTGGAACGGCGCATGAAGCGCGATGGACACAGCGTGTCTATCGCAGGTTCGCAGGCCGAGGCGTCGCAGATTATCGAGGACGCGCCGACGCCTTTTGACGTGGTTTTGACCGATATGCTCATGGAATCGCCAAGTTCGGGCGTCGAAGTCCTCAAATCGGCGCTCGCGCGCGATGTTTTCACCGAAGTCGTGGTTTTAACGGCTTATGGCAACGTGGCGAACGCCGTCGAGTGCATGAAAATGGGCGCTTTCGATTACGTCGAAAAGAACATTCCCGGTGTCGATGTTTACGAACTGATTTCGATCAAAATCGAGCAGGCGCTGGAGCGGCGCCGTTCCAGTCTGGCGACGGTGCGGCGTTTGGAAAACTTCGCCAAAGCGCGCGAAATCAGCGGGGAAGGAGGCTGAAAATGGCATCGGACGAGACCCACGCTTTCAAATTTGGCGACCGCGTCGAAATCGGCGGGCGCACCATGCTGCGGCCCGGTTTTTCGCTCGTCGGTTTGACCGGGGTGATTTTTCCATCCGCGCCCAATGTGCCGGACGGCTGTCTCACCGTGGCCGTCGATTGGCCGGGGCACGGCTACACCGAGGAAAACGGTTATCCCGAAGGCTCGCTGCCGCTGTTCGTCAACGTGCCAGCGGCGCATTTGACCGACGCCGACGCGCCCGAAGAATTGAAACCCAAGCCGAAATGGGAATCGAAAAGCGAGCTTTCGCACCATTTGCAGTTGGGGAAAGTTGAGGCGCCGATAGAGGCCGCGAAAAAAGAGCCAAAAGAGGACGATGAGGGCGAAATGCGGCCTAAATTGCGGTTGATTTGAGAAGGGGAGTTCGGATTGAACTGATGTTGCGAAATTGTCCTCGCTTCGCTGCGGCCCTCACCCGTCTCGCCAAGGCTCGCCACCCTCTCCCGCAAGCGGGAGAAGGGTTTTTGGGAGTCACGCTGACTGAAACTTTTGCGCGGCTCCAACTTTTTGGTTAGCGCGAGACAAAAAAACCTTCTCCCGCTTGCGGGAGAGGGTGGTGAGCCTCAGCGAGACGGGTGAGGGCCGCAGCCAAGCGAGGACAATTCCGCAAACCCAAAAAAGCCGCAGCGACGCTGCGGCTTTTCGATTTTGGCGCCAAATTCACTTCCGCACGGCCAGATAATAAACCGCGCCCGCCAGAGCGAGCGAAAAGCCGAAGTTGCGCTCGAAACTGCGGTAATCCTTCTCCTGCAACTCGGAAATCGTCGGCAAAGCGCGCTTTTCGCTGGGGTTGTTGACCAGGCGAATGCGCTGGTTGACGTAAATGTCGTTGACCGCCGTTTCGGGCGCGAAAGTGGCGAGCGCTTCGCCCGCCGCGATGTCGATGATGGTGCCAAAAGCAATCGGTTCGCCTTCGGCGCCGAGATATTCGACTCTGGCGCCGCCGCGCGCGCCGCTCAGGGTGCCCACCGAAAGGCGCGCCGTGTAGCCGTCGGGCCTGGAAATCACGATGCCGGGAATGCGCGCGGTTTCGCCCAGCGCGACGACCGCCGAGCGCACCGCGAGTTCGAGCGCGCCTTCGGGCGCGTTGCTGATGCCGGTGCCGCGGCCGGTGAGGCCGCCGTGACTTGTATCGACCATTTCGGCGACGGCGGAAAAGGTGCCGTCGGTGGCGGGCGTGACGCTGATCGTCATCGCTTTGGTCGCTTTGGACGCTTTGCCGATCTTTTGGAAATCAGTGGCGGTGAAAGGAAAACTCCAATCGGCCTCTTTCATCGAAGCACCCGCGAGCGCTTCATAGGATTTGGCCGATGCCGCCATGTATCCGGGCGTCATGCCGAGGGCGGCGTTGGCGGCGCGCAGCGCTTTGCGGGCATTGTCGGCGTTGCCCGATGTGTCGATGGCGGCGGCGACGATGACCGGCATCGCAACGCGTTTGGGGCCAGCGGGAACGACAGCGACGGTTCCCGGCGCGGCGGCGGGCGGCGAAACCATGGTCTGCGCGCCGGCCAAATGGCTCAAAGTCGGAGCGGCGACAAGGCCGAGCAGCGGCAGGGCGAGGCGAAAACGAGGGGCGAAATGGTTCATATGATCTCCTGAAAAGGGGCTGAAACAAAATAGAAGGGCGGAAACGGCGTGCCGAAAGGGAAAACCCAACGCTTTATGCCACACTGCGGCGGCGCCCGCACGCGTGTCGCCACATTATAGGCTTTAGCTCCAGTTTTTGTCAAACCAAACCCAAGTCGCAAGCCGCCAATCCGCGAGTGCGCTTCTTTTGCCGCATTGTTGCCATTATGAATCAATTTACCTTCGCCGACGCCTCATCCACTCAGCAACTCGGTTTCGATATCGGCTCACTTCTGATCCCCGGCGATCTGGTCACGCTTTCCGGGCCGCTTGGAGCGGGAAAAACCACTTTCGCGCAAGGGCTGGCGCGCGCCTTAGGCGTCGAGGTCGAAGTTTCGTCGCCGACTTTCGTAATTATCAACGAATATGAGGGCGAAATTCCCCTTTTGCACATGGACGCTTACCGTTTGGAGAATTTAGAATACGACGATTTGCGCGAGGCGGGATGGGAGGATTTCGTGGGCCGTGGCGACGCGATTCGCTTGCTGGAATGGCCGGAAATGGTCGAAAAATGGCTTCCAGAAGCGCGTTTTCGAGTCCGATTCGAAATCGTTGGCGAAGGGCGGCAGGTTTGGATTGAAGGGGAATAAAAAGAAAAATTCACCGCAGACGCGGAGACGCAGAGAAATTCAAGAGATTAAAAACCCTCTTTTTCTCTGCGTCTCCGCGGTGAATTTTTCCGCCTAACGAGGCGTGAAAGTCTGGCGCACGATTTCGGCGCGCACCGGCGCGAAAGTGCGGCGGTGAATCGCGCACGCGCCCAGTTCGCGCAAAGCCGCGTAATGCGCGCGCGTCGGATAGCCTTTGTGCCGCGCGAAGCCGTAGCCGGGAAACTCTTCGTCCATCTGCGCCATAAACGCATCGCGCGCGACTTTAGCGACGATTGACGCCGCCGCAATCGAAGTCGAACGCGTATCGCCTTTGACGAGCGCTTCATAGGGCCACGGCCACTCCATTTCGCGCACCGGCAAGCCATCGACCAAAATATACGCCGGATTTTGAGCCGGAAAACGCTCGCTTAAATCGAGGATCGCACGGCGCATCGCTTCCCACGAGGCGCGGCGAATGTTCATTTCGTCGATTTCCTGATGGGACACCACGCCCAGACCCCAAGCCGCGTGTTCTTTAATGATTTCGGACAATTCCTCGCGTTTTTTGGCTGCCAGCTGCTTGGAATCGTTGAGTTGTCCAAAAAACCGATAAGCGAAAGTGCGCGGCAACACCGCCGCGCCCGCCACAACCGGCCCGGCGAGCGGCCCGCGCCCGGCCTCATCGACGCCCGCCACGCATTTGTAGCCGCGCTGGTGAAGTTCCTGCTCGCGGTCGAAAGTCGGCAGCATCGAAAACTGGAAAAGCGCGCCCTGTTTTTGGTCGGGATAACGCGGAGCGCTCATAATTTTAGGGGTTAGCGGGTGTCAGCAACTGGGCCGTGTTTGCCCTTCGACCGCAAAACCGTAGAGACGTGCGGAGCGCGTCTTTCATTCCCCACAGGGAATGAAGGGAAAAGAGGCTCCGCACGTCTCTACGAGTTCCTCACACGTTATAGAAAAACCAAATCTAACCTCTAAACTCTATCTTCTAACCTTTACTCAAGGTTTGCGCGGAAAAAAGCTCATTCGATCCACCAGTCCCAGGCGCGTCGGCGGCCAGAAAACGCAGATCGCCTTGCCGACGATGTTGGCGCGCGGCGCGAAGCCCCACACGTGGCCGTCGTTGGAATTATTGCGGTGATCGCCCATGAAAAGGTATTGTCCGGGCGGCACTTTGCCGTTGGGCGCGTTGGTGATGGCGTCTTGATCGGGTTGTTCGACGCCGTTTCGCTTCCACGGGCCGGGTTCGCGGCCTTCGCTGTCGAGATATTCGCGCGAATAGACCGCATCGCCGACGATTTTCATGTCATACGAATAGCGCGGCATGGCCATGCCGCCCAATAAGCCTTCGTCGGGCGCGCCGGTCAGCCCCAGCGACGAAGCCGGGTCGCTCCATTTGGTGTAGATTTCCAGCACTTTTTTGCCGTTGCGGGTGATCTGGCGATTGACCATGAAAACCGTGTCGCCGGGCGTGCCGATGCAGCGCTTGATGAAGTCGATATCTTCGCCGGGATTGGAGTTCAAAAGCGCCGCTGGAGGCGCTTTGAAAACGATGACATCTTGGAAAACCGGTTCCTGAAGCCGATAAACCATTTTGGAAACGAGCAAACGGTCGCCAACGCGCAGCGTGTCTTCCATCGAACCGCTGGGAATGAAAAACGCCTGCAAAATGAAGGGCTGAATCACGAACAAAACCAGGCCAATCGCAATCGCGGCGGAATCGATGGTTTCGATCAGCCATTTCGAGGTCTCGCCGCGCTCGCCGCGTTCTTTGGGCGACAAAAGTCGCACGAACTCGCGCATTCCCAAAAGCGCGACGACGACCGCGATTTTCCACGGCCACGAGTCGATATTAAAATTGCGAACATCCATAATGCGATTCCAAAAACCTGAAATAAACCCGACGAAAAAGGGGCATGAAAAGAATATCATGCCCCTTTTGGGAAGTTGGCGCTTTGTTGTGAAGTTGTGTTGTTGACAGCGAATTTATCCGCTGCAAAAATACGAAACCTGCCTTCGCAGGTTAATGCATCAGTCCACGAAGGTGGACTTCGTTTTCTTGCGGCGAATTGATTCGCTGCTATCGTGCCGTCGTCTTTTCTTTGATGCGAATCGCCTTGGAGCCGACCCGGTCGCGCAAATAATACAGCTTGGCGCGCCTGACTTTGCCTTTGCGACGCACTTCGATTTTATCGACGCGCGGCGAATGGAGCGGAAAAGTGCGCTCGGTTCCCACGCCCGACGCGATGCGGCGCACGGTGAACATGGCGTTGGTGCCGCCGCCATCTCTGGCGATGCAAGTGCCCTCGAACGCCTGAATGCGCTCGCGCGTGCCTTCAACGACTTTGACGCTGACGCGCAGCGTGTCGCCGGGCCAGAAAACTGGCACGTCGGATTTGATGTGGCGCGCCTCAACCTGGCGCAAAATGTCCTGATTCATCGTGTTTTTCCTCGATTTCCCGCTGCAATTCGGTATAGATTTTGAGTTGCCAGCGCGAAAACGGGAATTCGCGCAACGCAATTTCGACCAGTTCGGGACGGCGCAGCATCGTCCGCCGCAAACCTTCCCGAAACCGCCATTTTTCAATTTCCGCGTGATGCCCCGAAAGTAATACATCGGGCACGCCCATCTCTCGCCAAGCCGCAGGCCGCGTATAACACGGCGCTTCCAGCAATCCATTCGAAAACGAATCGCCGCTGGCTGACGCCTCGTTGCCCAAAACTCCGGGCACAAAACGCGCGACCGCTTCGACTAAAACTGCCGCCGCGCTCTCGCCGCCGGTCAAAACGAAATCTCCCAGGGAAATCTCATCGGTGACGCAGCTTTGCAACGCTCGCTCGTCGATTCCCTCGTAATGTCCACACAAAAGCGCGATTTGGCTCTCTGCGGCGAGTTCTTCGACGATTTTGGGTTTCAAAACCCGGCCCTGCGGCGTCAAATAAATGATTTTGCAAGGCGGTTTTTGGTCGCCGTCAAAATTTAACACATTTTCCAAAGCGCGCGCCACTGTTTCGGCCTTCATCACCATGCCCGCACCGCCGCCAAAGGGCGCATCATCGGCGCGGCGGTGTTTATCTTCGGCGAAGTCGCGGATGTCGTGCAGCCCAATCGAAATCGCGCCGGATTCCCGCGCGCGGCTCAAAATCGAAGTCGAAAACGGGCCGCTGAAGAAATCGGGGAAAAGCGTGAAAATGTCGAAGCGCATTTTTAAGAAAATAATCGCATACTTTTGGAATGATCGATTCGAAAGAAGATTTGTTGCGCGCGCGACCTTGGCAAATCGTAATTTTACTGATCACAGGAATGATAATCGGAGCTTTAATGGGGGCGCTGATAAACACCTTCAGCTTTTGGATCGGCTCAGTTGATTTCACGAGTCGATCCGCACTTGAAGCTGATGTTATAAACACTTTGAGAGAAATCAGCGTAGAGCAAGGAATATTTTTAGGTTGGAGTTTTGGAGTCGTCCTGTCACTTATTTTAATCGTCGCCCTGAGCCTAATTTCCAAATTGCGCTGTCCATTTCGATTAGGAATTTTGGTTCAAATTCAAATAGTCAAGTTTTCTTTCTTCTTCTGGTTAGCTGGTGGAATTAATACTGTTCTGCTCGTCTACTTCAATCCAAACTACTTTGATAATCTTATAGACCCGTCTTCATTCGGATTGATGCTATACCCTAAAGGAGCAACGCCAAAAATTCTTAGGGGTGCATGGATATTTGGTTCAACTTTGGGTATATACATTGGTTTAGTCCCTTCGACAATTGGATGTTTATTCTCTTTCGCTGCCAAATGGCGGGAACTCGAAAAACGGTAGTGGTCAAATGCGGAGGGACAACGAACCGCGAGCGTGAGCGACCGGCTGTGCTTGGACGTTCATAACAAGAGCCGG
>JAABUN010003210.1_pt1 | contig 26200 bp, 21 predicted proteins | sample 5559311 | NCBI WGS metagenome assembly JAABUN01 (sample SAMN10711877, study PRJNA513370) | rock metagenome | isolation source: Antarctica rocks | place: Antarctica: Victoria Land, Siegfried Peak sud
ATCCCTCAGTGTGGACGGGCACCGGGCCGCCGCCGTCCTCAGTTGCGAGGAGCAGCCGATGCGGTTGGCCACTCTCGACCTCACCGAGGGCGCGTGGTCCCAGAAAGTCTGGAGTGATGTCCGCCGGGCCAGCGAGATCGTCGTCGACTCCGCCATGATGTCAGTGGCGGAACCGGTGTCGTGGTCGAGCGATCTCGGCCCGGTCTTCGGCTGGTTCTATCCACCGACCAACCGGAGCTTCGCCGCCCCGGACGGCGCCCTGGCGCCGCTCATCACGTCGTCTCACGGCGGTCCCACCGCCTTCTCCGCGGCCGTGTTCAGTCTGGGCGTGCAGTACTGGACCTCACGCGGCTTCGCCGTACTCGACGTCAACTACGGCGGCAGCACCGGCTACGGCCGGGCCTACCGGGACCGGCTGCGGGGCAACTGGGGCATCGTCGACGTGGCCGACTGCGCCGCCGGCGCCTCGGCGATGGGCGAACAGGGTCGTGCGGACCCGGGCCGGCTGGCGATCGAGGGCGGCAGCGCCGGCGGATACACGACGCTGCGCGCCCTGACCGTGACCGACGTATTCACCGCCGGCATCAGTCTCTACGGGGTGGGCGACCTGGAAGCTCTGGCCAAGGACACCCACAAGTTCGAGTCGCGCTATCTCGACGGCCTGGTGGGACCGTATCCCGAGGCCCTGGAGCTCTATCAGGACCGCTCTCCCATCAACCACGTCGATAAGCTCACCGCACCGATCCTGCTTTTGCAGGGGGCGGACGACATGGTCGTGCCCCTCAACCAGGCCGAGACCATGGCCGCGGCGGCCCGAAGCAAGGGCCTGCCGGTCGCCTTGATCATCTTCCCAGGCGAAGGGCACGGCTTCCGGGGCTCCGAGAACATCAAGGCCTCGATCGAAGCCCAGCTCTACTTCCTGGGGCGCGTCTTCGGCTTCACACCGGCCGATGAGCTGCCGAAGATCCCGATCGACAATCTGGCTGACCTTGATCCGATCTGACGCGGGGGTCAACCACCGCCGACTGCGGGGGCGAAGCTGCCGTACCGACAGGACGCTACGCAGAGTCGCGGGCTCCGAAGATGGCTTGGCCCACCCGGACGGTTGTCGCCCCACTTTCGATGGCCAGCTCGAAGTCCCCCGACATCCCCATCGACAACTCGTCGTAGGAGCCGGGAAGGCGGTCCAGGCTCTGCAGTTCAGTGCGGAGGATTATCATCCGTTCGAAGCATGCGCGTACCTCCGAGTCACTGTCGGAATACACCGCCAGGGTCATCAACCCGCGCACCCTCAGCGAACCGAACGGCTTGAGACCAGCCGCGAAAGCCCCGACCTCAGCCGGCGGCAGCCCAAACTTCTGGTTCTCATCGGATGAGTTGACCTGGATGAAGACGTCGAGGGCGCGACCGGCATCCTGCAAGCGGCGATCCAGCGCGTCAGCGATCTTGATCGAGTCCAAGGCGTGAAACTCGCTCGCCAGCTCAGCGACCGCCTTCGCCTTGTTGGTCTGCAGGTGACCGATGACCGCCCACTGCAGGTCGACTCGATCCTGCAAGGTCTCGGCCTTCTCGACGAGCTCCTGCACCTTGTTCTCCCCGAACACGCGGATGCCGGCGTCGTACGCCTCGCGAATCACCTCGCCCGGGTGCGTCTTGCTCACCGGCAGCAGCCGTACTTCCCTCGGGTCGCGTCCCACCCGCTGGCAGGCCTCGACAATTCGTTCCTGCACTGCTGCCAGACTCTCCGCCACTTGCCCCATGCCGCCACCCTAACCGCGGGTCACGGCGTGACTTGGGTATTGGCCTACGGCCAGCGGGCGCCCAAGGAGATCATGCCGAGAGCGGCCAGGATGGCGAAGCCCAGACCGAAACCGGCGTACCGCGATGTCACCTCTTTGTCGACCTTCTCCTTGCCGACGGAGGTGCCGATGTCTTTATACACGTCCCTCAACTCCCCGGCGGTCGACGCGGCGTAGGCCTCTCCGCCAGAGATCTTGGAGACCCGGATCAGTTCTGCCTTGTCCACCGGGACCGGTTCCTTGCGTCCGTTGACTTCGATGTAGCCCTGCTCGGTCCCGTACGCGATGGTGTAGATCGGCACTTTCTGTGCCCGAGCCGCCTGGGCCGCCTGGTCCGACCGTCGGCCCGCCTGGGTCTTGCCGTCACTCAGCAGCACGATGCGAGCGGGTACGACGGCCTTCGGGTTGCTGGGGTCGGGCGGCATCTGCGCAATGGCAGCCAGGGACGTGTAGATGCCCTCGCCAATGGCCGTTGAAGGCTGCGGTTGCAGATTGGTGATGGCGGCCGTCACGGCGCCCCGGTCAAGCGTCGGCGGGACAACGGTGACTGCGGTGCTGGCAAAGGTCACCAGCGAGACGTTGAACTTGGCCGGCAACGAGTTGACAAAAGCCACCGCAGCCACCTTGGCGGCCTCGAGCCGGTTCGGCTCGACGTCCGTGGCCTCCATCGACAGGGAAACGTCGATAGTGACCACGATCGTGGCTCGCTCGCGGGGTACGGAAACTTGGTCCTTGGGCTTGGCGAACGCCAACGTCAGTGTCAGCAAGCTCAGGATGGACAGCCCGACGGCCAGGTGCCGTACCCAGGTCCGATCCCGCGGGATCACCAGGTCGAACATGGTCCGTCCCACGTGCTTGTTGCGGTTGCGCTTCCGCTGCACCATCCACAGGTAGAGCCCAACGAGGGCCGGGATCAGGACCAACAACCACAGCCGACTGGGAGCCAAGAACTGCAACATCGGGATCATCACGGCCACCTTGCTCCAAGAGAAATGGCGCCGAGGGCGGCCAACACGGCGAACGCGAGGCCATAGCCGGCAAACCGAGCGGTGACCTCGCGGTCAGCCTTCTCGTATCCGACTTCGGAGCCGATGTTCTCGTAGACCTGCTTCAGCTCGTCGGCGGTCGCCGCGGCGAAATACTGGCCGCCGCTGATCTTGGCAATCTCCTGCATCTGTTCATGATTCACCGGTACGGGTTCACGCTTGCCGTCCAAATCGACGTAGCCGTTCTCCGTGCCGTAGGCGATGGTGTAGACCGGCACTTTGGCCTTCCGGGCTTCGGCGGCGGTCTGCTGCGGTGCCCGACCGACGGTGCTCGCCCCGTCACTGAGCAACACGATGGCTCCGGGCGCAACCGAGGAGGGGTTTTGAGGATCCTTGGGCGCCTGCCCCAGAGCCCGAAGCCCGGTGGCGATGCCTTCGCCGATCGCCGTGGACTCCTGCAGCTGGATGCTGTTGATCGCATTCTCGACGGTGTTGTGCGCCAGCGTGGGCGGCACCAGGATCGAGACGCTGCCCGCCATCGACACCACCGAGACGTTGTACTTGTCCGGCAACGCCGCGACGAACTCGATGGCGGCCGCCTTGGCCGCGTCCAACCGCGTCGGCTTCACATCGGCGGCCTGCATCGACAGTGAGGCATCGATCACCAACACCACCGTGGCCCTCTCGCGAGGCACATCGATCTGCGTCTTCGGCCGCGCGAACGCGGCGGTCAGGGTGATCAGGCTCAGCATCGACAGCGCGACTGCCACGTGCCGCCGCCACTGCGACTGCTTGGGCACCACCGCCGCCAGCATCGAGGTGTTGGTGAAGCGCATCCCACGCCGGTTCTTGCGTCGGCTGGCGAAGATGTACGCCAGCACCAGCAACGGGATGACCAGCAGGATGAACAGGCGTCCCGGCGAAAGAAACGCCAGCTGAGCGATCAGCGCCATCGGCAACTGTGGGGGAATCACTTGGCCACTCCCTGCGGCGGAGCGTGCAGCATGCTTGCCACCCGACGGTAGGCCAGAACAAATCTGGCGATGTCTTGCACCCAGTCCCGATCGGTCCGCAACTGGATGTGCCCGACACCTGCACGACGAAGCGCGATCCGAATTCGTTCCCGCTGGGCGGCACTGGCCGCGTCCATCCGAGCCCGAGCATCGGCGTCGGCGGTGTTCACGTAACGTTCGAAGTCGGTCTCCGGATCGCGGATCAGCATGTCGCCGACGTCAGGGAACTCCACCTCGCGGCGGTCCACCACTTCGATCGCGAGCACCTGGTTGCGTACGGCCAGCCGCCGCATCGCCCGCTCCCAGTCGGGCTCAACGTTGGGATCGAGCTCGTGGTCGCCGGGGGACAAAAAATCCGAGACCACCACGCGCAGGCCTCGCCGCCGCTGCGTCCGCGACAGCTGTTCGATCGCCTGAGCCAGCGTCATCCCGCCGGCGGCGTGGTCGGCGACGAACGGCTCCTGCAACATCTTGCGCAGCAGCGCGTATAACGCGGACCGCCCCGATCGGGCCGGCAACCGCCGCAGCGTTTCAGGCCGCATGATGTAGCCCCCGAACCGGTCCCCCATCCGCTGGCTCAGGAAGCCGATGGTGGCGATGGCGGCAATGCCGAGGTCACGCTTGGTCACTCCTTCGGTGCCCCAGTTCATCGACGGCGTCACATCGAGTAGCCCCCAAACCTCGAGTTCACGGTCAGACATGGTGTCGCGAACGTGGGGGGTCATGGTGCGGGCCGTCACCGCCCAATCGATTTTGCGCACGTCGTCCTCGCCCGGCCGATAGACCCGGGCGTCGTTGGCGTCCGACCCGGGGCCGGGCAGCAAGCCCAGGTGATCGCCGTGCAAGAAACCCTCGAGCCGTCGCACGATGGTGAGCTCTAACCGCCGCAATGCCGCCTCGGGGGCGAGCTTGTTCAGCGGGATGGTAGCCCGGGTCGGTGTGCCGATGACCGAAGCGACGGCCCCTAGGCGGTCCTCAGCCGGCGAGTTTGCCGGCAGGGCGTTCGGCGGCGGGGCGTTCGGGGGCGGGATGCTCGGACCGGGCTGGCCGGGAGGTGGATACGACATGGTGACGTGGGGTTCCTGAGCGCCTCGGGAGAACGATTCAGTGGAAGTCGGGTTGCGGGGGTTGGTTGTGGTTCGGGCTTGACGGCTGTCCGGCATTCCACACTGGGGTGGGCGGCGGCACCATGGCCAGGATGCGCTCCACCACCTGAGCCGGCTCGATGTTGTCGGCGACCGCGTCGAAGGCCAGCGTGATCCGGTGCGCCATCACGTCCTTCGCGACCGCCTGCACGTCGGTGGGGAGCACGTAGTCACGACCGTGGATCAACGCCAGGGCGCGGGCGGCGGCCACCAGACCGAGGGTGGCGCGCGGGCTGCAGCCGATCTGGATCACCGCGGTCAGGTCGGGCATGTTGAACTCCGCCGGCGTACGGGTCGCGAGGACCAGCCGGACGATGTATTCCGCCACCAGGTTGTGGACGAACACCTCAGAGGCCTGCCGCTGCAATTGCAGCACCAGTCCGGGGTTCAGCACGGGCTGTGAGGTGGGCGGATCGACGCTCATCCGGCGCAGGATCTCGAACTCCTCGTTGCCGCGCGGGTACGGCACGTCGACCTTCAGCAAAAACCGGTCTCGCTGGGCCTCGGGCAGCGGGTAGACACCTTCGGACTCGACCGGGTTCTGGGTCGCAATCACGATGAACGGCTGCGGTGCCGGGTAGGTGTGGCCGCCGATGGACACCTGCTTCTCCGCCATCAGCTCGAGCATGGCCGACTGCACCTTGGCGGGGGCACGGTTGATCTCGTCGGCCAGCACGAAGTTGACGAAGACCGGGCCGAGCTCGATGTCGAAGCCCTCTTGGCTGGCCTTGTAGATGCGGGTGCCGACGATGTCGGAGGGGACCAGATCAGGGGTGAACTGGATGCGGGCGAAGTCGCCGCCCACCACGGTGGCAAAGCTGCGGACCGCGAGCGTCTTGGCCACGCCGGGCACACCCTCGAGCAGACAGTGACCCTTGGCCAGCAGCGACACCATCAGCTGTTCGACCATGTGTTCTTGGCCCACGATCACCCGCTGCACCTGGGCGATGGCGTCGCCGAGCAACCGGGCCGCCTGCTGGTTGCCGGGCGGTCCAGGCTGACCCGATTGGCCCGGGTTAGGTCCTGGCCGACTCGCCGATTGGTCGGCGGCGGCGGTAACCGGCTGGCCGTAGGACGGACTGCTCACTCACAACTCCTCGTTGCCTAGCTGCCGCAGGATGATGCACCCGCCGCAATGTCACCTTTTCATGCTCGTATCACCGATCTGGACAGCGAGCACTTGCTTCAACCCGCGAAGCACTGGCGGCACCAGGCAGACCCGCCAATTGTCGCAGACCCCGCCAACCAAGACCCTGTGACGGAGAATTTGCGGATCGACTGGTAGGCGCGTACTGCTCCATCCCATCACGTCGTTGGCTCACTACGTCGACCAGCGGTGGACGAACACGTGGGCTAATAGACTCGGCTCCGGATCGCGTCGCTTTCCGCCCGCAACAGCCGGCTGAACGGGTCCGGGGCGAGGCCAGGCGCCGCGGGCCGGACCTTACGGTGTGATGAGATTAAGGAACGATGTCGACGCCCCCACCGCCCCCTGAGCGCCCGGACGGACCTCCGCAGTCTGGTCCCGGCGCCGCTGCGGACCCCCACGCCACCGGCGGCGACTACGTGCCAGTGAGCCCCGTGCTACCCGACGACCCGCCCAAGATCGGCGACTTCTGGATCGACGCCCGGTTAGGTGCGACCCCCGCCGGCGTGGCCTTCACCGGCCACGACGAGGCGGGACGCCCCGCGATGATCCTCTTGCTGTCCGAAGGAGCAGCAGCCGACGCCGCCGCCCGTGACCGGCTGGCGGGCGCGATCAACCGCCTGCATATCGACAGCGTCTACGCCCGCGGCGGGCATGGCCAGGACTTCGGCCGGATGAGCAAGAAGTTCCGTTCCGAGAGTGCTGGCCCCGTGGCGCCCGACGACCGGCAACTCGCTCCGTGGGCCGCACTGGCCTACGACGGCTCCCCCGCCGCCGCCTTGCAAGCCGAAGCCATCCTGGGCGAGGTCCAGCTGGCCACCGTCCCACTGCAGGGCCGACCGGCCGGGCCGGACTACCGCCACTACTGGATCGATCGGGTACGCCCCGGCCTATCCCGACTGTGGCCGCTGCCGTGGCCGGGGCGTTATGACCGCGCCGGTTGGAAGACGATCCTGGTGTCGTGGCTGCTGATGATGTTGCTGGCCGCGCTCGCCGTACTCATCGCCATATTGATCTTCCGCAACCAGCCGCCGCAGTCACCGCCGCCGCCCACCGGCGGTTCGGGCAGCCCGCCGCCGCAGTCCAGCTCCCCTTCCCCGCAGTCCGGGTCGCCACCGCCGCAGTCCGGATCGCCGTCACCGCAGTCCGGATCGCCATCACCACAGTCCGGATCGCCATCACCACAGTCCGGATCGCCGTCACCGGAGTCCGGAACGCCCTCGCAGTCACCCTCTACGTCAGGTTCAGCATCACCGTCCTCGGCTTCGCCGTCCCCGAGCGGTACGGAGTCGGGTAGCGGCGCGCCCAGCCCGTCCGAATCCGGTTCAGCCGGATCGAGCAGCTCCCCTGGATCCAAGCTCTAGTGCCCCCCACCGTCGCCGTTCCCCGGCTGATCGCGACCGACTTGGACGGCACGTTCTTGTTGCCCGACGGCTCGGTGAGCCCGGAGAACTCGGCGGCCGTGCTGGCGGCGCAGGCAGCCGGCATCCCCGTGCTCTTCGCCACCGGACGCCCGGTCCGCTGGCTGGATGTAATCCGCGATCTTCCGGGTGGGCATCCCACCGTGATCGCCAGCAACGGCGCCGTGCTCTACGACCTCGGCGCGAGCACCGTGCTAGACCGGATCTGCATCGACCCGGAGGTCGCTCTCAACGCCGTCCGCGACATCCGGGCGGCCATTCCCGCCGTCTCGTTCGCCTTCGAGTCGGGCACCCGGTTCGGCCACGAGCCGGCGTACCGCATAGGGCGGGGCGTCGACGGTAGCGACCCCGCCCTCTTCAGCGGGCTGGCCGAAGAAATTGCCCGCAACGAAGACTTCGTCAAGATGCTGGTCCAGCACAACGATATGGCCGCCGATGACCTGATGAACCGAGTGGTGGCGGTGGTTGAGGACGCCATGACCGTGACCCATTCAGCGGACCGGGGTCGCGGCCTGGTCGAGATCAGCGCGCCGGGAGTCAGCAAAGCCTCAATGCTGGTGCGTTGCTGTGACAGGCTCGGCATCGATGCCACCGAGGCCGCCGCGTTCGGAGACATGCCCAACGACGTCGCGATGCTGCAGTGGGTGGGCTTCCCGCGGGTGGTCGCCAACGCTCACCCGTACGTGCTGGGTCTGGGCTACCCGGTGGTGCCGGCCAACGTGGACTCCGGTGTGGGACGGACGATTCAGGAGTGGCTCCGATGAGCTCGGCGGTTGCTGCGCTGGCCGACAAACAACGTGCGTCTGGTCCGGCCGTCGCACTCCGAACTGAGAAAGCGCCTAGCCTCGAAGCCCACCGCACGTCGTTTGAGACGACTCGGCCGCGTTTACCCGTGAAGTGTTCGGCCCTACGGCCCCTGCGCTTGTCGGAGCGTGTCCTGAGCCGGTCGAATGGGGCCTCGAACAGGTAGGCGCTGAAGAGCAGTTGCTCAGTTCGACGCGAATCCCGCCGGGCTGTGATCCGAGCGAGCCCGTTCCTGCCGCAGAACCGAATTCAGGAGGGAGCCGGAGACCGACGGAGTTCCGTGACCCGGCCTCCATCAATGGCCACGGCGCACCCAGGTTCGCCGAGGTGCCCCTGCGTTCGGCAGAGGGGAGAAGTCCCGACGGCCTCGACGGGACTTCTCTCGGGGTATTCGGACCCGGATGCACGTCCGGATTGCCCGACAAACCTGGGCCCCTAGAGAACCCCAGCACCCTTGTCAGAAGCGGGTTGAGCTGGCGCAACGCGGTCCTGACAAGTCGAGAGTTATCCCTCGTTGGTTTGACTCGACCGCTCCTGCGTGCCCTCGGGATCATTCGTCCGCTCGTCGGACTCCGCTAAGATCGCCTCCGCCTGGGCTTGCGGGTCATCGCTCCCGGCCGCGATCTCCTCGGGCAGCAGGTGGGCGCGTTCGGCGATGCGTTCACCCTCGTGTTCGGTCATGCCGTCACCGTACGCTCAGCCCCGCACAGAAGCCTGTTCCGACCAGTGCGCGGTCGGAACAGGCTTTAACCGCGATCAACGGCTCGCCGCCCGATCACGGCAGCGGCTGCACCTCAAAACTCCTTCACGCTTAAGCGTGATAGGAGCGTTCGTCGCCGAACCTGACAGATAACTGCAAATACCCACCGCACCCGCGCTGTGTAGCGCAGCCGTCGTATCCGTTGACGTCAGCTGCCAGGTCGTCGGCTCCGGGGTTCCCGTCTTCCACACCTTTGCGTTCAGCGTCGACGATCCGGCGCCCCGCACCTCAAGTCGCACGTTCAGCACGTCACCGGGGCATAAACCATGCCCGCCACTGCCTGCGAGGACAGGATAGTTTCCGCCCCGTTTGCCGTTCGAGCCAGATACAGAGTCGTCGCCGTAGCGGTCACCTGCACCTTCGCGCGGTAGTCCGAAGTGCCGACCCGCTGCGCGACCACCGAGGTGTAGATACCGCCGCCACTGCCCGGCTTGTCGTAGCCGAAGCTAGTCGTCAGGTTCACGTCCCTAGCCGACACACTATTCAGGTATGCCGACGAGCCCGAGGATGCGGCCGTCTTCATGGTGCCGGCACCGTTGGCCACAGCGAAGTTGCTGCTCGTCGAGCTGATCGTCCACGAGCCACCGATCTCAGCCGCCCCCCAGCCATTGGTCACGGTCCGGTTGAACGGATCGGACGCCAATGCCGTGGGCGCCGTTACGGTCACGTTGCGGCTGACCTCGTGAGTGGCGCCCTGGTTGTCGGTAACGGTCAGCTTCACGGCGTAGGTGCCGGCCGCCGCGCAAGTGTGCGACGGTGTCGCGCCAGTGATCAGAGCGAGTGATCAAACGGCGCTTCAACGCTGGCGTCGGTGATCCGCCGTCTCCCCGAAGGACAGCGAGGACACGCGGCGCGCTTGACACTTCTTAGAGTTACATGCGGCAGCTGCGTGTAATCAGGAGGCACCCTGTGGGGACGGCGCAGGGCCGCATGGCATCGCGAGAAGGGCGGGAGTGATGGAGTAGCCGCGGCTACCGCCTTGAGAGAGCAGTTCGGCGAGATGACCGCTTGCGCCGGATGACGGCTCGAATAGCCTTCACTCCTTGTCCGAGCACCATTGACGGCACGTCGACACCTATTGGGCTGCCGGCAGTCGTCGGCATTCCGCGCCATCGTGCGTCCTAGCCGCGGCCTGGTATCGTCCGGCCCAGCACACTACCTGCGACTACCTTCGCAGAGAAGGTTCCCGAGGGGCCCGGTTAGGCGCTGGAGGCGATGGAACCCAGCCTTGTGACAGCTTGAGCAGGTGCGCTGGGGAGTCGCGGAGCCCGAGAAGCTGCTGGAGCCCGCCTATGACAGGTATCGGGACCGCATTGCGAGGGTCGAGAACGGCGACGGTCGGGCCGAAGGGGTTCTCGTCACCTACGCGGAGCATGTGGAGGACCTGTCAGGTTTCAGGGTCTTCGCCCTCGGTGGCGTCCTACCGAGGTCTTCAAGGGGTGGTTCATGCCACGCAAGGACGGGCTGATGAGATTCTCGGTCTCACGGTGGCGGAATTGGACGAAGGCCGCTGGGGCGGAAGCCGGCTACGTTGGCTCACGGGCTCCGAACGCGATGCTGCCTGGGCGAGTATCTGAAAAACTGGGGGCCTCACGAGAGTAGCTAGCTCCAAATGATGGACCACGCGTCCGCGGCCATGACGCTTGACGTGTATGCGGGCCTGTTCGGGGACGACCTGGACACAGTTGCTGAGAGTCTCGACGCGCGGCGGCTCGGCGTTCCGGTGCGGACATTTTGCGGACATTGGGCACCGAAGCGGATGTGGTGCCGCTTCGCCGGGATCGGGCAAAGCCCGCCTGACCAGGCATTTCGTTGTTGTGGGGCGGGCGGGGCTCGAACCCGCGACCGAGGGATTATGAGTCCCCTGCTCTGACCGGCTGAGCTACCGCCCCTGGCGTTGTCGAGTGTCGATCTTAGCGAGCAGCCGTACGGGCTTTCGACGCCTGACGCTCAAGGGTCACAACGCGTCCTCGGCGCCCGCCTGTTCCAGCGTCTCGGCGAGCTCGGTCAGCCAGGCCGCAACCCCCGACGGGCCGTCGACCATCACGTCCGACATCTCCGACAGCGCATCCTCCTCATGGGAGGCCGAACAGACCAGGAGGCCGGGCATTCCTTCGGTACGCAACTGCTCCACCGCGCGGAAGGCCGGGAGATCGCCCAGGTCGTCACCGGCGAAGATGACCTGCTTGACGCCCTTCTCCTCGATCAGCGCGCGCAGAGCCGCGCCCTTGTCAATGCCGGGCGCTCTGATCTCGAGCACGTTCTTCCCCGGCTCGATCAGCAACCCGTGCCGGGCTGCCAGTTCACCCAAAGGCTCGGCGAGGCGCTCGAAGGCGGCCACCGAGTCGCCGATGCCACGAGTGTGCACGGCGACCGCTCGGCCCTTCTGCTCGATCCGAGCGTCGCCCACCCCCAGGTCGGCAAGAATCCGCGGCAGTTCTTCGCTGGCAGCGCGGATCTCCTCCGGCTCGGGCGGGATCACGAACTCCCCGGTCGCGGCATCCCAACGCTCCACCCCGTACTGACCGAGCACAACCATCGACCGCAGACCCGGAACTTCGGTGAAACCGCCGAGTTGCACCGCGCTCCGGGCCGGACGACCGGTGATCAGCGCGACCGCCCCGACCAAGGCCCCCAGTCGACCCAGGGCGGCGACCGCGGCGGGGTCGGCGTAGGCCGACTCGGGATCGTCGACGATCGGGGCCAAAGTGCCGTCGAAATCCAACGCGACCAAGGTGTCGCCAGGGCGCGCCGTGATCGCCTGCATCGCGTGGATGCCAGCTTCGGAAACCGGTCGACTTGAGCTCATGGTCAGACCCTCTCAGACGCCGCCTTACCCTGCCCGTCCGGCCTCACCGTCGCGCCTCAACGACCAGCAATCAAGGCTCCTCCAGGGCGTGCGGTTGATCCGAGCCGACCGGGGCCGGTTAGGGTCGGACCGAAGCCTTGGGAGGTTGCCAACCATGACTCCGGCCAAGAAACAGAAAAAGGCCACACTGACCGCATCGTTCGTGGTCGTCGCCAACCGTCTGCCCGTCGACCGGCTCGAACGACCTGATGGGGGGGCCGACTGGCGTACGTCGCCCGGGGGTCTGGTTACCGCCCTGCAGCCGGTGATGCGAGCCCACGACGGCGCCTGGGTGGGCTGGCACGGCGCCTCCGACGAAGAATTGGAGCCCTTCATCGACGCCGGGATGCAACTGGTGCCGGTGCCGCTGTCGTCGACCGAGGTCGAGGAATACTACGAAGGTTTCTCGAATGCGACCCTGTGGCCGCTGTATCACGACGTAGTAGCGCACCCGCAGTTCCATCGGGAATGGTGGGACGCCTACGTGGTGGTCAACCAACGCTTCGCCGATCGCACGGCCGAGATCGCCGAGCGAGACGCTGTGGTCTGGGTGCAGGATTACCAATTGCAGCTGGTGCCGCAGATGCTGCGTGCCTTGCGCCCCGACCTGCGGATCGGGTTCTTCATGCACATTCCTTTCCCCCCGACCGAGCTCTATCAGCAGCTGCCGTGGCGCAACCAGATCCTGGAAGGGCTGCTCGGCGCCGACCTGGTCGGCTTCCAGCTGCCTGGTGGCGCCCAGAACTTCGTCCGCCTGGTCCGCCAGCGACTGCAACTGGAGACCCACCGAGACCGGGTGCAGACCGCCGACGGGCGTACGGTGCTGGTGCGGCCCTACCCGATCTCGATCGACGTGCAAGGCCTGAACGAGCTGGCCGGCACCCCCGAGACCGAGGCACGCGCCCAACAGATTCGCCACGATCTCGGCGATCCGCGAGTGCTTTTCCTCGGCATTGACCGGTTGGACTACACCAAGGGTCTGCCCGAGCGAATTCGCGCCTTCGCCGAGCTCGTCTCCGACGGGTCCATCAACCGCGAGGACACCGTCTTGGTGCAGGTGGCCACCCCGTCGCGGGAACGGGTGGACCAGTACCGACACCTACGGGACGACATCGACCGACTCGTCGGACGGATCAACGGCGACGTCGGCCGGATCGGTCGCCCGCCCATCACCTACCTCCACTCCCGATACCCACGCGAAGAGATGGCGGCGCTCTATCGTGCCGCCGATGTGATGGTGGTCACCCCGCTGCGGGACGGCATGAACCTGGTGGCGAAGGAGTTCATCGCCTGTCGGCAAAAAGACGACGGAGCCCTGGTCCTGAGCGAATTTGCGGGGGCCGCCAAGGAGCTACGGCAGGCCTATCTGGTGAATCCGTACGACATCAACGGGATGAAGCGGGCCCTGCTCCAGGCCATGAACGACTCACCGCGGATCAAAGGGCGTCGGATGCGGATGATGAGGCGCCAGGTATCCGAGCACGACATCGACCGCTGGGCCGCGCTCTTCTTGGCCGACCTGCGGAGGTGAAGGCCAAGCTCTGACGAGGCACGTCGGTGAGCCTGCGCCGCTGGCACGACAACGGTGCCAACCTCTTCGAGGCCCTTCGACAAGCTCAGGGGCTTACACCCGGCACTTCGACCCTTCACCAGCCCAGGACCGGCTTTGCTCAAGAACAGGCGGCTCAGTACGCGTAACCCAGTGGCTCCCCCGACTGGACTCGAACCAGTAACCTGCCGATTAACAGTCGGCTGCTCTGCCAATTGAGCTACAGGGGATTGACGTTGTTGCGGCTACGTACGATATCAGCCAATCCCGCCGGTGTCGTATTCGTTGCGCAACTGCGTGACCGCCTGTTCGACGAGCATCTGAAGGCCCTCGGTCTGCCAGCTCAGACCGCGGCCGAGCGAGGTGTGCCAGACGATTTCGGCGTCTGGCATCGCCAGGTCTCGGCGGGCGCTGACGGTGAAACCGCGTTCGCGTTCGACGGGGACGAACCGCTCCAGCACGATGCTGGCCGATACGCGCTCGCGGAACAGTTCGGGCAGTCGACCCGGTTCGGCGAGCCCCACCGCCCCTCGCCCGCCGCCGTACAGCGCCCAGCTCAGCTGGCCGGTCTCGACATTCCAACCGCCGCGTTCGATCTCGTGCCAACCGACGTGCACCCATGGGTCCGCTCCTTCGGCTCCTCCGGTCGAGTGCGAGAGCGCCGACAGGCTCCCGAGGCAGAACCCGTCCGTCGTGTTGGTCCACGCCAGGATCCGGGTCGGCCGGTTCGGGGTGGCCGCCATCGACGCCATCCAGGAGGCATAGGTCGGCTTCGGCAGCCCGCGGGTCCTCGACCACCACTGCCCCCGCTGCGCCATGGCCCTATTCTCGCTTCGCCCGATCTCCGACCGACCAGCGTTCACAGATGCGCCGCGGCATCCTGCGGACAGATGGCCCGCAACACCTCTAGCCCCCGGCGCTCGGCCCGTCGCACCTTGGTCACCGACACGCACAGCACGCGGGCCGTCTCGGCGTAGCTGCGGACGTCGCCGCCAACAAACCCCAGCCGCAGTTTCAGCACGTCACGGTCCAGAGTGGGCAAGTGCAGCAGCAGCTCCGCACCGGGGCGGAACGAGTCCAAAACGTCGTCCACTGTGGCGTCGATGTCGCTCAGGTGGTTGAGCTCATCGGCGTCCAGCAGGTCGATGGGCTCAGGCACCCGGTGCGCCATCAGGCCTGCCGTCCACTCCTCGGTCCGCCCCAGCCGCAGCGCCAACTCCACCATGTCGGGAGTCCGGCCCAGCTCTTGGCCCAGCTCGACCTCGACCCCGCGGACGGCCCGCAGCTGGGCGGCCCGGCTGGAAGGCAGGTTCAAGGAGCCCAGCAAGCTGGCGGTGGCCCCGTGCACGTACGCCCGGATCCAAAACAGCGCGTAGGTCGCAAACTTGAACCCGCGGTCGTGGTCGAAGCGCTGCACGGCGTGGATCAAGCCGATGCAGCCCTCCTGGAAGAGATCGCTCTCTGGGAGCCGGCTGCGGGCGGCGGCCTGCCGCGCGACCATGGCCACCAGGCGGAGGTTGGCCCGGATGAACCGCTGCCGGGCCTCCTCGCCGACCCGCTCGATCATGATCAACTCGACGTCGCTAGCCCGCTCGTACGATCCGGACTGCCTAGCCGCCCGGGCTAGCACCCCGGCCTCGATCTGCCGAGCTAGCGCCAGCTCCTCGGCCGCCGTCAGCAGCGGCTCACTTCCCAAATCGCCCTGAACCACAATCGGCATGCCGCAACTCTGCGGGAGCTCCGACCCTCGAAACCGGTCCGAAGACAATCTGTGGACAGCGGACAGACCACCTGGTTAAGCCCGGGAGGCGCAACCGCTAGTCCTCGGCGCCCAGACTGAGGGTCTGGATCTCCTTGCGGCGCGCCTCCAGCACCACCAGCTCGGAGAACATCTGGTTGTATTTGACGGCCGACTCGACCGGATTGGTGCGTTGTAACCGCGACTTGAGCTCGGCGATCTTGCGCATCACGGTCAGCAGCTGCAGACCGGCGGAGTGCGCGATGACGAACCTCGACGTCAGCTCACCGTGGACCGGCAGCGGCTCGACCGCCAACGACACGACCAACGACTTCAGCTGCTGGTGGTCGGCATTCGCCGAGACGCGGTGAACCCAGTCACCCACGCCGCCCTCGGCGGCGGCCTTCTCCACGCTGGTGAAGACGGCGGCGTACGCGGGGTGGGTGAAGTCGGTCACCGCCAAGCCGTCCCAACCCGCACCGAATAGCTGCGGGGCCTGGATCAACAGTTTGGCGGTCTCGCGTTCGGTGGCCAGCATCCGATCACGCGGACCGGGCAGCGGGTGCTCGGGCTGGCCGGCGGCCGGATCCTCCGCAGTTGCTGCCTCGGGCCGCGAACGGGCGGTGCGCGACGCCGCCCGCATCACCTCCTGCCGCACCTCCTCCACGTCCATCCCGAGGAGTCCGGCCAGTTCGCGGGCATACCCGGTCACCAGCGCCGTGTCGCGGATACTGCCGACCAGCGGCGCGGCTTCCCGCAGAGCCGACAGCCGACCGTCAGCCCGGTCCAGGTCGTGCCGGCGGAGGACGTTGATCATCACGAAGCGATAGAGCGGCACCCGACGGGCGACCAGCTCACGTACGGCGGCCTCACCGTGCTGCAGCCGCAGGTCGCAGGGATCCAGTCCGGTCGGCTCGACCGCGACGTAGGTCTGGGAGATGAAGTTGTGATCACCGGAGAACACTTTGAGCGCCGCCGCCTGGCCGGCGGCATCCCCGTCGAAGGTGAAGATCACCTCGCCGCGGAACGCATCGTGGTCACCCATCAGCCGCCGCAGCAGTCGAGCATGATCATCACCGAACGCCGTGCCGCAGGAGGCGACCGCCGTGTCCACACCGGACAGATGAGCCGCCATCACGTCGGTGTAACCCTCCACGATCACCGCCTGGCTCTTCTTGCCGATCTGCTGCCGGGCCAGGTCGAGGCCGTAGAGGACGTGCGACTTCTTGTAAAGCGGGGTTTCCGGTGTGTTGATGTATTTGGCGGGCATCATGTCGTCGTCGCGGAGCCGGCGAGCCCCAAAGCCCACCACCTGCTTGCCCGAGTCGCGGATCGGCCACAGCAGCCGGCCTTGGAAGAAGTCCCAGCCGGACGAGCGAGCCAGCCCGGCGGTGGTGAGCTCAGGATCGGCGAACCCCCGTCCGCGGAGGTGCCGGAGCAGCGCCTTGCCGTCCGTGGGTGCATATCCGACGCCGAACCGTTGCGCCGCCTCCCGGTCAAAACCCCGTTCGGCCAGGAACTGTCGACCGATCAGCGCTTCGGGTGTGGTCAGCTGGTCGAGATAGAAGTCAGCCGCCAGTTGGTGCGCCTCCATCATCCGCATCCGCAGTCCCGGCTCCGGCCGCGCACCGGAGTCTTCGGTGTAGCGGAGCTGGATGCCGACGCGATCGGCGAGCCGTTCGACCGCCTCGGCGAACGACAGGTTGTCGATCTTCTGCTGGAAGCTGATGACGTCACCGCCCTCGCCACAGCCGAAGCAGTAGTAAAAGCCCCGCGACGGCGTCACCTGGAAGCTGGGCGTCTTTTCGTCGTGGAAAGGGCACAAGCCCTTGAGCGATCCCCCACCAGCGTTGCGGAGGGCGAGGTAGGCGCCGACGACTTCTTCGATCTTGGCGCGGTCGCGAACCGTCACCACATCGTCGTCGTTGATCCGCCCGGGCACGGACGGAGTTTACTTCTCCGCCCGGACACCGCGACCCGCCTACAGTGTTCATCGTGAACGCAGTGTCATCGTGAACGCCGCGCCGGATATCTCCGCACCGAAGCTGATCTTCGACGGCGACTGTGCCTTCTGCACCACCACCGCGACCTGGGTGGGGGCTCGGCTGCACCGGGCCGGCGGTCCGAACGCCGACCTGGTGCCCTGGCAGCTCACCGACCTGGCCGCTCTCGGGACCACCGCTGCCCGGGCCCAAAGCGAGGTGTTGTGGCTTGGCACCGATGGCGCCATCCACGGCGGCGCCCAGGCTTTCGCCCACTGGCTGCAGTTCCGTGGCCAGCCGTACGCGATCCTCGGTCGGCTCATCGCCACGCGGCCGGTCAGACCGCTAGCGGCGGTCGTCTACCGCCTGATCGCCAAGAACCGCCACCGGATGCCCGGCGGTTCCCCGGCCTGCGCGCTGCCGCCGGCGGGCTACGACGCGGCGAACCCCGGGACCCAGGCGCTCTAGCGGTGCGAAGGCCAGCCAGCACACCAAGGTAGGCGCAAAGTGGATGTAAAGAATGGTGATGGTGAAGACGTGGAACCCCATCCAGAACAGGGCCGCGAACAATAAGGCTCGCCCTCGTAGCCAGAGCACGACGAGCGAGGACAGCTCGGCGAGGATGGCGAACCACTGCATCCCGCGCAGCAACGCCGGGAAGGGCAGCAGGAACTGGCCCACCCCGTGCGGGCGGCGGACTATGGCCCAGGTCAGGATCGCGCTGTTCGGCCACGACGTCAGGCTCCAGCCGCCGCTGCGGATCTTGGTGATGGCGGACAGGAAGTACGTCATGATCACCACAATCTGGATGCACTTCAGCACCCAGCCCGCCCGGGCCGACCGATCGGTGCTGCGCCAGCGGTGGACGATCACGCCGGCGGTGGGCAGCGTCCACAAGGCGATGATCAACGCCAGGTGGTCGTGGTCGACCTTGCCGTAGCTCATTCCGATCGCCGTCCACCAGGTGAACCCGGCGGCGATCACGAAGCCTGCCAGCCGCGGCAGCCGATTCGCGGCGCCGACCGCGCACGCGATCAGCAACACGCCGTACAACGTGTACGCCAGCGGGACGCTGGGTGGTGGCAGGTGCAGGAGGCGGGCAAGCAGCAGCGGCTGGTAAAGCTCGGGATGCTGACTGAGCGGAATGGTGTCGCGCACGATCAGGTGCATGTCGACGATCACGAACCCGTACAGGATGGTCCGCAAGATCGCGATGCGTGCGTCCGGCACCACCGCCATGAACCAGTCGAGGATCTCGCTGGCCGGCCCGATCCCGGGGTGGGCGCTCATCGGGGTACGGTCCAGGTCGCCAGCACGATCAACCGGGTCGGCCCCTCGCGGCCGTCCACCAGGCGGGTCTCGTCCTGCACCAGCCAGAGCTGACGCAGGGCCGGACTGCTGGCATGCCGGGCGGTCCAGCCGTCGGCCACCGTACGCAGCAAGGACGGGTCGGAGGTGATCAGCGGAATCCGGGCTTCGATCTCGGCCCGGCTGATGCCCGCGGTTCCCACCCGCAGTGGCAGGTCGATACGCCGACCGTCCGCCAGCAACCCCTCGACCCGCGTGATCACGATGGTGGCGTCGTCGGGCGGTGAGAACGCGTACTGCGACATCGGACCGAACGGCCATACGTCATCGCTCATCCGCAGGGACCCGTTCACCAGCAGAGCGAGACCGATCAACGCGACCGCGATCCGCCAGGTGATCGAGCCGCGCGCCATCGGCTGCGCTCGCTGGTCCACGGCCCGATTACAACACAGCGGACCCTTCGACGGGTTCAGGGAACGTCGACGCAAAGGCTTTAGGAACGTGCCTGCGATCATGGGCTGTGCCTCAGCAACCGGGACCGGCGCTCGCCATCGCCTTGGTGGCCTTGCTGGCGATCGCCCTGACGGTCTCCTGGGTGGGACAGCTGAGGACGCAGCGGAGCATCGGAGTGGCCGCGCTACGGGCGGTGATCCAGTTGGCGCTGGTGTCCTTGATCATCGCCGCCGTGCTGAGCAATCTGGTGTGGTCAGCCATCTTTGCGGTGTTCATGTTTGGGGTCGCGGTGTTCACGTCGTCGAGCCGGATCGAGGCCCGGGCGTGCTGGCCTTGGGTAGCGGTGGCCATCGCCTCGGGCATCGCGCCGGTACTAGCGGTGATCTTCGCCTCGGGGGCGATCCCCGTGAACGGCGCTTCCTTGGTGCCCATGGCCGGGATCATCATCGGTGGTGCCATGACCGCCCAGTCCCTGGTGGGTCGACGTGCTTTCGCCGCCCTCCGCGACGAGCACGGCTGCTACGAAGCGGCCCTGACCATCGGGCTCCCGCGCAGCAGCGCGATCACCGAGGTGGTCGGTCGGTTGCTTCCCGAAGCCTTGGTTCCGGGGCTGGACCAGACCCGTACGGTCGGGTTGGTGACGCTGCCGGGTGCCTTCGTCGGGGTCCTGCTAGGCGGCGGCACGCCCCTGCAGGCCGGCGCGGCCCAGATCCTGGTGCTGTTCGGCTTGCTGACCGCGCAAACCATCACCGTCGTGGTGGCCCACCACCTGATCCGGTCGGCCCGACTCCTGCCGGCTGACCTCAAAAGCACTTTGCGGCCCTGATGGCCACCGCACGATATGAGTTGCTACCAGTTCGTTTGACCACAGGTCTTCCCACCGGGGCGAACGGATGCGAGGGTTACATCACCGTCCGCTGCCCCACCCCCAGGAGCGTTTGTGCGCCACAGCCTGTCCAAGAGACCCCCTGCGACGTTTCGTCGCCCGACCACCCGCCTGATGGGAGTAGCCGCCTGCGTGGCGGCCCTTCCTGGACTCGTATTGACCATGTCCCCCGCTGCCGCGGAGCCGGTGTCTGCATCAAGACCGGTACCCATCCCGGAGGCGCTCAAAGCCGAAGGCCTCGCCAAAGGTTCGCTGGCACCCTCGCTCCGCAAGGCCGTCGGCACGGTGACCGTCTCGGTCGCGATGTCGGAGAAGCCGATTGCAGCGACTGTTCCTGATGGGGCTACCAGCAGCGGCTCGCTGCCGTCGCGCAGCGCCCAGCGCAGCCAGACCTCCGACGTGGTCTCCCAGCAGGACCAGATGATCACCCAAGCGCGCAAACTCGGGGCCCGATCGCTCGGCCGTGCCTCCAAGGCGGCCAACGTGGTGGCGATGACCATTCCAGCCAGGAACCTCGATGAGCTGGCCAAGCTCTCCGGAGTCGTCTCGGTGAAGCCGGTGGCGCGCTATGAGATGCACGCTGATCCCGGCGGCTCCGGCAGCCTCGCCCAAGCCGCCGACTACATCAAAGCCACCCAGGTTCGCCGAGCAGGCTTCGACGGCTCCGGCGTACGGGTGGCCATCCTCGACTCCGGCATCGACTTCACCCACGAGTACCTGGGCGGACCGGGCACGGTGGCGGCCTACGAGCAGTGTTACAAGGGCGCGACCGGCACGGCCTACAACGAGGCTCCGGTGGGCGAATGCGCTGCACTGTTCGGCCCGAATGCACCCAAGGTTAAGGGTGGCATCGACTTCGTCGGTGAAACCTGGCCCAACACTCCCAACGAGACCACCGACCCCAACCCGATTGACTTCGGCGGCCACGGCACCCACGTCGCCGACATCGTCGGCGGCCGCAGCAAGGACGGCACCCACACGGGTATCGCACCCGGTGTCGACCTGTACGCCGTGAAGGTGTGCTCCGCGGTCGCCACGTCCTGCAGCGGGGTTGCCCTGATCCAGGCTGTTGACTGGGCCCTAGACCCGAACGGCAACGGCGACATCGAAGACGCCGTGGACATCGTCAACCTGTCCCTGGGCAGCGGCTACGGCCAAGAGCAGGACGACCTGACCGCTGCGATCAACAACATGGTCCGCGCCGGTGTGATCGCCGTGGCCTCGGCCGGAAACAACGCCGACCGCCCGTTCATCGTCGGCTCGCCCTCCGCCGCGGCACGCGCGATCAGCGTCGCCCAGACGGCCCTGCCCGACGACAAGCTGTACTCGATCAAGGTGAACTCACCAACGATTGCCGGCCTGCCGGACAACACGATCCGCAACTCCAAGCTCCAGTCCTGGTCGGTAGCACCGACGAGGCCGATAACGGCGCCGCTGGCTGAACCCCGCGACGCTAATCATCTCGGCTGCTTTGCAGCTGACTTTGGTGGCTTCCCAGCCGGGGCGGTGGCGCTGATCAAGCGCGGCGGCTGTGCCGCGTCGATCAAGGCCCAGAACGCGCAAGCGGCTGGCGCGTCGGCGGTGATCATCTGGAACAACGTGCCCGGCGATCCGCCGGACTTCTCCTTCGGCGGCGGTGCCGATGTCACTATTCCCGTGTTCACCATCTCGATGGCTAACGGCATGCTGCTGTCCAGTGCGGTCAAGGCCGGTACGGTGTCGGTCACTCTCGACCCGTCGGCCACCACCGCCTTGACCAACACCACGGTCGGCACGTCCAGCCGGGGGCTGACGGTCTCCGGCAAGCGGGCCAAGCCCGACATCGGCGCCCCCGGCGCGTGGCTGTCGGCTGAGGTCGGCACCGGCAACGGACAGACCAACTTCGGTGGCACGTCCGGTGCCGCCCCAGTCGTCACCGGAGCAGCGGCCCTGCTAGTGGACAAGTTTCCCAACGCCCGGCCCGCGATCATCAAGTCGCGGCTGCTCAACAACGCCAGCACGGCCAATCGGACTCCGGACGCCGAGGCCAACCTCTATCGCACGCCGATCAGCCGGATCGGTGCCGGTGAGGTTCGGGTCGCCCCGGCGGCCAACGCCCAGGCAGTGCTGCGCAACACCCAACGCGGCTCCGGCAACATCGGGCTTGGCCTGCCGCACCTGACCGAGACGACGACGTACGCGGTTCCGCTGCGGCTGATCAACACCTCGAGCCGGGCTAAGCCGTACCTGATCTCCTCGGAGTTCCGCGATCCGGCCGACCGTCGGACCAGGGCCGTCACGCTCCGCTCGCCGGCCGTCGTGCGGGTGCCGGCCAAGAGCACGCGCACATTCACGGTGCGTTTCACCATTGACCCGAGCAAGCTGGCGGAGTGGCCCTTCACGCATGCCGCCGGTTACACCGGGGACGGCTCCGAGCTGAACGGCCCGGAGTTTGATGGCTGGATCAAGGCCATCTCCACCACCGAGAGGCTGCACCTCGGCTGGACGGTGCTGCCGCATCGTTCCGCTGACGTGTCGTCGAGCGTGACCACGAAGAACCGCAGGTCAACGCTGACCCTGACGAATGAGTCGACCGTTCTTGACGGCGGCGTGAGCGCCTTCGGCCTCACCGGCACCAGCCCCAAGCTGGCGGCGCCGGCGCCGGGCGAGCCGGGCACCCCAGGTTCCAATGTGGCGGTCATCGATCTGGCCGCCACGGGGGTACGCGACGACGTCAACACCGGCATCCTGCAGTTCGCGATCGCGGGACAGCAGCGGCAGACCGTGCCGCTGTACCCAGCGGGATACGAGGTGGACATCGACACCAACCGGGACGGGGAGGTTGACTTTGCGGTCTTCCAGTCCGAAGCGATCGGGTTCGGCTCGTCCGGACAGAGCCTGGTGACGGTGTACAACGTCGCCACCGAGACGAGCGCGGCGTACTTCTACACCGACGCCGACTTCGACAGCGCCACCCAGGTGTTGTCGGTCCCGTTCGCGGCGCTGGGCCTCACCCGACGGTCGACCTTCGACTTCTCGGTGCTGGCGTACGACAACTACTTCAGTGGTGAGGTGACCGATGAGATCGCCGGTCAGAGCTGGACCGTCGGTGCAGCCAAGTACCGACTGACCGGCGGCGCCGACACGCTCGTAGTTCCGGCTGGTGAGGAGATCCGGGTTGGCGTCGTCAACAGCGCCAAGCCGGTCGCGTCCAGCGAGACGGGTCTGCTGCTGTTGTTCGATGATGCGGCCACCAGGGACTTCCAGGCCGTCACCATTGCGGAAACGCCGAGGTCCTAACCGGCCTCGCCTAACCGCCGGAGGTAAACGTCGAGCCCACCGATCCCCGGATCGGTGGGCTCGATCACGTTCTGAGCGAACGCCGCTTGTCGGCGTGCCGCGCAGCGTTGACTCGCGCTAAATCCGCTGATCTGACCGCCATTGCCCTCAGATCTGCGGACGTTGTTCTAGTCGTGCGTCTCGGCTCGAAACAGGATTGCCTGATCGGCGTGCAGAGCCGGCGTCATCAGACCGGCCGAGGCGAGTGCGGCCCCGCTGGCGATGACGCCCGGAGCACTGGCATCAGCCAGCCGGAAGTGACGGGGATGGCCGTACCCGCCGGGGGCGGCGGCGGGCAGCTGCACGTTCCACCACTGCGGCGGGCGCAGACCGCTCGGTGCATTGCCGACCAGCACCGGGCTCACCGCGTAGTTCCGGCCCGGGTCGAGTCCCGGCATCCGGAAGCGGCCCAGGGATACGACCTCCGACCGGGCGACCGACGCCAGCGCGAACACGGCGCGGGACTGATCGTGGGCCACCACGCCGTGGCCGTAGAGCGACTCGTCGGGGAAGTCGAGCCGGACCAGATCGCCACGCAGGAGCAACGAGCGTTCCTGGCGGTAGAAGGCGATCCACTCGCTCAGCTCGGCCAGCTCCTCGGCGGTAGCGCGGGCCAGGTCCCACTCAATGCCCAGGTGGCCGAACACCGCGGACGCGGCCCGGAACGACAGGTCATGCACCCGTCCGGTGGTGTGCGAGCGCCCGGAAGCGATATGGGACCCCATCATCTCCGGCGGGATCAGCTGGGTGGTCCAACGATTCATCTGCTGCCGCTCCAGCGGGTCGATGCAGTCCGACACCCAGACCCGTTCGGTCCGCTCCAGAACACCGAGATCGACGCGAGCGCCGCCGGAGGAACAGGACTCGATCTCCAGACCGGGATGGGCCGCCTTGATCTCGTCGACCAGTCGGTAAAAGGCCAGCGTCTGCTCGTGGGTACCGGGGCGCCCCGATGGTGCCGTGCCCGCGTCGATCAGGTCACGGTTGTGGTCCCATTTGATGTAGCCGATGGTGTACTCGGCCAAGATCGCGAAGATGGCGTCGCGGATGAAGGCGTAGCACTCAGGAATCCCGAGGTTGATCACCTGCTGCGAACGCGACTCCACTGGCAACCGGTCGCCGGTGGCCATGATCCAGTCCGGATGAGAACGGGCTACATCGGAGTCGGCGTTGATCATTTCGGGCTCGAACCAGAGCCCGAACTCCATCCCAAGCGCGGTGACCTTATTCACCAGCGGATGCAGACCACTCGGCCAGACCTCAGACGAGACCGTCCAGTCCCCCAACCCGGCCTGGTCGTTACGGCGAGCGCCGAACCAGCCATCGTCGAGCACGTAGCGCTCTACTCCCAGTGCGGCTGCGCGCTCGGCCAGGTCGACGAGCCGGTCGAGGTCATGGTCGAAGTACACGGCCTCCCACACGTTCAGCGTGACCGGGCGGTTAGCGTCCGGGTGCGAGGGGCGGGCGCGCAGGAAACGGTGGAAGCGGCTTGCCACCGCGTCCAGCCCGGTGCCATAGCAACCGTAGATCCACGGGCTGGTGTAGCTCTCCCCCATCCCCAGCTGCACTTCGCCGGGCAACAGCAGCTCACCGCCACCGATGACCTGCTCCCCGGTCGACATCCGTTCGGCGTAGTGGGTGTGGTTGCCGCTCCAGCCGGTGTGGACGGCCCAGATCTCGCCGGCGGCGAATCCGAACCCGGGGGTCCCCAGGTGCAGCACGGTGGCGGCGTCGGCGCCCGTCCGGCCCTTCCGCCCCTCGCGCAGATGGATGCCGACGCCGAGCTCACGGCGCTGCGGGGTCCGTTCCTTGGCCCACCGCCCGGCGAAGTCCAAGATCTCGCGGGCGTGCTGGGGCACGGGAAACGCCAGTACGAGGTCGTTGAGCGCATAGCCGTCGTCGCCGGTGTTTGTGAGGACCGCCTGTGATCGCAGCAGGCCCCCCGCGACGAGCTCGAGGCGTACGGCCAGCTGGAGGGCGGCGACCGGGTCCTCGGCCAGCACCTCGACGCTGGCGGCGCCCGCCGTCACCAGGGACGGCTGGTCAGCGTCTGAGTGCACCAGCTCACCGTCCACTCGCACTTCGGTGGCCACGAAGCGCGGTGACCAGTGGCGGCCCGCCCGGGAACCGCTCAGGCCGGGCCGCCCGACCCATCCGGTCCAATGCTCGGGCAGTACGGCCAGGGTGGTCACTTCGTCGACCGCGTTGCCGGCACCGGGCGCAACGTTGGCCGAGGCCAACGTTGCGAAACTGTCGCCCGTCACCTCGCCCACCCCGGCACCCCAGTGCAGGATGGCGGGGAGCCGGCCGTGCGACACGTCGATGAGAACCGCAACCCCCTCGGACTCCAAGGCGATCTGGGTGTTGGCAGTCGAACTCACGGCGTAACGGTTCCTCTCGAGGGTGCGGGACATGGCCGGCGGAGCTGACCTACCGACGGGTGGAGCATATCGAGCAGGACTGACTTCCTCAGTGACCGTTGTCGATCCCTTGGGGCAATCGGTGGCGATCCCAGCCGAGCTCGGCGACAGCGGTGTCGAAGGCGTAGCGGTCGGTCATCCCGGCGACATAGGTGACGGCCGCCCGTACGGCCTCGTCGCTGCCCGCGCGGGCCGGCGGGGCGTCGGGGATCGCCTCCGGTCGGGCGCAGTAGAACTCGACCAGCGCCTGCAGGACGTCCACCACGGCCCGAGACTGGGCCAGCGAAGCCGGGCGGACGTAGATCCGCTCGTAGTTGAAAGCCCGCAATGCGGCCAAGGCGCCCGCTTCGATGGGGGCCATGCCGACCTCGCCGTGGGTCTGCACCGACGCCACCACCGCCCGGACAAAGGTGCCCAGCTGTTGGCGCCGGCTGCGACCGCAGACCTCGACCACCTCGGCTGGGATGTCGTCGGCGCCTACAATGCCGGCATGGATGGCGTCCTCGAGGTCGTGGGCGCAGTAGGCGATCCGGTCAGCCCAGCTGACGATCTCGCCCTCGACCGTGCCGGGTGCGGGTCGGGACCAGGAGTGGTTACGGATGCCGTCCAGGGTCTCGGCGCAC
>JAABUN010003213.1_pt1 | contig 26142 bp, 19 predicted proteins | sample 5559311 | NCBI WGS metagenome assembly JAABUN01 (sample SAMN10711877, study PRJNA513370) | rock metagenome | isolation source: Antarctica rocks | place: Antarctica: Victoria Land, Siegfried Peak sud
CCATGCCGCCCAGAGGGCACCCGCACCCGCACCCGCCTTCCCCACAGGGAAGGGGGTGACGCACGGCGAGATCGAGGCGTAGGGGGAGATGCGCGGCATCGGTCTCTCTTGCTCCCCCTTCCCTATGGGGAAGGCGGGCGCGGGTGCCCTCTGGGCGGCATGGGCAGGTGGGGGGTTAGGTGCATTTCGTGAGCACGCATACGCCTTAACCCGCGTCGCTTTCTCGCTTCGCCGGTCATACCCCGGAATAGTCGCGGGAGGGCTTCGCGCTGTGAGAACGAGGTGCCGGTCGCGCCGCCCCGCGTATTGCTCATCACCCGCCCATCGCGCCATCACGCGCCGCCCCTTGTCTCCCCTCGCGGGGCCACACTACCATCGCCCGACGATTGGACGCGGGCGGTAGTATGAGACGCGAAGGACGCGAAGAACGACCAATCAATGACGCATTCTTCGCGTCCTTCGCGTCTCGGTTTCACAGGAGGAGTAGCCATGAACGGCACGACGAGACCGCCCGCGTTCCCGCTGGCGATGCAGGTGGCGGGCGAATACGGGCGGCGCGAGTTGCCCCGGCTGGCGGCACAAGGGCTGGCAGTGGAGATCGCGGATTTCTTCGAGGTGGCGACGTGGGGGGGAGACTGGCGCGGCGCGGCGCGGCAATGGGCGGAAGCCCTGCGCGGGTTCCCGCATCCGCGTGCGCTGCACGGCGCGTTCATTGACCTCTCGCCCGGTGCGACCGAGCCGGGGGTGGTGGAGTTCGCCCGTACGCGGCACCGGCAATCGCTCGAAGTGGCGGCGACGCTCGGCTGCGACTTGATGGTCGTTCACAGTGCCTTCCCGCCGCGTGACCCGATGCCGGGGCAACTCGCGTCCCTCACGGGGAGGCTGGTGGAGTACTTCGCCGCGCTCGCCCGCGAGGCCGCCGACAGCGGCGTCACGCTCGTGATCGAGAATATACAGGACGCCCGCCCGGAGCTGCTCGTCGCCCTCGTGCGGGCGATTGACGCGCCGAATGTCGGCCTCTCGCTCGATGTGGGACACGCGCACCTCTCCTCGTCGCTGGCACTCGATGCGTGGGTGTGGGGGATGCAGCCGTTCTTGCGCCATTGCCACCTGCACGACAACGACGGCATCCACGACCGGCACTGGTCGCTCGGCAGCGGCAACATGACGTTCCGCGCCTTTTTCGAGGCGGTGGGGGCGGTGCCGGAGCCGCCCCGCGTCACCGTGGAGGTACCGCACGGCGGCGCGTGGGAGACGGTGCGCGGGCTGATCGCGGACGGCTGGTACGCCCTGCCGGAACACGCGGTGGTCGCCACCGAGGAACTCGGCGTGCGGCAGGGGATTGACTGACGTGCTGCGGCGGGCTTGTACCTGTGATGTTCATTCTTGCACAACGATATAGTGCGTGGTTGACGGTCGCACGGAAAACATGCATACTGCCGCCGCGACGGCACTATGCATCGGGGTAGGTTGCTCGGCACGGGCATCGGGTGGGGACGTGCGGGGGCGAGCCGCGAAAAACGGGGGGACACAGGCATGAACGGGACATGGAACGCACGGAGTGGACGCGCCGCGATGGTGTGCGTATTGCTCTTGGGGATGATGCAATCGCTCGCCGTGGCGGCGGCGGACCCGCTCGCGCCGCAAACGGCGGTGTCGCGGCGCGAGCCGCGCATCGGGCGCACGGACCCGCAGAAGACGCTTGCGCTCGCGGTGGCGTTGAAGGCGGACGACCGCGCCCTCGACGCCCATCTCGAACGCATCTACGATCCCGCCTCGCCGGAGTATCGCCGCTTCCTTACGCCGGATCAGTTCACGGCCCGCTTCGTGTCGCGCAGCGACCGTACCGAGGTTGCGCAGTACCTGCGCGGGCGGGGGCTGAATGTCACCGACCGGGGGCGCGGCGTGTTGCTCGATGTGTCGGGCCGCGTGGAGCAGGTCGAGCGGGCATTCAACCTCACCTTCTCCGACCACCGCGACGCGGGCGGGCGGGTGTTCCACGCCGCCGACCGCACCCCCGCCCTGCCCGCCTCCATCGCGGCGCGGGTGGAGGGAGTGACCGGCACGAACGGGGCCGCGAAGATCGCCACGCGCTACGTGCGCCCCGGCCCGCAGCAGCGTGCGCCGCAGCAGTCGGGCGGGCGGCGGGCGCAAGCCGCCAACGGCTGTCCGGCGGCGGCGTACGTGGCGAACACCTTCAGTGCCTATCTGCCGAACCAGATTTCCACGGCGTACAACTTCGATTTCTTCCGCAACAACAATCTCAGGGGTGAAGGTCAGAGCGTTGCCCTCTTCGAACTGAGCACGTACGACCCCGCAAACGTGGCGGCTTATCAGTCCTGCTTCGGCACGACGGTGGATATCGTGAACAAGCCGGTGGACGGCGGAGCCGCGTATGACGTGGACATCGCGGTGGAGGTCGAACTCGACATGGAGGTGATTATCGGGCTGGCCCCGAAACTCGACAACCTCTACGTCTACAGCAGTCCGGCGGACAACGCTTCCATCGAGACGAGCATCCTGCGACAGTATCAGGCCATCGCCAACGACAACCTCGCCCCGGTTGTGAGCACGAGTTATGGTTTCTGCGAACTGGACGTGAACAGCTACTTCCGCAACACCGAGAACCTGATCTTCCGCCAGATGGCGGCGCAGGGGCAATCGTTCTACAACGCCATCGGCGACACGGGTTCGTCCACCTGCCTGCCGGGGAGCGGGTTCCCCGGCGTGGTCGCGGACGACATCGGCTCGCAGCCGTGGGTCACGGGCGTCGGCGGCACCACGCTCTTCCTCGATCCGACCACGAACGCCCGCACGGCGGAGACGGTCTGGAACGACTTCGCGCTGATCCCGCAGTTCGACCACGGGGCAACGGGCGGCGGCGTCAGCCGCTTCTGGCCCAGACCCGCGTGGCAGCTCGGCCCCGGCGTGCAGAACAGTTTCAGCACCGGCAAGCGGCAAAGCCCGGATGTGGCGGCGAACGCCGATCCGCTCGCGGGGTACGTGGTGTACACGAACTATCCGGGGGTGTGTCTGGCGTTCGCCGATCCGAGCGACCCGATGCCCGACCCGGACAACTGCTTCCAGCCCATCGGCGGCACGAGTGCCGGTGCGCCCCTGTGGGCGGCGGGTACGGCCCTGATCAACCAGTATCTCGCCGCCAACAACAAGCCGCGCCTCGGCTTCGCCAACCCCACGCTCTACAACGTCTTCCGCACCAGCACCACGGCGTTCTACGACGTGACGGGCGGTGACAACTGCTACGACGACGCCTGCTTGCGCAATGACGGTATCCCCGGCGACGGCACGGGGCTGTATCCGGCGACGGCAGGCTACGACATGACCACGGGCATCGGCGTGGCGAACTTCGGCTTCCTCGCACAGCGTATCGCGGAAACGGGCGTTGCTATCACCGCCCTGTCGCCGGGTTCCGGCCCGGTTTCCGGGGGAACACCCGTGGAGATCACCGGAACCGGCTTCACCATGGGGATGACGCTCACGCTTGGCGGGCAACCGCTCGCGTATCAGTACATCAGCCCCACGAAGATCAGGGTCGTCACCCCGGCGCACGCGACCGGGGCCGTGGAGTTGCAGGTTATCTCGCCTGTGTATGTCTCGATCACCAATGCCTTCCTCTATGTGCTGCCCACGGCGGCGATGCTCGCCACGGCCCCGCCACCCACACCGGCGATTCCGGTGGGTGCCAACACGCCCACGCCCACGCCGCCGCGTCCCGCGCCGCAACCGATGCAGCGGGCCACCGCGCCGCCGCCGACGCGGGCGATGACGGGTATATCGTCCTCGGACGTCGGCACTGCCGCCCCCGGTGTCGCCACGCCGCTTCCCGCGCCCGTGCGGCGGTAACGGGAGGCGGCACCGCGTTTGCCGACCGGCGAACCTGACCGCGCCGGAGCGCGAGTTCGACGTGCAACCCCGTGCGGCCCGCCCCTGCGACACGACGCAGGGGCGGGCCGCACGGGGTTGCGCTGTTCGTGCCGGACGACGCACGCCGCTACCAATCACGAAATTCATTCGCGTAGGACGTACACAGTTGGTCTCGCACGTCGTTGCCGTGCCGAGGAACCTTCCCGCCCGGAGGACACCCGTCCTCCCCCTCTCCACGGACGTGGAGAGGGGATAGCTTTTGCGCGTTGAGAGATGCCGAAAACGCACGGTCACACCACCTCAACTGCGTACGTCCTATTGTGGCGGTACACGGTGTGGCGGTGCATGGTGTGGAAGTGCATATGCCCGCCTTCTCTGTATCTTGGCGACTGCCGGAACGGCATCGAACACCGTGCTGAAGTTGTCTTCCGGGGCATCTCGAAGTTCGCGCTCCCACACCTTCGCCGATGCCGCTTCGCACCTCCGATCATTTCTATGGAAAAATTAATTGAAAAAAGGAGACGTCTATGTGAGCGTGATGACACTCTTGTCATGTCGTCGTTCGCGCCTTGTATTTGAGCGTAGGTTGCGAGAAAATTGCGCTCGTACGAACATTGTGAATCTACAAGTCTTGGCTCGCACAAGAAGGGAAAGACCATGCGCGATGACAGACGCACGAAGAGATCGGATCATGGCGGGGTGGGTAGAGGGGGTACGATCCGGCGGACCCTCGCTGTGGTGGGGGGGCTCGCGCTCCTGCTTGCCATCGGCGTCTCGACCTTCGGGCTGCGCGACCGGCACGTCGAGGCGGCAAACGACAAAACCTCTGCGGCACCGCTGACGGCGCAGCAGGTTGTCGCCGCATTTCAGGCCGAAGGGCTGACCGTCGAGAATGTGCGCCGGGACCCGCAGGGGATGGGCGGACCGAGCGGCCCACCGATGACCGAAAGCGAGGCGTGGTCGTTCAGCATCCCGGGAAACGGGCCGAGCGGCGGTCGGATCATGATCTTCGCGGACGACGACAAGCGGGACAAGAAGCACGACTGGTTCAAGCGCGTAGGGGCGGAATCGAAGGTGGTGGCGCACAAAAACGTCGTCCTGTGGCTCGATTCGCGCATCTCCCCCTCCGAGACCGCCCGCTACCGCAAGGCGTTGAAGGGGCTGGTGTAGCGATGAAACGCCGATTCGTTCGTGTCTTCGCCCCCAAGGTGATGGCCCTCGCGCTCGTTGCCCTCCTGCTCTCGAACGCGCTCCCCGACGCTGAGCGCGGCACGGTATCGGTCGCGCACGCGGCAAGCCCGCTCGCGTGGCAGTACAAAATGGCAACGATACCGTCGTGGTGGGACGGCGACCTGTACAACAGTGCGCCCGCGCTGCAACAACTGGCGGATGCCGGGGCGAATACCGTCACGCTCGTGACGACATGGTACCTCGACAGCGTTTATTCCACGGATATCTACCGCACACAGGGGACCGCCTCGGACGACTCGCTCCGGTACGCGATCCAGCAGGCACGCGCACGCGGGCTTCAGGTGCTGCTCAAGCCGCACATTGACACCCACGACGGGCAGTGGCGGGCGATGATCAATCCGGGCGACGCGAACGCCTTTTTCGCAAGCTACACTGCCATGATGAATCACTACGCCGATCTCGCCAGCCAGCAGGGAGTACTCGGCCTCTGCGTCGGTGCCGAACTGATTTCGATGAGCAACAACCCGGCGTATGATAGTCGGTGGCGCACGCTCATCGGCGGTATCCGTGCGCGGTTCGGCGGCACGCTCACGTACAGTGCCAACTGGGGCGGCGAAGGGTTCACCGAGGAGTACCCCAAGATTCCCTTCTGGGACGCCCTCGACCAACTGGGCATCTCCGCCTACTTCGAATTGTCCGGCAACACCACGCCGTCCGTGCAGAGCCTGAACGCGAGCTGGGCGAACTGGAAGGCGACGAAGATCGCGCCCTTCCAGCAGCGATGGAACAAGCCCGTGTTTTTCACCGAGGTGGGCTACCGCAGCGTGGACGGCGCGGCGCGGCAACCGTGGAACTGGGATGCGTCGGGGTCGCTCGACACGCAGGAACAGGTTGATTGCTACGAGTCCCTGTTCCAGACGTGGGGGAGCGTGCCGTGGTTCGTGGGCGCGGCGTTCTGGCAGTGGGACACCAACGCCAACGTGAGCGGCACGAGCACCGACTACCCGATCCAGAACAAGCCCGCGTACGGCACGATGCGGAACTGGTTCACGCAGCAGGTCGCCGTAACGCAAGTTCCGCCGACCGCGACGCGAGTCCCGCCGACGGTGACGCCGATGCCACCGACCGCGACCCGGACACCGCCAACGGCAACGACGGCTCCGCCGACCGCGACCCGGACGCTGCCGACCGCGACGACGGTTCCGCCGACGGCGACCCGCACGCTACCGACCGCGACAACGATCTCGGCCACGGCAACGAGAGCACCGACCGCGACCGCGACGACCGCACCGGCGACCGCCACATCTCCCCCAACGACGGGAAGGCCGTTCACGGTGCGGTACGCGGTGTCGAACGACTGGGGTGCCGGGTACGTGGTCAATGTCAACCCCGTCAACAACACGGCGGCAACCGTGAACGGCTGGACGATCAGTTGGAAGGTGACGCACAGCGAGAGCCTCGCGTACTTCTGGAACGCGACCTGCACGATCAGCGGCGACACCGTGACCTGTAGGAACGCGGACTACAACGCGACGCTCGCGCCGAACGGCGGGACGCAGGACTTCGGTGTCCAATTCAACAGCACGCACGACGGGAGCTACACCAACGGTGCGAGCTACCCGCCGACGTTCACCGTGAATGGCGTGATCGTGGCCCGCTGAACGAGTGAACAACCTGCTCGCGCCGCGATAGCGACGAAGACAGGTTCGGGCATCCCGCAACGGGCAACGGGCAACGGGCAGCGGCACGATGGTTCGAATCATTGTGCCGCTGCCCGTTGCGGCACATTCGTGACCCGGCAGGCGACGCTGACGATGATCCCGCATCTCGCAAGCAGGGCGTATGCGTTTTCCTGTCGGCGGTTGTTGCGGAGCGAATGCGCCCCTCCCCCCGGCCCCCTCCCCCGTGGGGGAAGGGGGAGAACCATTGCAACAGTGAGGCTCACGGGGAAAGCTCGGTACTTACCGTGGTCCTCCCCCTTCCCCCACAGGGGGAGGGGGCCGGGGGAGGGGCGCATTTTTTCCAGAACGCACAAACTCTGTCTCGCAAGGCATGTTCATTGACATCGAGGTGGTCTCCCCGTACCCTGCTGGTAGTGGGTGTTCGTATTTTCGAGGGGCGCGAGATGACCGACGACCGACGGACGGAACAACTGCCGGTGCGCATGGCGAGAGCCGCTGTTCCCGCATGGCCGTGTCGCAGTCTGCCCGTTTTCGCGCCCGTCAGGTAGTGCGCCAACGAACGAGCGGCGACCGCGATGGCCATCCGGCACGCGGTCGCTTTTTTGTGCCGTTCGCACGCGAAAGAGGGGACGAACACTGTGGAGACCACCGAAACCGTCGTATCTGTCGCATCCGTCGGGGCCGTCGCAGGCACGCCCGGTACGAATGCCGTTGACGACCCCAATCCGAACTCGCCGCCGCCGTCGCTGCCGCCCCCACTGCTGCCGCCCCCACTATGGCGGAACCGCGACTACCTGCTGCTCTGGTTCGGGCAGATGGTGTCGTCGTTCGGCACGCAGGCGTCGGGCCTCGCGCTGCCGCTGCTCATCCTCGCGGTCACGGGATCACCTATGCAGGCGGGGATCGCGGGCGGGCTGCGCGGGGCGGCGTACCTGCTGTTCGGGCTACCCGCCGGGGCTTTGGTGGATCGCTGGAACCGCCGCGCCGTGCTGGTGGCGTCGGACACCCTCCGCGCCGTCGCACTGGGGAGCATCCCTGTCGCGTTGCTGCTCGGCAACCTGACCGCCGTGCATCTATACGCGGTGTCGTTCGTCGAGGGGACGCTGTTCATCTTCTTCGGGCTGGCGGAAACGGCGAGCCTCGCCCGCGTGGTGCCGAAGCGACAACTCCCGGTGGCGGTCGCGCAGGGGCAGGCGGTGGATTCGCTCAGCACGATGGGCGGGCCGCCGCTCGGCGGGGCGTTGTTCGGCATCGCGCCCGCATTGCCGTTCGTCGTGGATGCGCTGTCGTACCTCGTGTCGGTGCTGGCGATCCTCGGCATCCGCACGCCGCTCACGGGGGAGCGCGTGGCGGCGCGGCGGAACCTGCGGGCCGAGATCGGGGCGGGCATCGCGTGGTTGCGCGGGCAGCGCGAAGTCTCGGCCCTGATCGGGATCAACGGGGCCGTGAACCTGCTCTACGGCGGCTGGTCGCTGCTGCTCATCGCCCTCGTGCAGCAACGCGGGGCCGATCCGACGACGATTGGCCTGATCTTCACGGCGGGCGGCGTCGGCTCGCTGATCGGCGTCGCCCTCTCGGCGCCGATCCAACGGCGGTTCACCGTGGGGCAGATCATCATCTTCATGGCGTGGTTTTTCGCCGTGACGTGGCCCCCGTACGCCCTCGTGGAGACGCCGTTCGCGCTCGGCGTGGTCAATGCGGTGGGGTTCCTGTTCGTGCCGGTGTACGTCGGCACGCTGTTCGCATATCGCCTCGTCCTGACGCCGGATGCGCTGCAAGGCCGGGTGAACAGCGTGTCGCGCCTCGTCACCTTCGGGGCGCAATCGCTCGGCTTCGTGCTGTACGGGTGGCTGATCGAGTCGTACGGCCCTGTGGCGACGGTGTGGATCACCTTCGTGCCGGCGGTGCTGGTCGCCGCCGCGACGACGTTGAATGGCGTGGTGCGCCGTGCGCCGCGCATCGCACACGCGACGGTGGGAGGGTAAGATGAGCCGACCGCCGCGTAGACGCGACAACGGAACGGGGTGAGAGATGTATGACGCCTTCGTGTCGCCCGTGTCGCCGCTATGGGCGATGATCGCTTCGGTTGCGGGCGCGGGCGCGGAACCGTCGCTGATTGATCGCATCAGCGACCTCGTGGCGCGGTACGGCTGGTGGGGGGTGCTGCTGTGCATGGCCCTGCAAGGGGCAACGCTGCCCGTGGCGAGCGAGATCGTGATGATGAGTGCCGGGTGGTTGCTCATCCAGCGGGTGGGGGCGTCGCCGCTGCTGATCCTCTGGGCGGGCCTTGTCGGCGCGACGGGCTGGGTGATCGGCGCGTCCGCCGCATACGCCGCGATGGCGACGGGGGGAGACGCGCTGCTCGCCCGATTGCGGCGTCGCTCCCCCCGTCTCGACGCTGCCCTCGTCCTCACGGACGGCTGGTTCGCCCGGTGGGGCATCTGGGCGGCGTTCGTCGCACGGTTACTCCCGTTGGGGCGCACGATCATCACGCTGCCGCTAGGGGCGGCGCGGGTGCCGTTCGTGCCGTTCGCGCTCGCCACCTTCGCGGGGGGGTATCTGTGGTCGGCGTTCCTCGCCGCCCTCGGCTATGTCGCGGGGAGCCAGTGGGAGCGCGTGCAGGAGCAACTCGGTGCGTACGCCCTGCCGGTTGCCGTCGCGGCGGGTGCCGCGCTCGTCGTCGGATACGTGCTCGTGCGGTGGCGACGGCAGGCACGGGCCGGTGTGCGCGACGGCGAATAAAGAGGTAAACCCCTCAACCCCCCACTCATAGAGGCGAGAACGCACAAGCCCGCCGTAGGTGCAGGGCTTATGCGTTCTCGCCAGACGCGCCCACCCCCCGGCCCCCCTCCCCTGCGGGGGCGGGGGGAGAACCGTTGCGACATCGGGGCTTTCAACGGAAGGCCGAGTACTCGCCGTGGTTCTCCCCCTTCCCCACGGGGGGAGGGGCGCATTCGCTCCGCAGCAACCGTCGGCGGGAGAACGCACAAGCCCTCCGTGGGTGGCAACTTTCTTGCACCTGTGCGGGGTATTGTCTACACTAGGCGTGGACATTTCGTTTTTGGCGACGGCGCGGCAACGGACACAGCACGAGTATCCAACAACGCCGCCGTGCATGTCGCACAGGGAGGGAGCACAGAAGCATGACCGACGACACGAAGGCAATCGAGGGTAACGGTAGGGGTAACGGTCACGGTCACGGTAACGGCGAAGCCGGGGCGACGGGCGACGAATCGCTAACGCTGACCACCCGGCAGGGCCACCCGATCTACGACAACCAGAACGTGCGCACGGTGGGCGACCGAGGGCCGACCACGCTCGAGAACTATCAGTTCATCGAGAAGATCACCCATTTCGACCGCGAGCGCATCCCGGAGCGGGTGGTACACGCCCGTGGGGCGGGGGCGCACGGCTACTTCGAGGCATACGGCACGGCGGGCAGCGAGCCGATCGCCACATACACGCGGGCCACGCTGTTTCAGGAGCGGGGCAAGCGCACCCCGGTGTTCGTGCGCTTTTCGAGCGTGATCCACGGCGGACACTCGCCGGAGACGCTGCGCGATCCCCGTGGCTTCGCCGTGAAGTTCTACACCGAGGACGGCAACTGGGACCTGGTCGGCAATAACCTGAAGGTGTTCTTCATCCGCGACGCCGCGAAGTTCCCGGACATGGTACATGCCTTCAAGCCCGATCCCGTCACGAACCGACAGGACATGAACCGCTTCTTCGACTTCGTGAGCCTGACGCCCGAAGCCACCCACATGATCACGTTCCTGTTCAGCCCGCGTGGCATCCCGGCGAACTACCGCGAGATGGAAGGGGCGGGCGTCAACACGTACAAGTGGTATAACGCTGCGGGCGCGGGCGTGCTCGTGAAGTACCACTGGATTCCTGCGCAGGGCGTGCGCAGCCTGACGCAGTCCGAGGCCGAGGCGATCCAGGGCAAGAACTTCAACCACGCCTCGCAGGATTTGTACGACGCCATCGAGCGCGGCGACTTCCCGGAGTGGGAGTTGCAGGTGCAGATCATGTCGGACGACGCGCACCCCGAACTCGACTTCGACCCGCTGGACGACACGAAAATCTGGCCGGAGGAGCAGTTCCCGATGCTGCCCGTGGGGCGCATGACCCTGAACCGCAACCCGGTGAACTACTTCGCCGAGGTCGAGCAGGTGGCCTTCGGCACGGGCGTGCTCGTGGACGGGCTGGACTTCTCGGACGACAAGATGTTGCAGGGCCGCACGCTGTCGTACTCCGACACGCAACGCTACCGCGTCGGGCCGAATTACCTGCAAGTGCCGATCAACAGCCCCAAGACGCACGTCGCCACCAACCAGCGCGACGGGCAGATGACGTATATCGTGGATGGTGTCGCGGCAGGCGAGAACCCGCACGTCAACTACGAGCCGAGCAGCATCGGCGGTGGCCTGCGGGAGGCACCACGCCCCGCAGGTACGGTGGATCACACCCCCTACGTCGCCGGCAACCTCGTGCGCCAGAAGATCGCCCGCAAGAACGACTTCGCGCAGGCGGGCGAACGCTACCGGGCCATCGAACAGTGGGAGCGGGACGACCTGATCCTGAACCTCGTGGACGCGCTGGGTACCTGCAACCGCGACATTCAGGAGCGCATGGTCTCGCACTTCGCGCAGGCCGACGCGGAGTACGGGCGGCGTGTCGCGGAGGGGCTTGGGCTATCCCCCGCGATGGGAACGGCGACCGCCGCGCAACAGGAACTGGTGCATTCGGACGACTGAACCTGTGCGCGAGTGCGACGAGACAGAAACAGGGGCAGGCATAACGCCTGCCCCTGTTTCTGTCGAGCAGTGTGCAGTGAGGCTGCGGCACCCGTGGAGGGTGGTGCTCTCAGCCCGCCGCATTGATTAATCTTGGAGCGGTATAGCAGGATGATTGGTGGGATATTCCCCATATGGCGCGGTGCTCTCAGCCCGTGATTCCTACCCGCGAGACGAATCACGGGCTGAAAGCACCGCGCCACACAATGCCACCGATGCCGCCACCGTCTCTGAGAACCGCTCTGATACGCGATGGGTTCACGTCGCGCACAAAGAAGACGGGCAGGGCATCTGCGCCCCGCCCGTCTTCTTTGGTAGTCTTCGGTGGCTAGCGTTGCGTCCGCGTCTGTGCGTCTCGCCAACGACCGGCGACCGGCGACGAATTAGCGGGCGAAGGCGGCGGGTGTCGCCGTCGGCCCTGTGGGAACGGAGACCGCCCCCGCCGGGACGCCTGCCGACCCTGTGACACTCGGCTCCATCCCCGCGAAGGCGAAGGTGGCGAGCACGGGGGTGGCCTGATCGGCCATGCGGTCGAAATCGCCGTCTCCTGCCGCGAAGGCGAAGGTGTAGGCGGTGGAGCCTTTCAGCGTCACGATGATCGCGCCCCGGAACATCGCGTTCGTGGTGGGCGACTTCGCCCGGTAGACGTACTGCCGCCCTTCCAGTCCGCCGACTTGCGCGGGAACCACGCCGTTCGACCAGAGTTGGATGTCCGGGTAGCGGGTAGCCAGAGCCTGCAACGTCAGGGCGGTGAGGTCCTCAAGGTTTGATTTCGCGTTCGTCGGGTCGTCCTGCGAGGAGATATAGAAGCCCGCCCCCTGCATCGTCTGCGCCGTGAATACCGCCACATTGCCTGCCTGCGGCCCGACCATCTGCTGCGCGAACCCGTCGGGCAGCGTGAACGAGAACCGCCCTTGCGGGTCCGTATATGGCGTCGCCGCCTGTGTAGAACCCATCGCGCATACGCCCGCCACGATCACCGCGAGCACGAACCCCTGCCAGACCCTTCGACGCATACCGAGACCCTTCCCTTCTTGCGCTCGTTGCCGCTCCCGCGTGCGAGACGCGCATCTCGCACGCTTGCCTGCCTCTATAACGCACGAGGCGCGAAAAGGATGCGACATAATTGGCGAGCAAGCGGCGAACGAGCGGCGGGCAAGGGTCGAGAAGGGCGGTCGGGAGGCGGTGAGAGGGGTGATTCGCACGGAGGCGCGACGCGCTCACAGGTCGGGAACGCCCACGTAGCGGGCCACGAGGGCGTCTATGCGTTCGATGGCGAAAGGCTTGCCCACGAAGTCACTGGCCCCGCACTCGTGCAGGTCGGGCGACCGTGCAGCACTCATCAGGATCACCGGCACGTTGCGGGTTCCGGCCCCGGCACGGATGCGGCGGCACAATTCGGGGCCGTCCATGAAGGGCATCATCACGTCGCTGATGACGAGATCGGGCGGCATCTCGCGGGCGAGCAGGAGCGCGGCCCGCCCGTGGTACGCGGTCTGCACGATGTGGCCCTGATCTTCGAGGATGTCGGTGAGCAGGTCCACCACCGGCTCCTCGTCGTCCACCACGAGAATCACCGCCACCCCCGGCCTCCTCTCGCGGTACGCATCCCACCCCGTGTCTCGTGCCATAGCGACCCCGCGTTTCTGGTTGCCGTCATCAATCCGCCCGCGTATTCAGTGCCGTCAACCCATCGAGTACCCCCGCGTCGCTCTCGCTCGCGGGTAGCACGCGCACGGTCCCATCGTCCATCCGCAACTCGTGTATGGTGGGGTCGTAGCCGCTGTGGCGCATCTTCAGCACGGCGACGCTGCGGTACTGCCGGTTCTGGAAGGTGTTCGCCCGCAGGATCACGAGGGTATCGGTGAGGATCGCCACAGTGGCCTCGCTGAGGGCGAGGTCCGGCCCGATGATGGTCCCCGACTCCCGCGTGAGCAGCGTGGTCACGCCGTGTTCGCGCAGGTAGTTGAAAAGGGCAGCGAAGAAACTCGGTTCTCGGTTCGGTTCCAGTATCGCCCGCTCCACTTCGAGGGCGGAATCGAGCACGAGCCGCCGCACGCCGAACCGCTCGATATGTTCGCGCAGGGTCGCGGCGAGCACGTCTATCTCCATCTCCACCGGGGCCAGCGGCAGCAGGATGACGTGTCCGGCCTCGACCGCGCCGCGCAGATCGAGGCCGAAATGCGCCGCCTTCGCGTATAGATGCTCGGCACTCTCGGTGAAACTGACGAACAGGACATGCTCGCCCTCCGCCGCCCCCGCCATGGCGAAATGGAGGCCGATCAGGGTCTTGCCCACGCCGGGGTTCCCGGCGATCACGGTGCAGGTGGCGCGATTGAAGCCGCCGCCGAGCATCGCGTCGAATCCGGCGATGCCGGTCATCACCCGGTCGTGACCGAGCGCGAAGTTGGCGGAACGGTAGACCGCCTCGTAGCGGGGGTAGCAGATGATGCCCGTCTCGCCGATTGCCATCACATGGAGGCCACCGAGGTGGGCCATCCCGCGCAACTTCTGCACCTCGATATGCCGCCGACTGCGCACCCCCGCGAGGCTGTGATGCAGGACCACGATGCCGTCGCCCATCGTTAGGGCGGCCTCGTCCCCGACGCGATGGGGCGCGACCTCCATCGTGACGAGCGTGGTGGCGTTCAGCATGGCGAGTTGCGTGCGCACGTCGTAGAGGAAACTGCGCAGGTCGCGGCTGTCCTCCGCGTAGCTCGCCAAGCCCCGGAAGCCGTCGAGGATCACGAGATCGGCGCGGCTCGACCGCACCGACTCCACGATGGCGTCCGCCGCCCGACTCAGCCCCGCCTTCAGCAGCGTCTGGATGCTGAGGAAGCGCACGAGGTCGCCGATGAGCGCGGCGTCGAAGAAGGTGAACCGGCGCAGCGAGGCGATTAACTGCTCGTGCGACTCCGACAGGGCGGTGAAGACGAGCACCCGCGCCCCGGCCCGCGCCTGTGCGAGCGCGATCTGCGTCGCCAGAATCGTCTTGCCCGCCCCCGGAACGCCGAGGATCAGCGTGGTCGTGCGGGCGGGGATGCCGCCGCCGAGAATCTCGTCGAGCGCGGGTACGCCGGTAGCCAATACGTCCATCGGTGGTCGTGTTCCCTCGTTACATTCCATGCACCGCGCAGCCCTCGGCCTGCCGCGTCCCCACGCACGCAGGAACACCGCGACGACCGCCGTCCGGTGCTACCTCACCCGCCCGTCGCAATTTTCGTACCTCGACCGCGTTTGCACTCGCGCCGACGATTGGTGCCACGCGAGAAGTGTGGGGCCGTTGCCTCCCGCAAGGATCACGGCGACCTATACCGCGATCAGTATCGTGACGATCACGACGACGCCCCTTCCTACGGCGGGAAGGGGCGTTGTCGTGATCGTCACGATACTGATCGCTAGTCGTTGAGCGATTGCGGGGCGACGGGCTTGACCTCGGTGGCAGTGCCATTGTGGACGATCACCGCGCCGTCGTGCTTGCCGCTGCCGTTGCCGTTCGTCCCCCGCATCCCCGGCAGCGACTTGATCATCTCCGCGATGTCAATGCCGCTCAAAGCTTCCACGAGGGCGGGAACTTGAGCGACCATGTTCGCCACGTCCTTCGTGACGCGGCTGGCCCCGCCCGATTCGTCGCCTCCCGTGCTGACGATGGTGAGGTTATCAATGCCCTTCACGCTCTCGCTGAGGCCACGGGCGATCTCCGGCAGGCTCGTGAGCAGCTTGTCGAGCACGGCGGCCTGATTGTAGAGCGCGAAGGCGTCGGCCCGCTTCTCCATCGCGTCGGCCTCGGCTTGCCCCTTCTGGCGGATCACGTCGGCCTCGGCCTGCCCCGTGAGGCGGATCACGTCCGCTTGGGCCTCACCGGCGAAGCGCGTGGCGGCGGCGTGGCCCTCGGCTTCCAGCCGCAAGCGGGCCTGCTCGGCGGCGGCAAGCGTCTCGATGCGCTGCTTCTCGATCTCCGCCGGTCGCAGCACGGTGGCGATCAACTCCGACTCGCGTCGCTTGATCTCCGCCGTCTGCACCTCGGTCTCGCGCTGCTTGCGCACGAGTTCGACGTTCACTTCTTCCGCGATGGCCCGCTGCTGCTGGATGTTCGTCTCGATCTCGTACGCTTTGTCGGTGGTGGCCTGCTGCGACCGCACGCTCTGCTCGTACTCGGCCCTCTTGAGGTTGAGGTCGCGCACCGCCTCGGCCTGCTTGGTCTCGGAGGCGGAGCGGGCAATCACGGTCTCCTGATCGGAGAGGGCGCGGGCCACCGCCGCCTCGCGCATCGCGTTCGCCTGCTTGATCTCGGTGTCGCGGCGTGCCTCCGCCGTGGCGATGTCGGCCTCGCGCTTGATACGGGCCACGTCCGGGCGACCCATGTTGATGATGTACTCGTTCTCGTCGCGCACCTCGCGGATCGTGAACGAGATCACCTCCAGCCCCATCTTGTAGAGGTCGTCCGCGACGCCAGAACGCACCTGCGCCGCCACCATCTCCGGCTCCTTGACGATGCTCTCGACCGTGAGCAGGCCGATGATGCCGCGCAGGTGGCCCTCCATAACGAGGCGGATAAGGTTCTGCCGATCCTGCGGCGTCTTGCTCAGGAATTGCTCGGCGGCGGTGCGGATGCTCTGCTGGTCGTTCTTGACCTTGATCTGCGTCACCGCCTCCACATTCACCGCCACGCCCTGCTTCGTGTACAACGCCTGTGTGGGCGCGACATCGAAACTCATCAGCTCCATGCTCAGTTTGCGGCTCTGCTGCAAGAGCGGGTAGACGACGCGCCCGCCGCCCTGCAACACCTGCGTACCGCCGAAACCGGAGACGATCAGGGCTTCGTTCGGCCCCACCTTCTGGAACATGCTCGCCAGCACGATCAGCAACACGAGGAACGCGACCACGATCAGCACCGCGACGAAAATAATCTCGCCCATCGAACACCCCCACTTCCGCGAAAACACGCGGTTTTATTACCTTAAACGATCACATTATACACCAATATAACGAATAGCCGGGTGTCCCGGTTCCGCCGCCTATGGCTGTGGCAGCGACGGCGGCGACAGTGCCACGGGCGGGGGCGTGTCCTGAAGTTGCGCCGCGTTCGGCTCGTCGAGCGCACGCTCCCACGTCTCCACGTAGGCGACACCGCGCTCCACTTTGAGGATGACGACCTCGGTGTCACGGGGGATGGCGAGGCCGTACATGCTCCGCGCCGAGGCCGACCGCGTCGTCCCTGCCAAGGCGTAGGTGATCTCGCCCGCCTCGCCCCCGTAGATGGCACTCGTGACGCGAGCACCCGTTCCCGGCAACTCGCGCTCCTCGTCTATCGGCGGGGTGGTATCGCCCCGCGAGAGGACATTGTGCAGGAAGTAGTTCACGCCCGCCGCCCCGACCACGCCCCCCGCCACGGCTCCGAGGGCCGCGAGCGGGTCCGGGAGTGCCGGCCCGCGCAGGAGGATGTAGCCGATGCCGCCGAACCACGTCAGGAAGGCGGTGATCGCCGTCGTGTTCAGGAAGCCGAGGCGGATATTCGTGTGCGAACCGTGCTGACCGCCGTGGCCCGCGTCGCCGCCATGTGCGATATTGCCCGCATGACCCGCGTGGCTTCCGTGCAATACGTCGGCCCCGTGCGCCCCGTGCGCCCCGTGACCGAGGTGCAGGCCGTGGCCCGCGTCGAGGCCCGCGTGACCCGCATCGCCGCCGTGCGTCGCGCCCAAGAGGAGCGAAACCAGCGTGAGGCCCAACCCGACGAGGAAACAGACGAGAAACACGCTCTCTATCATGTACCGCCCCCGCCTCCGAATGCCCATGTACACACATGTTCACGAGTAAGTACGCGCCCCGCACGGGCGGGTTCCGCCGCACAGGTACAGTCATATGTGCGAGAGTCGTCTCCGCATTCGTGTCGCGTTTGTATGGAGCGGTCTTCGCTGAAGTTGCGGCAGTGGGGATGTTCCCTAAGTAGGTCGTCAGCGAGATTTGGACGGAATCGGCGGGCTTTCGCCTGCGGGTTTTTCCCGATGCGGCGGGCTTTCACCTGCCGCTATCCCGTCCAGAATCAGTTGCGGACCTACTTAGGACACGGTGTTCTCAGCCCGTGATTCCTGCCCACCGGACGGACCACGGGCTGAGAGCACCGCGTCACAAAAAATTGCCGCAATCTCTCTGCTCTCCGCTCTACGGACGCGATGCTCGGTTCGGTGTCACATGCCCGTGAAAGTACGAAAAACGCGAGGAGCAGACCGCAGCCTGCCCCTCGCGTTACCGCGTCGTCGCGTCGTCGCGTCGCCCGCAAAGGCAGCTACTCCTTGACCACAACCGTTTTCGCGGCCTTGTCGTGCCACGTCTGCTTCTTCGGGTCCCAGATCATCCAGAGGTAGCCGATGCCGAGCGCGAGGCCGGACACGACCGCGACGAGTGCTCGCACGAAACTGGGGCCGATGGCGACGGGGCTACCGTCCTCCATGCGCACGCGCAGGCCGCAGATTTTCTTCCCCGGCGTCTGACCGTTCCAGTAAGTGAGGAACAACGCCCCGTAGAGCACGCTGACGACGGTACTCAGGAGGCTCCCGCCGCTGCCGAGCGAGGAACTCACGCCCCCATCCGTTGCCGTGGTCGCGCCGAGGCCGAGGATGCCGGCAAGAATCTGCACGGGGATACCGACGATCAGGCCGTCAATGAACGAGGCGAGGAAGCGAATCCAGAAACCGGCGAGGGCGGGTTGCGCCGCCGCGTAGCCGCCGTAATGGTTGCCGTACTGCTCAGGCATACCCGCCGGTGCGCCGTAGGGTGGCACCGCGTTCTGCCCGTACGGGTTGGGATTGCCGCCCGGTTGCCCCGGCTGCCCGTACGGTTGCCCCGGCTGCCCGTAGGGATTGCCTTGCGGCTGCCCTTGCGGCTGACCATAGGCTTGACCGCCGTACGGCTGCCCCGGCTGTCCCGGTTGCGCGTAGGGATTGCCTTGCGGCTGTCCGTACGGCGGTTGCCCCGGTTGCCCCTGCGGCTGCCCGTACTGCCCCGGCTGCCCGTACGGTTGCTGGCCCTGCGGTTGCCCGCCGTACTGCGTGGGCGCGTCCTGCGGCGGGTAGCCGCCCCGGTTCCCGCCGCCCTGTGGGGGCTGGTTGCCGCCCTGCGGGGGGTAGTTCCCGCCCCCTTGACTTTGACCACCTTGTTGCGGGGGGTAATTGCCCCCGCCGCCGCCCTGTGGTGGATAGCTCATGTCCGTTCCCCTCCCCGTACACCTCACGAGGCGCGGCCCATCCGCACCTCCATACCCCGATACCCCACATGCGCTGTCGTGCCTCGCTACGCCTTCACGACCACGGTGTTGACGATTTTGTCGTGCCACGTCTGCTGGTTCGTGTCCCACAATGCCCAGAGGAAGCCCAGATAGAAGACCGAGCCGCTCACGAACGCCTTGAACAGGTATCGCCCCCACGCCTGCCCCGCCGTGATCGGGCCGGTTTGCAGGTTGACGACCCGGATACCGACGATACGCTTGCCGATGGTCTGACCGTTCCCCGACCCCTTGCGGGCGGTCATCAGCGGCTCGTAGAGGAAGGCGACGAGCAGCACGATCACGAACAGCAGCCCGCCGATGCCGAGTACCGCCCCGTTCGGGTTCGCGTCCACGATCTCACCGGCGGCGTCGGTGGTGGCGTTGAGGCCACCGACGAACAGCCCGATGGCGGCGAAGTACACGAGCGAGAGCGGGATGCCGAGGATCAGGCCGTCGAGCAACGCGGCACCGAGCCGCGCCCCGAACCCGGCGAAGGCGTATTGCCCCGGCCCCGCGCCCCATTGATAGCCCGGTTGCCCCGGCAGCGGCGCGGCGTACTGCTGCTGCGCGTACTGCACGTAGGGCGGCATGCCCCCCTGCGGGGCGTACGGGTCATACCCCGGCCCGCCGGGGCGCGGTGGGTCTTGCGGCCCGCCGTACGGTTGGCCACCGTATTGACCGCCGCCACTGCCACCACCCACACCATAAGGGGGAGACAGCGGTGGATAGCCCGGTGCGGACCCTTGCGTTCCCTGCGGTGGTAGTGGCGGTGGTGGATAGGCACTCATGCGCACGCTCCTTCCGTTCATTAGCTGACCGTTCGGTGCGGGTTCTGTCTCTAAGTAGGTCCGCAACTGATTCTGGACGGGATAGCGGCAGGTGAAAGCCCGCCGCATCGGGAAAAACCCGCAGGCGAAAGCCCGCCGATTCCGTCCAAATCTCGCTGACGACCTACTTAGTATTGCACATCCCACAACCTGTAACGTGAGACCGTCGGAGCGCGAGAAATGTTCCGCCTGCCTACCTTTCCCGCCTCAGCGCGAACCGACGAACATGCCGAAGCCGACCGCGAGTGCCAGCACCCCCATGAGGATCAGCAGCGCGAACCCCACGAGTTGCAACCCGCCGAGCACGAGGCCCACCGTCGCCATCCCCGCGCCGTCGAGCGTGCCGCGTGCCTCCCGAATCTGCCGCCGCGCCCGCACCCCGAAGACCACCGCGATCACCGCGCCGAGCAGCGGCACGAACACCCACGCCGCCACCCCCGCGATCAGGCTGATCGCGGCGTCGGGGCTGGTGCGTCGCGGCATCGGGGGTGCGTACGGGTAGGGGGGATGGAATCCGTACGGCGCGTAGTGTACCGGCGCGGGCGGCGCGTACGATTGCGGCGCATACGTGCCACCTACCGGGTAGGGCGGGTACGGCGGGTAGGGCGGGGGCGGCACCCAACCGGGACGGTCGTAGGCGGGGGCGTCCTGCGGTACCTGCGGTTGCGTCATCGGGGCGAACGTCATCGGTGGCAATCCTTTCGTGTCCTGGAGAATCCTGTTCCCGGAGTATAACAGAGTGCCGGGTGTTTGTTGCCAAACTTTTATGTCGCTACGTCGCCACATGCAGCGGTCTCGTCGTCGCGTGCGCCGCCGACGGCGACAGCGAATCCGGGCGTTCGGCGGGGTACAAGGATCGTGTCCGACCGGATTTCCTTTCACACGAACCACACGGCGAGCCAGACAACAATCGCCCCGTAGCCGCAGACGAGCGCGGCAATCGCCAGACCGCGCCCACGCAGGTAGCCGCCCGCCCGCCCGATTGCCCCCAACGCGAGATGACCGAGCACGATCCCCACGAGAGACGCCACGAGCAGCAGCACGGACCACCCGCCGACCAGACCGATGGCGGCGAACACGAGGGCGGCAATCGCCTGCCCGCTCGTCTGCCCGGTCGCGGTATGCCACGCGGGTATGGCAGGTATGTAGCTGCCGGAAGTATAACCGACGGGCGCGGGCGGGATGGGCGGCGGGGGCGGCGGCGGTTCGGGCGGCGCGTCCGGGGTCGGGACGTGTTGCGCCGTGTCGGGCGGCGAGTTCTGCATTGCGGCCCACCTTTCTCTGTGGCATGATCCCTACACCGCCAGTATAGACGCGAGGAGCGCACCCGAAGTTTCCGTGCATTCGCGGGTGTTGCCGTGCCACGTCGCGCATTCGCGCATTCGCGCAAATGTTGCGGAACATGAACATCGCTGCTACACTCAAAACTCGTACCGAAGCATAAAACTTGGCATGGTCGGCACGCAACGATAGACACTGCTCGCTCGTCCCATAGGAGGCCCGCATGGTTACGCTCTCACGCCCGCCCGCCGCGCCCGTATGGATCGAGGGCGGCGGCGGGGATGATCGCCTCGCCGCTCTGGTCGCGTTGCAGCGCGATCTCGCCGCCGCGCAAGGCGACGCGGACGCGATCATGCAACTCGTCGTCGTCGCAGCGGAGCAGCTTACCGGGGCGGTCGGCACGGCGGTCGAGAGCGTGGAGGAGGAGGAGACGGTCTACCGGGCGGCGCGGGGCGTCGCGCTCCCCTTCCTCGGCACGCGGCTGCGGTTGCGGCAGAGCCTCGCGGGGCTGGCGACGACCACGGGCGAGTCGGTGCGGTGCGACGACGCCGAGACCGACGGGCGCATAGACCGCGCCGCGTGCCGCCGTCTCGGTATACGCTCGTTCGCGGCGGTGCCGCTCCTCCACGGCGGTCGCGCCATCGGTGGCCTCACGGTGTTCGCTGCCGCGCCGTGTGCCTTTGGCGACGGGGAGATGCAAATCCTGCACCTGCTGGCGGGGTTGCTCGCCACGAGTCTAGGCCATGCTCGCGCCGAGGCGGCGAACCGCGAACTCGTGCAGGAGGTGGGCACCACGCTCGGTGCGCTCCTCGAAAGCGAGGAGCGGTACCGCCATCTCGTGGAACTCTCGCCCGACGCCATCGTGGCCTTCACCGACGAGCGGTACCTGTTTGCCAACCCCGCCGCCGCCGCGCTCTTCGGCGTCAAGGCCGCGAACGACCTCCTGAAACGCGACATTCACGATTTCCTGCCCGAAGACCTGTCCGACGCCGAGCGCGAGCGTGTCGTCGCCACGATTCACGCCACGATACACGACGGGGCGCGTACCGGCCCTGCGGTGTCGCGGTTGCGGCGCGACGACGGCACGACGGTGGACGTGGAAGTGAGCGGGATGCGTATCGAGTTCCGGGGGCAACGGGCGCGGATGAGCGTGATCCGCGACATCTCGGAGCGCGAACGGGCGGAACGCGCCCTGACCGCGAGCGAGGCGCGGTATCGCTCGGTGATCGCCGCCCTCGAAGAGGGGATCATGGTGCAGGACACGGCGGGGCGCATCACGGCGATGAACGCCAGTGCCGAGCGCATCCTCGGCTTCACCTTCGCGGATATCGAGGAGCGCGACGGATTCGACCCCCGCGCCCACGCGGTCTACGAGGACGGCGCGTTCTTCCCCGACGACGAACACCCCGCGATGACTGTGCTGCGTACGGGCGTCGCGGAGTCGCACGTTGCGATGGGCTTCCCGAAACCGGACGGCGGCGTGACGTGGGCCTCGGTGAATGCGCAACCGCTCTTCCGCCCCGGCGAGGCCGCGCCGTACGCCGCCGTGAGCAGCTACACCGACATCACCGAGCGCAAGCGCAAGGACGAGGAGTTGCGCACCTTCTCGGAGGAGTTGCAGCGCAGCAACCGCGAGTTGCAGGACTTCGCCTCCGTGACCTCGCACGACCTGAAAGAGCCGTTGCGCAAGATACAGACATTCGGTAGCCGTCTCGAGACGCACAGCAAGGATGCCCTCGGCCCCGCAGGGTGCGACTACCTGCACCGGATGCTCGGTGCCGCCACCCGCATGGAGCGGCTCATTGACGACATCCTCGCCTACTCGCGCCTCTCCTCGAAGGCGAAGCCCTACGAGCGCGTGAACCTGAACGAGACGGTCTCCGCGATCCTGAGCGATCTGGAGGTGCGCATCGAGCAGACAGGGGCGACGGTGACGCTCGACAATTTGCCCACGCTCGACGCCGATTCGATGCAGATGCGGCAACTGTTCCAGAATCTCATCGGCAATGCGCTGAAGTTCCACCGCGAGGCCGTGCCGCCCGTCGTGCGCGTCACCTGCCATCGCGTGCCGGGGCGCGAACGCGGCAAGAACGCCCGCGACCACTATCACCTGATCGTGCAGGACAACGGCATCGGCTTCGACGAGAAATACCTCGACCGCATCTTCACCGTGTTCCAGCGGCTGAACACGCGCACGCACTACGAGGGGTCGGGCGTGGGGCTGGCGATCTGCCGCAAGATCGCGGAGCGGCACGGCGGCACGATCACCGCCCGCTCCACACCGGGGCAGGGGGCGACCTTCGTGGTAACATTGCCCGTGGAACAACGTGGGGAAGCGCAATAATTCGTCACGGAAATGAGCAGGGGCGTGTGCGGCAGTGCCGCTAGGAGGGCGAGGTCTTGGATATTCTCAAGAAGCCGGTGACGATTCTCATCGCGGACGACGACCCGGACGACCGGATGCTTGCCCTCGAAGCCCTGAACGAGAGCCGCCTCTCGAACAACCTCTACTTCGTGGAGGACGGCGAGGAACTGCTCGATTACCTGAAGCGGCGCGGGCAGTACAGCGACCCCGCCTCCTCCCCGCGCCCCGGCCTGATCCTCGTGGACCTGAACATGCCGCGCAAGGACGGGCGCGAGGCGATCCGCGAGATCAAGGCGGACGAGGAACTGCGGCAGATACCGCTCGTGGTTCTCACCACCTCGAAGGCGGAGGAGGACATCCTCCGCACGTACAACCTCGGCGTGAATTCCTACATCACGAAGCCCGTCAGCTTCGATGGCCTCGTGGAGGTGATGCAGGGATTGCGCCGCTACTGGTTCGAGATTGTGGAGTTGCCCGAATCCGAGACGCCGCGAACCTGATCGCCTTCCCCCATCCACCGCTCTTTCCGCCGCCCGCCCCGCGTCGCAAGACGCGGGGCGGTTATGTGTGGCGGGCCGAACATTTTCTCCCGGTGGGATGGACTTCAGCCCGCCCTCCACTGCCCCGGATAGATGCCGCAATCGCTGTCAACACCGCAAGAAAGAGCCGATTGAGAGCGTGGCAAGGAGCCATCGCCGATGGCATGAATGTTGCTCTAGTTTTGCAGTACTGAGCAGAACGAGGCGTTATTCGGCGGCACGCATTCGTCTTGCGCATTTTTCTTGTGTCGTGTAAAAGATGATGAGTACTTCACGAAATAGCAAAGCGCAATGTTGCTCTTTTCATAAAGAGTAATCGAAAGTCACGCAAATGTGGCGGTGATGACGCGGGCGGGTACCGCGAGAGCGTACCCTAGAAAGGGCGAGCGGCATGGACTATACGGTGATACGAAACATCGGTGCATTCAGCGGCGGTGCCATCGCCCCACGCGAGGACGACGCCTTCGCCCGCGACCTGTTTCACGAGAACGCGCTCCCCATGTGGGTGTACGATTTGGACTCGCTGCGGTTTCTCGCGGCAAACGAGGCGGCACTCGCCTTTTTTCGCTGCACCCGTGCGCAGCTGTTCGCCATGGATGTAGTGACGATTCGCCCGTCGGAGGCGATCCCCGCCTTTCTTGATTTCGTGACCGACAGTGCTGTGCGCTACGCATGGACGGGAACCAACAAATACCGCCGCCACGACGGAACGCTCGTTGACCTCGACGTGACCTCCTATCCGCTCCTGTGGGAGGGGCGAACGGCCCGCTGTGTGGTGGGGATGGACAGTGCTGCGCGACGACGCGACGCGGGTTCGTCGCGCCATACGAGCCTCTACGACAGCCTCACGGGGTTGCCGGGGCGCCCGCTCTTCGTGGATCGCCTCGCGCATACCATCCGGCGCGGGCGGCGCGGGCAACAGGACGTGCGTTCGCACTTCTACGTGCTGCTGCTCGACCTCGACCGCTTCGGCAACATCAACGACAGCCTCGGTTTCGCGGCGGGCGACGAACTGCTGACGGCGGCGGCGCGGCGGTTGCGCACGATCCTCGGCCCCGCGCACACGCTCGCCCGCATCGGGGCCGACGAGTTCGCCGTGCTCGTGGAGGAGAGCGACCGCCCCGACGACGCGCTCGTTCTCACGGAGTCGCTGCTCGCGGTGCTCACGGGGACGTACACCCTCGACGGGCAGGAAGTGACCGTCACGGGGAGCGTCGGCATCGTCCACGCCGACCGCGAGGAGACCGCCGAGGGGTATCTGCGCAATGCTACCATCGCGCTCCGTCGCGCCAAGCAGCGCGGCAAGGGGCGGTACGAGGTCTTCGACACGGGGATGCACGAGCGCGTGGTGCGCTTCGTGCGCATGGAGAACGAGTTACGCCACGCACTGGAGCGCAACGAGTTTCGCGTGCATTATCAGCCCATCGTCGGGCTGACGAGCGGTACAACGGTCGGGTTCGAGGCGTTGGTGCGCTGGCAGCACCCGGAGCGCGGCCTCGTACCCCCGGCGGAGTTCATCCCCGTGGCGGAGGAGACCGGGCTACTGGGCGGCATCGCCCGGTGGATTCGCCACGAGGCATGTACGCAGATGCAGACGTGGCGCGAGACGCACCCCGCGTTCCGCGACCTGACGATGAGCATCAACATCTCCGGAAGCAGCTTCGCCGATCCGGGCTTCGTGGCGCAGATATCCTCCGTGCTCGGTGCCACGGGCCTGCCTGCCGGGAACCTGAAGATGGAGATCACCGAGAGCGTGATGATGAGCAACGTGGACGCCATCCCCACGCTGCACCGCGTGCGCGACCTCGGTGTACACATCGGCATGGACGACTTCGGCACGGGCTACTCGTCGCTCAGCTACCTGCACCGCCTGCCCGTGGACACGCTGAAGGTGGACCGCAGTTTCATCTGGAACATGGGCGCGGCGGGCGAGAATGTCGAGATCGTGCGGGCTATCGTGCGGTTGGGCCAGACACTCGGCATGGATGTCGTCGCGGAGGGGATCGAGACGGGGATGCAGCGCGAATTGCTCGCCGCGATGGGGTGCGAACTGGGTCAGGGCTACCTCTTCGCCCGCCCCGCCCCGCCCGACGCGGTGGAGCGTCTGCTCACGGGTATGGGCGGCCTGCACCTCACCAATCCACTCGTTCTCACCCCTCCCGCTGCATGAAAAGGGCCGCGTGCCGCGCAGGATTACCCTCAGGGCTTGTGCGGTTCCCTGTCGGCGGTCGTTGCGGAGCGAATGCGCCCCTCCCCCCGGCCCCCTCCCCCGGTGGGGGAAGGGGGAGAAATGTGGGAACATCGCAGCTTTC
>JAABUN010003214.1_pt1 | contig 26135 bp, 21 predicted proteins | sample 5559311 | NCBI WGS metagenome assembly JAABUN01 (sample SAMN10711877, study PRJNA513370) | rock metagenome | isolation source: Antarctica rocks | place: Antarctica: Victoria Land, Siegfried Peak sud
GGATGCGGGACCAGCTTGACTGGGACGATCTGCCGCCGTTGCCCTTCCATCGCCGGAACCAGCAGTGGCGCTATGCCTGGCTCGCCTGAAACTGTCGGGGAGAGAACCCCCCGGCCCCCTCCCCAGCTCGATTCCAGGTGCGTGTCGCGAAGCGGGTTGGGAACTGGAATCGGATGGAGAGGGGGAGAACGCCGTCAAACACTGTGAGCCGCGCTGTAGTTCGTTGGTCGACGCTGGTGGTTCCGGGGATCAGAGTTTCGGTGAATTCGGCTATGGCTCTGGGGGCGATGGTCGCCGCGGCGACCGGTCAGAGCCTGCGAAGTGCCCGCCCATGACCCTACGGAATCCTCTTTTTCGCGGAACGACCTCGTCCCGAACACGTATTAGCCATCGCGCAGACCGTCTTGGCGACATCGTCCCTGAGCCCGACCGCTTCGCTGCCATTCATGGTCGGGTAGCTGCAATATGAATCAGGGCCGGCCCACACTTCGGCGCTCGTGGAAGACGGCCTCGATGTTGTTGCCGTCGAGGTCGTAGACGAAGGCGCTGTAGTAGCCCTCGTGGTACTCGGGGTGCTCGGCCGGCCCATGCTTCTCCTGGGCGCCTGCCGTCAGGGCGGCATGGAAAAACGCGTCCACGGCGACGCGGGAATCGGCGACGAAGGCGACGTGGGCGCATGAGGTCGGATGGTCGCCGGGCGCAATCAGGTTGATGGCGAAGTCGGCCGAACCCTCGACGCCGTAGGCCGAGAAGCTCTCACCACGATCCAGTTCGTGGAAGCCGAGCGGGGCAAGTGTCCGCCGGTAGAAATCGCGGCTGGCTTCCAGGTCGCTGACCAGCAGGTCGACGTGGTCTATGACGATCCGGCGCGTAGTCCCTTCCGGGGTGGGCATGGTCTCTGGCCTCAACTCGATCTCGTCGGTCATCTCAATGAAGGGGCCGGTGGTGATGGGCGGCGCTGACGATCGAACCTGAAAAACGGTCCGACGAGCCGACGGTGCGCCAGTATGGTAGCAATCGCTGCCGGATGCCGTGCAGCGGATCGGCCGGCCTGGTTCGACCGGTCGTCTCGCAGGAATCTGGCAGCGGCGCCATTTCGCCACCCGGGTGAACGCGCTACACTGATTCGGCTATGACTGATGCGGAATCCGAAACACCGTCCCAATCGGATGACCACATCACCCGCCCCGGCACCGATCCGCCCGGCGATGAGCGGTTACCACGCACCCAGCTCTCCGCCCGTGTCGCCCAGGTCGCGGTCCGGCCGGACGACGGTGCCCCCAATGACGCAGACGCCAACGGTCAGGGTCCCCGGCCGCCGATGAACTGGCGCCGGACGCTCTACGCCCTCTGGATCGCCCAGATCCTGGCCCTGATCGCGTTCTCGATGCGCGTCCCATTCCTGCCCTACTACCTCGGCGACCTCGGCCTGACGAATGTGGATGACCAGCTCTGGTGGGCGACGGCGATCACCGCGGCCGGGGCGGTCTGCATGACGATCTCGGCGCCGATCTGGGGAGTCATCTCCGACCGGGTCGGCCGGAAGCCAATGGTGATCCGGGCGATGCTCTGCGCGGCCTTCACGATCGGGCTGATGGGGCTGGCGACGGCGCCCTGGCAGTTGTTCGGTCTCCGGCTGATCGAGGGTGCCTTCACCGGAACCGTCACCGCCTGCGCCGCCCTCGTCGCCTCGACGGTCCCGCGGGATCGCATCGGCTTCGGTCTCGGGCTAATCCAGACGTCGGTCTTCTCCGGCTCCTCCCTCGGCCCGCTGTTCGGTGGCTTCCTCGCCAGCCAGGTTGGCTACCGCTGGACCTTCGGCGTCGCCAGTGGCTTCATGGTGATCGGGTTGCTGATCGTCGTCTTCCTCGTCGAGGAACGGTTCCGGCCCGTCCGGCGAACGACGACGGTCGACGGCAAGCGGAGCGGCGGGTTCCGATCGCAGATGGCCATCCTCGCCATTCCGGTCGTCGGGATCATGGTGCTGTCGATGCTGGTCATCCGCGGGACCTCGATGTCGATCCAGCCGATCCTGCCTCTCTATGTCGCGGAGCTTGGCTCGTTTGGATTCAGCGACGCGGAGACCGCCGGCCTGATCCTGGGGGCGCAGGGGCTGACCAGCGCCATCGCGTCGATCTACTTCGGCCGACTCGGCGACCGGATCGGCCACCGCCGCATCCTGACGGTCTGCACTTTCGCGGCCGGATTCATCTACCTGCCGATGGCGATCGTGACCCAGTCGTGGCAACTGCTCGCCCTGCAGGCGGCCTTCGGTGTCGCGGCTGGTGGGCTCGTCCCGACAGCCAACGCGCTGGTCGCCCACGCGACCAGGCCGGAGCAGCGTGGGGTCGTCTTCGGGCTGATGGCGGGAGCCGGTTCGATGGGCGCCTTCGTCGGACCGCTCGCCGTCGCCGGACTGACGACCTCGGGCGGCTTCGGACTGGCCTTCGTCGCGATCGGCGTCTCGCTGCTTCTGATGGGCGTCGCGGTCGTCTACACCTTCAGCCACCGGGCCCGGGAAGTGCCCCCGGTTGGACAGCGGCCCGCGACCGGGGATTGATAGGCCCTTACGTACGAGCGGCCCCGCTCGTAGGGCGAGAATCAGCGTACAGGGTTCTACCGCACCCAGGGTTGCCTGATCGTTCGTCATCGTCGGCCACGCGCATGGTTCATTCGAACACGGTCGGACCCAGACCACCGTCTCGCCTGACGGCGAAGGCCGCTGCGGCGGCCGGGCGAGGCAAGCCGTCGCCCCTACGAAATCCGGCACCGCACCTGGCGAAATTTGCTCAGGCAGGCATTGCCGACCGTATGAGCCGGTGACCTCTCCCTTACCCCGACCGCCCGTTTACAGGTACAGACAGAACGGGTGACCATCAGGGTCGAGGTGAACCCGGACGTCCTCCTGCGGCTGGTCGTCCGCCAACGTCGCTCCGCACGCCCTGGCGTGAGCGCAGGCCCCCTCCAGATCCTCGACCTGGATATCGAGGTGAAGCATCATCTGCTGCGTACCAAACTTCGCAGGCCAGACTGGACGCTCGTGGATGTCCTCGATCTGGAGGGACAGCCCGACTCCGCCATCCGGGTTGGCTAGCATCGCCCAGCCCGGATCCTCGCTGGTGATCTCCCACCCGAGGAGGCGCTGATGGAAGTGCGCCAGCGCGACCGGGTCCGGGCTGTTCAGGACAGTGGCGGTCAGCGTCAGACCGTTAATCATGTCATCTGCCCCCTCTCACCTTCAGGCGCGATTCATCCGAGCATTCCCCCCAACAGGACAGCGTCGGAGCGAAGGTGCGCGAGTGGATCACACCAGCTGATCGATCGGACGCAGGGTTCCGGTCTGACGAGGACGGCTGCGGGCGATGATGACGCCGCTCAGAACGATCGCTCCGCCGACGACGGTGATCGTATGGGGCTGCTCGCCGAGGATCAGCCAGCCGGCGGTGACGGCGACGATCGGCAGCAGATAGAGCGCATTGGCGGTCGTTGCGATATCGAATCGGGATAACGCGTACGCCCAGGTCGCGAAGCCGATCGCGCTGGTGGCGATGCCGAGAAACAGGATGGCGAGGATGGGTTTGGTACCGGCGGACGGCAGGTCGCCAGCCAGCGCGGGGACGAACGGCAGGGCAACGAGCGTTCCCGCCCACATGGCGTAACACGTCACCTCGATGCCGCTGTACCGGCGCAGCAGTGGCTTCTGCAGGACGATGAAGAGCGCGAAGCAGAGCGCGGCGGTGACGACCAGCAGCGCGTTCCCGCTCAGACGGAGACCGTCCCCCCCACTGAGCGCCATGACGGCCGCCCCGACGAAGCCAATGGCGATTCCGGCCCATCTGCGTCCGCCGAGATGGTCGCGCAGCAGTAGCCAGGCCAGCAGGGCCGTGAAGAGCTGCGCGGTGTTGATGAGCAGGCTGGTCGTCCCGGCCGGAACGGTTCGCTGGCCGGAGTTGAGCAGTAACTGATAGCCAGTCACACCGACGATGCCGCAGAGGATGAGCCGGGGCAGGTCCCGCCGGGCCGGGCGCCGGACCCCGACGAACGGGGCAACCACGGCCAGCACCAGCCCCGACACGACGACCCGGCCAGCGGTTAGCCCAGCCACGCTGAACCCGTCCAGGGCAATCCGGATCGCGACGTAGGCGCTGCCCCAGAGGACGATCGTCGTGGCCAGGGCGATGAGGGGGAGGGCCGATCCGGACAGCCTCATCGAGCAGTTCCACTGGCGTATTGGGTTGTCATCGAATGGGTCCCTGTTCTGTGGCGGGGTCGACCAGCGTGGCATTCGACGAACAGCTTCTCCCCTGCAAACGGACATCATACGCGCCGCTTAGCCGATTCGTTGCCCGTCCCGGTCACTCCCGGTCCTGGTCGACGGCCTCCCGCAGTGCGGCCTGGGCGCCGGTCCGCAAAGTCGCACCGTGGCTGAAGGCGACCGTCGAGAACGACTGCCCGGTCAGGTTGGCCGCCGAGACCCCGGCCTGCTCCGGGTCGTCGCAAAGAAGCTTCAGGACGCCAACCCGGATGTCGGGAAGGAGGTTCCCGAAGGCGTCCGCCGTGAACAACAGATCGTCGTCCCGCAGCAGGGAGATGTGGCCACGGGTATGGCCGGGCGTCGCAACAACGCGGAACCTGGCGACGTCGTCACCGTCGACCAGCATCCTCGTCACCGGTGCCGTTGGCCATCGCCGGGCAGCCATCCCACGCTGAAGGAGCGGATTGCGCATCGGGTCGGTCGCACGGGTTCCGGCGATGATCTCGGCCTCCGCCTCCGACGCCCAGACCTCAGCCGCCGGCGCCCAGGCGAGCATCCCCGGCAACCCGCCGATGTGGTCGGGGTGGTGATGCGTGATCACGATGCGGCGCAGATCGCCGGGATTAGCGCCCAGCGACCGCAGGGCCGACTGGATCCGGCCAGCGCTGCGGCCGAGTCCCGTGTCCACGAGTGTCCAGCCGTCGTCGCCTGCGAGGAGCAGGACGTTGATCGCGTTCGGGATCGGGAGGGCGTCGACCCGGTAGACGCCCTCAGCGATCCGCTCTGGTCTGGCCATTCCGGACCCCTGCCTTCTCTTGCCAGTGTCGGCCGACCAATCAGTCCCTGACGTAGACGCACATGGTGGTCCGACGACCGGGCGACGGTCATGCTCTCCTTCCTTTCTTCTGTTGAACCATTGACCACGTCCGGTATTGGCGGCAATGGCCGATACATCTCTCCGCAGCCGTCTCAGCACTGCAGCAGTTTTCAGTTGAAGTGCCGAATCCCGATTAGACAGTCTGCTCCCCTCTCCGGACACCTGCGAGCCGAAGCCGCTCCAGTGGGTGAGCGAGCAGGTGCGCCGGAGAGGGACCGGGGGAGAGGTCTGCTCCGCCGCCTGATCACTTCCAGAGCAATCCGCTGTAGCCTCAATCATTCTCGACGTACCCAGCAACTTTCGCGACCGGGCGGACCCCCTCTGCTCCCCCGGAGGACCCGATGGCCACCATTGACCAGTTGGGACAGCCGGTTCACGGCAGACACACCGCCAGCGCATTCCGCCAACCCCCTGATCCTCATCGCAGATAGAGACGGCTGCGACGAGATTCTCTCCCGTCGCAGCCGTCTCTGTTGGTCGCAAATTGCGGCAAATCGCCCCTGGCACTATTGTCCGCCCGATGACCGGCGGTTCGCGTCGGAGCGTCCTGCAGCACGACGGTCCGGGTGCTCGGCCAGCCAGACGGAGCGAACGCTGACCTCGACCGGAACCGGCACGCCGATGATCGTCTCGGCGGCCCGACGGATGACGGGCAGGTACCGGCTGGCCCGGCGCTGCGTGACGGCCGAGCTTGCGCCGATCATCAGCTCCCCACCCTCCCCGCGGCCGACCAGTTCGGCGCTGCGAATGCAGCTCTCGAGGTCGGCCCGGGAGATCTCGCCGCCCAGGGCCAGCTCGGTCAGCATCGCCGACCAGACCTGGGTGCTGGCCAGTCCGCATTCCTCGACTACGAAGGTCGTATCCGCCGGCGCGGTTCGCCGGGACAGCGGGGCGACCACCGGAACGGCTGTGTCCGACACCTGTGTCGTTGCGGAACTCGATGCCGTCGGTCGGTGTGGACCAGTCCGACGAGGGCCGGTTCGCACCGAGACGATGGGGTCTGTCGGGGCGACCGTCTGCTGCCCCACAACTGCGGGTCGCCGGGCCGGCGCCTTCCCTGGAACGAACGCGGGCGTTGCTCCGACAGCCGCGCGACCGCTGCGGACTGACGTGTCGTTCCAACTTGCACTGGAACGACCGGAATCGCCGGTCACTCTTCGGCCACCGCGACCAGGACCGTCGTCACCGGACGGACGGCCCTCACGCTGCCACCGGGCGAGGATCTCCCGGATCCGGCGGGGCGCGACGTAGGCGCTGCCGGATTCGACCGCCTCGTAGATCGCCGCCGTCACCCACACCCACCCGGTCGAACCGGTGTCAGAGTCGCGAGCCGCTGCGTCGAACTGCTCGGCCAGGGTCGTCAGCAACTGACGCTGAGCCGTGGTCGAGGGCTTGTCGTTGGCGTCCTCGAACGCCCGGATCGCCGTCGCTCCGGCATCGGGTCCGGCTCCGTCCGCCGCTGGCCAAGCCCGGATGACCGCAGGAACCGGTGGAGCGACCGGCGTGGCAACTGGAACCGGATCAGTCATCGGCGTAGCGCCAGTGGTGCCGCCGACCCGGCCGATTCGTCGAGCCGCGATTCGGTTGCTGAGCCGGTTCCGGGAGATATCTGCGTCCTGCCTGTGCTCATCTGTTGATCCCGTGTCCGTCGTTGTTCTCGTAGTAGAAAGAGATTGGTCATACATCGTGTTGCTCGGCGCAACGATGGTTAGGGCAGCGACGTTGCTGCCGGCAACAGAGCTCGATCGCTTTCCATCCAAACCTCTGTTGCTCCCGGCAACATTCACACCCGAACCTCTGTTGGTTGATGCAACATCGACTTCAATGTGACCAGCGGAACCTTTGTTGCCAGTTGCAACTGAGGTTGCATCCGGGGATCCGATAGCGACACCTGACGGAAGGCCGCTGTCACTACAAGTGCCATTTGCCGCCCCGTTGTCACCGTCTCCGGGCACAGAAAAAAGGACCGGGGCAGCGGCGGCCGACTGCCGGGCGGCGTGCCCAGCCCGGGTCCGGTCGCTGGCTCGGCGCTCCTCGGTCGCCACCTTCGCCGCTAGTCGCTGCCAGGTCGGGTCTCGCCGCAGAACCGGCATGATGTCGTTCCAGAGGCTCCCGGAGCCGATCGGGCTGAACCGGGTCGAGAAGATCCTGCGCAGATACCGGTAGACGTTCTTGTCCCGGTCGGCGATCTGGATCACCTCCAACACGGCCCGAGCGCTGAGGACATAGCCGTCATCGTGATCCTTCACCCGGTAGAAGTTGTGCGGCACCCGCCACTGGCGCCCCTGGGCGTCGGGCTTGAGAATCATCTCCTTGCGGATCTCGATCAGGTCCAGCGCGACCAGAATCTTGTTGATCGTGATCAGCTCCGACCGCTCCTCGCCATAGAAGTCGGCCTCGCTCTGCTGTGACGGGAAGGCGTAGCCCCGGTTCGGGGAGTCCTCCCGCCGGTCCGTCCAGACGGTGTAGGAGTTGAGCAGCCCGACGCCCTTGAGCCCGATCAGCGGAGCGAACTGCGTGACGATGCTGTTCCAGTGCCAGAACCAGCCGCGCTTGCGTGTGTCGGTGCCGCTCTGGGTCGTGGTCGCCGCATCGACGCCAGTGATGTCGACCGCTGGGCTGGCCCCGCTCTTCGCTGGCCGCTTCGTACCGGGCCTCGTCGTCTCCGAGGCGGGCGTGCTGACGGACTCCGGCGTGGTGGCCTTGCCTGTCGCAAGGCGCACCGGAGCCGCCGTGACGTCCTCCGTCGCGGCTTTCGACTCGGGCTGGGTGGACGGGGGCGTGATCCGGTTCGCCCGGACACGGCTAACCCGCACGGCACGCCGCTGCCCGTCGCTCATCTCGCACCCCCACTGGGAGCGGACACGGGGACGAAAGGTTGCGTACGATCACTGACCGCGGTGTGTTGACACACCGTCCACGGCGTGCCTAGAATATGGGTGTCGCCAGGGTACACGGAACCCTCCCTCGATGGGGATCAACGGTGACAGTCTCGTGAGCCGGACCTGATGAGCGGCGGTGTGGCAGCCTTTAGCTCATCGAACCCGGAGACGATCTCAACACAGCACATCTGTCTCGCGTGGCGAGGCAAGCGATGGGGTCGGCGTTGGCGCGCCGGCCTTCTGCTTTTTTCGAACTCGAACTCGTCGGCCCCGCTGGTATGGTCGTCCGTCCCGGTTGGCGCCGGTTCGATCCGCCCATTGGCCACCGTTGGGAGTTCCGGGTCGCGTCCGTCTCCTCAGCCTGTCGCGTCGTCCCGATCGCGCATCCTCCCCGATTCGTCACCGTTCGTGTTCGATCCATCTGGACCAACCGGTCATCGGTCTCTGTCAGCGTCCGTCCTGCAGGCACGTTGGCGCGTGCCACTCGGATGGTCGTCTGGCGGTTGTCCGGCGCCGGTGTGAGGAGCCCGTCGCACTTCGCGACATGCCCCTCGCACCCGAGCCCGATGCCATGGCGTCGTAGATCAGTAGAGTCGTTCGCTCCAATGGCTCCGGAAGGCGAAGCCGACCAGCGTGAGCCCCTCTCCATCGGTGAGCCCGCAGGCGAGCGACGATGGGGAGGGGTTGGGGAGGGGCTCGTCGCAGCACTCATCGCTTGCCCTCCGATCGTGAACGCCCGTTGCGACGAGTGGTTGTCGGGGTGGCGGTGAGTTGCTCGAGCTGCGCCACGAAGCTGGTCTGGACAACGGTCGTCGCGGTCCGGGCCGGAGCGGTGTCATCATCGTTGCCACCCGTCTCGACACCGGCGCCAGCCACTCGCCGGGCCAGTTCCCCATCGACCACCCGTGCCCCGGCCGCGACGGCCGCGTCCATCGCCGCGGCCACCAGCCAGACGATCCCGGCCGGTACCCCGCCGGTCGCGACATGGATCTCGTCGATCGCCTCGGACGTGAAGAGCTCCGCTCCCTCCGGCAGACCAGCCACCGTCAGCCGGTGCGCGATTAGCCCGCCCGTGTCCCGCCGGTTCAGCGGGTTGAGGATGTGGGTCATCGCGGCGCGCTGGGCGAGGTTGCGCTTGCGGGCAACCTTCTCCATCAACTCCGGCTCCCCGAACAGCAGCACCGTCAACGGGGACGGCGACTCCGCGGCGACGAGGGTCCGCAGCACGTCCAGCTGGTTGCTGGCCAGGCCGTGCGCGTTGTCGATCACCAGCAGCACGTGCTCGCCAGCGTCCCGTCGCGCCGCGAGGTCCCGCAGCAGGGTGGTCGTCAGCTCCAGCCCGGTCCGGCCAGTCCCCGCCAGCCCGATCAGGCCCATGATCCGGCGGAGGAACAGGACATCCGTCCGGCAGGCCGTCGGGTCGTCTATCGGCGCGATCGTCAGGCCGGGGTGGTGGCCGATCTCGTCGAGCAGCGCGGCACGGACCGTTGACGTTCCGTAGCCGGTCTCCCCGGTGATAATACCGAGACCCAGCCCGAGGGCGACGGTCAGTCGGAGTCGCTCCAGGCAGTCCTCGTGACCCAGGGCTGGGTAGAACAGCTCGGCGTCCGGCTCCGGGCCAAAGGGTTCGCGGATGAGTCCGAAAGCGGTGAAGACAGTCATCGGGCTGACCCGCCCGGTCCGGCCGAACAGCGGCAGTCAGCGGCGCCGACCCAGCGTGTGGGTCGCCCTCCGTCGTGCTGGCGCTGTCCAGTCGTCCCACTCGTCATCCCGTTACCCCGTCCCGCTGTGCATGTTTCTTCATATGAAGGTCGCTACCCGTCGCCGCGCCGCTACCGACCGATCCGTGCCCGGATCTCCCGGATACCGAGCCCCTCCTGCCGGAGCGCGATCACCGCCCGCAGCACCGTCAGCTCCGCGTCGTCGAAGAGCAGGAAGCCGCTCTCGGTCCGGGCGGTCGGCTGGATCAGCCCCTCGCGGAGGTAGAAGTCCATGTGCGTCCGGGCCAGACCGGTCGCGGCCCGAAGGTCGCTGGTCATATACAGTCGCGCCAGTGGTGGCCGAGCCGGCGCCGTCGTCTGAACAGTGGTCTGCCCCATGCCATCCGCCGTCAAGGACTGGAGCGCCGGCGTGAAGGACTGCGGGGCCGCTCCAGCCTCGATGTCAATCTGGATGTCCTGCGCGTCGCTCATTGCGGGTCTGCCTCCGGGGACTGGCTGAGCCGGTCCGTCGTGTCGGTCGTGATCGTGGTCCGGCAAGCGGTCGGGCTCACCGTTGAGGTCGGTCGAAGTCGTTGTCCGATGCCCCCCACGAGCAGTATCTACTCTGCAAGTGCATAGCGAAAGTGTACGGACTCCGCGATCCCCTGTCACCGTTTGTCCCGTTGTCAGGCACCGGTAGTCGCTCCGGGATGCACGAGCGCGGGGCGAACGGAGCGTGTTTCCCGCAGATGGAGGCAACCGATACCTGATGACCGAGCCGGGTTCGGCATATCCATCAACGAGTACGAACGGGTCGCCCAGGAGCACCTGTGAGTTGTCCGAACGATTGTTTGCGTATAACTTCGATGAAGGGTTCTTCTGCCATGTGTCGTGATGGAGCGACGAGGCCAGAAGGAGGACACACGTTCTCGTTCGTGTCGCCTTGTCACCGAAGGGCGCGATGACGAGTTTGGGCGAGATGTACCGAGTAGTTTGGATGGGCCGGGACCAGTGCTGTGACTTGCGGGCGGAGGGGCCCGGTACGACGCCAGGGTCGGCCTCAGTTCGTCGAGAAATGGTCAGCCTTTCGCCAGTCAGGGCTGCCAACGGTCGATGATGTCTGTCAGTCCGCAGAGATCGGTGACGATGTGATCGGCTCGTGGTTCCCCAACTTCATCTCGTCCGGTCCGGTTGATCCATGCGACCGGGATGGACAGACGTCGAGCCCTGGCGACGTCATTGGAGCGTGAGTCGCCGACATGGAGAACTTCATTGGTCTCCAGCCCAAGGATGGCCAGACCCATCCGGAACATCTCGGACCGCGGCTTGTAGGCCCGGGCGTCGTCGCTGGTCACGAGCCCATCGAACCGGAGGCCGTGACCAGCGATCGCCTCTTCGATGTCCGCCCGGTCGATATTGGAGAGTACGCAGACTGGAAGACCACGTTCCCGAAGGAAGTCAAGGAATGGCGAGGTATCCGTGAAGAGCGACGGAGTTCGCCAGTGATCGAACTGCGGCTGAATGATCGTTTCCGGATCAGCGGACGAGCCAAATTGACGGACCGTCGTTGCCAGAGTCGGGAGACCGGCCTCTCGCTGCGTGATGAAGGTATCGCCGTGTGACCGGTCGCAGAGCGGAGTGAACTGCGTCCACCAGAACTGGCCGATCGCCCAAGTGGTCGCCTCTACCGTTGCCGTTCGCCGGATCTCCTCTCAGATGGCCGGGATGATGGCGTCGTCCTCGTGGACGACTATTCCATAGAAGTCGAGCAGGATTCCGCGAATGGTCATATGGTGCTGCCCTCAAGCGATCTCATCTGTGGGGTCGTCTCTTCTGATGCGTACTACCCGGCCGGAGTCGACCGCGGCGTGGCCAGACCGGTCGTGCCGCTCAGTCCTTCTGGTTTCGCCAACCCCTCCGCCGCGGCCGCACTTGCCGACGGCGTCCCCACCACCGGCGTCGGGACGACTGGCACGCCCGCCGCTGCTGTGGCCTCGCCGCCCGCCCGAACCCCGGCCGCTGCCGGCAGCAGGGCCCGCCCGATCGGCAGCATCATCAGCGCGATCGCTCTCCAGCGACCAGCCTCGACCGTCGGCTTCATCCTGATCTCCAGGCCTGTCCCCCCAATCCTGATGCGTTACGCCGACCGACTCGGGAACCAGCATGACGGGGCCTGTCTATCCTGCGGGGAGGCTCTCGCGGATCACCTCGTGAATGCCCTCGTCGATCTGGTCCGCGACTGTCCGAGCAGGCGTCTGGTCCTGTCCCTGCGGCACCTGTTGGGCAGGACGACCCCTCGATGGGTCATCAGGCGAAACCCAAAGGGGTTTCGGTGCGTAGATGAAGGTGCGGAGCCATTGCCGCGAGGCGGATGCCCGAGTGTCTCGGGGACGCAGCCGGGGGACGTGGCCATCAGTGGTCAGCGGTCAACGGTCAGCCGTCATCGCGCGTCATCGCGTCGCCGGTCACCTGCCCACTCGGTCTTGGGGGGAAATTGCGTATACTCAGAGCCCCGCATCACAGCCCCGTTCCGGACGCGCCATTCGCCGGCCCGGACTCGTCGGTCACCCAGCTCAGCTGGGTCGATGCGCCGGGAAACCATCGCTGACGGCACAGGTCGGTATTCCGATGCTGCCCACCCACCGCCGACACTTCGTCGCTAAGGTTCAGATCACCGGAGAGCACACGACCGCATGGAACCACGACCGCCGACCCGCCGAGACGCGCCCACGATCGCCGCGCCGTCCGCCGCCGAGCCGAACGGACATGACCGCGGAGCCGTGGGCGATTCGTCGTCCCCCGTGAACTATCAGCCGGCTGCGGCGTTCGATCCATACACCGCGCCTGAGTCGCAGGCGCACCCACCGTATGGCCCCACGGCGGGACACCCCGGCGACAGCGCGACCAGGCTGGGGCCGCTGGCGGACGAGCCGGTGTTCTACCCCAACCCTGGCCTGCCGCCCAACCGCCCGGCCTATGCCCCGGTTGCCCGCTACGACGCCCGGAGCGAGTACGCACTCCACCCCGTTGGCCGGGTCCCGCCCGACCACACGCCGCTCAACCTGCGTCCGGCCCCGCCACCCATGCCGCCACAGATTGCGCCGCCAGAGCGCAACAACCTGATCAAGGGCATCCTCGCCGGGGTGATCGGACTGGTCGCGGTCGTGGCGCTGGTCGCGGCAGTGCTCGCCTTCGCCAATGGTGGGTTCGGAGGAGACGATGAGTTCCCACCACCGGCTACTGTCCCGCTCGTTGCCGGTCAACCGGGTGAGGGAGCGGTCGGGGCGGTGTCCGTTGCACCGTCTCCATCGGTTGCTGCCTCGGCCGCGGCTGGCGCACCGGTCCTTCCCGGTGGCGGCAGCGCGGCACCAGCGGCAGGTCCCAGCACGGAGCCATCGTCCGATCCGGGCGCCTCTGGCGACGCTCGGGCCAGCGAAGCGCCGGCCAGCGCCGCGGGCAGCGCGGAACCGTCCGGCGGGGATGAGGCCGGCGCCAGTCCACGCGCTTCCCGCTCAGCCAGTGGCGGGGCATCGACGGCCGGCACGGGTGACATCGCCACCTTCCTGCCGCCGCCGGACGATCTGCCAGCGGGCTTCGACACGCCGAGTGACGAGGGCGAACGCAGCCTCAGTGAGGTCGCCGGGACGTTCGTGCTCGAAGGCGAGGACGCCACGGCGGCTGAAGCGGATCTCGAAGGCTGGGGCTGGGTCGCCAATGAGTTCGTCGCCTACGATGCCATCCCCCAGCCAGCCAACGAGGACATCAACCGGTACGCGGTCAGCGTCCATGAATTCGAGACCGAGGATGGCGCCGCCGAAGCGCTGCCCGCCTTCGTCGCCGCCTTCGGGGTCGAGCCGGCCGAGCTCCCGGCCGACACCGCCATCGGCGACGAGATCGTCGCGATTCAGACCACCAACGACGACGGAAACCTCGTCGTCCTCTACGTCCGTAGCGGGGCCTTCCTTCTCAAGATCGACGCGGCCTCGGTCTTAGGGGATCCGCTCCCCGCGGCGCTGGAGCTTGCGGGGCAACTCGTCGGCTCCTGACGGGCTTCAGAAGGTGTCGAAATGGAGAGCAGGCCCACGACGAGAGATCGGCGTGGGCCTGTTCCGTCGTGCTTTGTGACAAGTAAGGCGGATAAGTCCGTGTCAGACCCCGAACTGGGGCGCGGGGGAGTGCGTTCCACTGAACCTGACAACTCCGAAGTGGTTTGACTCGGAGCGGGCGCTAAAGCCGCCCGGCAAGACCTAAAAGCCGCATGAAACCGGCGTCGACTAACGCAGGCGATATCCAGATACGTCCTCCAGGGATTACCTTGAACGGGACTCGTAGTCTCTCACTTCCGTAGGATGCCTGATAATTTTCTTAAGGACGATTCGGGTGTCGATGACGACACGGGCGCGACTCCACACTCTGACTCTTGACGAGTAGATCTCCGTGGGCGTTATTATCGAGCAAGCAGTGGGCCTCTCAAAGACGGAATCGTCTGTATGAAGAACCAGCCAGAATCGTCAGGTCACTACCATTGAGGAGGCAAAGTCGGACTCGTGCTTTCGCAGCCGCTCGTTCGGCATGTTCCCCGAAGAAGGTCGTTGTCGCGAAGATGCCAAGGTCGGCACCTTCTGAATTGACTGTCCCTATAAGGTCTCGGATTACGCTCGGCTGAATACGGCTCGACTGAATCTGGCGCTTGCACTGAACGATGACAACCTCGCCGTTCGGACCCGTACCACGCAAATCCACTCCCTCATCTCCAGCGCCGCCTACTACGATCAGGTTGTACCCTCTCCGTTCAAGTATTCTTCCAACCATATACTCGAACTCCTTCGAGGAGGCGTTCAACATGTCGGAGATGGAGTAAAGGTGCTCCCTCTGGCGATTCTGCTCCCTTTGACGTACCAGATCCTGCTCTTGCTCGAGAGCATTGGCCTTCTTCCGCTCTTCCTTGGCCAGCCACTCCTTTCCGGCTCGGTCTCTTCTCTGCTGTTGCCAATCTGCAACGAGCCCGGCCCTATTACGCTGGAAGTACACGATGAACCAAATAAACAACAGTAGTGACGGAAGCAGCAAGATGACGCTAGTCGTCCGATCCTCTCCGAATATCAGTACCGGGAAGATGACCACAAGCCAGACCAAGGCAAATTTTGTCAGCTTAAGCAGCAGCACGGAGTATGGACCGTTCATTGCGAAAAGATCATTCACCCAGGTGTCCTCAGTGGAAGAGCGGCGAGCACGCGATTATCAATGGAACTTGCATTAGCCGATACGGCAAGTTTGACAGGCTGACGCAGGGAGCAGCCATATAACACAGTGTGGATGCCATTGCTAAGGCCCTGTCCCATATATACTGCGATAAACGATAATTGATTAGCATTGTTAGGAGCGATCCAGAATCAACAAATGGCGTATTGCCAAGGATTGCCGTCCCAAGGTCGACTTGCTAGGTGATATAGGTTGGCGCGTACCCGGGCCGATCGCTGGCTAACGAGGATCGTTGCGGTTGAAGGGCCAGACGCTGCGCCACCAGGGCCGGTTGCCGGTCGTCGGGTTGGGCCACTGCTGCCCACCACCGGACTGGCGCCGACTCCGGAACGCGCCGACGAGCATGTAGATGAAGGCACCGATCAGGAAGATGCTCAGCACGGTGATGACCCACGACGGTCCGTTATAGGTCAGCCGGGTTCCGGTCGCGATCGCGTATCCACCGAGGAGTGCGACGAAGGCGCACAGACCCAGCAGGATGATGCCGACGAGGTTGTCTCGGTCCAAGGGAGTTCTCCTGTACTGGCGCACCGAACAACGTCGTGCCGGCGTTTCCACAGGTCCAGTATCCGACCAGCCGTCCCGCCGCGCCAATTCGATTCGCGTAGTCTGCCTCGGGGCTGCAACGGTCCGCGCGCTGGCTCGGTCTCTCCGCCTGCGGCAATCAATGCCTCATCCGTTCCCGTCGCCGCCTGAGGCGAGATGCCTGTCCAGGCGAAATGAGAGTGATGGGCCATGGCGGGATGCATGGCGCTGCCTCTACGCTCCACGGTACGGTGACACCACGGGCCCTGCCCCTGATCCCCGTTCACGCCGGAGCGCCAATGTCCCCGCGAACCCGACGCCGCCACTCACGCTCAACGGCTCCGGTCAGAGCCGGTGGGCCGCGGCGTGCTCCGGGTTCCGGCCGGCCGCCGACATCGCGCATCTCCGCCCGATCCCGCGACATCCTCGAGCGGGTGACCGATGCGGTCTTCGCCCTGGACCGATCGTGGTGCTTCACTTATCTCAACCGGGAGGCCGAGCATCGCCTGGGCCGCCCGTCGTCCCATCTGCTGGGCCGGAACTTCTGGGAGCTCTATGCCGACATCGCCGATATGCCACTCGGCGAGGCGTATCGCCAGGCGATGCGCGATGGCGTGCCCCGGACCGTCGAGACCTTCTACCCCGCTCTCAACGGCTGGTTCAGCGTCCGGATCTTTCCGGGAGCCGACGGCCTGATCATCTACTTCCGGGACACCACGGCGGAACGCAGCGCCGAGATCCGAATCCGGTCCAGCGAGGCCCGCTATCGTCAACTCGTCGAGCAGATCCCGGCCGTCGTCTATACCGAAACCCTCAATGACGATTCCACGATCGACTACATGAGCCCGTTCGTCGAGGAACTGCTCGGCGACCCGCCCGAGGACTTCGTCGCCGACCGCTCGCTCTGGACTCGGCGGATGCACCCGGACGACCGGATCCGGGTTCGCCACCTCTCCGATCAGGCCGATGCCTCCGGTCAGCAGTACGTCGCCGAGTACCGCATGATCACGCGGGATGGCCGGGTCGTCTGGGTTCACGATGTGGCGGCGCCGGTGCTGGACGAGGACGGCAACCTCACCAGCTGGCAGGGGGTGGTTCGCGACATCACCTCCCGGAAGACCGTCGAAGATGAACTCCGCACGCTGGCTCACCACGACACGCTGACCGGCCTGCCGAACCGGGCGTTCCTCGATGAGCACCTGGCCGAGGTGCTGGCGACGAGTGTCCCCGGAACGGTGGGCGTCCTCTTCATCGACCTCGACCGGTTCAAGCTCGTCAACGATGCCTACGGACACATCGCGGGCGATAGCCTGCTGACCGCGATGGCACTCGGGCTGACCACGGAACTCGGCGACGCCGGGACCATCTCGCGCTTCGGCGGCGATGAGTTCGTCGCGGTCCTCCCCAGGACCTCGATGGCCGGTGCGACGGCGATCGCCGAGCGCCTGATCGCCACGTTGCGGAAGCCGGTCCCGATCGCCGGGCGAGAGGTCATCGTCAGTGGCTGTATCGGCGTTGCCATGAATGACAGCGGTTCCGTCAGTGCCGCCGACGCGATCCGGGAGGCCAGCCTCGCGATCCGGGTCGCCAAGGGCGGGGGCCGCGACCGGATCGCTCATTTCACCCCTGGTCTTGACCGGGCTGGTGAGCGGTTGACGTTGATCGCCGATCTGCGGCAGGCGCTCGACCGCCAGGAATTCTGCCTGCACTATCAGCCGGTGGTCGACCTCGCCAGCGGCGCCGTTGTGACCGTCGAGGCGCTCCTCCGCTGGCAACACCCGGAGCGGGGTCTCGTCGTACCTGGCGACTTCATCCCGCTGGCCGAGGAGACCGGTCTGATCGTCCCCATCGGCGACTGGGTCGTCGAGGAGGTCTGCCGTCAGCTCCGGAAGTGGGATGACGAGCCCGATCTGACGTCCCCGCCGGAGATCAACGTCAACGTCGCTGCCCGGCAACTGCGGGACCCTGCGTTTCCCGGCCGGGTCGCCCAGACCCTCGCCGACCGGAACATTGCTCCCGATCGGCTCTGTCTGGAGATCAGCGAGCGGACTGGGCCGGATGATCTGCTCGCGTCGTCGGCCGTCCTGGATGCGTTCCATGCCCTCGGGATCCGGCTGTCGCTGGACGATTTCGGCGCCGGGACGAGTTCGCTGGCTCACCTCCGCGCGCTCCGGGCGACGGACCTGAAGCTCGACCACGTCTTCATTCAGCGATTGCCGGACGACGGGGTCGACCGGACGATCGTGTCCGGGATCGCGGCGCTGGCGCACGCCATCGGGATGGTCGTCACGGCCGAGGGCGTCGAGACCGAGGAGCAGATCCAGGCGGCCCGTGCCGCCGGTTGTGACCGGATTCAGGGGCATCTGATCGCCGCGGCGATGCCACCCGATGATCTCGCTCGCTGGCTCCAGGCGAGGGACGCCGCCCCGATGTCCTCCACGGGGGCCGTAAGCGTATCCGCCGCGGCTCCCTCGACCAGTGTTCAGTCGGCCCCACGTCTGGCCCCGGCTCCCTCGCGGATGTCGCTCCGGCCCGTCTCCAGCCGGGACGCGGCTCACCGATCGTGCTGACCCGCAAGGCGACGTTGCCTCTCGCGCGGTCCGCACCGGCCTCTGGGTAGGCTTTAGAACCGTGGGTGCCGTGGGTGCCGTGCTCGGGCGCTCAAGCCGTCCGGCATATCGAAGACCGCCCACAGGAGGGGAAATTACTTGCTGCTCCAGTCGATTCGACGCGAACTCTTCGTCGATCCAAGTGAATGCGCCACCACGAGACTGGATCGCCTCGTCGCCATCTGGGTTGGATGGGTACAGAGTTCGTGAGGTAGGGGTAGAGGTAGGCCCCGTCCGGGCTGACGAGGCAGCCGTAGCCAACTGGTGATTGTCGACTGGCCCGGGAACCAATGGCCCATGGACGCACCACGTCGAAGCAGATCTCGCGGTCGCTCTCTCTGCACGGACCAACCGGGATCTGATACGAACCAGTCCCCCTGCACTCCCTGGTCGTGGAAACGTCTAATACCCTGGGGGCGATGGCCGGTGCGGCGGCCGGACTCGCAAGCGTCGCCCCTACGGACGACGCCGGGCGACGACGGGCGACGACGGCATCGCTCGTCCGTTCGCCCCTCCGAGCGGGCCACCGCGACGCAACGACATTCCTCCAGTCGCAACGTCAGCAGTGCCGGAAATGTCCCTCTTCAAGTGAGGGAACGACCACAGGCGGCGTTCCTGCTTGGTACCCTTTCTAGGCTATTGCCAGCGCTCGTGGACAGCCCGTCGTGGATGTGTGTCGTCACCCTGCCCCGTCTCTGAGGAGAGTTCGCCATGTTCCTGCGCTGGGGACGCCTGATCGCCGCGCACCAGCGGCTGGTGCTCATCCTGTCGGCCGTCAGTATCATCATCGCGCTCATTGCCCTGCTCGTCATTCGGCCGGAGCTGCAGGAGAACGCCCTTGTCAGCGACGACGCCGAGTCGCTCCAGGTCGCCCAGGAACTTGGCGACCGGTTCGGCCGGGGCGACAACACGATCGTCTTTCTGATCGACGCTGACGGCCCGATCACGGACCCGGCGGTTGCCGACCGCGTCAGGGCCGCCCTCGCCCCGCTTACCCCGGCGAGTGGCGTCGTCCGCGTGATCAGCGTCGCCACGACCGGCGACCAGAGCTTCATCAGCCGTGATGGCCGCAGTACCTACGCCCTCGCTCAGATCGACGCTGACGGCGTCCGAAACTCGTCCAGTCTCGTCACGGCCGTCCGGGACAGCGCCGCCGCGCAGGGGCTGGCGGCGACCGCGACCGGCGCTACGGTCGTCAACGATGACGTCACGGTCGCCGTCCAGGAAGGGCTGATCCGGGCCGAGATCATCGCGATCCCACTGACGATCATCTTCCTGATCCTGATCTTCGGTGGGCTGGTCGCCGCCGGGTTGCCTCTGATCACGGGAGGTCTCGGCATCATCGTCACCCTCGCGATCACCTTCGCGATCAGCTTCATCACCCCCCAGTCCGTCTTCTCCCTCAACCTCGTCACCATGCTCGGCCTTGGCCTCGGGGTGGACTACTCCCTGTTCATGGTCTCCCGCTTCCGGGAGGAGCTGGCGAAGCGTCCGGTCGAGGAAGCCGTCGCCGTCACGGTCGCGACGGTCGGCCAAGCGGTCTTCTTCTCGGCGATCACCGTCATGTTCGGGCTGTCCGCGACCTTCTTCTTCCCGATGCCCACGATCGCCCAGATGGGTCAGGCCGGCATCCTCGTCGTCGGGCTAGCACTGGTCTACGGCCTGACGTTCCTGCCGGCGCTGCTGGCCGTTCTCGGTCACGGGGTCAACCGCTACGCGATCCGAAAGCCGGACCTTCGCCCCCGCAACGGCTTCTGGCACGCGCTGGCCGCGACGGTGATGCGTCGCCCGGTCGCCTTCCTCATCCCGATCATGGCCGTCCTGTTGATCATGTCGATCCCGCTGCTGACGCTCAACCTGACCCCCGGCACGATCAACATCGTGGGGTCGGACAGCCCGTCGCGGATCGCCTCCGACCGGCTCCAGAGCGAGTTTGCCAGCAACCAGGGCAACACGATCCCGGTCGTCGTCACCGCCGCCGATGGCGATGCCCTCTCGGCCGCAAGCATCGCCGCGGAGACGGAGCTGGCCACCCGGATCGCCGCCCTGCCTGGCGTCACCCGGGTCGACAGCCTGACGACCGGGGCACTCGCCAGCGCGATCCCGTTCGACTGGGGGACATACGCTGGCGACCAGGCCGACCTGCCCTTCCTGCTCCGGCAGGGGCTGCCGCTGCTGGTCGACGGCAACGCCGCGCTGATGGAGGTCTCGTTCAATACCGAGCCAACCGGGACACAGGCGATCGTCGAGCAGATCCGCGAACTAGAGGTCACGGGCGTGTCGAGCCGGGTCGGGGGAGATGCCGCGTTTACCGTCGATCTGCGCAACGGGATCATCGACGCGCTGCCGGCGGCGCTGCTGTTCGTCTTCGTCGGGTCATACCTGATCCTGCTGCTCAGCTTCGGGTCGTTGTTGCTGCCGATCAAGGCGATCTTCATGACGCTGCTGTCGATCACGTCATCGCTTGGGATCGTGATCCTGGTCTTCCAGGACGGCTGGGGGCAGGATCTGCTCGGCTTCACCGCCGACGGGCAGTTGATCGCGACGACGCCAATCCTGATGTTCTGCGTGCTCTACGGCCTGAGCATGGACTACGAGGTGCTGCTGCTGTCGCGGGTGCAGGAGGAGTACGTCAAGTCCGGCCGCAACCGCGACTCGGTCGCGCTTGGGATCGAGAACACGGGCGGGATCATCACCGGCGCGGCCGCGATCATGATCGTCGTGTTCGGCGGCTTCGTCATCGCGGAGGTGACGGTGATCAAGAGTCTCGGCTTCGGACTGGCCGTCGCGGTCCTGATCGACGCGACGATCGTTCGCTGCCTGCTCGTCCCGGCGACGATGCGGCTGCTGGGCCGGTGGAACTGGTGGGCGCCCCGGCCGGTCCGCCTCGCCGTCGACCGTCTTGGATTCGGGCATACCGAGCTGCCCGCCCCGCCGCCTTCCGTCGTCCCGGCTGACTGACACGCGCTCCTCGGTGTGCCACCGATGCTGTCTCTATGGAAGAACGTCCTGGACGCTCACATGTTCCGGAACGTTCTTCCATGGAAACAGTTGGCTCGGAGTCGTTACTGGAGATCGACCCGCTCGTTCTCGCCGCCGGAATAGGGTTCGCCGGTGACTTTCGCCTTGGCGACCCTGATCAGGCTCGCCATCCGGCCGCCCGGCGTATTCCAGCACTCGGCCGAATCGCCCTCGACCCTGAGCAGGACCACGTTGCGGTCGTTCTTGCCGTCCGGGAACCAGGCCTCGACGCCGGCGTTCCACCGCTCTCGCTTCTTGCTGTCATCATCGACCACAGTCGCGGTGCCGGTCAGCGACACCAAGGTGCTGGTGGCGGGCCTGGATGGGTTCTTCGACGGTCCGCCGATGTCGCCTGATCCCGGTGCTGACGTGAATAGGGCGGCGCTCATCTGGTGGAATCGGCGCAGTTGGGCATGCCTGGGCGCTCACCGCTGGCGACGACCGGCGGCCTGTGAGTGGATGGTCAGCGGATTGCGTGGCGGTCCGAATCGCACTGGCGTGCAGGGCTGCGATGTCGCACCTGCCATCGCGTGGCAAATAGCCAGCCGCGCCGTCCGGGCAGCGAGAACCGGGTGATCCACCCAAATCAGCCACCGGGGACACCGGCAGGGAGCGATCACGATGGACCAGCCGGACGATGTCTCCGATCCTGATCTCGATCTCCGCTCCGAGCGTGCCCTCATCTACCATCAACTGCTGACCGACGTGACGATCATCCGCGCCCACGCCCAGATCATCAACCGGCGCGCCCGGGCCGGCGTCGCGTTCGACCGTGACGATGTCGCCGAACGGATCCGGCTGATCGACGCCGCCACGGATCGGCTCACTGCCGGGCTGGATCACCTCCGCCGCAACGAGACGCCCTGACTCCAGCCTTTGCAACCAATCAGGACCCGCATCGGAGCGAGACGTGGGTCGGCCCCACCACATTGAATGATCCTGGCGACTGATGCGATTTCGTCCGACGTAGCGACTTTCGGGAAACTGACCGTATCTCAGCGCTGGCGCAGGACGACCGGTTCCCGATCCTGATGCTGTAGGTCGGCCCGATTTGCGGAACTTCACACACCAGCCACCGGTCGTCAGCAACCAGAGTTTCGCGATGGTCCAGGCCACCATACGCTTGGTCGCCGCCCCCGGGGTGCTGTCGATCATGGGTCTGCCCGATCGTCTGCGTCGCTCCTGTTCGGTCCGGTCGTCGCGCCAGACGGCCGGTCGGAGCTTGCCAGACGGCAGGACCCTGTCAACAACGCATAACCTGACATTCGCCGGACGACTCCCGTTTCGCGTGCTGTTGCCACCATGGCCATGTCTGGGGAACCGATCGGCACGTCCTTGCTGTGCGGTGGTCTGCTACCCAGGCACGAAGTGGACCGGACCGCGCGGCAATAGGGGCGCTCCCCTCCTGTCACGTGGCACGGCACGGTGGCAAGCTCATCCTGTCGTCCGTCCAGCCTTCGCCCCATCGTGCCCCGGCCGCTTCCGTTGGTTGGCTTCCCCGTCCTGCTGGCCGGTCCTCATCCCGATCCACAGTCTCGCCAGGTTCACTACCCACAGATGGGCCGCTCGCTCCGCTCGACCCTGTGGTTCGCTGGAAGTTCCCATGCGTACGTCCTGCTTCCTCGTGGCAGGTGTCGTCCTGGCCCTCGCCATGCTCTTGACGCCGCGCCTCCCTCAGGGTGGGGGGCCACGAACCGAACTCCGATCGTGCGGGCGCAGGATGGTTGTGAGCTCGTCGTCAACGGCGGTTTCGAGTCACCCAATCTGCCAACTGGCAACATCTCCGTCACCACGCCAACGGGTTGGTCCGGCCAGGTGCTCCCGTCCGACGGCACGGGGAGGAGTTCAGAGACTTGTTGACGTGTACGCATCGCTCCGCGAGTCCATCCCGGTCGTCGGCCCCAGTGACCAGACCCTGACCGCATCGTTCGACCCGTCAGTCGATCGTTTCCCGCTCTGGCGCGTTCGATCCGCCCATTCGACGCCGTTCCCCCGCAATCAAACGAAGATTGAAGCGGGTACCAGCCGCCTCAAGCTCGTCTCTGGTATTCCTCGTTTACGTGATTCCAACTATTGCGGGCGGTGTTTGCGGCGGTGATAATGGGGAGGCAGATGGCCCGGAACCCGGCGCAGCATATCGTGACCCGCGACAGTTCGATTCCTGCCTAAACGGGCAGGAATGTTGCGCGTGCTACGTCGGGCCCAGCCTCGAACCGAGAGGGTTGCCCATGAGACGCCTGACTGTCCTCGTCCTGCCGTTCGCCCTGCTTCTCGCACTGGGGATGGCTGTCCCCCCATCGCCCTGGCTGGGCCCGGGTTCGTCCCGACGGCCAACGACGATACCTACAGCGCCATTCAGGAGAACACCCTGACCGTTGGCGCCCGGAAGGGGGTCCCGATCATCGACACCGACCCGGAAGGCGATCTCCTGCTGGCCTTCAAGCTGTCTGAGCCCGCCCTCGGCACGGTCACATCGTTCGATATCTACGCCGGCGCGTTTAGTTACGTCTCAAATCGCGACTATCTCAGATTCGATTCATTCACCTATGAGATCACGGACGCGGAGTTCAGTACCAGCGGGATTGCCACGGTGACGATCTCCGGAGAGACACCCGGTCTGGTCGGTCCGGACGACCCGATCGACGCTGACGATCCAGGCGATCCGATCGACACCGTTGATCCGGGCGCGCCGGACGATACGTTTCCAACAGCCGGGGACGATGCCTACCCCATCGTTGCAGACACGGTCCTGATCGTGGTGGCGCCCGGCCTCCTGACCAACGACGTCGATCCCACCGGGGCCCCACTGATCGTAGCCAGCGTGACGACGACAGTAAACGGCTGGTTGGCGCTCGGCAGCGACGGGACGTTTTCCTACACCCCGTCCCCGGGCTTCATCGGGACGGACTCCTTCGACTATGCCGCACTCAGATTCCGGATCGTCCCCGGTGGCGGCCCCGATACCGGGACCGTCACGGTCACGATCATGGAAGCACCGGCGGCGTCAGTCCCGCCCAGTGCCTCGCTGTTACCCAGCCCGGAACCGTCCGCCGCGGCGAGTGAGCCAGGCACCCCGGACGATCCGGATCCGACCGCGATCCCATCGCTGCTGGCTGACGACCCGGGACCGACGACCACACGGACGACCGCGGTGGCCAGTTCAGGCGCAGCGCTCTCGCTCCCCAACACGGGTTCCGGTGATCGGACGACCAGCTCCGGTCCGACGTCCATCGCGCTGCTCGGAACCGCCCTGATGCTGACCGGTGCACTGGCTGTTCGGCTCCGGCAGACCTAGCCTGACCCAACGTGCCGACTCATGATGCCGGTATCGGAAACGTTTCGCCAAACCGACGACGCACCTGGACAACCGTCCGGGTGCGTCGTCGGTTTGGGCCGTGCTGGGGAGGGAGCCGCGCTAGACCGCCCGGGCGTCCTGCATCAGCGAGGGCGAGGCCGGGTTGCCAACCTTCTCCCACGTCCGGTCGATCACCTCCAGCAGCCGGTGCAGCTCGAACGGCTTGATGACGACTCCGATCGCGAGGTTGTTCAGGTGCGTGCCCAGTTGCTCGACCTGATTGACCGCGCCGGTGCAGAGGATCAGCGGGATCCCGTTGGTCTTCGGGGACATCTTCAGCATCTGGGTCAGCTGCCAGCCGAGATCCTCCCGGCCGATCATCATGTCCAGGATGATCAGGTCCGGCCGGATCTGGGAGATATGGTCGTAGAGGATGCTCATCTCGACCGTGAACGTGTCCGTCGTGACCCGATACCCCTCGTCCGTGAGCAGTTCGGTGAACAGGTTCAGGATGTCCGGCGAGTCGTTGATGACCAGGATATGCCGAGCCGCGTCGGTCGTCGCCATCCATCTGCTCCAAACCATCCCGGGACCAATCCTCGCGGACGACAGTATGCCGCAACGGCCGGACACCTTACGACCAGACCGGGCCGGACCGATTCAAACCCGATCGGGTCAGCACGTTCGTCCCGCCTGTCTGGCCGACGCGGCGACGGTTCGCCGCGCGGGTAACGGATTCATCGCCATGGAGCACGATCCACCGATCGTCTCCATTTCGCCGGTCAGCCCTCTTCCCATCGTCGGCCAAACCGGACGACCGTGCTGGCCGAGGAGCAGGTCGCTCGCCGGACCTCATCCTTCACGGGCCTACTGGAGGCTGGGACGGCCGACGAGGAGAGGTGGATGGTCAGGGGATTGCGTGGTGACGGAAACCGCATGAACCGCCGGGTGCGACGACGCACCTGCCAGCCCCGGTATGATTCGACGCACTGCTCGGGCCCCGAGTGGGACCAGCCACCGGAACCACCGGCGGGGAGCGATGGTCGCCGTGAGACGCTCCCGTCTGCTCGTCCTGCCCGTCTGTTCGTCGTGCTCCCGTCGTTATGGCTCTGTCGCTCGTAACTCTGAGCGACTGGGCCGCCGCCGCGCTGGGCGCCGTCACCGATCAGCGAGGTCACGCAGTGCCAGGTCCATGGCGACAGCACTGCTCCCGGGACGCACACGCTGACGGCGCGGGCGCGGGATGTCGAGGGCAATAGCCCGGTCGTGACGCGCATCTACACCGTCACGGCTAGCGCCCCGATCGCCATCCCGCGGCCAAGGGCTGCCACTCCACCCGCCGACTCAGCCGACGGCCACCCTGACCCGACCAGTGCGTCCAACCGCCGGGTCAGTGCAGGCCACCGTGAGGCCGACCCGGCTGCCACGCCAGTAGGCGGACAGGCGCACGGTCCCCTCAATCGGACCGCCAGGGGTCTCACCTGCCGACTACGGATACGGCCTCTGCCGTGAGCCAGTTGCGATCGCACCGCCTTGCTGGCGACCACGGGCTGTCTGGCGGACCAGGTAAGACCGGTCCCATCGCGTCGCGGAGCATTCCGAATTCGAGGAGGAACGGACCGATCCGCCGGGCTCGTTAACGACAGGCCAATCCTTCCGACGGGCATCGTGGCCCATTGCACGAATGTCCCGATACGGACGCGGAGCGG
>JAABUN010003215.1_pt1 | contig 26126 bp, 23 predicted proteins | sample 5559311 | NCBI WGS metagenome assembly JAABUN01 (sample SAMN10711877, study PRJNA513370) | rock metagenome | isolation source: Antarctica rocks | place: Antarctica: Victoria Land, Siegfried Peak sud
GATCCGGTTGCCCTTGGGAAAGGCTGCTCTAGCGACTCGGGCGGTGGCGGCGGGTATCTCGTTTCCTGCTTCTGGTTTCAACATGCGTCATTATGACCCCACTGCCTGACTTCGCCAACAGTGTCCTTAATGGGCACCTTAACAGGCATCTCAGCGGATACAGGCAGGCCATCGCCCTAAAGTGCGTGCTAGGCTAAGCTTTACTAGCAGAGCATGGAGCAAACCAGACGAAAGTGCCTTGCTTTAGCGGGCACATCCACAACGTCTAGCTAACCCGAAGTCTAGCTAACCCGAACCCGAAAGGACACCCATGAGCAAAGCGTTTCTTAAAGACGATGCCCCGGACGAACACGTCGTCATTATCGCCCGCCCGCCACTGCCGCCCGGAACCCCCAACTACGTCACGCCCAGGGGGTTGCGGCTGCTGCAAGACGAGCTCGCCCAACTCAACGCCGAACGCGCGCAACTGCAAAGTGGCGTTCAGACCGGCGCAGGTGACGCCCTCGAGCAGGCGCGGCGTCTCGAGGCCGTACAGGAGCGCCTAGACGGACTTAAAGAGCGGCTCTCGAGCGCCCAACTCGTAGCGCCCGGTGAGGCGCGGCGCGGCGAAGTCGGTTTCGGCGCGACGGTGACGGCCCGGACGCTGACCGGCAAATTTTCCGGCGAAGAAAACCGTTTTACTGTGGTCGGCGTAGACGAAGCCGCGGACGACGAAACGTGTGTGGCTTTTACCGCGCCCATCGCCCGCGCGCTGATGGGCCACAAGGTCGGCGAGCAGGCGCAGATGCAGACCCCTCGTGGCAAACAGCTGCTCGAGGTCGTGGCCACCGAGTACGAAGCTTAGGTTGTGTCGGCGTTCTGGGCCGGGTGCTGCGATGTGCTGTGACAGATGAAAAGAAGTAAGAAGCAAGGATTAAGGAGATTGGAAAGCGTCGGCAGGTTGCGCGCCCGTTACGAACTCGAGCGTATTTCTAAACAGCGATGGTCAACAGCACCTGGTTCTCAGGGTGATACGCAACGCCGGGTGACACTAAGAGCGTCCCACCTTCACGGCTTTGCGACCGTTTGCTGGACATAGGTATCATTCACACCGCGACCGCTTTGGGCACAGCAGTAAAGATTGAGACAGGTCCGGTAACGATTCGGAACTGCCACGGGCTGCCGAGCGCCGACGACTGGTTTCTAAATCTTCTTGGTACTTTGCCCACCGACCCTTTCCAACCCCAAGCCGTCCGGTAGGCTGGCACGCCCCTTCACGGCCGCCGCCATGACAGCATAGAGAGATGAATACAGCGACCTCTGAAGCTCTTTTTGCCCGCGCGACCCAACTGATTCCGGGCGGCGTCAACTCGCCGGTCAGGGCGTTCGGTTCGGTCGGCGGTACCCCCCGGTTTATCGCCGCCGCGAAAGGCGTCACGCTTACCGACGCCGACGGCAACCGGTACCTCGACGCTATTGGGTCGTGGGGGCCGATGATTTTGGGCCACGCGCACCCGCAAGTGGTGGCGGCGGTGCAGGAGGCGGCGGAGCACGGTACGTCGTTCGGCGCGCCGACCGACAGAGAGTTGGGGCTAGCTGAACAGGTGCTGGTCCGCTACCCCGGTTGCGAGCGGGTGCGGTTCGTCAATTCGGGGACTGAAGCGACCATGAGCGCGCTCCGGGTGGCGCGGGGCGCGACCGGACGCGACTTGATCGTCAAGTTTGCCGGGAACTACCACGGTCACGCCGACGGGCTGCTCGTCGCTGCCGGGTCAGGAGCCATGACGACCGGTGTGCCGTCGTCGGCGGGTGTTCCGGCAGACACCGCCAAAACGACGCTGGTCGCGCAGTACAACGACTTGGACTCGGTGCGGGAGCTTTTCGAGGCGCGTCCGGGTGAGATTGCGGCGGTCATCTTTGAGCCCGTCGTCGGCAATATGGGCGTAGTGGTACCGACTCCCGAATTTTTGAGCGGCCTGCGTGAGCTTACGCGCGAACATGGCGCGCTGCTGATCGCCGACGAGGTGATGACCGGGTTTCGGCTTGCACGCGGCGGCGCGGTCGAGCGTTTCGGGATCGACGCCGATCTGGTGTGCTGGGGCAAGATTATCGGCGGCGGCCTGCCGGTGGGCGCGTACGGCGGTCCGGCGTGGGTGATGGATCAGGTGTCGCCGGTCGGGAAGGTCTACCAGGCCGGGACGCTTTCAGGCAATCCGCTGGCGATGGCGGCGGGGTTGGCGACGTTTAGAGCGATGGACGCTGCGCCCGACCTGTATGAGGTGTTGGAGGCTCGAGGGGCACAGCTCGAGGCTGGTCTCGAGGCCGCCGCCCGCGAACACGGCGTCACGGTTACGATCAACCGCGTCGGCTCGATGATCACGGTGTTTTTCACCGAGGGGCCGGTTACGGACTTCGCCAGCGCCAGCACCACCGACACGGTCCGGTTCAAAGTTTGGTTTCACGGCCTGTTGGAACGCGGCGTGTACTGGCCTGCGAGCGCGTATGAAGCGGCGTTTCTCTCGTATGCCCATACTGAAGCGGATATCGATACGATGATCGCTGCGGCGCGGGACAGCTTCGCCGACGTTGCCGCTACGCTTCAAGCCGTCTAAGTGGCGCTCCCGCCCCAAGGTGACACGGTTGCCGCCATCGCCACCGCCCCCGGCGTCGGCGCAGTCGGTATCGTGCGGGTGTCGGGGCCGGACGCCTACAGGGTCGGCGAGCAGCTCTTCAAACCTCGGAAGGGGCATGTGGCGCAACTGCCCGCAGGCCGGGTGGTGTACGGGCACGTGACCGACGGCGACGAACTCGTCGATGAGAGCCTGCTGCTGACCTTTCGCGCGCCGCACTCGTATACCGGCGAGGACGTTTTGGAATTGCAGACGCACGGCGGCCCGGCGGTGCTGCGGCGCGTTTTGGAGCTCTGCGTGCAACACGGGGCGCGTCTGGCGCAACCGGGTGAGTTTACGCTCCGCGCTTATCTTTCGGGTCGGCTCGACCTGGTGCAGGCCGAAGCGGTACTGAATCTGGTTAACGCCCAGAGCGACAGCGCCAGACGCAACGCGGCGCTCGGGTTGTCCAAAGCCCTGAGTGAGCAGTTGGCGCTGATCCAAAACGACGTCACAGGCGTTTACGGCGACGTTCAGGCGATGTTCGACTACCCGGACGAAGGCGTCCCAGAGGCCGAGTTCGTCGCGCCGCTAAAACGGGCCGTAGCGCGAATCGACAAGCTTTTGGCGACCGCCAAAGCGGGCCGTATCGTGCAGCGTGGGGCGCGGCTCGCGCTCGTTGGCAAACCCAACGCGGGCAAATCGAGCCTGCTAAACGCGCTCTTGGGATTCGGGCGCTCGCTGGTCTCGAGCACACCCGGAACGACGCGCGACTACCTCGAGGCTCCCTTAGACATCCTCGGCGTCCCGGTGACGGCGGTCGATACGGCGGGTATCCGCGACACCGGCGACGCTATCGAAGCGTCCGGGGTCGAGCTGGCGAGGAGCATCGCCCACAACGCCGATCTGAGCCTTTTGCTGCTCGACGTGAGCGCGCCACTCGAGCCCGGAGATCTGGCGTTGACGCACGATTTGGGACCCGGTCGTCTGCTGGTGGTAGCCAGCAAAACCGACCTGAAAGCTGTATGGGACCCAGACACGCTCAGCGCGCTGAGCGTGTCTGCAACCACCGGCGAAGGTCTCGCAGAGCTGCGCGAAGCGGTGCGTGAACGGCTCGTCGGCGACGCCGGTCAGAGCGAGTTGTGGCTCGTCGGCGAACGGCAGGTTAGCGCGCTGGAGACCGTTCGGGAGCACCTGCTGCGCGCGCAAGGAGCGCCCGACGACCTCGCCGCCCTCGATTTGGAAGACGCGCTTAAAGCGCTCGCTGAACTTACCGGACGGGGTGAGATCGCTGAGGAGACTCTGGAGCATATCTTTAAGAACTTTTGTGTGGGGAAATAAAGCAGCAATGAGTCATGAGCAACGAGAGATCGGCGCTAATTGCTCGTTGCCTCGTGTTTGGGCTGTGTGCTCGAGGCCGCTAGCAGTCAGTTCTGCGAAATACCGCGCCATTTCTCCGCACCTTGACGGGCAGGGGCAGGTCATCTTCTTAAAATCACGTGATAGATCAGGTTTATCGGTAGAGCGTGGTGTAAACCAGCTCCGAACGCCCCTGAGTTCAGCGAAGCGCCGAGGCTCCACCGTATAGATTTTACCTGCTTACGTGTGCTCGAGCACGTATCCACCTGCCACAAACCGGGACGCGCTGTAGCCCCTTTCTAAAAGCGGTTGCAGCGCGGCGCGCAGAGCCAGTCGCCAACGGTGAGCGTGAGCGAAATCTTTTTGTGGGGCGATGTGGGGGGGCAGCTCGAGCCACACCCGCTCAGCTCGCACGTCACGGGGGTTCGGCTCACCGTCCGCACCGCACGTCAGCGCGGCGTCCGGGGGTTTGTCTGCGCCGGGTCGCGTCGTTCCTGCTGCGAGCGCCGCCACGTGCGGCGCGCCCAGGGACCACTCGGCGACCACCCGGTCGGTCGGCAGCTCGCCGTTAAGTGCGCCGCCCAGCGCGCCGTAAAAGTCGGGGTGGTAGTGGCGAATATGTGCGCCGAGGTGCTCGAGGTTCAACCGGGCATTTTTGGCCTGGAGCGGGTCGAACGTCCAGGTCATCTGCGAAATCCCGCGCGCCAGGCACCAGTCGCGCTGAAACCATTTGAGGCTTTTGCCGAGGCCGCGCCCCCGCGCCTCGGGCAGCACTGCCAGCAGATGTGAGTGAAACCCCACCTGTCCGTCCACATACGACGGAAAACCGAACGCGAAACCGAGCAGGTCAGCCCCCTCGAACGCCCCCGCGACGAGCGCCCCGGCGTGTAGCGTAGCGCGAAACAGCGCCGCGTTGACCTCGGGTACAGCCTCGCCCCACACGAGTAACTGCACCTGTTCGCACCGCTCGAGGTCGGCGACGCTCTTCAGCTCACGTAAGTCCACGCCTCAACCCGTCTGGGCCGGAAGCCGGTCGAAGGGTCCCGCGCCCTCCACCGGCCCCTGTGCCGACCCCTGTACAGCTTGCGGCGAACGTTGCCACGCCAGCCCCACCGAGAGCGCCCACCACGCCAGATGGCTGAACTGCGCCGACTCGAACCAGGTTACGCCGTAGACCAGGTAGACGACGAAGACGGCCTCGAGCCCCCATCCCGCGCCGCGCGCCGTCACCGCCAGAAATACAAACAGCAGCAGCAGATAGAACCCCAACCCCACTACGCCGACCGATACGGCGGTATCGAGCAGCAGGTTATGCGCCTTGTTCGACATCACCCGGCCCCGGTACAAAATCCCGTCGGGGCCGAAATAGCGAAAATAATAGTGGTCGGTCCCCTGAATCCGGTCTACGTCGACCGGTTCACCGCCCTCCCACGCCAAAAACGTCTTGAACCGGGCGTCGAAATCGTTGACGTAAGGAAACGCCAGACCGAAACCGTTGTAGCCCCAACCCGCTAGGGGCCGCTCACGGACCCCGGCAACGGCGATCCGCCAATAATCGGGCCGCATCGACAAAAAGGCGTCCGGATTTTTGAAAAGCGTCGCCAGTGAGGGGAGGGGCCGGGTACCGCTCGAGACGCCTAGCGCCAGCGCGCCGACGAGTCCGGTTACGCCTAAAACGACCGGCACAAACGCCAGCAGCAGCGTACGCTGCGCGCCCGCCACCCGCCAAAAACGAAACAGTAGATAGAGCATTCCCGCCCCGAACGCGAGTTGCGCGCCGCGCGTCGCGGTGAGGTAGACGCTGAGCAGCGAGAGTGCGTAGAGGGGCCACGCGTAACGGCCCGCCAGCCAACCCCGCAACAGGCTGACGAGCGCCAACACCGCGGCGGCAGCGACCACGAACGCCGCGTGCCCCCGGTGCGAGGTCAGGCCGATGGGCATCTGGCCCTGCCAGATGTTGCTGAGGAGCAGGTTGGGCCGGTCGGGGTCCGGCGTCGGCACCTCCTGACGCATGGTGTCGGTAAAGTCGAGCCGCCAGTCGAGGGTCTGCGCGAGCACCGCCAAACTCATCAGCGCCCCGGCTGCCAGAACGCCGTAAAGCTGCGGCTTGAAAAGTTTTGGAAACCGCCTCAACGTGAGCGCGTTACCGAGGACGAACGCCCCCACCCACACCCAGTACAACCAGCCGTCGCCCATCTCGTCGTTTGCCATCAGCGCGTTGCTTATCGTTACCGGGCTGAGATAAACCGTGACCAAGCCCCACCCCAAAAACGCCACCCACAGCAGCGCGGCCCAAACCCACGCGGCGGGTGGACGAAAATGAGGTGTGGGTTGGCGGCGCATTTTTTTGATGACGAATATGACGAGCTGTGTGAACAGAACACCCCAGGTCAGGAGCGCCAGCCCGATCAGCGCGTACACCTTGGGGTGCGTCCAGACCCCGCCTCGAGGCGTCCCCCAAGGGTTGATCAGCGTAAGCGAGAGCGCTATCAGAAGCCCGTAAACAAAGCCCAGGTCGGCAAAATCGAAGCGCCACTTCACCGAAAAGACCGGCCCACAAAAAAATAAGCAGAGCCGAAACTCTGCCTCAAAGGATTCGTCGTCGAAACTGCCATAACTTCGAGTCTAACACCCTCACAATGAGCTTTTAAGACTCAGCACCCGACACTCTCAGCAGGTACTCAGCACCACGTACTCAGAACTAGTTACTCAGCACCAGGTAATCAGAACTAGGTACTCGGCACTTTCTCTCAAGCAAGCGCTCTGAGCTGCTCGAGCGCCGCCGCTGCCCGCTGCCGCACCATGCTGCTGTTGCTGCGTCCACCCATCATCATGTGCATCTCCATGTGCCGGTCGACGTCACCGAAGATGCTGCCCAAAACCTCGACCTCATCCCGGCTTCTCAGCGAAGCGTCGTCGCGGAAGGTGGTGGTGTAGGCGAACTCGAACTCGCGGTCGTCGAGTTCACCGCCCAGGTAACGCTCGAGCAGTCCCACGTACGGCGTCAGGTCGCTTTTAGCCGCGTTCGCCGACGGGGTCGCCGCGCCGCCGTAGGGGGCTTTGGCGAGACCGCCCGCGAGCACGTCCGGGGTAATGTCCCAGTTGTCGGCGTCGAAGACCGGCTGACCCTCATGGTAAAGGATCACTTGCGGCGACTGGTGGGTGATGCCCGTCTCCTGCGAGATCAGGTTGCTCGCCGGACGCGCCTGCACCACGCGAATCAGACCGACGCTGAGGTCGTCGCGGGTCTCGAGCTGCTCTTGTAAAAAACCAAAGCCCTGCATCGTCTTATGGCACGTCCCGGCCTTGAAAATGATGCTGGTCGGGTTTTCACTTAGAAAGCTCTGCACGTCTTCGGGGGTCTCGAGGTTGAAAATACGGTCTCTTAGCATACCCATATTGTAGACAGTGCGCCCCGGTAGGACATGTCGCGGGCGTTGCTTTAGAGCCGCCAACCTTGCTAGACTCGGGGGCCGGGACGGTAGACGTACCCGCATGGAGAGGTGTCCGAGTGGTTTAAGGAGCACGCCTGGAAAGCGTGTGTATCGGTCTCCGGTACCGCGGGTTCGAATCCCGCTCTCTCCGCCAGCAGCCGGAGCCGTTTGGTTCCGGCTTTTTTATCTTTGCTGCTGTTTTCCGGTACAAATGTTTCCCGGTAAAAACTGCCTAAACTGAATAACAAACTCACCTTACGCGTAAGGTGGTTTAGCTCAACTAAAAGCTGAACGCTCGGGAGTTAGGAGTCGCAACCCTTCTAAATTCTGACTACCGACCGAACTCAGCTTACTGCGCCGCTATACCTCAACTCTGCGTAAGGTGAGTAACAAATTGACAACTCACTACCGTTCGCCGTAGACTCGCCCCGACGAGCGGTTGGGGAAGTCCGGTGAGAGTCCGGCGCTGTCCCGCAACGGTAGAGCCCGAATACCAGCCCTTCGTACAAGTCGACCCAACCCTTGCGTGGACACGAGGACGGGGGGCGCTGACGCTTGGGTCGGCGCGACCTCCTTTTGTGCGGCAAGAAGCCCGAGGAGGCACTATGACCGTTGCATTTAAGTCCGCGCTATTTCTTCTAATCTGGCTGGCAAGCTTTGCCGCCGCTACGAATTATCCCTATACCGTTACCGACGATCTGGGTTTCGAGGTTACGCTGACCGCTGAGCCTGTGCGTGTGGTGGCAATGATTCCCAGCCACACCGAAACGCTCTGCGCTCTGGACGCCTGCGAAAAACTTGTCGGGATAGATACCTACAGCAACTTTCCGGAACGCGTCAACGAACTGCCAAAGCTCGGCAGCGCCTTCGAGCCGAACCTCGAGGCCATCGTCGCGCTCGAGCCCGACCTGGTTTTGGCCGACGAATCGTCCGAGTTGGCCGGGGCGCTCAGGCGCGTCGGGATTCCGGTCTACGCGGGAACGGCGCAGACGTTTGCCGAGGTTTTTGAGAAGTTCGAGGTTTTGGGCGCGCTCGTGGACCGTGAAACGGAAGCGGCGCTGCTGAGTGGGCGGGTCGAGGGCGGGATCCGGGCGATCAGCGAACGGGCGAGTAGACTCGAGCCCACTACGGTTTATTACGAAATCGACGCTACGCCCTACAGTGTCGGGCCGGAGTCGTTTATCGGCGCATTACTGAGCCGCGCCGGGGGCGAAAATATCGTCACGGCGGACCTGGGCGAGTTTCCGCAGCTCGACCCCGAATACATCGTCGCTGCCGACCCGCAGGTCATTATCGTCAGCGAGCGGGACGCTGACGCGGTGCCGGGGCGCTCCGGCTGGGCTGGTATCGACGCGGTGCAGGACGGGCGTGTGGTTCCGACGAATTCGGTTCTGGACGACGCCATCAGTCGTCCCGGCCCGCGCATTGTCGAGGCGGTGCGGTTTTTTGCCCGCGCACTCCATCCCGACGTGTTCGGGCAACCTGAAACGTTAAAAGCGACGCGGCCCTAACGCCACGTGCTCCGCGCCCTGCACGTCGCCCTTATCTTTTTGACCACGCTGCCGCTACCGCCTGTGCGGGCGTGGCGAGAAGATGACGCGCGGCGGAGTACGCGCGCGTATCCGCTCGTGGGGCTGGTGCTCGGGGCATGTTTGGCGGCGGCGTGGCTGCTTTTTGGCGTTTTTCCGGACGGCTTGCGCGGGGCGCTCTTGCTCGGCGTCGGGCTGCTGCTGACGGGCGCGCTGCACTTCGACGGGTTTTGTGACGTGGCGGACGCGGCGTTCTCGAGCCGGTCACCACCAGAACGCCAAAAAATTGCCAAAGACCCGCACTTCGGGGTTTTTGCGTTTGCCGTCGGAGGCGTGCTGCTCCTCGTCAGAGCGGCGGCGTTGGGGGCGCTTACGCAACCTGCGGCCCTGCTGGTGATTCCGCTCCTCAGCCGGACGCTGCTGCTGCTGCCCCTCGCGTACGGGCGGGTTCACGGCTCGAGCCGACTCGGTCGGGTCGCGCAACCCCGCCCCGCTGAGGTCTGGTTGCCGCTCTCTCTGGGTTTGGGGTTCACTGCCGTTATCGGTTGGTGGACGGAGCAGCTGACGGTGTTTTTGGCCCTGGCGCTGGCGGCGCTCTTCACCATGCTCGCGCTAGCGTGGTGGCTCTCCTCGCGTTTGGACGGGCTCGGCGGCGACGCTTACGGCGCGCTTATCGAAACCACCGAAGCGGTCATGCTCACGCTGGCGGTGCTTCGATGACACGGGAGCTGCCCGACATCGCCGGGGTCACGTTCAGCCGCACCCTGCCGGCGGCGGGGTGGGCGCATCATCTGGTGATAGGGCTGCCCGGACTTTGCGAAACGGTCTCGAGCGCACCCCTAAACGGTGGTTTCGGTCGGTACCGCTATATTCTCAACAGAAGTGTCGATAAAAACTGGCGCTCGGACGACCCCAACGATAACTCTTGCGAAAACTTCGGCGACACCTTTAGCGACGAACCCGATACGGCGCGCTACGCCGAACGTCTCGGCTTGCCCGCAGCGCAGACCGTCGGGCTTATCACCGCCGTCAGCATGGCAGACCTTACCTACGCCGTAGCGGCGCGTGAGGGCTGGCGTGTTCACACCCTCTCTACGGCGGGCGTCGGTAACGCAGCGGCGGCGGGTGGGCAGTTTCCCCTGGACGAAGCCCACGCGGGTACGGTCAACCTGGTCGTTTTGGTCGAAGGTCAACTCAGCCCCTCGGCGCTCATCGGCGCGGTGCAGACCGCTACCGAAGCCAAGGTTGCGGCTTTTCGTGCGGCGGGCGTCACGACTCGTTTCGGTGAAACGGCGACCGGGACCACCACCGATACCGTTACCGTGGTCAACCTAGCCGACGAACCCCGCAGCCTCTACGCCGGAACTGCGACCGTCCCCGGCTTTTTAGTTGCCAAAACTGTCTATAAGGCGCTCGCAGCCGCTCTTTAATCTCCAAAGGAGACGCTATGTCAGATACCATGTCAACAACCCAAACACCTCCCACCAACCGCAAAACTGAAAAAGCGCAGGGCGAACGGCGTGGTCTAATCATCGTCAATACGGGGCACGGCAAAGGTAAAACGACCGCCGCCCTGGGTTTGATGATGCGGGCACACGGGCGCGGCTTGAAAACGCGACTGTTCCAGTTTATCAAGCACGAGGGCGCGAAGTTCGGCGAACACCGGGCGCTGAGCGAGCTGGGAGTTCCCTTTGCGGGTCTCGGCGACGGGTTTTCGTGGCGTTCGCAAGACCTCGAGCAGAGTCGGGCGCTCGCGGTTGCGGGCTGGGAGGAGGCGAAGGCGGCTATCTTGAGTGGCGAGTACGATTTGGTGGTGCTCGACGAAGTGACCTATCCGGTGACGTGGGGCTGGATTGACGTGAGTGACGTTGTCAGCACGCTAAACGCACGTCCACCCAAAATGCACGTGGTGCTGACGGGCCGAGACGCCCATGATGACCTCGTCGAGGCCGCCGATACCGTGACCGAGATGCGGAAGATCAAACACGCCTTCGACGCCGACGTTCCGGCGCAGCGGGGCATCGAGCACTAGGTTGTGATTCACCACCGCAAGCTACCTGAACACGCTCACGCTGCTGTTCTCTCGGGACATACACCGCCGGATGAGCTTGGTTTTCGTTCGGAGCAGTTACAAATCCTTTACAACCACACGGACGTAGCCTGGTCCGATCCCGGGTTGCACAAGCATACCGAGAGCGACGAGTGCTTCATCGTGCCAAAAGGCAGTCTCGAGGTGGACGTGGAGGGCGTCCGCCACTCTATCGGCGAGCGCGAGTTCTGCTGCTTCCCGGCCGGGGTTTATCACGCTGTCGTAGCGGTAGAGACACCCACTGAAACGCTGATGATCCGTGCGCCTTCAGTACAAGACAAGGTTTACCGAGACGGCAGCGCGTAAATGCTCTCCACCCGTGCTGCACTTCTCAGCCTTACCCTAGATGCCTGCTTTGGTGAACCGCCCGCGCATCTGCATCCGGTGGTGGGGATGGGGCGCTATCTGGGGCTTAAAGACGGGTTGCTGCGGGTCTCGAGCCGCCCCTACCCACGCTTGGCGCTCGGCACAGGCTTTGTTCTGCTCGGCGCATTCGTCTGCGGCGGCGCGGCTTGGGGAGTGACGCGCGCGCTGAAACTTCTCCCAAAGCCTCTCGAGACGGCGCTGCTGGCCGTTGTGCTCAAACCGCTCTTCAGCCTCTCAGCTCTCCTGCACGCGGGAAGCGTTGTGCTTGAGGCGCTCCTTGCTGACGACCTGCCGGGTGCGCGGCAGCTGCTCGCGTGGCATCTCGTCAGCCGCGACACCCACGACCTGTCGGAAGCTGAAATTGCAGGCGCGGCGGTCGCCTCACTCGCTGAAAATCTGACTGACAGTATCGTCGCCCCCCTCTTCTACGCGGCGCTGCTCGGTCTGCCGGGGGCGGCGGTCTACAGATTTGTCAACACCGCCGACGCGGTGCTCGGCTACCGGACGTTCGAGCTGGAATATTTCGGCAAGTTTGCTGCCCGCGCCGACGACGCGCTGAACTTCGTCCCCGCGCGGCTTACCGCCCTGCTGCTCGCCGCCGCGCTGGGATTGTCGGGCGCTCCCGTACGCCCCAGTTGGCGGCAGATGCTGCGCGACCGAACACGTACCCCGAGCCCGAACGGGGGTCTGACGATGGCGTTGACGGCGGCAGGGTTGGGTGTAAGGCTCGAGAAGCGCGGGGTCTACGTCCTCAACGCGGCAGGGCGCAAGCCGACAGGGCGCGACATCAGCCGTACCGGACGCCTCGTCAGGCTCACCACCACGCTCGGTTTGGGCGTCTATCTTCTGGTCTCGAGGGCTGGACACGTGAGGTCGAAGCGTGCCTGAACCTGTGCTGGCGCTGCCCCCATACGCGCTACACGGAGGGCCGGACGGTGAGACGTGTCTACTCGACTTCAGCGTCAACAGCAACCCCTTCGGGCCGCCGCCGGAGTTGCTGGAACGTTTGCGAGAGGTCGACGTCTCGAGCTACCCCGACCCGACCTACGCGGAAGCGCGGGCGGCGGCGGCAACGTTTCACAAAGTCTCGGCGGGACACATCGTTCCGGGCGGCGCAGCCGAGCTGATCTACCGGCTCTCTGCGTGCTACCTGAAACCGGGTAGCCGCGCGCTGGTAGCGTCCCCGAGTTTCGGCGAGTACGGGCGTTCGGCGGCGCTCGTCGGCGCGGAGGTCGCGTACTGTACCGTCTACGCAAAAGGTGCCGAGCCCGATCTGGACAGACTTGTTCGCGCCGTCCGCGAGGTTCGGCCCACGCTGGTCTGGCTGTGTCACCCGAACAACCCGACGGGTCACGCCTGGAGCGCCGAGGCGTTGGCGGAGGTCGCTGCGACGTGCGAAAAACAAGACACCCTCCTGGTCATTGATGTGGCGTATCTCGAGCTGAGCGACGCCGACCCGGTCTTGCCGGAGAACGCTGTGCAGCTGACGCCGCTCACCAAAACCTTCGGCGTTGCCGGACTACGCGCCGGGTACGCGGTTGCGCCGCCGGGGATCGCGGAAACTCTGCGCCGCGCGGCCCCGCCGTGGCCTGTCAGTAGCCCCGCCGCCGCGACAGTCCTTTGGTGCCGTTCGGCTGCCGGGACCGTTTTCGTCAGGGAGAGCGTGCCCGAACTGCTGGAGCTGCGCCGCACGTTGCAAACCGGACTTCGTGACCTGAGTTTCGAGGTGTGGGACGGGTGCTCGAGCTTTCTTCTGGTAGAGGTCGGGGACGCCCCGGCTTTTGCGGCGCGGGCGAAAGTAGCGGGTTTTCGGGTGCGGGACGCCTCGAGCTTCGGCCTCCCGCACTGTGTCCGGTTGGCGGCTCAAACTCAGGGTGCTAACGAAAAACTGCTGCGGTGGCTGAGGTGCTAGAACTGTGGCTGGTTCGGCACGGTGAGACGGTGTGGAACGAGGCGGGCCGTGTTCAAGGGAGGAGCGACCCGCCACTTTCGGCGCGCGGAGAAGCTCAAGCCGAGAAACTTGCGCCCAGACTCGAGCCCACGGATTTTTCAGCGGTCTATAGTTCCGATTCGCAGCGTGCGACCGAAACCGCACGTCGGGCACTCCCCGGCGCGCACCTCGTGCTCGACGCCCGCTTGCGTGAACTTCACTTTGGCGTGTGGGAGGGGAAGCTGTGGTCGGCGGTGGCGGACACCGACGCGGCGGCGCTGAACGCGTGGCTTGCCGACCCCTACCGGAACGTTCCTACGGGCGGCGAAACCTACACTGCGCTCACCGAGCGGGTACGCGCGTGGCTGGCTAGCCTGCCCGACACCGGACGCGTCCTCGCCGTCACGCACGGCGGCCCCATCCGCGCCGTTTTGTACGGTCTGACCGGCTCCCCGGACGGGTACCGCTGGCGTTTCGACGTGGCCCCGGCGAGCTTGACCAAGCTCGTGTTGGGTGAGCAGGGGGCCATTATCAAAACCGTCGGCGACACGGCTCACCTGGAAGATTACTAGTGGCGGGGCGGGCGCTGATGGTGCAAGGGTGCAGTTCCAGTGCGGGTAAATCTTACCTGACAGCGGCGCTGTGCCGTATCTACGCGCGGCGCGGCGTGCGGGTGGCTCCGTTTAAGGCGCAGAACATGAGCAACAATGCCGGGGTAACGCCTGACGGCCTGGAGATGGGCCGCGCGCAGCTTACACAAGCGCTGGCCGCCCGCGTGACGCCGGACGTGCGGATGAACCCGGTGCTGATCAAACCCGAAGGTGACACGCGCTCGCAGGTGGTGGTGCTCGGCAGACGCGACGAGGCGGTCGCGCGGTTGCCGTGGACAGACCGCAAAGCGGCGCTCTGGCCTGCCGTTCAAAAATCTCTACACAGCCTGCTCGCCGACTTCGAGCTGGTGGTCATAGAGGGCGCGGGCAGCCCCGCCGAGATCAACCTGAAAGCGGGCGATATCGTCAACATGCGGGTGGCGAGGGAGGTGGGGGCGCGCGTGCTGCTGGTCGCCGATATCGACCGGGGCGGCGCGTTCGCCCACCTTTTGGGAACCTGGGGGTGCCTGGACGCGGGCGAGCGGGCGACGCTCTTGGGTTTCGTCCTCAACAAGTTTTGTGGCGACCCGGCACTTTTGGGGGACGGTGCGGCGTGGTTGGAGGGGCGTACCGGCGTCCCGACGCTCGGCGTGGTGCCGCATTTGCCCCTGGCGCTGCCGGAAGAGGACGCGTTTGGGCTCGAGACCGGCGCGCCTGGGGGTGGAGCAGGTGGACGGCTCGAGGTCGCTGTAATCAAGCTTCCTGCCGTGTCCAACTTCGACGAGTTCGGCGCGCTGGCGCACGAACTGGAGGTGTCGCTGCGCTGGACCGACAAACCGGCAGGGCTGTCAAACGCGGGCCTCATCATCGTGCCGGGGTCGAAACACGTCGCGGCAGACCGTGCGTGGTTGGGTCGCACAGGTCTCGCAGACGAGATTCAAAAACAGGCTCGAGCGGGTACGCAGATTCTGGGCGTGTGCGGCGGTCTGCAACTTCTCGGCAGACGCATAGACGACCCGTATGGCGTCGAAAGCGTCGGCACCTTTGCAGGTTTGGGGTTGCTCGAGCTGGACACTACCTTGGAACCCGAAAAGATCACCCGGCTGACGCAGGCCGAGTTGTCGGGCGGGAAGTCCGTCTCCGGCTATGAAATCCATCACGGGCGCAGCCACGCCTGGGGCGAAACGAAACCGTACCTCTCAAATGGACTTGGTTTCCGGCGCGGCAACGTGACCGGGGTGTATCTGCACGGGCTTTTTGAAGATACCGTGTTTCGTACGGACTATCTGGGGGCGCTCGGCGTTCGGGCCAGTTCAGGCGACTGGGCGGCGCAGCTGGACGGGACGCTGGACACTTTGGCGGACCATGTGGAGGCGAGCGTAGAGTTGAGCAAAATCGACGACGCGGTTTTTAGCGGGCGCGCCCCTAGCCAAGCCTCAGCATCACGCCTCATCCTCGTCACCGGCGGCGTGCGCTCGGGTAAATCGCGTTACGCCGAGGCGCTGATAAACCATTTTTTGGGTGAGGGCAACTCCGCGCTCTACCTGGCGACGCTGAAGGCGGGCGACGACGAGATGGCGCGGCGTATTGCGGTGCACCGGGCGAGGCGACCCACCAGCTGGCGGACGCTCGAGACGCCGCTGGACCCCGCAGCCGCCCTGATCGCGGCTTCCGAAACCGTCGTCTTACTCGACTGCCTGTCGGGGTTCGTCTCGAACGTGCTGTTAGCGCATGAGGCCGAAGGCGAGGAGGCGGTGCTCGAGGCCGTAATGAGGGGCGTCGACGCCCTTTTGAGCGCCGCCAGAGCCGCGTCCAAAACGGTGGTCGTCGTGACCAATGAGGTCGGCAGCGGTGTCGTTCCGGCCTATCCACTCGGGCGGCTTTACCGCGACGCTCTGGGCCTCGCCAACGCTCGGGTCGCAGCGGCGGCGGACGCGGCGGCGCTATGCGTGGTCGGTTTGCCGCAGATTCTAAAAGGCCGGTTGCCGGAGGTTTCCCTTGACTGATTTTCTGCCTCAAGTGCTCGCACAGATCAAAGGGGCTGACGAAAACGTTTATAAGCAGGCGCTCGAGCGCCACGCCACGCTGACCAAACCACCGGGCAGTCTGGGGCAGCTCGAGCCCCTCGGCGCGCGGTTGGCGGCGATTCAGGGCACCATCAAGCCGAACCTCGCAAAAAAAGCCGTCGTTATCTTTGCCGCCGACCACGGCGTGGCGGCGGCGGGTGTGTCGGCGTATCCGAAGGGCGTGACCGCGGCGATGGTACACAATTTTCTGGCGGGCGGCGCGGCGGTCAACGCACTAGCCGGAGCTGCCGGAGCCGAACTGCTTATCGTCGACGTAGGTGTAGACGCCGAACTGAGACCGCACCCGAAGCTCTGGTCACGCAAGGTCGCGTACGGCACCCAGAATATACTGGACGGTCGCGCCATGACCCGCGCCGAAGTCGAGGCAGCGTGCGGTGTGGGTCTGGAGATAGCGCGGACGCTCGCCACGCAGGGTGTGACGCTGCTGGCGGGGGGTGAGATGGGGATCGGCAACACGACCCCCGCCGCCGCCCTGACCGCCGCCTTTACGGGCCGGAGCGCCGGGAACGTGACCGGGCGCGGAACGGGCGTCGACGACGAAGGCTTGGCGCGCAAAGTCAGCGTGGTCGAACAGGCTTTGGCGAAGCATCAGGGTACCGCCGACCCCCTCGAGATTCTGGCGCGGCTCGGGGGACTCGAGGTCGCTGCCCTCACGGGGTTTTATCTGGGCGCTGCCGCCACCAAAACGCCGGTCGTGCTCGACGGGTTTATCACCACGGCGGCGGCCCTCGTCGCGGTGGCGCTGGCCCCCGCCGCTAAAGACTATCTGTTCGCCTCGCACCTGTCGCAAGAACCCGGACACCGGGCGCAGCTCACGCACCTCGGTCTCGAGCCGCTTTTCGACCTCGGTCTGCGGCTCGGTGAGGGTACCGGGGCGGTACTTGCGTTCGGGATTTTGGAGGCTGCCGCCGCCGTGTTGTCGATGGCGACCTTTGCCGAGGCGGGGTTATGAACTTCGCCCGAGGTAAAATTTTTAATTTGGCGAGTGGTTTTGGGTTGACGCAGGGGTTGCTAGCGGCTTATGACGCCGCATGAAAGCGTCTCTGAACTACGCCGATAGACTGAATATCCCATTTATCCAGCGCGGTTTTGAGAGAGTCGTTACGGTCTCCTACGGTCCATACACGGACCCAGAAGGGTGGGGGTCCGGATTGCTCAACCTGTCTTTCGATCCCAACCTTGTCCGGGGTTTTCCCGTCTGCGAGGCGCGCGCAAGAGTCTTATATAGGTTTCGGGTCCCGACCACTACGCGGTGATGGGTTGGCTTTCGTTGATCACAGTGGAGACCGAGGGTGAGACGCGGGTCGTTATCAGCCAGGTACCTAACCAGCACGGCCTCGAGCTACCCTTCTGCGACTTTGGACATCTGCCGACGATGTTCGACGCCCCCGGTCCCAACCCACCGCGCGCCGATGAAACCTGGCTTGCAGAAACGTTTCTGTTCCCCTGTCCCGACGTGGCGAGAACGCGTACCGTAGAGGTCGTTACCGGATTTCGTTGGGGCTACCGGCTCGAGCGTCTAAAACCGACGCTTCTACCCGCCGAAGTGCTTTCCAAAACTCGCTGGAACGACCATCTCGCCTACTTGCGTGAGGCGTTCCCCAGCTGGACGTTCGTTCACTCAACGTCGACAGACTGAGCAAACGACGCTGCTCTGCTCACGCTCAACCGACCTTATCGCTTCAGGCTTCCCAAAAAACTATCGACACCAAGCTCCGGGGGAGAGTAAGGACCTCGGCGTTTCACCTGTTGTTCCAATTCCGCAGCCGACCCTATACTCCTGGTGGACCGAAGTCATTAGAATAGTCCTACAGCATTTTGGACGGTACGCGCTCTCGAGCGGTGTACCAGGCGGCGGCAAGGCTCATTTGCCGCATTGGGGGGGTGGCGCAGAAGTCCAGATCAACCGGAGCAAGCCAACGTTTCAGCTCGATCACCGTTTAGTTTTGAGGAGAACCTTATGTCTATAGCTTCCCGCCTCACCCGCTCAGCGAAAGGCTTGGCGGCGTTGTCCGCCGCCGCGCTGCTGCTGGTCTCACCTTCCGCGCTGGCCCAGGACGTTCAGACCGGCGGTACGGTTCGCGTCACCCGCTCGTCGGGGTCGTACACGAACAACTCGAATCCGTTCGGAAATCCCGGACAAAACTTGCCCAGCACCGCCAGCATTTACGAGCCGCTGTTTTTCGTCAACGCCGTCTCCGGTGAGATAACGCCGCTGCTAGGCATGTCGTACGAGTGGAGCGAGGACAACCTCACGCTGACCGTCAAAACCCGCGAGGGCGTGCAGTGGAGCGACGGTGAGCCTTTCAGCGCGCAGGACGTGGCGTTTACCTTTAACTACATCAAAGAGCACCCCGAACTCGATACCACGGGTGTCTGGCCGCTCGGCGTTGAGAGCGTCGAGGCGACCGACGATACGACCGTCGTCTTTACCTTTTCAGAGGCCAACACGCCGCTTTTCAAAGACATCGCAGGGCGCACGATTGCTCCCGAACACATCTGGGCGGAGATCGCCGACCCGGTGCAGGAGACGAACGAAAATCCGGTCGGGACCGGACCCTTTTTGCTCCATTCGTTTGCGCCGCAGCTTATTAAAGTCGTCAAAAATCCGAACTACTGGCTCTCCGGCCAGCCCTACGTCGACGGCGTAACCTGGCAAGTCACCAATAGCAACCAGTCGACGCTGCTGCTGCTCTTACAAGATCAGGCCGACTACGCCTACTCCCAGATTCCCAACGTCGATCAGACCTTCAACGCCCGCGACCCCGAAACGTATGTGTCGTGGTGGCCGGTCAATAACGACAACATTTTGTACCTAAACACTGCCAAAGCACCCTTCGACGACGTGGCGTTTCGTAAAGCTGTAGCTATGGCCGTCGATAAAGAGGATGTCGCCGCCAAAGCGTACGCCGGGACGACCGTCGGACCAGCGCACCCGAGCGGCATCTTTCCGGCACAACGTGACGAGTGGTTAAACGCCGACCTCCAAGAGGCGGGCTACGGTTTCGATCCGGATGCGGCGCGCGCCATGCTCGAGGAGGCTGGATACAGCTACGACGGTGACACACTGCTGGATAAAGAGGGCAATCCGCTACCGACTTACCCCATCTTGGTCGGGGCCGGTTGGACCGACTTTATTACGATGGCGCAGGTCGTGTCGCAAAACCTGAGCGCGATTGGTATCGAGAGCAGCATCCAACAGGAAAACTGGGGCTCGTACTCGAGGGGTCTCCAGAGCGGTACCTACGATATGGCGATCTCGTGGGGTTGGGGCAACACCGGCGCGTCACCCTACTACCTCTACAACGGCTCGCTCTCACCGGAGTTTTCGGCCGATGAGATCGGCGAACTTGCCGACTCGAACATGTCCCGCTTCACCGACCCGACCATCGCCGAGGCGCTCGTAACGTTTCGCCAGAGCAGCGATTTCGAGGTGCAAAAAGAGGCGATCAACCAGATTGCCGCCGTCGTGATCGAGCAGGTACCGTACGTACCGCTCAACGACCGCGTCCAATTTTCCAACTTCAACCTGTCGACCTTTACCGGCTGGCCTTCGCCCGAAAACCCCTATACCGACGGTGGTCCAGACGACTCGGTGGCGGGTCTGCTGATGTTCCGTGAGGTTCATCTGAAGTAACGAGCGAGTACCGGGAGATGAGTGTCGAGTTTTTATGACTCAGTACTCATCTCCCGGTACTCAGCACTCCCTGGAGGTCCGATGCGTTATCTTCTCCGTAGGCTCGGTATCCTGCTGATTACCGGCTGGGCCGCGCTGACTATCAATTATGTGTTGCCGCAACTTGTTCCCGGCGATCCGGTCAGTGTGATGCTGGCCCGCTATCAGGGACGGCTCTCGCCCCAAGCCGCCGACGCGCTCCGTGAAGCGTTCGGTCTGAATACCGACAAAAGCTGGTTGGCGCAGTACCTCGACTACTGGCGGCGGATGTTTACCGGCGACTTCGGGTTGTCGCTCGGGTTTTTTCCCGCGCCGGTAAGCGACATTTTGGCTCAGGCGATTCCCTGGACGCTCGGCCTGGTCGGGGTCACGACGCTGATCGCGTTCGTGTTGGGTACGCTGTTAGGGGTTCTCTCCGGCTGGTGGCGCAACACCCCGCTCGGTGACGGGCTCGTTTTGGTCGCCCTGTTTCTCAACGGCGTTCCCTATTTTTGGTTTGCTTTAATTGCTCTGTATGTGTTTTCGTTTTTGCTCGGCTGGTTTCCGCTGAGCGGCGGCTACGGGACGGCGGTAACGCGAGATCAGGGGTTGCCCTGGTTATTGAGCGTGCTCTACCACAGTTTTTTGCCCGCCTTGACAATAATCGTCACCGCGACTGGCGGCTGGCTTTTGACCATGCGAAACAATCTGGTCGGGGTGCTGGGTGAAGATTATGTGGCGTTCGCGCGCGCTAAAGGACTCCACCCGCGCCGTGTGATGCTCCGCTACGCCGCCCGTAACGCGATTCTGCCCTCGTTTACCGCCTTTGCGATGGCGCTCGGCTTCGTTATCAGCGGTTCGCTTCTGACCGAGATCGTATTTTCGTATCCGGGGATCGGTTTTTCGCTCTACCAAGCCGTCGTCAGCCTGGATTATCCGCTGATGCAGGCCATATTTTTGTTTATCACCCTGGCGGTGCTCGTAGCGAACTTTTTGGCGGACGTCGCCTACGCGCTCCTCGACCCGCGTGTCCGCAGTGAGGGGACCTGATGAACTGGTCGCGGCTCGTCAAAAATCCAAAATCGCTGACCGGTATCCTTTTGCTGCTGTTTTTTGTAGGCGTGGCGCTGCTCGCGCCGGTACTTGCGCCATACTCGCCTAAAGACACCTCGTTTATTCCCTTCGACCTCGGCAGCGCCGAGCACCCGCTCGGGACCACGGCGCTCGGCGAGGACGTGCTCTCGCAGCTGATCTGGGGGACGCGGTTGTCGCTCCTGGTGGGTCTGGTGGCCGGGGCGATAGCGACGTTTGTGTCAGTGGTGATCGGGCTCGTCTCCGGGTACGCTGGGGGCATCGTCGATGAAGTGTTATCGACCTTTACTAATATCTTTTTGGTGATTCCGGGGTTGCCGCTGTTGATCTTGATCGCCGCCTACGTCAACGTCGAGGGGGTGTTGCCGATCATCTTCGTCATCGCCGTAACGGGTTGGGCGTGGGGGGCGCGGGTGCTGCGGGCGCAGACCTTGAGCCTTCGTAACCGCGACTTCGTACAGGCGGCGCAGGTCGTCGGTGAGGGGGGCGGGCGGATCGTCTTCGCCGAAATCCTGCCGAACATGCTGTCTCTAATCGCTGCGAACTTTTTCGGGGCGGCGCTCTTTGCAGTATTGAGCGAGGCGGGGCTCGAGTTCCTCGGTTTAGGTGACGTGGGTATCGTAACTTGGGGCACGATGCTTTACTGGGCGCAGAACAACCAGGCGTTTTTGCTGGGTCAGTGGGCGTGGATGATCGCGCCGGGAATCTGTATCGCGCTGCTCGGTACCGCCTTCGCGCTGCTCAACTTTGCTATCGACGAGATTACCAACCCGAAGCTGCGGACGCCCGCCGCCGAACGCGCCAAAACTCCACCACCCCAGTATCAGGCTCAGCAGGCACTGGCTGCGTCTAGTAACGCGGGCGTCCACGCCAGCGCCCCCGTCGATCCCGACGACATCTTGAGCGTCCGCAACTTCAGCGCGGGTTACGTGCTGGGAGACACCACCGTGCAGGCCGTTCGTAACGTCGATCTGACCCTAAAGCGCGGCGAGTTTTTGGGAATTGCCGGTGAGTCGGGGTGCGGCAAATCGACCTTAGCGTTCGGCATCGTGCAGCTTTTGCAACCGCCCGGGCGTGTTCTGGAGGGTCAAGTCTGGTTGGGTGAAAAGGATTTGGTGACGCTCAGCACGCCCGCGCTCAGAGATCTCCGCTGGCGCGACTTTTCTATCGTGTTTCAAGCGTCGATGAACGTCCTCAACCCGGTGATGCGCGTGCGCGAGCAAATTTACGACGCCATCCGCGCGCACAAGCGGATAGACGGCAAGGCGCTCGACAAACGCGCCCGCGAACTCTTCTCGCTCATAGACATCGACCCGGAGTATCTCGACGCCTATCCGCACCAGCTCTCGGGGGGGATGAAACAGCGCGCGGTGATTGCGATTGCGCTGGCGCTCGAGCCCGACCTTATCATCATGGACGAACCGACGACCGCGTTAGACGTGGTGGTGCAGCGGACGCTTTTGCAAGAAATCGACACCATCCGCCGCGACCTCGGGATCGCGGTGATCTTTATCACCCACGACCTGTCGCTCTTGGTCGAGATCAGCGACAGCGTAGCGATTATGTACGCGGGGCAGATGATCGAACGCTCGCCCTCGCGCGACCTCTACCGCGCGCCGCTCCATCCCTACACGCAGGGGCTGATGCGCGCGTTTCCGCCCCTCGTCGGCAGCCGCGAACGGCGGAGCGGCATCCCCGGCAAACCCCCCGATCTGCGCGACCCGCCCCCCGGGTGTCCCTTTTACGCCCGCTGTCCAGCGCGTATGGACGGCCTTTGCGATACGGTGACGCCGCTGCTACAAGGAGTGTTACCCGAGCATGAAGTCGCCTGCCACCTCTACGACGAGGCGCTCTTAGCGGCGCACGGCAAGGTCGGCGCGCTCGTGCAACCGGGGGAGCTGAGCTTATGACGGTTACGGTTCGCAAGGTGAATGACGAGGTAAACAGCGCGCCCGTATTTGTGGCGAAAGACCTCGAGAAGACCTTCAAGGTCGGCGGTTTTTTTGGCTCGCGCGAAGTACCTGCCGTTCAGGGCGTCGATCTGAAGATCGGAGCGCGTGAAGTTTTAGGGCTAGTGGGCGAGTCGGGGTCGGGTAAATCTACCGTCGCACGGCTTATCGCCAAGCTCTACGCACCGACCGGTGGCACGATGACGCTGACCGGCGACACCATCCCGGCTAACTTGCGTGGACGAGAGCTTTTGGCTTACCGTAAACGCGTGCAGATGATCTTTCAAGACCCGTTTTCGTCACTGAACACGGTCTATCCCGTCTCCTACATCTTGCGGCGTCCGCTCCTCGTTCACGGTCTGGCCACGCGCAAAAACGCTAGTGAAAAGGTCAAGGCGCTGCTCGAGCGTTCCGGTCTCAAACCTGCCGACCGCTACCTGAACAAATACCCCCACGAACTCTCCGGTGGTGAACGGCAACGCGTCGGCATTGCGCGGGCGCTCGCTGCCGAGCCCGAGCTGATCTTGGCCGATGAACCGACCTCGATGCTCGACGTGTCGATCCGCCTGGATATCATGAACCTGCTGTTAGACCTTAAAGAGCAGGAGGGCTTATCGCTGCTGTTTATCACCCACGACCTCGCCGGGGCGCACTATATGAGCGACCGTATCGCGGTGATGTACGCTGGTCGGCTGATGGAGGTGGGGCCGTCGACGGCGCTGATCCGCGAACCCAAACACCCATATACCCAGCTCCTCAAACGGGCCGCGCCGAAACCCGAGACGGGACTCGAGCCCGACGCTATCGAGGCCAAAGGCGAAGTTCCCGATATCACCGCACTCCCGCCCGGCTGCCCGTTCGAGCCGCGCTGCCCCTTCGCCCACGACCGTTGCCGCGAACGCCTACCCGACCTGGTAGAGACCACGCCCGGTCATCCAAGTCTAGCCCGCTGCGTGCTCTACTATCCGGACGCAGCTGAGCGGCAGCCGGAGTTGGTCGCACAGGTCCGGAGCGCCGCTCGAGCTTGACGCCCGCGTTAATTCTGCCATAATCCGGGTGGGAGTTTTAGATGACCACACCCAGCATAGTATCCGGTATAGTCCTCAGTCAAATATGGGTTTACCCGATCAAATCGGCGGCGGGCGTCGCGTGCTCGAGCGCAAAAACAGCCCTCCGGGGGCTCGAGCACGACCGCCGCTGGATGGTCGTGGACGCTACCGGGATGCTCGTCACGCAGCGGGAGCGGCCCGAACTGTCGCAGGTGACGCCGAGCTTGGTCGGGGACGCGCTGCGTGTAGAGGCCGAGGGGATGCCTGCGCTTACCTTACCCCTCGAGGTGGTCGGTGGGCAAGAACTCACCGTCAAGATGTGGACCGAACCGATGAGCGCGCGCCTCGTTGAGGCGGCTACGGACTGGTTCAGCACCTTTTTAGGTGGTGCGTACCGGCTCGTCTATATGCCCGACACCACCTTGCGCCCGTCCCCCGACCACGCGCTGAGCCCCGTCTCGTTCGTTGACGGCAACCCTTTTTTGGTCGCCTCCGAGGCGTCCGTAGCCGACCTGAACAGACGTCTGGAAAAACCTGTAAGCGGCCTCAACTTCCGGCCCAACCTGGTACTAAGCGGGTGTGAGGCGTTCGCTGAAGATACCTGGGACAGCATTAGCGTTGGATCTACCCGCCTCGAGCCCACTGGCCCATGTGTACGCTGCGTAGTGGTCAACGTCGACCTGGCGTCCGGAGCGGTCCACAAAGAACCGCTCCGGACGCTCGCCCATTACCGCCGCTTCGGCAACGCGGTGCATTTCGGTCAGAACTTTCGTTACGGTGTTTCCCCCGAACCGGGCGCTGTACTCACCTGCGGCGATCCCGTCACGGTGAACAGGAAAGCAGGTTATGGCGCGGCTTAGGTGGGTCTATCTGGGAGGCGGCAGCACCCGCGCGCCCGGGACGATGGCGTCGTTTGTCGCGCAAGGCGAAAACTTCCGGGGTTCGGAGGTGGTGCTCGTCGACCTCGACGAAACGCGTCTGGAACTGGTCGCCGCGCTCACTCGCAAGCTGGCGGAGCAGGCTGGTCTGGATCTCAGCGTGCGCGCTACGACCGACCGCGCGGAGGCGCTGGAGGACTGCGACGCGGTGTTGTCGAGTTTTCGGCCCGGTGGCTTCGAGATGCGTCACTTGGACGAGAGCATTCCCCTCAAACACGGGGTTATCGGTCAGGAGACGCAGGGGCCGGGCGGCTTTTTTATGGCTTTGCGTTCGGTTCACGTCATCAAAGAGCTTATCGAAGAGATGGAAAGGCTCTGCCCCAAAGCGACGCTTTACAACTACACGAACCCCGTCAACATCGTCGCCGAGGCTGTCACGCACCACAGCGACGTGCAGACGATCTCGCTCTGCGAGGGGCCAATTGTCTTTCCCCTCGAGCTGGCGGCGGCGGCGGGCCTCGCGCCGAGCAAGGTCGAAGCGACGATGGCGGGTCTTAACCACGCTTGCTGGAGTCTGGACGCGCGCTATGACGGGCAGGACCTGCTGCCGCTCGTGCGTGACGTGTACGAGGACAAACGCGCGGCGGGCGTCGATCCTAAAAAGCTGCGGATGCTGCGGCTGGCGGCGACGATGGACAGCCTGCCCGCGTCGTACTTTCAGTATTACTATTTCAGAGACGAGCTGTTAGCCGAGCTTCAGGCTAAACCGACGACGCGGGCAGAGGACATTGTGGCGGCGGTACCGGGGTACTGGGCGCACTATCGGGAGCAGCTGAACAGCGAGACGCCGACGCTCGACCCGGCGCGCTCGAGGGGCGGGATTCACGAACTCGAGCTGGCATTCGATGTGATGAACGCCATGTACAACGACCGCTGCGAAGTCTGGCCGGTAAACGTCCCGAATCGGGGGGCGCTGAGCGACTTTCCGGATGATCTGGTTGTCGAGGTTCCGGCGCTTCTTAGCAAGCACGGCGCGACGCCGCTCGTTCAGGGAGCCATGCCCAAAGCTGTAGTCGGTTTGGTCAAACAGCTCGGCGAATATCAGGCGCTGACCGCCGAAGCCGCCTGGTCGGGCGACCGGCGAACCGCGCTTCAGGCGCTCACGAGTCATCCGCTCGTCCCCTCGCTGCCCGTCGCTGAAGCTCTGTATAACGAGATGGCCCACGCGATGAAAGACTATCTGCCCGAGCGGTTATGGCCCTAGAGGGTTACTTTTTGGGCGTCGACAGCGGCAACTCGAAGACGGTGGCGCTGGTTTCTCGAGCGGACGGTCTCGTGCTCGGTTGGGGGCGCGGCGGCGGTGGTGACATCTACGTATCTGAACAGGAGGCTGTAGCGGCTGTTGCCGAAGCGGTCGCGGGGGCGCTCGCCGCCGCCGGTATCGGAGTTTCGGCGCTCATGGCGTCGTGCCTGAGTCTGGTCGGGGCGGACTGGCCTGAAGATTTTGACTTTTGGCGGCTCGAGGCTCAAA
>JAABUN010003216.1_pt1 | contig 26110 bp, 21 predicted proteins | sample 5559311 | NCBI WGS metagenome assembly JAABUN01 (sample SAMN10711877, study PRJNA513370) | rock metagenome | isolation source: Antarctica rocks | place: Antarctica: Victoria Land, Siegfried Peak sud
CCACCTCCGCCACGCTCGTTCCTGCGGTGCCGAGCTGCGCCGGGTCATACAGGCCCTCGATGAGGGGGGCCATCCCGGATCGCAGGTGGGCCGGGAGGGACCCGGTCCTCGGCGGCGGGCAGCCGCGGGAGAACAGGGCGGCCGTGGGGTTCGGGGTGGCCCCGAAGTCGAAGCACAGCCCGGACCGGCCGGCGCGGGCGAGCACCTGGACACCGCCAACAGTTCTCGTGCCGTTGAAGAAGGTCAGAGTCGGGTCGTGGTCAGCCGGCATCGGCGTACTCCTTCACTACGGCCGCGAAACCGGCCAGGTCGACGTACCGCGCGGTGGACCACCGCCCTTCCGGGTCTGTGCCCAGTGGGTCGATGTGGATCGTCCGGCAGCCTTGCTCAGCAGGTCCGAGCAGGTCGTTCCACAGGTTGTCACCGACGACGAGGACCTGCTCGGCGGTGGTGCCCCACCGCCGGTATGCCTCGCCGATCAGCTCCGCACAGCCCGCCGGTTTACGAGCGTCGAAGCGGATCAGCTCGAAGGGGTGGCGCAGCTCGAGCCGGTCCACCAGCGGCCGGCCCAGCTCCTCCGGGGTGTTGGTGGCGAGCAGCAGCCGCCGACCGACCGCCAGCCGGTCCAGCAGCCCGTCCAGGCAGTCCAGCCGGACGAGGGCGTTGTCCGGGTCGTTGACGAACAGGCGGGTGAGCCTGAACGCGGCACCCAGCACTGAGCTCTCGGCGCCCCGCTGCGACGCGAGCGCTCCGATGATCTGCCACCGGTCCCCGAGGTAGACCAGCAGGCCGCCGTGCCGGACGCGCCCGGCCAGCTCGTCCGGCACCGCAACCGAGCGGCCCTGCCAGGTCGTTGCCGACTCGACCACCCACTCCGGGGCGTCGAAGACCAACCGACGCGCCGGGTCGACGAACCGACCCGGCCTGGCCGCTGGATGGGTCCCGGAGACGACGGACTCGACCTCGTCCCGCAGGCCCCGACCGCCGCCGTCCGGGATGCCGGCCTCGAGCGCCGCCACGTAGCGGTCGGTGGCCCGCGGGTCGTCGTGCAGCGTGCCGTCGAGGTCGAACAGCACGACGGAGATCCCGTCCAGCCACTGCGCCGCCGACGGTGCGGGGACAGCGCGGAGCTCGCCCATCGGCGGGGCCGTCACTTCTTGGCGGCGGCGAGCAGGCTGGTCCCGTCCGCGTCCATGCGCTTGGCCGCTTCCTCCGGGGTCGCCTTGCCCTGGACCACCGTCTCCACCGCCTTGTCGACCAGGTCGTTGATCGCGTTGCCGGCGGACGTGGCAGGCAGGATCTGGGCGTTGACGAAGACCTGGTCAAACGCCTGGCTCTTCTGGGGGTTCTTGGCGTAGTCGGCCTTCAGGAGAGGCGTCCCGAGCGCGCTCTTGACCGCGGGGCTGTAGCCGGTCGCCGCCGCGTACTTCGACTGCGCAGTCGTGTCTGCGAAGTAGCGCATGAACAGCCACGCCGCCAGGTGCTCGTTGGCGTCTCCACCGGACTTGAGGATCACGTGGTTGCCACCGAACAGCTGGGTGATCGGAGCGGCGTCGGACGGGCTCATGGCGAGGCCCCACGTGAACTTGTCGCCGATCTGCTCGATCTTCGTCGAGGAACGCGCAGTCGTCCCGAGCTCGATGGGCACCCGCTGGTTGGTGAACTCCGTCTCGGTGCCGGTGCCGCCCGCAGCGGTGTAGGCCAGCTTCTCCTTGTAGAGGGTGTCGATCAGCTTCAGGGCGGCGACCGACTCCGGGGAGCCGAACTTGGTCGTCGCGGCCTGCGGGTCGTAGGGCGTGACACCCTTCGAGCGCAACATGTTGAAGTAGTCCGAGCTGTGCGCGAGGCTCATCGAGACGAACGAACCACCGGTGGCCTTCTTCATCTGCCGGGCATCGGCGAGAAACTCGTCGTAGGTCGCCGGGGGCTTGCTGATTCCGGCCTTGGCGAGCATGTCGATGTTGTAGTACATGCCGTATGCCGAGTTGCCGTGGGGCCAGGACAGCGTCAGGCCCTTGTATGCCGGAATCCGCTGCCGGGCAAGCACCCCCGGGACCATGTCAGCCAGCTTCGCGTCCGGGACACCGTACTTCGTGCTCTTGAGGTAGGGATCGAGCTCCACAACCTCACCTGCCCGCTGGTACTCCAGGATGTCGTTCTCGTAGGCCATGGCCACGTCCGGGGCGCCGCCACCGGCGAGCGAGGCCCGGATGGCCTGGTTCAGCTCGGTGTAGGACCCCTTGTACACCTGGTTGACGACGATCCCCCACTCGTTCGTGGCGTTGAACTCCTTGACGATGTCCGCGACCGCAACACCGTAGATCGTCGCCTGAATGTGCCAGAAGTCGATCTTGACGCCCTTGGGCAGGTTGGCACCGTCGATCGCCTGACCCGCCGCTACGGGGTCCTTGGTGGTGTCCGAGGCTGAACCTCCGCCGGTCATGCCGCAAGCGGCCGTCAACATCAGCAGCGCAATGACCAGCACGGCGACCGGGAGAGTTCTCTGTGTGCGCGTGACCATGGGACGTGTGACCTCCTGTGCAGTAGGGATAGACGGCGAGAACCCGCTCAGCCTTTGACGCCGGCGGACGAAAGCCCTTCGATGAACCGGCGTTGGACAAGAACGAAGAGCACGATGCCTGGCAGCGCCACAAACGCACTTGCCGCCATCATCAGGTGGTAGAGCTGTCCTTCGTCGCTGGAGAAGAGGATCAGGCCGAGCTGTACGGGGCGGATCGACTCGCTCTGGGTGATGATGAGCGGCCACAACAGCTCGTTGTACCGTCCGAGAAAGCCGAAGAGCACCACCGTCACGATGGCCGGCCTTGTCAGCGGCACGAGAATGCGCCACAGGAACGTCCAGTGGGAAGCGCCGTCGACCCGAACGGCGTCCCAGAAATCGCGCGGAACCGTCATAAAAGCCTGTCGAAGCAAGAAGACGGCGAAGGCGCTCGCTACACCGGGCAGGATCATCCCCGCATACGTGTCGTACAAGCCCGAGCCACCGACACCGTTGATGTCGTTGCCGCCCAGCAGCGGGAGCCGTCGGATCAACACGTAGTTCGGGACGACCTTGGCCTCGAACGGCACCATCATGGTGGCCACGACAAGGATGAACAACACGTTCTTGAAGCGGAACCGCAGCCACGCAAAGGCATAGGCGGCGGTGATCCCGGTGAAGAGCTGCACGGCCGTGCCGACGGTGGCGACAACGAGGCTGTTGACGAAGTACTTTCCGAAGCTCGACTTCGGCGCGAACCAGGCTCTGGAGTAGTTGGACCACTGGGGATCGTCCGGGAGGATCTCCGGCGGCGAGAGGTTGACCCCCTGCATGGTCTTGAGCGACGTCAGAAGCATCCAGACGAACGGGAACATCATCAGCGCCGCTCCCAAGACGAGCAGCAGGTAGACGAGCAGACGCCCAGGCCTTGGTAGGCGACGGCCGTCGATGCGTCGCGGCGGCCGAGAGGCGATCAGCCCGACCGGTGCTGGAGGTGCCACCATGGCAGTGGACCGCCTTTCCGGATTGTCGGTGAGGGAGGGGAGACCGGACGGGCACTGACACCGCTCAGTCGTAGTGGACTCTTCGCTGGAAAAGCCGGAACTGCACCAGCATGGCCACCAGCAGGAGCCCGAAGAGCAGCATCGACAGCGCTGCCGCGTAGCCCACCGAACCCGGCCGTTCGTACAGGTAGCGGTACACAAGCACCGGCAGGGTGAGCGTCGTGTCGAGTGGCGACCCAGCGCCTGCCCCGTAGCCGCCGCCCTTCGTCAGGACGAAGATCTCGTTGAAGCTCTGGAACGATCGGATGGTCGAGACGACGAGAAGGAAGAACAGCGTCGGCGAAACCAGCGGCAGCGTGATCCGGGTGGCCATCGTCCATGTACCCGCCCCGTCGATGCGCGCGGCCTCGTGCACCTCAGGGTTGATCGCGACCAGGCCTGCGAGCACGATGACGACGCCGAAACCGAGCGTGCTCCACACAGAGAAGGCCGTGACGCAGAGCAGCGCGACACTTGGCCCCGCGAGGACGGCCGGGAGGCTGTCCGACCAACCCACGCCGAACGCGGCAAGCACCTTCGGGGCGATGGGAGTCGCGTCGAGGAGCCATGTCTGGGCGGGCAGCCCGACCGCTCGAAGGACTGCGTTGAGCACTCCCACCGTGGGGTTGAACAGGAACCCGAAGGCGAGTCCCGCCGCAACTGTCGACGTGATGTAGGGAATGAAGTAAGCCGTCCGCAGCGCCGCCAGGCCTCGGATCTTGGCAAACAGCATGTTCGCGATCACAAAGGAGAGCACCAGCGTCACCGGCACCGTGACGACCGTGAAGAAGAACGTCACCAGCAGGCTCTGCCCGACTTCGCCCAGACCCCGTCCTGGGCGACTGCCCAGGCCCTCGACGATTCGGCGGTAGTTCTCGAGTCCGATGAACTCCTCTGCCCGGATCCCCCACCGCCACAAGCTGATCCAGGCACCGAGGAACAGCGGGTAGATATCAAAGGTAAACAGCAGGATCAGAGTCGGTGCCAAGAACGCGATGGGCAGCCAGACCTCATCGCGTCGACGGCGTCGTCGACGCTGACGCGCGACGTCCGAAGCGCCGGACCGGGTTTCACGGTCGGGGACGGGGGCCGCGAGACGTGTCCCTTGCGTCAGCCTCACGCCCTCAGGAACGCCGACCTGGTCACTGTGGCGCATGTCAGAGAATCTATCGACGGACGCGCCTGGGTCCGGTTACAGGAATTGTTCCAGTCAGTGAACACGCGGTGCCGCGCTACGTGCGGCGTTCGTTGAGCCTGTTGTCGTTGCTGGTCGATCGGTCGGGCGGATGCGCGGCGCTGAGCCCGGTCACTATCCGGAATCAGGCCAGAACGGCCGTCTCCGAATCGTCGATCGGATTCACAAACTCGATGTCGATAGCGCGACTTCTACTCGTCGAACTCACCGAGGAGCCGGCCGCCCAGGACCTTCTCGATGACGCTGCGCCCGACGCTGCCGGACTGGACCATGTCCTCGTCGTCGGCACTGACCCCGGCGTCGTCGACCGCTGGCGCGGAGCCCGCCGGATCGGAGGCGTCGGCGTCACGAACCACCCGGCCGCGCCGCGACGGACCTGACTCGGCGGACTGCCGCCTGCCGCGGGCAAGTTCCTGCCGGATCGAGGCGGCGCGCGCGCTGGCGTCGACTCCACTGCCCGACGCGGCGGCGGGTCCTGAAACCGAGCTCGGCGTCGAGGGTGCGGAGGCGGGTGCAGCGCTCGGCCGGGTAGCCCGGATGGCCGGCGTGGAGCTCGGTGCCGCCCCGTCGGACGCTGCGGCCCAGTCCGGTGCCGGTGCTGCGGTCGAGCCCCACGCGTCGTCACCCTCCGGTGCGCGGGCAGCCGGACTCAGCCCGGCGTCCGCGACCGCCGTCGCGCGCTGCCGGGGATGCGCGGGCGGACCGTCAAAAGGGGGCGGCTCGGGCTCCTGGTCATCGACGGGTCCGGCGCCCATGGACGGTGGGGCCACGCCGCCAGCCGGCGCGGCGTCCGGTGTCGCGATGCCCTCGACGGGCACGTCCACCCCGATCTCGTCGATGAGGGCCTGGCGCACGAGCTCGGCATGGTTGCCCTGCCGGAAGGTGTTGGCCAGCCCCACCGTGCCGATGCCGAGGACGAGCTTGGTGCCGTCGTAGTCCAGCACCTGGGCGTGCTGCGACACGAACGTCCAGGTCGCCCGGCGCATGGCGAAGATCCGCGCCAGGACGTCCGGCCAGACTCGACGGATCCCCGCGGTGTCGATGCCGCCCGGCGTCGGCGAGGAGCCGTCAGCCGACGCCCGCGCTGCACCGGACGAGCCCGAGGACTCGGCAGGCACGGCCGCACGCGTCGCGCGCGCATCTGCTGCGGTGCTCGGCTCGACGCCGGCCGTCGGCCCGGACCCGGCCTCTCGCGCCGGGCCCGGTTCTTCGCGGCGCGCGCCAGGCTGGACCCGCGCCTCGGCGCGGCTGCCCTGTTCGGCTCGTGGACGCTCCGAGGCAGCGGCGGAGGGAGTGCCGCCGAGCTCGAGGCGTCGCTCCAGACGCTCCAGGCGAGCGGCATACCCGCTCTCGCCGGAGGCTGCCGGCAGGAGGATGCGCGCGCAGATGAGCTCGAGCTGCAGGCGCGGCGCGGTGGCGCCGGTCATCTCCGTCAGCCCGGTGTTGACGATGTCCGCGGCGCGGGACAACGCGCCGGGCCCGAAGCGGGACTGCTGGCCGCGCATCCGGTCGAGCTGGTCCTCGGGCACCCCGCGCAGCACGGAGGAGGCGCCGTCCGGGACGGCCGCGATGATGATCAGGTCGCGCAGCCGCTCGAGGAGGTCCTCGACGAACCGTCGCGGGTCGTGACCCGACTCGATGACCCGGTCCACCTGGGCGAACACCGCTGCACCGTCGCCGGCCGCAAAGGCGTCGATGGTCGCGTCGAGCAGCTCGCCGTCGGTGAACCCGAGCAGCGCCGCCGCGCCGTCGTAGGTCAGCCCCTCCGGCCCCGACCCCCCGATCAGCTGGTCGAGGACGGAGAGCGAGTCGCGCACCGACCCCCCGCCCGCGCGGGTGACGAAACTCAGGACTCCGGGCGCCACGGCGACCTTCTCCTGGACGCAGAGCTTCTCCAGATAGTCCGTGAGCTTGGCCGGGGGCACCAGCCGGAACGGGTAGTGGTGCGTCCGCGAGCGGATCGTGCCGATGACCTTCTCCGGCTCGGTCGTCGCGAAGACGAACTTCACGTGCTCCGGCGGCTCCTCGACGATCTTGAGCAGGGCGTTGAAGCCCTGCGGGCTCACCATGTGGGCCTCGTCGATGATGTAGATCTTGAACCGGCTCTGCGCCGGCCCGTAGCTCGCCCGCTCGCGAAGGTCACGTGCGTCGTCGACGCCGCCGTGGCTCGCCGCGTCGATCTCGATGACGTCGACGCTGCCCGACCCCCCGCGGGCGAGGGCGACGCACGAGTCGCACGCCCCGCACGGCTCGGGTGTCGGCCCCTGCGCACAGTTGAGACAGCGGGCCAGGATGCGTGCGCTCGTCGTCTTGCCGCAGCCGCGCGGCCCGCTGAAGAGGTAGGCGTGGTTGACCCGGCCGGTCCGCAGCGCCTGCATGAGCGGCTCGGTGACGTGCGCCTGCCCGATGACGTCGGCGAAGGTCTCCGGCCGGTAGCGGCGGTACAGGGCGGTGCTCACCCCCGCACCCTAACCGCCCGGAACGACAAGCCGGTATGCCGTGTGGACGGCACCTCGTGGACACACCCGCGGGCGACCTGGCGGGCTTCCCGGCGCCCGACAGTGCGAGACTGGCCCCGCGACGAGGGGAGTGTGCACATGTTCGGGCGCCGCAAGGAGGCCACGCCGGAAGCGGGCGATGCTGCTACGGCCCCGGTGCGGCTCAAGGCCACGGGGGTGACCAAGCTCATCGAGGACAACGTCCTGCTGTCCCCGACGGACCTCGACGTCCGGTCGGGCAGGTGCGTGGTCCTGCGCGGCGCGAATGGCAGTGGCAAGACCACGCTCCTGCGCATCCTCGCCGGGACGACTGAGGCCTCCGCCGGCACGGTGACCCTCGACGGTGACCCGGTGGACGAGCGCACCCCAGCCACCCGCGCGGCGGTGGCGGCCCTTCTCGGCGCGCCGACGGCATACCGGGATCTCACCCTCGTCGACCACCTGGTCCTCATCGACGCGACGTGGGGCCGGGACAGCGGCGCCAGTGAACGCGCGGAGGCGATGCTCGCGACCCTCGAGATCGAGCACCTCGCCGAGCGCTTCCCGCACGAGCTGTCGTCCGGGCAGCAGCAGCTCTTCCACCTCGCGATGGTCCTGTTGCGGCCCTCGCGGGTGCTTCTGCTCGACGAGCCGGAGCAGCGTCTCGACACCCACAAGCGAGGTCTGCTCACCCAGCTCCTCCTCGACCGCAAGGCGTCCGGCAGCGCCCTCGTCATCGCCTGCCACGACCCGGAGATGACGGGCGCCATCGCCAACCGGGTCGTCGACGTCATCGGCGCATGAGCCTCGACACCGAACGCCTGGAGCGAGCGCGCGAGGTCATCACCGGCGGGCGGCGCACCGGTGAGTCGAACGCCCTGTATGCCGTGTACGTCGCGGTCATCGCGGCGCTCTCCTACGGGGTCCCTGCGTCGCAGCAGTTCGTCAAGTTCCTCGACCCCCGGTGGCTCGCCCAGCACCTCACCGGGCTCGGGGGCGTCGCCGTCTTCGCCGCCGCCGCCGTGGCACTGCTCGCCCTCGCCTTCCGCGCGGGCCGGATCCGCGGGCCGGTGGTGCCCGACCTGCCCTACCTCGACCACGTGGCGACGAGCCCACTGGACCGGGCCGTCGTCCTGCACCGCTGGTGGCGGCTCGCCCTGCTCGGCTGCCTCGTCGTCGGGGTGCTGACGGGGCTGGTGATCGGCGCCGGCCTGGCGATCGCCGGGGTGACGGGTGCGCTCGTCCTGGTGCCCGGCGCGGTGGGGGGAGCGCTGCTCGGCCTCGCCGCCGCCGGGACGTGGCTCCAGGGCCAGGTCAGGTCTTGGCCGACGGGTGACCGCGGCCCCGGGGTCTTCCTGCGCCAGCAGCGCGCGCTCCGTGCCCTGCACCTCACCGGCCTGCGGGTGCAGTCCGCGCGCAGCGTCACCATCGGTGGAGCGGTCCTTGCCGGGGACCTGCGGGCCGCCCGGCTCGACATCGGCTCGCCGACGACTCGGGGGCGCCGGATCCGGCTTCGGGCCCGCGGACCGGTCGCCGTCATCGTGGCGCGGGATGTGCTGGGACTGCGGCGCTCACCGGGCGCCGTCCTCATGGGGATCGCCCTCTCGGGCCTCGCGGCATACGGTCTCGTCCACGGCTCGGCCCCCAGCGTGCCGAGCTTCGTGGCGTTCGTCAGTCTCCTTGTCGGCTACGTCGGCATCGGGTCGTGGGCCGAGGGGATGCGCCTGCAGGGGGACAACGCCGGCACCCCGCCGATCCTCGGGATCGACTTCCGGCGGGAGGCGCTCGCCCACCTCATCCTGCCGACCGCCCTCTACGTCGGCGTGACCCTCCTCGTCGGGGTCCTCAGCGTCCTGCTCGGGGCCGGCGTCGGGGGTCTCGGCTGGGCGCTGCTCATGGCGGGGCTGCTCGGGGCGGCCCATCTCATGGCCGCCTTCCGTGGGCTGCCGCCGATGTCCCTGCTCGGTCCGGCTCGTGGCGTGCCGACGATGGTCCTCTGGTACGGCCGGCCGCTGCTCGTCGCCATCATCTTCGGCACGGCGGCGACCGCCTTCGTCACCGCCGGCTCGCCGGGCACGGGAGTGCTCCTGCTCATTGCGGTGACCTGGGGCACGACCCTCTTCGGCCTGCGCTCCGTGCGGCTGCTCGACGAGGCGCACCGCGGCTGAGCGGTCCGCCCGTGGTCGAGCGCAGCGACGAAGACACCCCACGTACCTGGAAGAGCTCACCTGCCCTTGCTGCATTCCTGCCCTGGGGGAGTTCAGTGAGGTACCACCACGCGGGGTGCCGCCGACAGTCTATGGGCCACGCTGCTCAGACCGAAAACTGCTCCTTGGGCTCGCCGGCCACCAGCCGGTCACCGCGTTCGCCGTTGACGTGCGGCGACAGCCGTCGCTCGGTGAAGAGGGCGAGCCAGGCAACCAGCGCGCAACCCACGACGAGCATGACGATGTATGCCGTGCCCCAGCTGCGGCCGATGAGGACACCTGCGACGACGGGGCCGACGACCGACGCCGACTGCCAGGCGATGCTCATCAGGGCGTTGTAGCGACCGCGCAGGTGGTCGGGGGCGAGGTCGTTGATCATCGCTGGAACGGTCGGCTGGTAGAGCGTCTCGCCCAGCCCGAAGATCGCCGCGCAGGCCCCGAAGAGCAGAGCGGCAGCGAGGCTGCCCGGCAGGAGGCCCGACAGGCCGAGCGCGATGAAGGCGGCGGCCCAGATGCCGCTCATGACGGCCACCATCCGGGTGCGGCGCCGGCCCTCGATCCGCTGGAGCACGAAGAGCTGGAGGACGACGATGACCAGGGTGTTGGCGGTGTAGGCCCAGCCCAGAGCCTGCGTGGAGATCTCGCCCTCGGCCCGCGCGTAGGCGGGCAGCCCGGTGTTGAGCTGGCCGTAGCCGACGAAGGACGCGACGAAGGTCAGCAGCAGGATGGGCAGGAGCGCAGGGTCGCGCAGCAGCGTCCGGTAGGTCGCCGCCGGAGCAGCCGCCGCGCCGGTGTCGTCGCGGAAGGGCGGCGCCGCGACCCGGCCGGAGACCTTGCGCAGTGGACCGAGGAGGATCGCCAGGGGCGCGAGATAGGTGGCCGCGTCGATGAGGAAGATGGTGACGAACGTCCCTGGTCGGTGGACGTCCACGAACAAGCCACCCAGGGCGCCACCGATGCCGATCCCGAGGTTGAGCAGGGTGAAGTTGAGGCCGAAGTACCGCTGCCGGATGTGGCTGGGGATGATCGTCGCGACGAGGGTGTTGACCGCCGGCCAGATGACCCCGCCGGAGAAGCCGAGCAGCACGCACGCGAGGGCCGCGCGCAGCTCCGTGGTGCTGAAGGCCATGAGGACATTGGCGACGATCTGGATGCTGATCGCGCTGACGACCACGGCTCGGGCCCCGATCCGGTCGATGAGGACACCGGCCGGTCCGACGACGAGCATCCCCACGACGGCAGGGATGGCGAGCAGGAAACCGACGTGCTGCAGCTCGAAGTGCCGCACCTCGTGGAGGTAGACGACGCTGAACGGCATGACGAGGCCGGTGCCGATGAAGTCGATGATGACGGTCGAGAGCAGGAACTTGCCGGCCCGTGGCAGGTCGTGCCAGAAGGAGGCAAGCGGGGGACGGGCGGGCGCTGTGGACACCGGGCAAGTTTGCCGGTGACGCCCGACAGCCCCAAACTGTTTAGCCCGGCGCCTCCCGGCCGCGACGAGGAGCCGAGCGATTTCGGAGCGGCCGTCGCGCTCCGGTAGCCTCCCCCACGGAGGATTCGCATAGTGGCCTAGTGCGCACGCTTGGAAAGCGTGTTGAGTGAAAGCTCTCAGGGGTTCGAATCCCCTATCCTCCGCCATGAGGTGCTCAATCCAACCATGAGGGTTGTTACCGCAACGGGGCCCGAGTAGGCGGCTCAAGAGCCAGGCAGCGCCGCGGGGCGCGGTCTCACCGTGATCGCCCTCCGAGGCGCTCTTCGTCTTGGCGAGCACGCCAGCGAGCGTCTTGTGCACCTCGGGCGCTTGGAGCATCTCCTGGAAGGCTCACGGACTTCGGCGTCGTGGACGCCCTCCTCCTCGAGCAGGAGCTGCTTGAAGACGCGTCACCGAAGGTTCCGTGGGCGGTGTCGTTGCCCTCCCGGCGTAGGGCGCCGATGTCGGCGAGGAGCCCGAGAGAGTCGCCAACCAGTTCCGCCCCTGGTCACAAGCGCGGGGTCGCTGTGTGCGTGTTCGGCTTCGATGCGGAACGTCGTTGACCGAGCGGGCTCGGCCGGGGCGTGCCGGCGTGCCGGGCAGCCCAGGTCGCTGGCGAGTTCGAAGACGGACTGTGGATCGAGCGATCTCGGTCGCTGCCGTAACGCGGCTCGCTGCAGTCGCGAGTCTCCCCGCGGCTCACTAGCATCAGATGCCAGACTGGCGGCACGTGGTGTCTTGGAGTCGGACGGGGGCGCCGTGCATATCGGCTTTCGTACCTCGGGTGGTCGCGGCGAGTACGAGGTCGTCGGAAGCCACTCGGGCTATACAGCGGCCAGCCTGGAGGGCTGGTCCTTCTACATGCGTTGGCCCGACGGGAGCGTTCGTGACACGGGCCTCTGGCTCGACCCCGGAGACAGTGGCAAGCCTCGCCTCCGGTCGCTGCTGACGCCCCAGATCCAGATCGGGCGGATCATCAGTTCAATGCTCCTCCTGCCCGCGCCGAAGCGTGATCTCAAGGCGACGCCCTCGGGCTGGCCCGTCATGGTCGAAAACAAGTACTCGGTGACGCAGGTCGGCTTTGGCCCCGACAGCGAGTTCACCGGTGTAACCGATCGGGTCACCTTCGTTCCGTCGTGGGTGGAGGTGGCCAACAAGAGTGAGACGGAAGCCATCGGCGTGACCGCCCGCTGGGAGCGGATCCATGCCGTCTATGACCGACTGGGCGACCTCTCACAGCGTCTTCAATCTGGAGTGGCGAGCCATCGCGACTACCTGGCCAGCGGACAGACGGTGGACGGTTCACTTACCCCGATAGTCAAGAACATCTGCAAGGACCTCGTCATTTCGACCGATTCGACGTATCCGCTTGGCGCCGACCCACTGCCTTTCCTTGAACTGCTTACCGGGATCGAGGCCCCAGATGAAGGCGAGCCGGCCCTTCCGCCACCGAACGAGCTCAGCGAGGACGAGCCGGAGATCAATGTCCGGGCCGCTCATCAATACCGTCTGGCCAAGATTCGCGGTGCATCGGGACGTAAGTTCAGCGAGCAGGTGCGTGCCGCTTACAACGACACCTGCGCCTTCTGCGGCGCAACGTTCGGAGGAATTGAGGGCGTTCGCTCAGGGATTGACGCAGCACACATCCTCGCGTGGAGCAAGCATGACCTAGACGTCGTCAGCAATGGTATAGCACTCTGCAAGCTGCACCACTGGGCCTTTGACGCGGGGATCATGCTCGTCCGCAACGAGGGCGACGACTACCGCACCCGCTTCACCACTCTGGCCGACCGCCTGGATCCAGCCAGCTTGCAACGCGTGGGGGCAGAGGGCGAACGCATCCCCGAAGAATGGCTCCCCGCTGACCCCGCGCAGCGCCCGAGCGAGAACTACCTGACAATCCTTTATGCCGACTTGGGCGTAACGTTCAAAGACTCGATCTGAGACGCAAGCAAGTGCGCGCCCATCGTTTCGACAACCCGCTTGCCGATCCATTCGGCTACCGGCACCGAGACGGCGTTTCCGCAGGCGTGGTACCGGGCGGAGTCGAGGGAGTTCTCGTTGAGCATATCGTGCGTCGGCATCGTCCATCCGTCTGGGAAGCCCTGCAGGCGCTCAGTCTCCAGCGGTGTCAGGCGACGTACCTGCCCCTCGGGGTACGAGACGTAGTTCCGTGACCAGTCCGTCCCCGTGTGTCGAGCTGACTCGGCGTAGAGGCAGTGAGCGAGCTTCTTCACGAACCCTTGCTCAGGATTTCCAACGCTGAGCGCAAAGGGGGAAACAGGTTTCGTGCCATCCGGTCGGCTCTTCTCAGAATCCCTGTCGCCGCATTCGGGCTCAAAAAGTACCTTTGCGGAGGCCTCTGCTCCTCCAAGAGATCCGACAATGAAGATTCTTGTTCGGCTCTGGGGGACGCCGAAGTGTCGACTGTCAAGAACTCGCCATGCGAGGCCATACCCGAGGTGGGCCAGCGTCCGAAGGATGATTGCGAAATCTCGACCATCGTGGGAAGAGAGGAGCGCCGCAACGTTTTCGAGGATGACAACTCGGGGGCGACGCGCCGCAATAAGCCCAGCAAAGTCGTAGAAGAGTCCTGACTGCTTTCCCCGGAGACCACTTCGGGGTCCCATGCGTGCGAGGCTGACGTCTTGGCACGGGAAACCCCCCGCCCAAATTTCTGCGTCGGGGATGTCATCTGCACTCACTCCCTGGATATCTTCTGCCCGTGGCACATTCGGCCAATGCTTCTCGAGGATGTCGAGGCAAAATTCTTTCTTTTCACACTGCCAGACGGTCTCCATGCCTGCACGCTCGAAGCCCAGGTCAAAGCCGCCAATTCCGGCGAAGAAACTGGCGACCCGAATCTTGGCTTCCACCTGCTTTTGGGCCATCACGTCCGACGTGGTGGCTGTCACCTCGGTGGTCATCAGTTGTCTGTTCCTCCTCGCCATGGCCCAGCGCCTTGCCTTCCTGGCGCCAAGCTAGCGGAGACCTCCGACAGTCATGGGCTACCCCAGCCAGCGCCGCTCCAGCGTACGGCGAAACCTCGACCGGTCTGCCGCAGACACGCAGGGCGGCTGGCGCGTCGTTAGGTAGGGTTTCCACGCTCAACTACGGCGTGGACCGCTGCGCCCACGGCATCTGCGACATCCTGCGGATCTTGGTGCTCCCAGTACCTGAGCACCGTCCACCCGGCCTCCTCAAGGCGATGGCCTGTGTCCACGTCACGCGCTACGTTACTGGCGGTCTTCAGGTTCCAGTAGTCCGGGTTCGTCGCGAAACGGCGCGTGCCGTGCTCCGGGCAGCCGTGCCAGAAACAACCATCGAGAAAGACTGCGATCCGTTGGCGCGTGAAGACAATGTCTGCTCGACGACGAAGGCCCTTCACGGGAGCGATGTCTACCCGGTATCGAAAGCCTCGAGCGTGAAGAGTCCGACGGACGGCCAGTTCCAGGGCTGTGTCTCGAGAGCGGTTCGCTTGCATGTTGCGGCGTCGAGCGGGCGAAGACGCCCAGGACTCGGCGGCACCCATAGGGTCAAGCGTGCCACTCGCGCGTCGGTGTCGCCGCATCATTCGAGATACCGCCACCAAAGGCGCGGCTCTCAGACCTGTCGGCGGCTCAGCCGTAACCACACAACCGCTTGGGTCACCTCGTAGTGATCCGCCAGACCGTGGAGTGTCCAACCTTCGGGGCCGAGGGTCACGAGCTCGGAGACGTCATCGAGCGTGAGCTTGCCGCCGGCCGGATCTCCACGCCTGCCGCCTTCAGTGGCACTAGGACTGCGTTGTCCGCGACGCCGTACTTTCGAACGGTCTACACACAGCCCATCCCCACCTCCTGGGTCACCACCATTGCTCCGATCTCAGTCGCCAGCAAGCGACGAACCGGGTCACGCCCGCAGTTTCGGGGCCTTCCGCGGCTCGCTCCGAACCTCGGCAGCGCCCGACCATACATATAGCCGGACGTGCACCCCTGTTCGACCCTGGTTGAAATTGCGTCCCGCGCCTCCGGGACGTTCGACCCCTGCCGCCTCCGAGAGGCGCGCGGTTCAGCGATGCAGGTGGGCCCCGCGTCAAGGACACTGGCACGGTGAACACGCGCCAGGCTCTCGCGCTGTGCCTGCTCGCTTCCCTGGGCGGCTGCGGTACTGCCTCGTCCCCGTCGGCCTCGCCGCCGCCGAGCCTGATGTCGAGCAGCAGCACGACGGCGCTGCCCGCCTTCCCGCTGACCATCGCGCGCAGCGGGGGCATCGCCGGCCTCGCCGACACCGTCGTCATCAAGGCCGACGGGGCGTCGACCGTCACCTCACGGACCAGCGGCGCGACCTCATGCCGGATCTCCTCCGCCGACCTGGTCACCCTCTCGGGGCAGGTCCTCGTGGTCATCACGGCCGCGACCACCTCAGCCACCCCCGACCGGCAGGTCGCGGACGCCATCCACGTCACCCTGACCGCGGGCGACCGGGCCCCCTTCACGATGAGTGAGCCGCCGGACCCGGCCCCTCCCGCGGTCGGCAGGCTTCTCGACGACGTCACCGGCGCCGGTCCGGCATACCAAATCTGCCGGAAGAGCTGAGAGCGCGCAACGGCGACCCCCCGATGACCGAGAGGCCGCCGCGCGAAATCTGGGTCAGCTTGCGGTGAGCGACGTGTCGTCGAGAACGAAGCTCGTCTGCAGCGTGGAGTCCTCGGTCATGAGGAACTTCACCGAGACCGACTTGCCCTTGTAGGCGGACAGGTCATAGCTCTTCTGCGTGTAGGTCGCGTTCGCGCCGACGTTGGAGAACGTCGCGAGCGTCGAGGTGACGCCGGCGCTGACGATCTGGACCTTCATGGTGTCGTATGCCGTGCTGCCGGACTCTGCCGTGTCGGTCCGGATCCAGAACGACAACCGCGGGGTGCCCGTCGCGGGCACGGCCACCGTCTGCGCCTCGCTCTCGGTCGAGGTCGAGCCGTTGCCCCCGAGCCACAGCTTCCACGTGCCGCTGTGCGCCGGACGACCGGTGCTGTTGGTGATCGGACCGGCGGTGCCGGTCCAGCTCGCGGCGCCGGACTCGAAGCCGGGGTTGGCGAGCAGGTTGCCGCCGGTGGGCGGCGGCGGTGTCGTGCCGCCGCAGGACTCGGTCCCCGCCGGGACGCCGATGGCCGTGAAGGTCGCCGTGACGCCGGCGCACTCGGCGCCGGTCGCGCCGTAGAGGTCCTTGGCGGAGCGGATCGCGCCATCCCGGGCGTTCTGGTAGGTGCTGTTCGCGGTGAGGTACGTGGCCAGGGTCCGGTACCAGATCTTCGCGGCCTTGTCCCGGCCGATGCCGGTGACGGCCGCCCCGTTGCAGGTCGGGCTGTTGTAGCTGACGCCGTTGATCGTCTTGGCGCCCGAGCCCTCGGAGGCGAGGTAGAACCAGTGGTTGAGCGGGCCGGAGGAGTAGTGCGGGTCGAGCCCCCCTGTCGAGGTCGTCCAGCAGTCCTTGGACGCCCCGTCCTTGGACGGCTGGTCCATGTAGCGCAACGGGGTCCCGTTGCCGTTGATGTTGACCTCCTCACCGATGAGGTAGTCCGCCACGTCGCTCGGGTTGTTGGCGAACCACTCGACGGCGGTGCCGAAGATGTCGGACGTCGCCTCGTTGAGGCCTCCGGCGTCGCCGCTGTAGGCCAGGCCGGCCGTGTTCTCGGTGACGCCGTGGGACATCTCGTGACCGGCGATGTCGAGCTCGACGAGCGGGTGGGTGTTGCTCGAACCGTCGCCATAGGTCATCTGGGTGCCGTCCCAGAACGCGTTGCCGTAGCTGTTGCCGTAGTGCACCCGGGAGCGGGCGCCGGTGCCGTTGTTCCAGATCCCGGCCCGGCCCAGGACCGTGTTGTAGTACTCGTAGGTCTTCTCGGCGCCGTAGTGCGCATCCACGGCCGCGGAGGCGCGGTCGGTGACGGCGAAGTTGCCCCACGTGTCGTCCGCATCCGTGAACTGGGTGCCGGTGCCGCTCGTCGCGCCCTTGAGGTCGGTGGTGTAGTTCCCCGTCGTGTCCCGCAGCTGGTAGGCGCCACCGGACGAGGTCGTGCCGATGGCCACCGTGCCGACGAAGATCCCCTTGCCGGTGCCCTGGACCACCTCGTCCCAGCCGGCCAGCGTCGTGCCGGTGTCGGCGTCGACGACGGAGTGGAACCTCGACGGCGTCTGGTCTGCCCGGAAGCCTTCGGTGACGATGTCGTAGGCGAGCACGGGAGCCGCGCCCCCGGCATACACGACGAGCTCGCCCTTGGGTGGGGAGGACTCGCGCACGCCCTGGGCCTTGCCCTTCGAGGCGGCCGTGCCCGCGGAGATCTTCGGGGTCGTCGACCCGACCGCCACCTTGCCGGAGGCGTTCCAGGTGACGTCCTTGACGGCACCGGCCTGGTCGCGGTGGGAGACGAAGTCACCACCGATGACGCGCAGGCCGTTGAAGGTCCGGTGGTAGCGCACGTGGCTCGAGCCGTCGGCGTCGGTGATGACGTCCTTGACGATGAGCCTCTCGCCGCCGCCCAGCCCGAGTGCGCGACCGGTCTGGTCGGCCTTGGTCTGCTCGGAACGGATCTGGTCGCCGCGGTCCTGAGTCGGCGGGGTGGCGCCGTGCGCTGCGGCCACGGGTACAGCAGCTGCCGCAGCGATCAGTGCCGCGAGCGTGACGCCCGTGAAGAGGTGTCTCACGTGTGCTTCTCCTTGGAGATGGGCCACCGACCGGTGGCGACGAAGCGCCCAGGCACTCCATGCGAGGGCATCCGCCACCAGCAGGGCTGGGTCTGGGTGTCCCACCTGTCGAAAGGGCGCACGTCGAGACCTTGTGGTCAGCCCACGTCGGCGTCAATCCCCTTGTCCATGTCTTGACGCTGCGCGGTACAGACCCATGGAGTCCACAGGGAACTACCGGCCTGCTCTTGACCGAGTCTTGCCGGGGACAAGACGATCGGGCGCAACGTGCTGGGTGGTTCGACGGGTTTGGTCGCTCAGCCGGAAACGGCTCCGGCGCGCACGGCGTCCACCCCCAAGGAGGCCTCGCCACGGGCGTCGTCACGGGAGGCGTCACCGGCGTCGGAGGTCACACCGGACGGCAGGGAGGGCTGCGTGCTCCGGCGGAGGACGCGTCGCAGCCCCAGCGCCGCGATGACCGCGACCGCGCTGATGACGAGGTGGACGACGACGAAGATCAGGCCGTGGCCGGCGCCGAGCGCCAGGCCGGCAAGGAGCGGGCCGACAGCTGAGACGCCCGTCTGGAGAGCGGCGAAGAGGCCAAGGGTCGTGCCCACCATGCCCGCGGGCGCCAGGCTGGCGGTAAGGGGGCTGAGGATGGGCGCGAACAGCGTCTCGCCGACCGCGAAGATCCCGTAGGTGGTCACGAAGAGGACGGTGGCGATGCCCGGGGTGTTCATGGAGAAGGCGAGGATGCCCCACGACAGGATCCAGATCAGGCCGACGGCCACCAGGAGCGACGCCGAGTCGCGGCGTGCGGTCCAGCGGACAACCACCATCTGCAGCGCGACGATCACGAGGCAGTTGACCGCCGCAGCCATGCCGATGGTCTGCTCCGGCACGTCGAGAAACATCAGCGCGAAGGCCGGCAGGCCCGACTCGAACTGGGCGTAGAACCCGAGGGCGAGAGCAACCGTGACGGCGGCGACCCAGCGCAGCGCCGGCACCGCCAGCACGGCGCGGAGGGCGACGAGGGAGCTGGCTCCGGTAGCGCTCGACGAACCGTCGACCCCGACGTCGGACAGGTCCCTGGCTCCACGCCCGGCGAGCGCGAGGAGTCCTGCGGAGAGCAGGAACCCGACCGCGGCCATCGCGAACGACGGCCACATGCCGTGCTCGTCGTCCAGGTCGACGACCTGGGCGGCCAAGAGGGCTCCGATCGCCATGCCGACGGACGATCCCGTGAACTGCCAGGCGAAGACGCGACGCCGGTCCGCTGACCCGACCCAGCGAAGGACGAGCACGGACTGGGCGGGCTGGGCGGCGGTGATGCCCATACCGAAGACGAACATGGCGGCGAGGAAGGTGACCGGTGAGTCGGCGAGCAGCAGACCCCCGCTGGCGATGGCGGCAACGATCTTGGCGGCCACGGCAACGCGGACAGGTGGGAGACGGTCGGCCAGGCGCCCACCGACCGGAGCAGCAAGGAGCGCGCCGATCGAGAAGAGGCTCGACGCGGCGGCAGCGGCGAGGGTGCCCCAGCCACGGGTGTTCGCGGCATAGGCGTACTGGTAGGGCAGGACGGTGCCCCACCCGAGCATGCTCACCGCTCCGGCCAGGACCACCATGGTGGCGCGCTTTCTCACGACGTCTCGACATTTCGATATAGTAGATTTGGTCCTCAAAGATTTCGAGATCGAAATATTAGCATGAGAAGATCTAGGCCATGACACCACGGAAGCGACCGGTCGAGACCGCTGAGGAGCGCTACCGCGCCGATGTGGCCAGCTACGTCGCGGCCGGCGGCGAGGAGACCGTGCAGCGAGTCATCACCGCGATCCACGGGCTGCAGCGCCGTCTCGGCCAGTGGTACGGACGCCAGCTGGTCGACCTCGGGCTGAGCCAGGGCGAGTGGGCGGTCCTGTCCCGCCTGGCCACGTGCGAGGAAGGCACGGCGCTGACACCCACCCAGCTCGCGGACTCGGCGAGCATCGCACCCTCCTCGATGACCCATCGCCTCGACCGGATGACGGCCCGAGGCCTCGTCTCACGCAGCACTGACCCGCGCAACCGCACCCGCGTCCTCGTCACCTTGACCAACGAGGGTTGGGACATGTTCTCCGCCGCGATCAAGGAGTCCGACATGGTGGAGAGCGACGTCCTGAGCCCGCTGACGGCGAGTCAGCGTGAGGAGCTCGCCTCCCTGCTCGAACAGGTCATCGCCGGGCTCGACGACCACGTCACAGAGTCCTGACCGGTATGCCGCATGCTCACCGCAGCGGGGTCACCGTGAGGTTCGCTGCCCCCGGGCGGTAGCGACCCCTGCGCAGGTCGGCGGGTGCGGCATACCTGCCGCGTCGCGAGCCTGGCGTCAGCGCAGCAGGTAGGGCGGCCGGAAGCCCAGCGGACGACCTGCGTGCAGGTGGCCGGCCAGGGTGAGCGCTCCGTCGAGGGAGGTACCGGCGGCGGGCACGAGCACGAGCTGCCGCTTCAGGCAGTCGTCCTCGAACGCCCGGCGCACGGGGTCCGCCTCGAGGAGCCCGCCGGTCGCGCTCACCACGGCGCCCGTGACACCCCTCGCGGCTGCGGCCAGCGACGCCGCGAGCGCTCTCCCGGCGGCGGAGCAGATGTCCGCGGCAGCCGCGTCGGTCGGCGCAAGCCGGGTGACCACCGGCGCGAAGCCAGCCAGCAACGCCGGTGCGTCGGTGCGGGTCATGACCAGCCGCGGCCACAGGGCCGGCGGGCCGAAGTGGTCAGTGGCCACATCGAACAGCGCCGACCCGGCCGTGCTCACCCCGTCGTGCTCCAGCAGGGCGGCGCGCAGCCCCTCCAGGCCGACCCAGGCACCCGAACCCCGGTCCCCGAGAACGTGTCCCCAGCCGTCCACCCGGCGCCAGACCTGGGCGAAGTCCGTCCCGAAGGCGACCGCCCCGGTGCCGGCAGCGACGACCGCCCCCGGCCTGACCTCCCCCACGGCTCCCACCAGGGAGGAGAGGGCATCGCTGCAGACGGCCGTCACCTCGGCACGGAGCCGTGCTGCCACTGTGTCGAGGACCGACCTCGGGTCGCTCAGCCCGAGGAGACCGCGCATCGACCAGACCAGGACGTCGATGCCCGACCTCTGTCCCGGTGTCGCCTCGGCTGCCAGGAGGCCCTCGGCCGAGGCCACCAGGGCGTCCAGGTCGATGCCCTCGGGCGTGATCCGGACGCCGGGGGCGGTCCGGACGCCGCCGGCAGCCCCGTCGCGGGCGGCCTGCAGGCGCAGGCCGGATCCGCCGATGTCGATGCCGACGAGGACACTCACGGGGTCCATTCTGGCCGAGACGTCAGGCCGGAGCCGCCCGCGTCGGCAGGGTGCGGAGCGCCGCGGCGACCGAGCCGTCGTGCAGCTCGAGCAGCCGGTGGGCTTCGTCGGCCGGAATGCCCGACAGCAGCGCGAGGAGTGCCGGCTTGAGCTCACCACCGGCATCCGCCAGTGCGCGCCGCGCCTCGTCCTCGTCGACTCCGGTCGCGTCACGGAGGATCCGGACGACACGTCCGCGCAGCTTGGCGTTCGTCGCGACCACGTCCACCATGAGGTTGGACCACGTCCTGCCGAGACCGATCATCACCGCGGTGGAGAAGCCGTTGAGGACGAGCTTCTGGGCGGTCCCCGCCTTGAGCCGGGTCGAGCCCGTCACGACCTCGGCGCCGGTCACCGGCGCGAGCAGGTGGTCGACATGAGGGCCGATCTCCGCACCAGGATGTGCCGTGATCAGCGCGGTGAGCGCGCCATGCTCCCGGGCCAGCGCTAGCGCCCCGGCCACGAACGGCGTCCGGCCGGAGGCCGTCAGACCGATTGCCACGTCCCCGGGACCGACGGCCCGGGCCTCCTGGCGCCCCAGGTCTGCGTCGTCCTCGACGTTCTCGACCGCGCTGACCAGCGCATCGATGCCGCCGGCGTGGTGCGCGACGAACAGGCCCGGCGGCGCATTGAAGGTCGGTCGCAGCTCTGCGGCGTCGAGGACGGCGAGACGCCCGGACGTGCCGGCCCCGAAGTAGTGGACGCTGCCACCGCGGCGGATGCGGGCGACCGCTCCCTCGACGAGCAGGGCGAGCTCCGGGAGCACCTCGGCGACCGCGACGGCCACGGTCGCGTCCTGCGCGTTGAGCAGCCGGAGCACCTCGAGCGTCGAGAGGCGGTCGATGTCGGAAGAGTCAGGGTGGCGCTCCTCGGTCGGCGCGCTCACCCGCACGTCCTGTCCGCGCACGTCAAGCCCGCGCACGTCCTGCCCGCGCACGCCTTGCCCGCGCACGCCCTGCCCGCGCACGTCTTGCCCGCGCACGTCATCCACCGTCACGTCGTCACCCACCTGTTGAGGTTAGTTTCTCCCCAAGTGCCAGTCAATGTCGTCAAGAACTGGCAGGCTGGTCGCCGACTGGTCAGCCGCCGAGGTGGTGACCCGACACAGCGGCGCGTGTGTCGGCCACGGCTTTGCGGGCCCGAGGCAGATCTCGCTGCGCCACAGCGATGTAGAGGCAGTCGATGACGGTGAGCGCAGCGATCCGGCTGGCCGTGGCACCTGAGCGCAGGGACGTCTCCCGGGCCGCTGTGGTGAGGACGATGTCCGCCGTGTCGACGAGCTGGGACAGGGGGAAGTTGGTGATGGCGATGGTCGTGGCACCCCGTGCGCGGGCCGTGGTGAGGGACTCGATCGTCTCCCGTGTCGTGCCCGAGTGCGATATCCCGATGGCCACGTCACCCTTGCCGAGCAGGGCCGCGCTGGTGAGCGCAATGTGCGGGTCGTTCCACGAGAAGGCGATGACCCCGATGCGGTGCAGCTTCTGCTGGGCGTCCGTGCCGACGATGGCACTGGCCCCGATCCCGTAGATGTCGACGCGGGACGCCCCGGCGATGGCGTCCGCCGCCTTGGCGAGGGAGGCGCGGTCGAGCTGCTGCGCCGTCTCCTCGACCGCGCTGGCGTCCGTGAAGGCGATCTTGGAGATGATCTGGTCGATCGTGTCGTCCTGGTTGATGTCCGTGTCCGCGACGACCCTCGACCTCGGCTGGGCTGACTCCGCCGCGAGGGCCAGTCGCAGCTGCGGATAACCGGGTAGGCCGAGCCGTTTGCAGAAGCGCAGGACGGTCGTCTCGGAGGTGCGCGCCTGGACTGCGAGCTCGCTGATGGTCCGTCCCGCCGCCGCACGAGGGTCCGCGAGAACGCGCTCTGCGACTCGGTCCTCGGCCGGCGAGAGGGAGGGTCGAAGACCACGCAGCCGCACGAGAACGCCGGCCGGAGAGTCACTGCTGCCGCTGGGCCGGTCGATGTCGTTCTCCGTGCGTGCTGCCATGGCGCCCAACCTAACGGGGGCCGGCCATATCGCGCGGCAACTCGATCAGGTCGCGCCGGCCGGCACGCTGGCACACTGTGCCCATGACGACGCGGCCAACGGCTGTCCCGGCCCCGACCACCGAGAGCCAGGTGGAGTCGGCGCCCTCGCTCGGCATGTTCCTCCACCAGCGTCGGATGCGGCTTCAGCCCGAGGACGTCGGCCTCCCGCGCGCCGCTGGACGCCATGCCACCGGTCTGCGTCGGGCCGAGGTGGCCCGGCTCGCGGACATCTCCCTGGCCTACTACACCTTTATCGAACGGGGCCGTGACCTGCGACCGTCGAGGGCAGTCCTCGACTCGATCGGCAGGGCCTTGCAGCTGACGGCAGGCGAGCGCAGGATGCTCGGCGGCCTGCGCGCCGAGGAGGTGAGCCGCCCGCCCCTGACCTCGGAGGAGGTCGGCGAGGAAATCGAGGAGCTCGCCGAGGTGCTGGAGCCGAACCCCACCTACGTCATGGGCGCCCGGTGGGACATCCTCACCTCCAACCGCTCGGCGAACCTGCTCTTCACGAACTGGGACAAGCTCCCGGCGCGCGAGCGCAACATGCTCTGGTACTACCTGTGTGACCCGTCGGCTCGTGACCTCTACGTCGACTGGGAGACCGAGGCCGCCGACCAGATGGCTCACTTCCGCGAGTCCTTCGCCCAGCGACCTGACGACCCCGCGTTCACGTCGCTCCTCGAGGAGATCTTCACGGTCACACCACAGGCCAGGGTGTGGTGGGAGCGCCATGACGCCGAACCGAACCGCAGTGGTGTCAAGCGGATCCGTATCCCCGACGGCCGCGTGGTTCTGCTCCGCCAGCTCGTCCTCGAGTCGGCGGACAACCCGGAGATCCAGATCGTCACCTACTTCGCCGACATGTCCGGCGACGACGACGGCGGCGAGGACGGCGGCGAGGGCGACAACGACGACGATGACTGAGCGCAGCCAGGCGCCGCTCGCCCGGCGACTCGGACTGAGCGACGCCGTGAGCATCGGACTCGGGTCGATGATCGGCGCCGGCATCTTCGCCGCCTACCCACCTGCTGCCTTCGCGGCCGGTTCAGGGCTGCTCGTCGGTCTCGTCCTCGCGGCGTCCGTCGCCTACTGCAACGCCACCGCGTCCGCTCAGCTGGCGGCGCAGTACCCGACGTCCGGCGGCACCTACGTCTACGGCCGCGAGCGGCTCGGGCACTGGTGGGGATTCGTCGCGGGCTGGGGGTTCGTCGTCGGCAAGACGGGTTCGTGCGCGGCGATGGCGCTCACCGCGGCCACGTATGCCGTGGGCGGCGACGCCCGCGCCCGCAACCTCCTCGCGATCACCGCCGTCGTCGGGCTGACCCTCGTCAACCTCCGGGGCATCACCCGCACGGCCCGCCTCAGCCGCGTCCTGGTGAGCGTGACCGTCGGTTCGCTCGCCGTGGTCATCGTCGTCGTCCTTCTCGCCAACCGCACCTGGCACTCCCCCGTGGCCGCCATCGAGACCGCCAGCCCCTACGGCATACTCCAGTCGGCGGGGCTGCTGTTCTTCGCGTTCGCCGGCTACGCGCGGATCGCCACCCTCGGCGAGGAGGTGCGTGACCCGGCCACGACGATTCCTCGCGCCGTCACCCGGGCCCTCGGTCTGGTCGTTGCCCTGTATGCCGTGGTCGCAGTGGTGCTGCTCGTCACCATCGGAGCCGCCGGCGTCGCCGGATCGCCGCTGCCGCTGCTGGCGGCAGCCGAGCAGGCCGGGGTGCCCTGGCTCGGGGTGGTGCTGCGTCTGGGAGCCGTGGTGGCCAGCCTCGGGGCCCTGCTCGGTCTCATCGCCGGAGTCGGGCGCACGTCGCTGGCGATGGCCCGCGAAGGCGACCTCCCGCGGCTGCTGGCCCGCGTGGAGGTGGTGCACCAGGTGCCCCGGAGCGCGGAGATCGTCGTCTGTGCCGTCGTCATCCTGCTCATCGTGCTCACCGACCTCCAGCACGCGATCGGGTTCTCGTCCTTCGGCGTGCTCGTCTACTACGCCATCGCCAACGCCGCCGCCGTCAGCCAGGCCGCCGAGCACCGCCGCTGGCCGAGGTCGCTCCACGTCGTGGGGCTGGTGGCGTGCCTGGTCCTCGTCGTGACGCTGCCCTGGACGGCCGTTCTGGCCGGGGCCGTCGTCCTCGCCGTCGGTGTCCTCGCGCGACGTGCTGCCCTCTCCGTCCGGTCGCGCGTGACATGACGGCGGTCGGGGCGGCTGCACCACATCGCCTTCGACCCCCGGGGCCCCGGGGGCCTGGCGCGCTTCTGGTCGGCGGTGCTGGGCTGGCCGGTCCCGTCAATCCCGTCAATCCCGTCACTCCGGCCGACTGACGACCACGGCGTCCGGCTCAGCTGAGGGTCAGCGGCGCCGACGCGCGGTGCCGAAGATGCTCCGGGTGATCTCCCGGCCGATCACCGTGCCGGCCGATCGGAGCATCGACCGGAACGCCGAGGACTTCACCACCTGGGCCACCATGCCGGGCTCCTCCTTCGGTGCCCGCTCCCTCTGCGCCGGTGCGGGCGCATCCCTGGGCGCGGTCGGCGCAGGTTCCTGCTCCGGGGTAGGAGCCGCCTGGAGCCGGGCTTGGAGCTTCTCGTAGGCCGACTCGCGGTCCTGCACCGCGGCATACGCCTGCGCGATGTGGGACGAAGCGATGATCTCGCTGACCGTGGCCTCGGGCGCCGGGGCCATGAGCGACTGCGGCGCCCGCATCCGGGTCCAGGCGACGGGCGTCGGCGCACCCCTGTCGGACAGGACGGTGATGACGGCCTCTCCGGTGCCGAGCGAGGTGAGCAGGGTGGTCAGGTCGTAGGCGCTGTGCGGGTAGGTCGACGCCGCTGCCTTGAGCGCCTTCGCGTCGTCCGGCGTGAAGGCGCGCAGGGCGTGCTGCACGCGGTTGCCCAGCTGGGCGAGCACGTCGGACGGCACGTCCTTCGGCGACTGGGTGACGAAGAAGACGCCGATGCCCTTGGACCGGATCAGGCGGACCGTCTGCTGGATCGCGTCGAGGAAGTCCCTTGACGCACCGTCGAAGAGCAGGTGCGCCTCGTCGAAGAAGAAGACGAGCTTGGGCTGGTCGAGGTCGCCGACCTCGGGAAGGTCGTGGAAGAGGTCGGCGAGCATCCACATGAGGAAGGTGGAGAAGAGCTCGGGCCGGTCCTGCACGGCGGGCAGCTCGAGGATCGTCACCATCCCCCTGC
>JAABUN010003217.1_pt1 | contig 26107 bp, 21 predicted proteins | sample 5559311 | NCBI WGS metagenome assembly JAABUN01 (sample SAMN10711877, study PRJNA513370) | rock metagenome | isolation source: Antarctica rocks | place: Antarctica: Victoria Land, Siegfried Peak sud
TTGCTAAACTGTTTCCGAAAAAGATTCATGCGACTAATCTGAATGGATTCTTGTTGAAAATCGCTTTGTTTTTATTTGCTTATCAAATTGATAAGGCGTTCATTCAATAACTGGCAACTTGGGTTAAACTACCTGACGGAGGCTTTTCAGACACGCTCTTAGAGTTTTTCCGCCTCATAAAGTAAAATCCAACACTTATGAAGCAGATTTTTTTCAATCAATTCGGGCGCGTTCGGAGCGGTTGGCGCGTGATTATTTTTCTGCTCGCGTTTGTTTTTGTCTCAAGTCTTTTCGGCGCGGTTATCGAAGCAGTTCTTTCACGTTCACCAATCGGTTTTAACAAAGGCGGATTGTCTGGTTTCGTCGTTCCGAACTTTATTTTGCTGGCACTTTCGATTTTCGTCGGCTGGCTGTGCGGAAGATTTTTGGAAAATTTGCCGTTTCGCGCACTCGGCTGCTGGTTCACGAAAAATTGGTTGAAGGATTTGCTCTATGGTTTAATTTTTGGCGCGGTTTCGATTTATTTCGCGGCTTTTATTGCAATTGCTTTCGGCGGAATGACTCTCCAACCGAATCTAACAAGCGGAAGTTCGGCGATTATTTTGACTTTAGGCGTTTCGCTGGCGGTTTTTATTCTCGGCGCGGCGGCGGAAGAAGCACTTTTTCGCGGCTACATTCTGCAAACCTTTGCCCGCGCGAAGCTCGCTTGGCTGGCGATTGTTCTGACTTCCCTATTTTTCGCTTCCGGTCATTTGGGCAATCCGAACGCGGGTTATATTTCTACAATCAACACGGCTTTGGCAGGCATTTGGTTTAGCATCGCCTATCTAAAAACACGCAATCTTTGGATGGTTTTCGGTCTTCATCTGATGTGGAATTGGATTCAAGGCGCGATTTTGGGAATTCCAGTGAGCGGCATCAAAGAATTAACAACCGCGCCGCTTTTTCAAGTTACAGATTCCGGCTTAACCATTTTGACAGGCGGCGATTATGGCATCGAAGGCGGCATTGCCTGCACGATTGCGCTGATTATTACAGGCGTTTTGATTTGGTTCTTGCCGATTTTCAAACCGACGAGAGAAATGCTGGCTTTGACAAGCGAAGAGATTCCCGCAAAACAGTTCACTTAATCTAAAGTTTTTATCCGGTAAATTTACAGATTTCAGACGGCTTGAATCTTAAAGCTGATGTCCACAGCTTTTACCGAATGAGTCAATCTGCCGACGCTGATAAGGTCAACTCCGGCTTCGGCAAACGAGCGCACGCGGTCTAAATCCATTCCGCCTGAAGCCTCAAGCAATACATTCGGATTCAACTGTCGCGCCATTTCAACGAGTTTTTCCGCTTCTTCAGGTGTTTGATTGTCTAATAAAATGATGTCCGCGCCTGATTCTATCGCTTCCCGAAGCTGCGCCCAATTGGAGATCTCGACCTCGATTTTATGGAGATGTCCGACTTTTTTCTTTGCCGACGTGATCGCTTCGGTGATACCGCCCGCGAGCGCGATGTGATTGTCTTTGATTAAAACCCCGTCGTCCAGACCGAACCGATGATTTTTTCCGCCGCCAATTTTTACCGCATATTTTTCAAGCATCCGAAGTCCGGGCGTAGTTTTTCTTGTATCAATAATCTGCGTGCTGGTGCCTTCGACGGCTTTGACATATTGCCTGGTCAGTGTCGCCACGCCGCACATTCTCTGCAATAAATTTAAGGCTACTCTTTCGCCCGCCAGCAAAATATCAGCATAGCCTTTCAAAGTAGCGAAAACCGTTCCCGCCTTGACTTCATCGCCGTCATCGAAAGTATTTTCGATTTCGGGATTTTCCGGGTCGAGATGCGCGAAAACTGCTTCGGCGACTTCCAAACCGCAAACAACCAAATCTTCTTTTGCAAGAAATTTACCCAAACCGCGCACGTCCGGCGGCACTGTCGATTGCGTCGTGATGTCGCCGCGTCCGATGTCTTCTCTCAAAAACTCGCCAATGTCGGCAAGAATCTCTCCGCTATCTATCCAGGACATAATTGTTTTCGTAAATAATTAAATTTATTTTAGTTGAGCTATTTAAGCATAATTGCCTGCAAAATTATACTTTCACAAAAATAATTTTTTGACTGTTTTGCATTTAAGCGTGCGGCTTTAACCAAATTTGGTTTACTAAAGTGAAAAATAATAAAATTCTCCGCGTTTTCAATTTTACATTGTGTGAATTAGACTTATTTTTTAATATCGCTTAGGATTTACCCTTTTTAATATGAGCAGAAAACGTCGTGTAGGAATTTTGGGCGCAACCGGAACAGTCGGGCAGAGATTTGTTCAGTTACTGGAAAATCATCCGCAGTTTGAGATAACCGCGCTTGCCGCATCCGACCGCTCGACCGGCAAAAGATACGCTGAAGCGTGTGCTTGGAAATTAGCCGACGTGATGCCCGAATATGTCAAAGATATGGTTGTCGAGCCGATTGAACCACCGCTCGATTGCGATTTTGTATTTTCGAGCCTTCCAACGAACGTCGCGCGTGAAACTGAAGAAGCCTTTGCGCGTGCCGGTTTTCCGGTTATCAGCAATTCGTCCGCGTATCGAATGGACGAAGACGTGCCACTCCTTATCGCCGAAATCAATCACGAACACACCGATTTAATCGAGATTCAAAAGCGCAGGCGCGGCTTTGACAAAGGTTTTATCGTAACTAATTCGAATTGCGCGGTAATGTGTTTTGCTCCGCCGCTCGCCGCTTTAGACCGAAGATTCGGCGTGGAAGCCGTTTTTGTAACGACCTTGCAGGCTATTTCCGGCGCGGGTTATCCGGGCGTTTCGGCTTTCGATATTACCGAAAATGTCCTGCCGTATATCGCGGGTGAAGAGCCGAAAGTGGAAACCGAAGCGCAGAAGATTTTAGGAAATTTCAACGGCGAAACAATTGAAAAAGCCGATTTCACCGTCAGCGCGCAATGTTTTCGCGTCAACGTCATTGACGGACACACGGCATCAGTTCGCGTAAAACTGCGCCAGACTTCGACTTTGGAAGGCGTGATGGAAGCAATGAAAAGTTTTCCATCGCTCAAACTCCACTCGTCGCCCGAACAATTTATAGACATTTGCGACGAGCCTTCGCGCCCGCAACCGAGACTCGACCGCGACAACGGAAACGGAATGACAATCACCGTCGGCAGACTTTTCCCCGACAACATTTTCGATTATCGCTTCGTCGCGCTTTCGCACAACACAGTGCGCGGCGCGGCTGGCTCGGCGGTTTTAAACGCGGAACTATTGATTAGTAAAGATTTGTTGTAATTTTCTTCAAAAACTTTTTGCACCGATTATTTTACTTAAGTCTCGCGCCGGTTTTCACGTCTTCCAAAAATGTCGCAATCGCGGGCGTGTCGCCTTCTTCCAAACTCGCGGCGCAAATCATTCCGTTTGATTCCAAACCGCGCATTTTTCGCGGTTTTAAGTTTGCAACCACCACAACTTTCCGACCGATTAATTTTTCCGGCTCATAAAATTCGGCTAAACCAGCAAGAATTTGGCGCGGTTTTTCTTCGCCCAAATCTATCTCAAAACGCAATAATTTATCTGCTTTCGGAATGCGTTCGGCAACTTTTATTTCACCGACGCGCAATTCGACTTTCAGAAAATCATCAATTGTGATGAAGTTTTCCTCTTCAGTTGTTTGTTGTTCGTTGTTCACTGCTGATTTTTCAGCGTTTGAATCTATTAATTTGCTTTCAACTTCTTTGCTTAAATCGCTTGCTGACACAGATGGTTTTGACTGCTCGCCGCTCGCCGCCGGTTGTTGAGTGTTCTCGATTTCATTCATAATTTTCACTTTATCAATGCGCGGAAAAACGGCTTGCGTTTCGCCAATTTTCGTTCCCGTCTTTAATTCTCCCCAAGTTAGATTTTCTGGATTTATTTTTGAAACGTCTTCGGTTAAACCGATTTGCGCGTAAATGTTTCTCGCCGCTTCCGGCATTACCGGATAAAGCAAAACGCAGAGCCAGCGAAGCGTTTCGGTTGCGCGATACAAAACCGCGTTCAAAGTTTCGGCTTGATTTTCGTCTTTGACGAGTTCCCAGGGCTTCGCGTCGGAAATCATTTTATCAATCCGCGCAATCACCAACCAAACAATTTCCAATGCCTGGCTGAACTCAAAATTATCGAATTTTCTCAAGAATTCGTCTCTCGCATGTTTGAGAAACGAAACCAAATCCTGCTCGTCGGCGTTGATTCCGGCGCGTTTAGCGTAAAGATAATTTTGCTCTTGTATTTTCCCGCCCGGAACTTTTCCTTCACGGTATTTCGTAATCATCGAAAAAGTCCGCGACGAAAGATTTCCCAAACCGCTCGCCAAATCCGCGTTTGCCCGCTCAATCAAATTTTCGTAAGAGAACTTTCCGTCTTGTCCGAAAACCATCTCGCGCAGCAGAAAATATCGAATCGCGTCTGTTTGAAAATGCTCGTGCAAAACGTCAATCTCAATCACATTGCCGATGGTTTTGCCCATTTTGCGACCATCTGCGTCGAGCCACATTCCGTGCGCGAAAACCGTGTTCGGCAAATCAATTTCCGCCGCAGTTAAAAACGACCACCAGTAAATTGTATGAAAACGCAAAATGTCTTTGCCGACAATGTGCATCGCGTTTTGCCAATACTTTTCAAAACCGACATTCGCTTTTTCAGAATTGCCCCAGCCGATTGCCGTAATATAATTGGAAAGCGCGTCCATCCAGACATACATCACGTGATTCGCGTCGTCAGGAACGGGAACGCCCCACGCGACGGAAGATTTTTCGCGGCTGATTGATAAATCCTGCAGCCCGCGCCTGATAAAAGCGACGACTTCGTTTCGTCTGGCTTCAGGCTGAATTCTTTCGGGATTTTCTTCGATGATTTTCAAAAGCGTTTCATCATAATCCGAAAGCCGGAAAAAATAGCTTTCTTCCGCAACTTTGTCGAGCGGGCGTTCGTGGATTTTGCAAAGCGGAACATCCGAATTTTCCTGTTTAATTAAGTCGTCTTCATTCTTAAATTCCGCGCACGGAGCGCAAAACCAGCCTTCGTAAAAACCTTTGTAAATTGTGTCGTTGCCTTTCGGCGTTTTGTTTTCGCCGATTTTCCGCCACAAATTTTGCACGGCTTCGTAATGAAACGGCTCGGTTGTCCGCATAAAAACGTCGTAACCGCCGTTTTCCGTATTCAAACCGAAATCGGCAAACATTCTTTTTAACTCGCCCGAAACGTAATCAACCTGTTCTTTCGGCGTGCGATTATTTTTCTCGGCGGCGCGTTGGATATTGATGCCGTGTTCGTCGGTTCCGGTGAGAAAATATGTGTCGCAGCCGCGCTGTCGTTTATGACGCTGAATCACGTCCGCCACAATTGTCGAATAAAGATGTCCGAGATGCGGCAAGCTGTTGGCGTAATAAATCGGCGTGGTGATGTAGAAGGTTTTGTTCATATATAGTGTAAAAAAGATTTTGCCACGAATTACACAAATAACACGAATTAAGAAAACTTAATTTTATTCGTGCTATTTGTGCGATTCGTGGCTAATTTTCTACCAGGTTTCGGCAGCCGCAATTTATTTTCGATTCGGCTGCGCACCCGCGAATGCGTCGCCGGCATTAAAGCGCGGCATTGTCGGCGCGTTCGCAACTTTTAATCCGATGGCGAAAGATATTTCGACCATCTGCACAACACCGTCAAATTGCCAATCGCTGCGAAACTCGTCCGACGGCTGATGATAATTATTTTTGTTAAATTCATCAAAAGTCTTCTGGGCGTAATCCTTCGGTTTTCCGATATAATCCACGCCGCTTCTGACGCTGATTGACGGCACGCCGATTCTGGCAAACGGAAAATGGTCTGAACGGAAAAACGAGCCTTGTTCGGGATGCGCGTCCGGCGAAAAAGTCATTCGCCGTTCTTTCAGGACATCGCTTACAACCGGCATAATCGTCGAGCGTTCCGCGCCGAGCGCGCCGTAATCATTGGTTAAACCGTAAAGATTTCCGCCGTCTATGTTGATATTCGCCGCCGTTTTTTCGGGCGGAAAAAGCGGATGTTTTGAATACCAATCCGCGCCTAAAAGTCCCTGTTCTTCGGCAGTCGGAAAAAGAAAAACGCTCGAACGCTTCGGTTGTTGGTCAGGCGGGAGTTTGGTCAACGCTTCAGCGATTGCCAAAACCGACGCGCAGCCGGTCGCGTTATCGAGCGCGCCGTTATAAATGTTGTCGCCTTTCGCGTTCGGCTCGCCGATTCCCAAATGGTCCCAATGCGCCGTATAAACGACGTATTCGTTTTTCAATTTCGCATCGCTTCCATCCCAAACCGCGACGACATTATTTGAATCGAGCCGTTTTAATTGACTGTTCAAATCAACTTTCGCCCGTAAGCCCAAATTTACAGGCTGAAAGTTTCTCGTTTTCGCCTTTTCGCGCAGAGCATCCAAATTTTGTCCGGCTTGCGCGAAGATTTTTCTGGCTGTGTCTTCGGTCATCCACGAGCGCATCTGCAAAAACGGCGTTTTATCTTCAGCAGTTCTGGCTACGTCGTAACGCCAATTGCCGTTGGAAGTCCTGACGACATTCCAGCCGTAACCAGCCGAATCAGTCGTGTGAATCAAAATCACGCCCGCCGCACCCATTCTGGCTGCTTGCTCATATTTGTATGTCCAGCGTCCGTAATAAGTCAGGGCTTTCGCGCCGAAAAGATTCGGCTCGGCGGCGGTTGCGGGCGGATCATTGACCATCATCACTAAAATTCTTCCGCGATAATCTGCCGCGTTTCCTTTGTAATCATTCCAATTTTGTTCGGGCGCGTTAATTCCGTAACCGACATAAACGAGGTCGTTATTGAGTTTAACACTTTCTTTCTGCGCTTCGGTCGAACCGACAAAATCATCGCCGAATTTATACAAAACCGTTCCGTTTTTCCCCGCAATATCGAGTGTCATATTCGGGTCAGCCTTCACGCCGACGAGCGCAACCGGCTGAAAGAAACTTCCGTTTGCGCCCGCGCCGCGCAAGCCATACATTTCAAGCTGTAAAGCGAGATATTTCGCCGCAAGTTCGCCGCTCCGACTTCCCGGCGCGCGCCCTTCAAAACCGTCGTCGGACAAAAATTTGATGTTTGCCCGCAAAGTTTTTTCGCTGAACAGACTTTTGTAATCCCTTGTTTGCGCGAAGATGCAAATCGAACAAACACAAATTAACAACAACATTAAAAATATTTTCTTATTCATAATTCATCCTTCATTCCTCATCCTTTAATCAAACTCATCGCTTCGGCACGAGTTCGCGCATCGGTGCGAAAGCCGCCGAGAACGCTTGACGTAACAGTTTTCGCGCCCGGTTTTTTCACGCCGCGCAAAGTCATACAAGTATGCTCGGCTTCCATCACAACCATCACGCCGAGCGGCTGCAATTCGTCAAAAAGCGTTTGCGCGATTTGCTGCGTCAAGCGTTCCTGCACTTGCAAACGACGGGCAAAAATTTCGGCAATTCGTGCGAGTTTCGATAAACCGACAATGCGCCCGCCTTTCGGAATATAAGCAATATGAACCACGCCGACGAACGGCGCGAGATGATGTTCACAGACGGACGCAATCGAAATGTCTTTGACAATAACCATTTCGTCGTGCGAATCGCCCGGCAGCGGAATGATATGTTCGCTCGCGTTTTCCCACATTCCGACGGTGAGTTCGGCGTAAAAATCCGCTACTCGTTCGGGCGTTCGCTGCAAACCTTCGCGCTCCGGGTCTTCGCCCATTCCTTCGAGCATCAGGCGCACGCCTTGAGCAATTTTCTTCAAATCAACTTTTTTCTTTTTCGCCAATTTTCCTTTCCTATTTTGCCTACGAAACACACGGTAAAACATTCGAAAATAAAATTTAAATTTTCTTCTCTCTTTTTCGTGTCTTTCGTGTGTTTCGTGGGCAATTATTTTAATTTATCCAAAATTTCCCTTTCAATCTCCCGCAAGGTTTTTTTCGATTGTAGCGCAATTTCCCGAATTTGTTCATATTCGGGCTTGGCATTGACGATTTTTCCGTCGTATCTGGCAACTTTAACCGCAACCTCACCGAATTCCGTTTCGACTTTGACAATCTCACGCGGCAGGCAATTTCTTTCGATTTCCCGAACGCGAATTCCGAGCGTGGTTGTTTCGGTGAAAAGCAATTCGCTCAAAACTTCCCTTTTTTCTTCGCCGCAAAGAATTGAAAGAAGCGTCGCCGGACGATTTTTTTTCATCTGAATCGGCGTGAACCAACAATCTAACGCGCCAATCTCAAATGCTTGTTCCATTACAAAACCTAAAATCTGCGGCGAAATATCATCTAAATTCGTTTCAATCAACAGAAGATTTTCGGTAATTAAATTCTTTTTTCTTTCCTCTTCCTGCTTTCTTAATTTTTCGGCAAATTCGTGTTGAGCTACAAATGCTTCTATTGTCCATTCCAGGATAGTGAGTTTTTTTCCATCTTTTGTAGTTGGGGTGTAAAACGTAGGAGTTTCTACGTTGTCATATTCTCCCAACATCAATCGCAACACATTTGAAAAATTTTTATATTCCCTTGTGCCTGCACCGTAACCTGTTTGCAAAACTTTTATTATAGGTATTTCGCCAAATTCGTCGCAAACAGTCGCAATAATCGCCGCGCCGGTTGGCGTAATAAGTTCGCCTTCAATTTCGGTTGAATAAATTGGAATGTCTTTTAATAATTCAACAACGGCGGGCGGCGGAACGGGAAATTTTCCGTGCGCCATTTTTACGAAACCGCTTCCGGTGTGGATTTTCGAGCAGACGAATTTTTCGATTTTCAAAATCTCAAAACCGACGCACGAGCCGACGACATCAATTATCGCGTCCATCGCGCCGACTTCGTGAAAATGCACTTTTTCAACTGCGATGCCGTGAACTTTCGCTTCGGCTTCGGCAAGTTTTGTAAAAATTTTTACGGCACGGCTTTTTACCGTTTCCGTAAGGCGCGAATCGTTAATAATTTTTTCGATTGTGCGCAAATGCCGATGCGCGTGTTCGTGCGGAACTTTTACGTCGGCGTGAATTGCCGAAATTCCCGATTTATCAATTGTTTTAAATTCAATTTCAAAATCCGAAACGTCGAGCAGTTTTATTTGCTCAATCAATTCGCGCTCGTCAACGCCGAGCGCAATCAACGCGCCCAAAATCATATTTCCGCTCGCGCCCGCGAAACAATCAAAATACAAAGTTTTCATAGCAACGATTAAAGTCTATCGCGCAAAGTTTCGTCGTGCCAAGTTCAAATTTTCAAAAGCGCGGTTTTGCGCTTCAATTTAGCCAAAACGCTTTGTTTTGCTATACTTGCTTTTTTATTATTTCAAAAAGATTTTAGCTAAAACTATAAATTGTGAATTTATCCGAATTACAAGAAACACTGCGCGGTAAAGTTATCGAAACCGCGCAAGCCGAATTTAACGTCGAACTCGAACAAGTTGCCGGAGAAATTCCGCCGAAAACCGAACTCGGCGACTTGGCTTTTCCGGTTGCGTTTGAATTGGCGAAAAAAATCAAACAGGCGACGGGCGAAAAAACGAATCCGCGGGAGATTGCGGAAAAATTGAAAACTGCTTTGGAAAGTGAGGATTTTGTTGCGAAAGCCGAAGTCGCGGGCGCAGGTTATCTCAATGTTTTTTTCAATCGCGCGAAATTTCTTGCCGAAGGCGCAAACGCCGAACCTTTGCCAAGACTGAAAATTTCCGAAGATAAAGACGCGCCGAAAGTTTGCGTCGAACACACTTCGATCAATCCAAACAAAGCCGCGCACATCGGTCACGTCAGAAACTCTGTTTTGGGCGACAGCTTCGTGCGGATTTTGCGGGCAACCGGCAAGCGCGTCGAAGTTCAGAATTATATTGATAATACGGGCGTACAGGTTGCAGATGTCGTCGTCGGTTTTGTTTATCTCGAAAAAAAGAATCTCGAAGACATTAAACAGCTTGATTTTGAACTAAAAAAACAAAGGAAGTCTTTCGATTATTATTGCTGGGATTTATACGCGAAAGTTGGCGTTTCGTATCAAACCGACGAAGAATTGAAGAAAAGACGCGCCGAAGTTTTGCATTTGGTTGAAGAAGGAAATAATCCAACGGCGGAACTTGCCGATTATGTCGCCACGCGCAATGTCGAATGTATTCTGCAAACAATGGAACGCTTTGGAATTCGTTACGATTTGCTGCCGCGCGAATCGGAAATCTTGCATCTGCATTTTTGGCAAAAGGCGTTTGAAAAAATGCAGGAACTTAAAGTTATTCATTTTGAAACCGAAGGAAAAAATGCCGGTTGCTGGGTGATGCCGACAGACTCGCACAGCGGAAACGAAGAACACGATGCCGATAAAATCCTTGTGCGCTCGAACGGAACGGTTACCTACACGGGCAAGGATATTGCATATCAAATGTGGAAACTCGGTGAACTCGGTCTCGATTTTAATTACCGGCTTTTCTCGACTTATTACGACGGAAAAGAAGTTTGGACGACCGCGCCGGACGCGACCGACAATGTTGCCGCGCCGAAATTCGGCGGCGGCGAAACGATTTATAATGTGATTGATTCGCGTCAATCTTATACGCAGGATGTTGTCAAAAAAGGCGTTTCCTTAATTTCACCGGAAAAAGGCGAGCGGGCGAGCGTTCATCTTTCCTACGAAATGGTCGCGCTTTCACCAAGCGCGGCGGAAGAATTGGGTTTTGTAATTTCCGACGAAGACAAGCAAAAATCCTTTATCGAAATGAGCGGGCGCAAAGGTTTGGGCGTAAAAGCCGACGATTTATTAAATCGTCTGGAAGAAAATTCCCTGCGCGAAGTCGAAGCCAGACACGCTGAATTGAGCGTTGCCGAAAAACGATTGACGGCGCACACGATTGCCGTCGGCGCACTGCGTTATTTTTTGCTGAAGTTTACACGCAACACGGTAATTGTGTTCGATTTCAAAGAAGCACTTTCGTTTGAAGGCGAAACAGGCTGCTTTTGCCAGTATTCCGCCGTCCGAGCGAATTCGATTTTTCGCAAATTGGAAGAAAACGGCTTGGAAGATGCGATTCAAACGATTGCGGAAAAAACGGGCGAAGTTTCAGACGTTTTCGACGCGGCGGACGGTAATGAAATTTGGTCTTTGCTTGCTTTAGCTTCGCGTCTTGAAGAAACCGTTTCGCAAGCCGCGCTGCAAAACGAACCGGCGATTCTGGCGAAATATACTTTTAATCTGGCAAAGTCTTTTAATCTTTTTTACCACAACCACAAAATTCTGATTGAAGAAAATCCGACGAAACGCGCCGTTTTAATTGTCGTGGCAGATGTTGCAAGACGAACTTTAACGGCTGCGTTGAATACTTTGGGAATCGAAGTTCCCGAGAGAATGTGATTGCGATTTAGGATTTTAGATTTTGGATTGGTGTAAATCAGTTCGTCGTTTGACTCTTTCGAGTGGTTTTGATTAACATTCAATTTACCTTTGTTATGCAATTCTTAAATACAAATCTTTTTCAAACTCAAAGCTGGCGTTACCTCTTTTCATATTGGCGCGGATGCGCTTCTGCTATGGTGAGTTTGAGCAAAAGGAATTGTGTTTAGTGTTTGATTGGTAAAATCGAACAAACCGAATCGCTTGAAGCCACCGATTGACGGTGGTTTTTTGTTTTTATGAAATCTTTTTCGCCGCAAAATTTCGAGCAATTTTTGACGATGACCGACAAAGCCAATGTCGTGCCGGTTGTTCATACTTTGCCCGCCGATTTGCTCACGCCTTTGGCAGCTTATTTGAAAATTTCAAATTCTGGGACGCATTCGTTTCTTCTCGAATCGGTTGAAGGCGGCGAAAATTTGGCGCGTTATTCATTTCTCGGCGCAAATCCGTTTATGATTGCCGACGGCGATTTTCAAAAAACAAAAATCAGCAAAAACGGCGCGACTGAAGTTTCTGATGTTCCGTTTTTTCAATTTTTGAGAGAACATTTTGACAAAAACGATTTGTATTTCGACATCAACAATCCTGTTTTCACGGGCGGCGCAATCGGATATTTCGGCTTTTCCGCCGTCGAATGGTTTGAGCCGACGCTTCGACAAACGCCTCAAACCGAAAGTAATCTTTTGCCCGATTCGCTGTTTATGTTTTATCGGACAATCGTCGCTTTTGACCATGCCCGTCAACAGATAAAAATAATTTCGCTGGTTTTTGTCGAAGAAGCCGAAGGCTCTGCGGAAAGATTGGAAAAACTTTATAAAGATGCGGTTTCCCATAATGAAACATTGATTGAAAAGCTCGAAAGCGAGAATTTTTCATACGATTTCAAAACTCACGGTGAAGTTTCAGATTCAAAGGTTTATTCGAATTGGGAAAAGGAAGATTTCAAAAATGCTGTCAGTGAAATAAAGGAATTAATTGCCGCCGGAGAATGTTATCAGGTGGTTTTGTCGCAGTGTTTTTCGCGGCAAACGACGGCTTCGTCTGTTTCGATTTATCGCGCTTTACGCTCGCTGAATCCTTCGCCGTATATGTTTCTTCTGCAAGTTGAAGAAAATGCAGTCATCGGCGCGTCGCCTGAAATGTTAGTGCGAAGCCGCGCAAGAAAGCTCGAATATCATCCGATTGCCGGAACGCGCGGGCGCGGAAAAACTGCCGAAGAAGACAATGCGCTCGCCGAAGAAATGAAAGTTGACGAAAAAGAGTTGGCGGAACATTTGATGCTGGTTGATTTGGGCAGAAATGATTTGGGAAGAGTTGCGAAATTTGGAAGCGTAAAGGTTGAAAAGTTGATGGCGGTTGAAAAATACTCGCACGTTCAGCATCTCGTCAGTCGCTTGACGGCTGAACTTCGTGAAGAATTCGATTGTTTTGACGCGCTTGCTTCGTGCTTTCCCGCCGGGACTGTTACAGGCGCGCCGAAAGTCCGCGCCGTCGAGATTATACAGAAAATTGAACCGACCGCGCGCGGCATTTATTCGGGCGCAATCGGTTATATTGATTACGCCGGAAATCTCGACACCTGTATTGCGATCCGCACGCTGGTTTTAGAAAACGGTTTGGCAAAAATCCAAGCCGGCGCGGGTATCGTCGCCGATTCCGTGCTGGAAAGCGAATATCAGGAAACGGTCAATAAAGCGCGGGCTTTACTAAAAACTATTGAGATTGCCGAAGGCGATTATTTTTAGTGAATAACTAAAAGTGAAAAGTGAAAAACGGAAGATTTTTTAATTCTTCACTTTTCACTTTTAGTTATTCACTTTCCACTAATTTGTTGTTTGCAAAATCTTCGTTTGAAATCTAAATTGGGAGTTTAGCTTTAGAGCAGAAAAATTTATGTTAATTGTAATGAAACCGGACGCGAGCCAGAGCGATATTGAGCGCGTTCTCGAAACGATTGAAAAACTCGGCTACAAACCGCATACGATGCCCGGCGCGGGACGCACGGCGATAGGAATTACCGGCAATCAAGGCGCGGTTGACCCGGCGCATTTTGAAAATTTGTCGGGCGTGGCGGACGCGATTCGCGTTACCAAGCCTTACAAACTTATCTCGAAGGATATACGCCCCGAAAAGTCGGTTATCAAAGTCGGCAACGCGACAATCGGCGGCGAGGAGTTGGCGATTATCGCGGGACCGTGTGCGATTGAGAATCCGAAACAAGTTTTCAGCGTGGCTAAAGCCGTCGCCGAAAGCGGCGCGAAATTCTATCGCGGCGGCGCGTTCAAACCGCGCACTTCGCCATACGCTTTTCAGGGAATGGGCGAAGACGGCTTGAAAATTTTAGCCGAAGTGCGCGACGAGTTCGGTTTGAATATCGTGACCGAAGCGATGGACGAACACGGCGTTGATTTGGTAGAAAAATACGGCGACTGCATCCAAATCGGCGCGCGCAATATGCAGAATTTTTCGCTGCTTCGTTATGTCGGCAAAACGCGCAAACCCGTTTTGCTCAAACGCGGTTTGTCGGCGACTCTCGACGAATTATTGCTTGCGGCTGAATACATTATGGCGGAAGGAAATTATGATGTGATTTTGTGCGAGCGCGGCATCAGAACTTTTGCCGCGCACGCCCGCAACACTCTGGATTTATCAATTGTTCCGGCGATTCACAATGTTTCGCATCTGCCCGTAATCGTTGACCCGTCGCACGGAACGGGCAGAAATTACATGGTCAATCCGATGGCGCGTGCCGGAGTCGCAGTCGGCGCGGACGGCTTGATTATCGAAGTTCATCCACAACCGGAAGAAGCTCTCTGCGACGGAGCGCAAGCCTTAACGCCTGTGCAATATCTGGAACTTGTCCGGGAAGTGAAAGCAATTCACGAGGCTTTGTCGCCGGTCGCGGTTTAGGAAAAATTTCGGTTGAACGTCGGATAATTAAATGCTTTCGGCTTTTTCTCTAATCCAATTTACTAATACCGCGAATTCTTCTAAAATTTCTTTGGACAAAATAACCCCAACCGAGTTTCCGACAGTAATGACTTTTAATTTATTGGTCATAACAATTTCTCCGTGCTGAATTATAATTCTTGTTATAATTTTCTATCAAACAAAAAAAGTCCGCGCTGTTTTCCCGAAACAAACGCGGACTTTTTCACTTGCAACTCTGTTATTGCCTTTTGCCTATTTGACAAGGCGAAGTTTTAGAAAACCGTAGAATTGAATGTAGCAACTGAGCATCGCCGTTACGATGAGCAAGGTCATCGGCAAAAACTTAAATGTTTCCGGCAAAACTACGCCCACAGATTTTTGGAATATCATACCAAGCAGCATTGCAAAACTCGCAATCAAAATTCTGCCGAAAACCCAACCGGAAAACTTCGGTTTCTCGCCCGTTGCCAGAAAATATGGTAGAACAACAACAATCAAAAGCGTTGCGAACAGAAAAATGTTGTCCAAACTCAGTCTGGAAAACGTCCGTCCGAATTCAATCGCTAAAAAGAAAAGCACAAAGGTTGTATCTACGGCAAAACTTTTCTCGCTTGCGGTTTCAGTTTGTTCCCTATCAAAGCTCGACATTGCTCTCATAAATTTGTCTTAATCAAAAACCTACTTTTTATTCGGGCTGCTAAACTGTGTGTAAGCGACGCGGAAAAGTTCCGATAACGCTTTAGCGGTTTCCGGCGTTAAATTTTTATCGGCACGAAGATGCGCTTCAACGATTTCAGGTGTTGCTTCGTGCGGATAATAAACAATCGCTTCGACTACCTCATTATCGTTCTGATGTTTATTCATAACGCGGTCAATCGGCATATCAAGCCAGCTTGTCAGCCGCGCGATGTTGTCGGCATCGGGTTTGCCCGTTCCGTTTTCGATGCGCGAGAGCGTCGAAGCCGAAACATCGGTCGCATCCGCCACACTGCGTAAACTCATTCCTAACTCTTCACGGCGGCGTTTAATAGCGCGTCCCAGTTCACTGGTGTTTATCAAACTTTCATTTTTATAACCCATAACTTTTTCCTCCTTTCTCCAAATTCTATTTTGCAAATTAACTTTGTAACCGTCCTTGACGAAAATAAATTTAACACAGAAAAATTTTAGATGCAACACTACGTTTCACGCTTGCAACAAAAAAGTTGTTGTGATACACTGTTTCATAGATGAAACGAGTATGTTTTATTTATTATGCAAACAGTTGTATTGCCAACAGGTTGCAACTAAATTAAGAGGAAATAAAATGACAGCATTAGCAGTAGAAAAAAATTTAACGGATAAAAAAGAAAAACGAGCCAAATCAATTGCGGCGATGGGATTGGTTAATCGTGAAGGCGATAAATTTCTCGTTTCGACACCTTCTTTGCGCGGCAAACAAACTTCCTACGAAGTCTGGCGCGATGAGGCGGGAAAAATTCGTTGTAATTGTTTGGAATTTGAAGAATCTGCCGCGGGTGATTCGACGTTTCGCTGCGAACATATTTTGGCGGTGAAATACGCTCTGGTCGCAAAAAATACCGAATCTGCCACGAAGCAGCCGGTGAAAATCGAAACTACAGTCGAAGTCAAGCCGACACAAGCGGCTGCAAAAGATGAAAACGTAACTGAGTCGCGCGCCGATTTAGAAATGCGGAATGAGGAATCAGGATTTGAAACAAAATCCAAAATCCAAAATCCAAAATCCAAAATCGAGATGTCCAAGCGCGGCGAACAGAAGTCTGATGAGGTTCAAGAAAATGTTTTGGCTGAAGGACAAGCCGAAACGCGAAAATTTGTTGAGCCGCGTCATCTTGCGAACACACAAGGAGATAAAATAATGACACAAGCAAATTCAAAGGAAACGCCGGTTGCTGAACAAGTGGAAGAAACGGCAAATAATGTATTGAATTTTTCAACGACACTGCGCGAACTGCGTAAAAATGTTGACCCGGAACTTGTCAAACAGCGCGAAGTCTGGCGCGACAGAAACGGCAATACGCATTACGTCGATTATGTCGAATGGCACACAGTTGCCGACATTTTGGACGAAACCGCGCCGAATTGGTCGCACACGATTCGTGATATTAAACAAATCGGCGATATTTTCACCGTTACGGTTGCCATTACGATTGGCGGCGTAACGCGCGAAGGTATCGGAACAGGCACAGCCGATTCGGAAATGGGAATCAAAAAAGCCGAACACGACGCGCTGAAACGCGCCGCCGTAAAATTCGGAATCGCCCGCGATTTGTATAAAAAAGAATCCGATACGATTGAACGCGAAGGCGCAGTTCCGCCGCCGACCAATGACGGTTTTCCGGCAAATCCGATTGCCAAAAGTTTGTCGGATTTAGTAACGGCGAAGCAGCTCGGAATGATTCGCGCCATTTCACGCGAAATCAATGTTGATGCGGACGAAGAATGTCAAAACGTGATGCAGTGCAAGACGGACGAGCTTTCAAAACGCGCGGCATCCGGTTTTATTCAGCATTTACAGGATTTGCAAAAACAAAATGTTGAAGTGCAAATGCCGATGCGCCGCGCCGGATAAGATTAATTACGAATTACGAATTAAAAGAAAATTCCGAACATTCGTAATTCGTAATTGAAAACATTGAGTTGTGAAAAACCGTCCGCTTTCTCCAAAGCCAGTATGATCTCACTCACAACTCAATACCTTATTAAAAGGCAACGGAAAGTTGCAGATAACTCCAGATAGGTGTGAATATATAATCAATCTTTTGATTTATTTTCACACCTTTTATTTTTATAGTATATGTCAAAAAAATTTTATTTTCGCCCGTTTTTTGCTTCGTTCTTATTTTTAATTTTCGCTTTTTCAGTTTCGGCACAAACGCCTCAAGCAATTTCCGCCCGTACGAGAACTTATGATGTTCAGCATTATATTATTCGTACAAGTTTTGAACGCGCGAATAAAATCGTGTTCGGTGATACGACTGTTCAATTAAAGCCGCTGAAGGAAAATTTTCAGACATTCGAGCTTGACGCGGCAAATATGCGGTTTGAATCGGTTAAGCTCGACGTGGTTAATACGGATTTGACTTATAAAATTGTCGGCGAAAAAATTGTCGTCTCGCTCGATAAAGCATACTCACCCGCAGATTTGATTTCCGTCCGTTTGAAGTATTCGACAAAGCCAAAAAAAGGCGTGTATTTTGTTGACGCTTTAAAAGAAGACGGCGAAATTACACGCGCCGCGCAGGTTTGGACGCAAGGCGAAGCCGAAGAAGCGCGTCATTGGTTTCCGTCGTATGATTTTCCCGACGACAAAGCGACCAGCGAGCAATTTATTACGGTTGAAAAAGGCGAAACTGCAATTGCCAACGGCGAACTGCTCGAAACTAGAGAGAATCCCGACGAAACACGAACTTTTCATTACAAAATGCCGGTTGTTCATTCGAGCTATCTGACATCTTTTGTCGTCGGCACATACACGAGAATCAGTGATTCTTACAAAAACATTCCGCTCGGTTTTTATGTTTATCCAGATAAAACCGCGATTGCGCCGCTTGCCTTTGGAAAAACAAAACGGATGATTAGCGTTTACGAGGAATTAACGGGCGTGAATTTTCCATACAACAAATATGACCAGACGATTGTGGCAAATTTCCAGTTTGGCGGAATGGAAAACATCACGGCGACGACGATGGCGGATTCAGAAATCTTTTTAGCGGGTTTAGATTTTGCCAGAGGCAATGTCGAAGACCTCGTTTCGCACGAACTCGCGCATTCATGGTTCGGCAATCTTGTAACCTGCAAAAATTGGTCTGAGCTTTGGCTCAACGAAGGTTTTGCGACTTTTATGGAAGCCGCGTATCGGGAAAAAGCGAACGGACGCGAAGATTACCTGCGAAAAATCAAAGAAGACGCGCGGCTGTTTATTATTGCCGATGCCGTCAGCAAAAATCGGCACGGACTTTTTTTCCCGGCGGCACGAGGCGATGAAGTGTTATTTGACCAAAACAATGCTCCGATTGCTTATCAAAAAGGTGGCGCGGTGATTCACACTTTACGCGAAACCGTCGGCACTGAAAATTTCTGGAAAGCAATTAACATTTATCTGAATCGCCACAAGTTCGGCAATGTCGAATCAACTGATTTGCAAAAAGTGATGGAAGAAACCTCTGAACTGAAATTGGATTGGTTTTTCCGGCAATGGGTTTATGGCGCGGGTTATCCGAAATTAAATGTCAAGCAAAGTTATAATCCGAAAACAAAGACGTTAAAGCTAACCGTAACGCAATTGCAGACTGCCGATAAAATAACCGCTTCGGCATTTATTCTGCCAATGGAAGTTGAGATTACGACTACGAGCGGCACGAAAACCGAAAAAATCGAAATCAAAAAAAGAGTTGAAAATTTTTCGTTTAAAGTGAACACGAAACCGGCAAGAATTATTCTGGATAAGGAAGAGAAAATTCCGCTCAAGTTGGTGAAATATGAGTAACCGTTGACTTAAATAGCCAAGTCGAAATCAATTTAAAGCAAAAAAGTTCCGCACCCGTAGCGCGGAACTTTTCCTCTTTGAGAAGACTGGATGTCTCGTTTGATTTGTTGAAAAAAATCAAAGGCACGAAGCACACGCAAAATCGTGCTTGTTACGGCAAAAATTTCTAGAGTGACTTCTTCACCCACCTACGAGGTTAGCTGTCGGGCTAGGAACGAAGAATAGTCCCCGCGTTTTCTTTAGCTAAACGCTTCGCCCCGTGTTTTATAAATCGCTTTATAAAACTTTGGTTCCCCCGCGTTGTTTCTTTTAAAAAACAACTTCGGCGATAAGTTTTCAACAAAAAATAATATAGCATCGGAAGTTCGTTTTGGCAAGATTCGTTTCTATTTTTTTATTTTGCCGGAAACAGTTGATAAAGCAAGAGATAAACGATTACGCCGGTTGCCGAGACGTATAACCATATGGGATATGCGTATTTTACAAGATTTTTATGGCGGACAAATTGTCCCGTAATGGCAAAAAACATTGCCCGTAAAACGAGCGGCAAAACTATTAAGGAAAATCCGATGTGGGTGATTAAAAAGAAAAAATAAAAATATCTGACAATACCTTCGCCGCTGAATTTATTTGCCGGATTTGAAATATGATAGGTGACGTAACAAATCAAAAATAAACCGCCCAAAGCGAAAGCGGTTGTCATTGCTATTCGGTGAAGCTCGATTTTCCTTTGTCTTATAAATATAAACCCGGCGATTAAAACTAATGTCGTCAAAAAATTAATTCCGCCGATAAAGTGCGGCAAAACTTTTGTCCAATCGCCTAAACTAACCTTGTTTGTGAAGCCGAACATCACGGCGACGGCAAGCGGGACGACAATCGAAATTATATTTATTAGGAGTTTTGATTTTGATTCCTGTTGAGGCGCAGCTGTCCACATAAGTTATTTCCAAAAACCCAGCAGCAAAAACAACACAATCCAGAGTGCGTCCATAAAATGCCAATACCAGCCGACGGCGTTTGAAATCGTTTTGCGTTTGTTTAATTCTTCATCCGATGATGTTTTTTGCCACGTTCGCAAAACTACGTAGCCGAGTACGGCGATTCCGCCGATAACGTGAAGCGCGTGAACGCCGGTTAAAATATAGAAAAATCCCGCATACGGATTGCTTTGAACATATACGCCGCGCTTGACGAGTTCGAGCCACGACAGAATTTGCGAAGCGATAAACATTCCGCCGAAAACGGTGGTCGCCAGCAGCCAGTTTTTCGCTTTTTGCTGATTGTCTAAGTTTAGAGCCTTTTGTGAAATCGTGTAAGTTATGCTGCTCGCCAAAATCAAATTTGTGCTGATCCAAACTTGAATCGGTAAATCAAACGGTTTCCATTCCATCACGCCGTTGGTCGAAATAACGATATACGCGCTGATTAAACCGCCGAAAGTCATCAACACGACGAGCAGCAGAAACCACGTAGCAATGCGAAATTTGTTTGACTGATATATTTCCGCTTCTTCAAACGAATCATTATTGCGGTTATTATCGCCGTCGTCGCTTCCGCCTCCGCCGCCGTTTCTATTTCCGCCGTTCGAGCCGAAACCGCTCGTCAAATTTGAGCGAATTTTGCGTTTTTTCTCTTTTTCTTCGATTGTTTCAACAGTTCCGATTTTCATACGTCTAAAATCAAACTTTATCGAAAACCATTAACAGAAAAATTAAAGGTATATAAATTACCGAAACGAGCAGAAGTCTTCGCGCTTTTTCAACTGATTTTGCGCGTGCCGCTTGAACACTCGTCCATAAAAACCACGCGCCGAGAACGCTCGCGCCAATCAAATAAATCAAACCCGCAAAACCGATAAAAAACGGCGCGAGGCTGACCGGCAATAATAAAATTGTAAAAATAACAATCTGCCGCGCGGTGATTTTCCCTGCGGGTTCGACAACCGGAAGCATTAAAATTCCGGCTTTCGCGTATTGCTCTCGATACATCCACGCAATTGCCAAAAAATGTGGAAACTGCCAGAGAAAAAGTATCGCGAATAAAACCCACGCGCCCAAAGTTATCTCGTTTGCCGCAGCCGTCCAGCCCATCAGCGGCGGCAATGCACCGGGAAGCGCACCGACGGCGGTCGAAGCGGATGTTCTGGTTTTCAAAGGCGTGTAAAGCAAAACGTAGCCGACGATGACGATTAAACCGAGAATGGCGGTCAGCGCATTTACCAAAAATGCCAGATAAATTTCCGCTACAACACACAGCGAAATCCCAAAAACGAGAGCTTCGGCTAATGAAATTTTTTGCGTCGGCAAAGGTCTCTTTGCCGTGCGTTCCATCAGCGCGTCAGTATCTTTTTCCCAAACTTGATTCAGCGTCGCCACACCGAAGGCAAGAAGCAAAATGCCGGTCATCGAATTAATGAAAAGCATCGCGTCAAAACCCTTGTTCGCGCCTAGATAAAAACCCGCCGCCGAAGTTAAAACCAGCATAAAAGCAATGCGCGGCTTGGTCAGCTCAAAATACGCCGCGAGTTTTTCGCGCAAGCCGATTGCTTTAGTTTCTCGAATGTCTGCCGTAATAACTTCCATTAAATTTGGGGTGAATCTTTACTTCTTTAAAGAATAGCTTGCCTTCGGCAAATTTCCAAACTTCAAATGCCTAAGTAAAACTTCTTTTTTTCAAAAGCCAAACTAATTTTTTGAGAGATGACAAATAAATTCGGCTAAGTTATGATTTTTCTTTATAAAGTATCAAACAAAAAGATGTCTGTCGCAGAAGAAACAATACAAGCGAAAACGCAAGGATTATCAAAGTCAAAATCCGCGCCGATACTCAATCGCGTTTTGGATTTTTTGAGTTCCGTGCGTTTCGGCGTTACTTTGCTTTGCATTCTTGTTTTATTTTCGCTTGTCGGAATGCTCATCATTCAGCAAAACGTCAACGGTTTCGATGCCTACTACGCTTCGTTGACACCGGCGGAAAAACTTGTCTATGGTTCTCTGGGAATTTTTGACATTTATCACAGTTGGTATTTCAATTTCTTGCTACTCGTTCTTTCGCTCAATATCGTTTTGGCTTCGATTGACCGCTTTCCGTCGGCTTGGTCTTTTATTTCAAAACCAAAGCTCGACGCTTCGCGCAAATGGCTTTCGGGTCAAAAGCAAAGCGCAATTGTTCAATTACAAGGTGAAAATGAAGAAACGATTATCAAAAAAGTCGGTGAGGTTTTCAAAAAACAAGGCTTCAAAGCGACTGTAACCGAAAAGAAAGGAAAAGTTTTCGTATTCGGAGAGAGCGGAAAATGGAATCGTCTGGGCGCGTATATCGTTCACGTTGCTTTGCTGACACTTTTTCTCGGTCATTTTGTCGCGTTGCAAACAGGATTCGATGCCGATGTACGAATGATGCCCGGACAAACGACTAATGAAATCGAGCTAATCGAATTTAATCTCGACAAACAGGAACGCTTTGCCGTCGGCTTGCCTTTTACGATAACCTGCACCGACATCGAACAAAATTTAATTGACCCGAAAGGCTCGATTGAAATAAATAACACGATGGATTGGCACACGCGAATCCGCATCGAAGACCCGCAATACGGCGAAACCGTTGCTGATGTGAGTTTGAACAGACCTTTTGAATATCGCGGTTATCGCTTTTTTCAGGCAAGCGCGATTACTGTGGGAAGCGCAAGAAATATGACTTTGGAATTGACACCGCAAAACGGCGGAGAAACTTTCACGGTCAATTTAGCCAGAAACGGTTCGGCGGCTTTGCCCGACGGAACAAAAGTTGATTACGAAGCATTTTTTCCAGATTTCACTTTGAATCAAGGAAAACCCGACACGCGCTCGGCTGAATACAACAATCCGGCAGTGGTTTTAAATATCACCAAACCCGACGGCGAAAAGCTAAAGGCTTACGCTTTCGGCGCAAAACTCCCCGACAACATTCCCATCGGCGCACCCGTCGCCGGTTACAAATGGCGTCTCGGAAGTTTTGAAAAATCGCCGCTCGCGCACGTTCTTTCAATCAAATACGACCCGTATAACGCGGCGTTCGTCGCCTGGTATATCGGCGGCTTCGGTTTAGTCGGCGCACTATGTTTCGTATTTTTCGTCTCGCACAGACGGATTTGGGCTTTGATTGACGGGCAAAACGGAAACAATTTTGAAGTTGTCATCGGCGGAAACACAAACCGCAACGAGCAAGGTTTTGAAGATAAATTTAAGAAATTAATACAGAATTTAACCACAGATGAACACAGATAAACACAGATTTTTCAAATCTTTTATCCTGTTTATCTTGTCCATCCCTGTTAATTTTTTGGTAAAAAATTATGTCACAAGTATTAACTGCAAACGAAATTCGAGAAACAAAAAAGTTTGATTTATCAAACTATCAATATCTTCCAGCAATTTTGGCAATCGTCGGCGGGTTTGTAATGCTCGGTTTGCGCCTGCAAATCGGCGCAAACTTTATATCTGACGGCGCGTTGATGATGCTCGCGCTTGCCTGTTACATTCTCGCCGCGCTGTTTCAACTGACAAATCTTTACGCGCCTTCGCAAATGGCGCAGAAAATTGGTTTGTGGACGGGAACGCTCGGCGTTTTCTTTAACCTGTCGAGCTGGCTGGTGCGCTGGGTTGGCGCGTATGACCGCGAGATTTTGAAATTAAAGGAAAGCGGAAACGCTGTTACGCCCTGGATGTTTCGCTATATTCCGTTCGCCAATTTGTATGATTTGAGCATCGCATTCGCGTTTGGCGCGGGCATCGCAACCTTGCTGATTGCCAACCGCAAACACTTCCAATTTCTAAGTGCATTCACGCTTCCGCTCGCGGCGATAATTTTGACTCTTGCGAGATTTATCGGCGGAGAATTTATAGATTTGCCGCCGGTTCTCGATTCTTACTGGCGACCGATTCACGTCGGCGTGGCAAGTTTAAGTTACGGCGTGGCGTTGGTTTGCTTTGCCGTCGCGGTTATTTATCTGCTTAAAGATAAAGTAAAAGTCGAAGCAATGGCGATTTTCGCAAGCATTTTCGCGCTCGGCGTAATCGCAACCGTCAGCAAGTTTTCCGTTTTTACCGAATTCGTCTATCGTGCCGGACTTTTCGTGCCGGGTTCTTCCGGCGCAAAACCTTTTTCCGCGCCGTTTCGCATTGACATTCCTTATGTCGGCGAAACACTCGCGTTATCGGGCATTTTGCTGGTCGGCGTAATAATTTCATTTCTGCTTTACCTTTATCAAAACAACGAAGCGGCGAAAAAAGCCGGACATATTTTGCTCAAACTTGCTTTTGTTACGCAAATTATAGCGATTGCATTTCTTGTTTCCGGTATTAAATCCACAACCGACGTTTATCCGAAATTACAGGCGCATCTCGCGCAGAATCCGAGTCAATATCTGACGGCGGGCAAAGAAATCGCTTCCAGACAAGGACTTTCCGCGCAGGAATTTGCCGCAGTCACGCCGATGCAGTTTGAGCAAGCCGGAAAACAGTATTTTCAAACCAACGGCGAAAAAATGTTTTTGAGTTTGAATACCAATCCGGTCGAGCTTGCCGGTTTGATTACGGCACTGACCGGATTATTTTTCGTGATTTTATTTGCTTTCAGAACCGACAAATTGCGAGAGAGATTGCCGAAATTGGAACTGCTCGACGGTTTGATGTATAAAACCGCATCGCTGGCGTTCGCGGGTTTAGCAATGCTTTTAATAACAGGCGCGATTTGGGCAAATGAATCCTGGGGCAGACCTTGGGGTTTTGACTCGAAGGAAACAGGCGCGTTGATCGCCTGGCTGACTTATGCCGGATTTCTGCACACCAGAATTTCGCGCGGCTGGACGGGCAGAAGCTCCGCATATTTCGCCATCGTCGCGTTTTTGTTCGTGATTTTCACATATTTGGGCGTAAGCTATCTGCTTCCCGGACTTCACAGCTACGCATAATTTTCGTGAATCGTAAACCGTGAAATGTTAATAGAGAATCTTTCTATTAACATTTCACGGTTTACGATTCACATATTTACAATGCAAAAGAACATTTTATTTGGAATTGGTGGTTTGGTTGTTGGCTTGATTGTCGGATTTCTCGCGGCTAACAGTATTAACCGCAGCGCGATTTCACAACAAAATACTGCTCAAACGCAAACAAATTCGCCTTTCGTAAATCAGCAAACTCAAAGTTCGGATATTAAGGAACAACAATTTCAAAGCAAACCTTTGCCCGAAGTGTCTGAAAAGCTCGACAAAGCTAAAAACGAGCCGAACAATTTTGACGCTCAGATGGAAGCGGCAAATTTGTATGTAAAAATCCAAGCCTTTGATAAAGCGCAAGAATTTTACAACCGCGCCGAACAGCTAAATCCGTCGGATTACGAAAAAATCGTCCAGCTTGGCAATGGATTTTTTGATATTGGAAAGTTTGAAAAGGCTGAAAAATGGTATGAGCAGGCACTTGTTAAAAAACCTGATGATATAAATGTGCGGACGGATTTGGGAATAACATTTGTCGAGCGCGAAAACCCAGATTTAGACCGCGCCGTTAAAGAATTCCAAACTTCCCTCGAAATGAATCCGAAACACGAACCGACCCTTTATAACCTCGGCATTGCGTATTTAAAGAAAGGAAATTTTGAAGAAACGCAGCAAGTTCTAAGAAAATTGGAAGAGGCTAATCCGCAGGGACAATTGCTGCAAAGACTGAAACAAATACTCGCCAATAAGTGAGAAGTGTGAAATGGGAGGCGGGAAGTGAAAACAATTATCAACCTTCATTTCTCATTTAGGCAAACCACTTCAAGCAGGTTTTAGGCAGAAAAACCGCCGTGCAATTATTTCCGAAAAAAATTTGGAAATCGAATTCATATATTTCAAACATTGTTTATGCTCAAGAAATCGTCAACTTACCTTTCTGCCGCATCAAAATAAATCTGCGTAGATTTATTTTGCGCAATAACTTTTACGAGTCGGAATTATTGTAGTTTAGCGAGGAACTTTAGAAAATTACCAAATACTAAGCAGGTAAGAGAAAGTTTTACTGTATAATGGGATAATGAATGTTCCGAATAAATTTGTTAAAACTTTCTCTGATGAAGAGCGAAAGAAACTTATTGAGAATCATCAGAACCATCCAAATTTTCGTGTTCGTCATCGTTCACACGCCATTCTGCTCTCGCATCAAGGCTCAAGCAGAGAAGAAATCGCCCGGATTT